>ENA-OVGC01000603-OVGC01000603.1-human-gut-metagenome-genome-assembly--contig:-NODE-603-length-32568-cov-8.613570_pt1 | contig 32568 bp, 24 predicted proteins | sample MGYA00237768_ERZ505415 | MGnify/ENA primary metagenome ERZ505415 (study PRJEB26158, sample SAMN06016382) | human gut metagenome | biome: human gut; feature: ankylosing spondylitis patient; material...
GCCAGAAGGTCCATGGCGCGCTCCAGATCCTCCTGCTTGAGGACGTAGGCGATGCGGATCTCGCTGCGGCCCTTGCCGGGCGTGGCGTAGAAGGGCTCTCCGGCGGAGAACATGACGGTGTCGCCGTGATCCTCAAACTCCTGCAGCAGCCAGAGCTGGAATTTCTCCGCGTCGTCGACCGGCAGCGCGGCCATGAGATAAAACGCGCCGCGCGGGCATTCGCAGATGACGCCGGGGATCTCGTGCAGCTTGCGCACGACGGTATCCCGGCGGCGCTTGTATTCCTGCCGCACCTGCTCGAAATATTCCGGCCCGACAGAGTAGAGTGCCGCCGCTGCGATCTGGTCGAGCGTCGCGACCGACAGCCGCGCCTGACAGTATTTGAGGGCGTTGGCCATAAACTCCCGGTTGCGGCTGATGAGGCAGCCGATGCGTGCGCCGCAGGCGGAAAAGCGCTTGGAGACGGAATCGATGAGGATCAGGTTTTCCTGTCCGTAGTCAAACTTGCCGAACGAATGCAGCGGCTCGCCGTCGTAGGTAAACTCGCGGTAGACCTCGTCGGCCACGAGATACAGATCGTGCGCCACGGCCACGTCGAGCAGCATTTTCATCTGCGCCTCTGTCAGACACGTGCCGGTGGGGTTGCCGGGATTGGTGATCATGATGGCCTTCGTCTTCGGCGTGATGCAGGCTTCAATGCGCGCACGGTCAGCGTAGAAATAGCCCTCCTCCGGCTTTGTGTGCAGGGGGTGGATGACGCCTCCGGCGGTTGTGATGAACGTGTGATAGTTCGGGTAGAACGGCTCGGGGACGATGACCTCGTCGCCGTCGTCGAGCAGACAGTTCGCCGCAATCTGCAATGCTTCGCTGCCGCCGGTGGTGATGAGGATGTCGGACTCGTCCAGTTCAACGCCGATGTTTTCATAGTACTTCCGGATAGCTTCGATCAGCTCCGGGATGCCGGGCGAGGCCGCATAGGCCAGAACCGGCGTGCGGAAATTGTGGATCGCGTCGTACAGTGCGTCCGGCGTGTGGATATCGGGCTGGCCGATATTCAGATGATAGATTTTCTTGCCGGCTGCCGCTGCTGCTACTGCGTAGGGATGGAATTTGCGCATGGGGGACTGCCCGCATGCAAGTGCTTTGCTGGACAACTTCATAAGAATACCTCCTGTACCCGTATTTTCCGGGATGTCCACCCCGGTTCCTGCACATACCGTGCATGAAAATTTTATTCATCATACCATATTCCAGGCAAAAAAACAACGGGAACCTCGGCACCGCAGGAAGTTTTTCTGCAGTGCCGCCCAAAATCCATACTATTGGTATGGATGCTTTCCGTCCGAATCATATGAATTGTGTGTTTCATTCCGGTGCGGTATCTGATACGATAGAGGCATCGGGAGGGATGGATATGCAGATCAGACTTGCGGAGAACATCCGCGCGCTGCGCAGGCAGCACAGATTCACGCAGGAGCAGCTGGCCGAAAGCCTGGGCGTGACGCCCGGCGCGGTCTATAAGTGGGAGGCGGGGCTTTCCCAGCCGGAGCTGGCGATCATCGTCGAGCTGGCCGACCTGTTCGACACGTCGGTCGACGTGCTGCTGGGCTATGAAGTGAAGGACAACCGCCGTCAGACGACGGCAGAGCGCCTGCGGCGGTACCAGACGGAGAAGGACTACACGGGGCTTGCAGAGGCAGAAAAGGCGCTGCAAAAATACCCGAACGACTTTGAGATCGTCTACAGAAGCGCGGGACTCTACCGCGTGTTCGGCATCGTGGAGGGGGACGAAGCGCTGCTGCAGCGGGCGTTGGCACTGCTGGACAAGGCGCGGCTGCTTTTACCGCAGAACACAGACCCGCAGATCAACGAAACCGTGCTTTCTGGACAAGGTGAATGCATCGATGCTGGTGTGTCTGGCCGGTGCGCAGAAAAACTGCGGGGAGGCGGAAGCAGCCGCCGCTTCTCTGCGGCAGGCGCAGGCGCTCGCCGCGCAGTTTGACGCCGCGCCGGATTACCGCGGCGACGCGCTCCGCTTTGTAAGCGGCGGCGAGCCTGCCGGGATCTACTTCTCCACGTCAAATCACTATTGCGAGAAATCGGAAAAGCGGCTGATTTTTACCTCATTGCACGGGGATGTTGTGATTTTTCAAGGCGTGTCAAATGTCGCTTTTCTTCCGGTTGCAATCCGCACAGCGCATTTTGCAGTTTTCCGGTATCGTCTTGCCGCCCTTGCTCCAAGGCGTGATGTGGTCGCCCTGCATCTGCTCATAGGCAAAGTGCTGCTTGCAATCGGGGCAAATGCCGCCCTGCCGCTCATACGCCGCCCGCTTCTGGCTTTCCGTAAAGGCGCGGATGCTTAGACGGCGCTCCTCGCCGGTCAGAACATACTCGTAGATGCCTTTCTTGTTGGTCACATCATCGTCCATCATAAGCGTCTTGATGCGTGTTTCCAGTGCGTCCGGGTCAAGCTCATCGTCCTTGTGGGCGTTGTAGAGCAATCCCCATTCGATGCCTTTCATCTCCTTGCGCTTGACCGGGAAGTAAGTTTCCACCCAATCAATGACGCGGCGGAAGTAGGTGCGGATGGCGCTGGCGTTCTCGTCTTTCTGGTGGAGCGCCATGTATTCCTCGATGGTGGAAAGGCCGTCCCGCGCGGAGATCCACTCGATAGCGGTTTCCAAATACTCCTGCCGGATCGGTGAGCCGTTCACATAGTCCTTTGCAATACGGTATGCGGTGCAGTTCGGTTTGGAGAAAAACAGCTTTGCGTCAGAAAGCCACGGCCCGGTATAAGAGGTGTTCCGCAGTTCCTGCGCCGACAGCACCTTGCCCGCGATATTGATGACCTTGAACCACGCGAGGATTTCAGACGGAGCACCGTCACATACATAGATGTCCAGCACATAGTCCAGAATATCATCTTTCTTGTCAGCGGGCAGATTGAAGAAATACAGGTCGTCAACGGCATAGCAACACTCATAGGGGCGCAAATCGTCCATGTTCTTTGCGGCGGCATAGCGACAAATGGAAATGGTGCGCTGTTGGCCGTCCATCAGTTCGTAATGGTTGTCACTGACCTTTGCCCAGTACATGACATTGATGGGAAAGTCCTTTTGCACGGAGCGGATGACTTCATCCCGGTCTTTATCCGGGTAGATGTATTCCCGCTGATAGGCGGGGCGCACATCCAGCTTGCCGCCAAATGCCACCACGCCCTCAATGCCGTCTGCGCCTTTTTCTTCGTAGCCGTCAATCAGTTCCCGGACAGTTAGTTGTATGCGGTCAATTTTCATTGTCGGCTACCTCCTTTTTCTGATTGCCAATCTATCATACATACGCTTGCCATTGAGATAGAAGCGTTGCGGATTATCTTTTTGCTTTCCTGTTTTACTATCAATTATAGGGCCAGCCAAAATGGTGCTATTGCCTATTAACTCGAATTGATCGGGACTATGTTTGTCCAAAAATGTAATAGGCACACCCATTATTCCATCATAATTATCTGGAATTTCCGCTGTTTTATTGACATTGATTGCATCAAAATTGTCGTATATAGGATATTCTTCGGGAGTATATTGCTTGTATAAATCTAACGGCTCATGCCGCTTTTGTATATCCATGTTTGTAAACCAGCAGATATTACCCATTCGACGCCATTTTTGCCCAGTTTCATCAATTTTGAAATCCGTTTGCTTTTCTTCGTAATAGTCTGGGACACGAAACCAGAAATGCCCGCTATTGTAACCCAACCACACCTTGTCGTCTTTGAAATATCCAAATATTTCATTGATTATCGCGTGGTTCATATTGCCCAAAACAAGAAACTGTTTGCCGCTGTTGATAAGTAGGGGAAGATACTCTTTCATCAGTGAAAAAGGCGGATTTGTGACCACAATATCGCACTCTTTCAGCAATTCCAAGCACTCCGGGGAACGGAAATCGCCGTCACCCTCCAGCGGCGTTTTCACATAATCGGGCAAGCCGATTTGGTCGTCGTTGTCGTTGCTGACGATTTCAAATTTGTAACTGGATTTGTCTGCTTCGTAGTGGGTGGTGATTAGCTTTTTGATGCCCAACTGCTGGAAATTCAACTGGAAATAGCGGAAGAAATTGCTTGTATAGCCGCCCAATCCGTCGCCGAAATGGTCTTGCCCATCTTCGCCGATTGCTGGGTCATCCGCATTGCAGAAAATCACCTTTCCCTTGAAATATTTGCGGTAATGGCGCAATTCATCCTCAACGGTGGAAAGCTGAGTATAAAACTCGTCAGTTTTTCCTTGCTTTGACATTTGCAAATTAGAATTTCCAGCCATGTCATTCCCTCGCAATCTGTTGCTAATCATAAAAATTATATCACAAAGCGTCGAAAATACAATATAAAAAAGCTCCCCCATCCATTTGCGCAGAAATGGACGGGGGAGCTTATTTTGCTCCGCTATTTTCTTATCTTAACAGTGTTGTTGCGCGCAAGGGGAGCCTTTTCGTGCGTTCAGACTGATCTTGGTCATCTCAAACCGTTTCGGAATAGCTGCCGAGGTAACAGACGTGTTCGCAGACGGATTCCAGCTCGCCGAGGAGCTTCGGCAGCTCCGGTGAGTAGACGGAGGCTTCGAGATCGAAGTAGAACCGGAACGTGTCGTCCGAGCCTGGAATGGGGCGGCTTTCCAGCTTTGTCAGGTTGATGCCCCGGCCATAGATGCGGGCCAGCACCTGATAGAGGCTGCCGGGTTCGTTGGAGAGCGTGACGAGCAGGCTCGTCCGGTCGGCGCCGGGGTAGACCTCGGGCTTGGCCGCGATGCAGATGAAGCGGGTATAGTTGCCATGCTCGTTCTGCACGCGCTCCTGCAGCGGATGCAGGCCGTAAATTTCCGCGCAGGCTGGCGAGGCGATGGCGGCGAGATCGCGCCGTCCCGCTCCGGCGACCATGCGGGCTGCCGCCGCCGTGTTTTCGCAGCGGGTCACGGTCACGTTCGGCAGCTGCTTCAAAAATTCGGAGCACTGCTCCAGCGCCTGTCCGTGCGAGACAACCTCGCGAATTTCGGACAGCTTTACGCCCGGCAGGGCCAGCAGACTGTGATCCACGCGCAGGCGGACGCTGCGGACGATGGAGAAATTGTGCTTCTGCATGAGGTCGTACACCGCGTTGACCGAGCCTGCCGTGCTGTTTTCCAGCGGCAGAACGCCGTACTGGCACAGGCCCTGCTCGATGGCGGAGAAAACCTTGTCAAATGTCGCGCAGAAGAATACGCTCGGATGCTGGAACAGCTTGTCGCAGGCCTGCTGCGAATACGCACCCTCAACGCCTTGGCAGGCGACGGCCGCTGTGGGCGGGAACAGCTGCGGCGTCTGCTCCAGCGCCGCTTTGAGAAGCGCCGGAAGCGCCGTTTTTTCATCCAGCAGATCGCGCTGGTAGCTGCGGCTGAGGGAGAACAGCAGCCGGTAGAGGCTCACGGCTTCCTCCTGCAGATCCTCCGGCGCGGTCTTTACGATCTGCGCCAGTTTTTCGCGCTCCCGCCCGGCATCCAGAACCGGCAGGCCGTGCGCTTTTTTATACGCCGCGATCCCCGCAGCCGTCTGCATCCGCTCGGCAAACAGCTGCAGAAGCTCCGCGTCGATCCGGTCGATCTGTGACCTGTAATCAGAAAGTTCCATAGCGATATCCATCCTTTCAGAAAATACAAACAAAAAACGCGGCACAGCGTAATCTGTGCCGCGTTGCGAACCTGACTTCGTTTCTGCGCATCACAAATTACCCTTACTGCAAGCCAGTAAAGGTAAAGATAAACGCGAACATGGCGGAAACGTACATCATAACGACCTCATTTCGAAGATGACATCATGGTAGCAGAACGGGACTGGAATGTCAAGCCCTTGCGCGCAGCTTTTCCAGAAGCGCGGTAAAATAGTCCGGAAGCTCACAGCAGACGGTTACGAGCTGTCCTGTGCGCGGGTGCACGAAGCGGAGTTCCTTTGCGTGCAGGCATTGGCTGTCCTGCCCCAACTCGGGCTTTTTATGGCCGTAGACCATATCGCCCAAAATCGGGTGGCCGCGATAGGCCATGTGGACGCGGATCTGGTGCGTCCGGCCCGTTTCCAGCTTACACTCGACGAGCGTATAGCCGGAAAAGCGCTCCAACACGCGCCAGTGCGTCACGGCGCTGCGGCTATTTTTCTCCGTGACGGCCATTTTCTTGCGGTCGGCCGGGTGGCGGCCGATGGGCGCATCGATGGTGCCGGAATCGTCTTTGATCTTGCCGCAGACAATGCACACATACGTCCGGGCCAGACTATGATCCTTCAGCTGCGCGGCAAGCGCGGCGTGCGCAAGGTCATTCTTGGCCGCGATGATGAGCCCGGACGTGTCCTTATCGATGCGGTGGACGATGCCGGGGCGCTTTTCCCCGCCGATGCCGGACAGGGAGTCGCCGCAGTGGGCCAGCAGCGCGTTGACGAGCGTGCCGTCCGCGTGGCCGGGGGCCGGGTGGACGACAAGCCCCTTGGGCTTATTGACGACGATCACGTCCGCGTCCTCATAGCAGACCTCCAGAGGAATGTCCTGCGCCGCGATGGGCGTTTCGTGCACCTCCGGAATTTCCAGCTCCAGCGCCGTCCCGGCGGGGAGCTTTTCGTTCTTTTTGACGGGCCTTCCGGCCAGCGTGACCGCACCCTGCTCGATCAGGCGCTGGGCCTGGCTGCGGGTCAGCTCCGGCACGAGGCGGCTGAGCGCGCTGTCGAGCCGTTCGCCGTCTCTGTCAATCGTCAGCGTCATGCGGTTTCTTCTGCTCCTTCGGCTTGTCGGCCAGCAGCTCCTTGTCCTTCGTCAGAATATAGATCACAAGGAAAAGCGCGCCGAACGTGATGAACAGATCCGCCACGTTGAACGTGGAGAACCACGGGATGCAGATCATGTCAATGACAAGACCGGTGGAAATGCGGTCGATGAAATTGCCGATCGCGCCGCCGGTGATGGCCGCGATGCACCACAGCTCCGGCGTCTTTTTGAACCATTTTTTCACGAGCACGTAGATCACGACCGCGAGATACACCGCCGTCATGACCACGAACAGCCACCGCGCGCCGCGCAGAAGGCTCAGCGCCATGCCGTCGTTCGTGATGTAGTGCAGCTGGAGCCAGCCGGGGATGAGCGTGACGGTCTTCCCCACGAGATTGGCCGCAGCCAGATATTTTGTCAGCTGATCGACCGCGACGATCGCCGCCGTAAACAGCGCAAGCAGCAGATAAAGCAAAGCAGTTCCCCCTTCCGGTAAGTGGGAACATCATACCATATTTCTGTTAATATTGCAACGCCGCAAAACGGCACGCAGGCGCAGCGAAAAGCCCCGCCGCATAAAACCCGCTGTCCCTGCGGAGCAGGCGGCAGCGGGTTTTTCAGCGCTTCAGCGATTGACGACGTTCTGCGGCGTTCCGGCGAGGAAGGCACGGATGTTTTCTGCCGTGGCGTCCATGATCCGCTGGCGGCTCTCCTTCGGGGCCCAGGAGATATGCGGCGTGATGATGCAGTTTTTCGCGGTCAGGAGCGGATTGTCCGGGCGGATCGGCTCTGTGTAGACTACATCCAGCCCGGCGGCAGCCAGCTTGCCGCTGTTCAGCGCGTCGGCGACGTCCTGCTCCACGATCAGCTGGCCACGGGCGTTGTTGATGAGGATCGCGCCATCCTTCATTTTCGCGATGTTCTCTTTATTGATGAGTCCGGTGTTCTCCGGCGTCAGATTGCAGTGCAGCGACACCACGTCCGACTGCGCAAGCAGCGTGTCCAGATCGACATACGCGCCGATGGCGCGCCCGGCGTCGTTCGGATAGACGTCATATGCCAGAACGTGCATGCCCATCGCCCGCGCGATGCGGCCCTCCGCCTGGCCGATGCGGCCAAAGCCGATGATGCCGATAGTCTTGCCCTCCAGCTCGATGAGCGGATAGTCCCAATAGCACCAGTCGGGATTCGAGGCCCAATTGCCCGCATGGACAGACGCGCTGTGATGGCCGATATGGTGGCAGATCTCCAGCAGAAGGGCGATGGAATACTGGCTGACCGACGCTGTGCCGTAGGCCGGCACGTTCACGACCGGGATGCCCTTTTCCCGCGCGTAGTTGTAATCCACAACGTTATAGCCCGTCGCAAGCACCGCGATCAGCCGGATATTCGGGCACGCGTCGATCGTCGCGCGGGAGATCGGCGTTTTGTTCATGACCACGATCTCCGCGTCGCCGATGCGCTCCGCGATCAGCGGGGACTCGGTATACGACGTGCGGTCATAGACCGTCAGCTCGCCAAGCGCGGCCAGCTCTGCCCAGCTCAGATCGCCGGGATTTTCCGTATAACCGTCCAATACTACAAGTTTCATAGCAGCTCTCTCCTGTTTATAATTTGCGTTCCGCGCATACGCGGAATTTCAGATATACCAGTCGCCATCCGGCTGTGGGAGCACCGCCTCGAGCGCCTGCGCGCCGTGTACGCGCGCGATCCACCAGAGGCCGTCCTCCGTCTGCCGCAATACGCCCGCATCCAAAAGTGCCTGCCGAAGCGGCGCGTCCGGAACTGCGGGAACATCCCGTCCCGCTTCCTCCGCAAGCCTGCGGCGGCAGTCCGGGAACGCTTTTTCCAACTCCGGTGACAGATAGAGGGTGTTTTCGGCAAAATAGGCCGGGTACGGGTGACGGCAGCGGCGGTACGGCGTCATGGCAAGCTCACAGCGGCTTGCGCTGACGCAGGATGCCTGTCCGGGCGCGGCTTCGGCAAAGGCGTCGATGGTGTAGGCAAAGTGAATGTCCCGGACGGCGTCAAACGCGGGAAAGGCCGCATTGGCGAGGCCGTCCGCGTCTGTCACGGCGGAAAGCCGGATCGGCGCCTGCTCCTGCGCAAGGGTATTGACCGCTCCGTCCTCCGTCCAGAACGGTACAACGCGGAACGTCATCTGCCGCCCGGCGACAGGACTTCCCTTGCAGGTCAGCCGCGCCGTATATGCGTTGCCGTAATGGCTCCCGTCCGCAGAAAGCACGCGTTCAAGAGACAGCTCACACCCCGCGGGAGGCGCACCGTCCAGCCGGAACAGATCGGCGGCGATCGCCATGCGCGTCTGCCCGACCGCGCTGTCCGCGCCGCAGTGGCCGAAGGCCGCAGCGCGTCCGTCCGGCAGCAGGCGGATGCACGGCTGATAGAGTCCGTTTCCCGCGCCCTCGATCACCGTCCATGTCTGGCCGAGATCGCCGGAGCAGCTGAAGGGCTTGCCTCGCCGCGCACCGACGAGAACATCGCCCGGCAGGCACACGATGCTTTCCGGGACGAAGCCGCCCTGCGGATTTTTCGCAGGCTCTGGCGGAGCGCCCGCGCCGATGGGCAGCAGCGGCCCGTTGATGAAGCCCTGCGCCGAGCGGCGGACGAGCTGCCGCCCGACCGGCGTGCCCTGCACGTCGCCCGCCACGAACAGAAGCCGTCCGTCAGACAGCTCTGCCGCGTCGTACTCATGCGCGCCGATGCCCGGAAGGACATAGTGCGGCCCCGAAAAGCTCCGGCCGTCGGGACTATGGAGGAAAAAGGTCTGGATCTTATTGAGATACGTTTCGCCGGGAAGCATGGTGTTGCGCGTTGCACGTTCGCAGCCTGCGCCCCATGGCGTGCCGTAGAAGCTGGCAAGCACGAGAAGCGAACCGTCGCGCAGGCGGCGCAGCCGCCAGAGATAGACGGCGCAGCCCTCCAGCAGACGGGCCGTTTCCGTCCAGGTACTGCCGCCGTCCGTGCTTTCCCGGACGGCAATATAGTCGCACCAGCCGGTGCGCGCGGCGTTGACGCGGCCCACGTCCAGCCCGACCAGCCGCCCGTCGGCAAAGCCCGCGTTCAGAAACGAGCCTTCGGCCAGCGGGCACCTGCCCGTCTCGTACCAGTGTTCCCCGCCGTCGTCGGAGGCCATATAGACGCGCTCCGAGACGGTATCCGCACTGCCGCATTCCGCCGAGCAATAGGACACCGGCGCGCCGATGGCCTCGCCCATTTCCAGTCTCGGCGGCACAAAGGCCGCGTCATGCGCCCGGCGGATCTCCTTAAAGGACAGGCCAAGCCGCCCGTTCTGATAGTCGAAGCAGTCCGTCCACGCCGTAAAGCCCAAGGCGTCCGCAGGCTCGTAGATCATGCGGTGCTCGGCATCCGCCGCATGCGGGGCCGAAGATATGTCCATCATAATACCGCCTCCTTCCGCGTCAGTCAAGCCGGACGACGCTTCCCGTTTCATAGGCCCGCAGCGCGCCGGTGAGCAGCTGGTGGCTCAAAAGCGCCTCGTCCGGCCGGAAGCAGCCGAACGCGCACGGTTCGCCGCAGAGTTCGGCGATAAACGCCGCGAACATCTGCAGCATGGCGTCGGAAAAGCCAAACTCGAAAATGCCGCCGGTGATGACTGGGAAGAGCGTCCTCTGCCCCAGTATCAGGCGGCTCCACGCCTGCTCCCGGCCCTGATTGCGCGTGTACCAGACGGCGTTTGCGTCCTCTGTGGAAAATTTCGCAGAGCCGTCCAGCCCGTAGATCTCGTATTCCACCGTATTGGTGCAGCCGGGGGCCATGCGCTTCATTTCCATCACCATCGGGAACCGGTCGCCCGCCGCATTGTGCGCGCCGCAGAGCAAAATCGCGTTGTCATATGTCTCGCAGGGCGCAAAGCCGTCGCCGCAGGGCCGCTGCGGGACGAGGTTGGCCAGCTGCGCGCTCACGGAATCGACCCGGAAGCCGAGCCGGAACGGCAGGTGCTGGGTGTGGATGCCGAGGTCGCCCATGCAGCCATACGCGCCGTTGGTCTTCAGCTGCCGCTTCCAGTTGATGGGCTTGCTCAGGTCCATATCCGACGCGTGCTTGATGGTGAAGCGTGCCTCGATCACGCGGCCGAAGAAGCCCTCCTGATACCAGCGGAAGAGCTGCTGCGCGGCGGGGTAATACGGAAATTCGCTCGAGCAGCGGACAAAGACCTGCGGATGCTCCCGCATGGCGCTCAGGATCTGCTGGCAGGCGGGCAGATCGATCCCGAACGGCTTTTCGGCCAGCAGATGCTTGCCGGAACGGATGATATCGGTATAGATCTGCGCGTGCTGGTCGTGCGGCACGGCGCAGTAAACGGCTTCGACCTCCGGATTTTCCAGAAGCTCGTGATAATCATGGTAAAAATACCGCGTGTCTGGCACGCGCCGGAACCAGTCGAGGCTTTTGTCCGTCCGGCTGCACGCGGCGATGATCTGTGGGCGCGGCAGGTCGGTCTGCAGATGCAGCCAGCGCATGGAGGCGCTTGCAAACTCCCGGCCCATCAGCCCGCAGCCGATGACGCCGAATTTGATGGTCTTCTCCACGCTCAGCCCTCCATTTCGGACAGGCACTGCTCCATCCACGCGATCAGCTTCCCCACCATCGGCTCCGTGACCAGCAGCGGCAGCTTTGTCAGCGCGACGGGGCGGCAGTTGGCCTTGTAGGTCTGGGCGCTGATGTCGACGCAGAACTCGCGGTTCATCCGCGCGGCGAAGGCCGCCGCGTCCGGCACCTGATGGAAGCACAGGGCGCTCATATGCCCGTCGCCCTCCGCGCCGCTGCAAAGCGCGGGATGGCGCGCGGCAAGCTGGCGCAGCGCATCGTGATAGGTCTTGCCGACCGCTTCGATATGCGCGCCGTTATGGCTGACAAATTCCATCGTGACGAGATACGCAAGGCTTGCCAGCTCTTCCTGTCCGTTGGTGACGAGCGCGCCGAACTGGCTCAGGCAGTCGAACGCGCCGCTGACCAGCAGGCGGCTGGCCGGATACAGGCCGCCGGGGAAGCCCTTGCCGATGGAGACGAAGTCCGGCTGCAGACCGTATTTGCGGAACAGGAAGAGCGTATCATACCATGCGCTGGACTGGATCTCGTCGCAGAGCACGGGCGTGTCCGTTTCGCGGCACAGGCGGTAGGCCCCGGTCAGATATGCCTGATCCAGACGCGTGCCGCTGTAATTCATCATGATCAGCTCGTGGCAGAAGCCCGCCGTCTTATAGGGCGGCGTGTTCCAGCGCTCGATGGCGCTGCGGAAGCTTTCAGGGTCGTTGATCGCAACGGCTTCGACGCGCAGCGCGTCTTTGCATTTTTCCGCGAGCGACGGCCACAGGCCGCGCAGCATCTGCGCCAGAATCGTCGTGCCGTGGTATCCGGCGGTCACGCCGCCGTCGTTATCCGCCATGACGAGGAACACCGGAATGCGGTCAGGATACGCGGGCGCGGAGCCGTCCAGCGTGTCAAAGCGGCTGAGCATCATCTTGAGCGCCGCCTCCACTGCCAAAGAACCCGTTTCCAGATTGAGCACGCGGTTCAGAACGCCGGGCTGCCGCGCCTGCAGAAGCGTCTGCGGCAGCGGCTCGTCCATGGGACGGCCGTTGGCTGCGGCGATCAGGCGGCGTTCGAGCAGGCGCGTGATATATCCGCGCGTATTATTGTGTGTGGCGTTGGGAATGCCGAGTGCGCGAGCTTTGTCCAGCAGCGCGTAGCCCGGGAAGCCATGGCCGAGCGGAATGTGATAGTGCTCGCTCTTTCCGGCAAAATACAGCCGTCCGTCCTCGCCGAGGCGGAAGCAGCCGAGCGCGCTGAGCGGCGCGGGGGCATAGTGCTGTGCGGCGGCAAAGCTATCGGTCGGCGCGCCCGGCTCTGCCGAGACGGCCTGCGCGGGCGGGCAGAGCTGCCGCCCGACCTGCTCCATCAGAATCTCCTGACGCGCGGCAAACGGATCCGGATAAAATTCGACCGGCTCCTGCGCGAGCTTCACAAGCGCCTGCTCCGATTCTCCGGTCAGCGCCGCGCGTGCGCGGCAAACGGCAGAGGTATACTCCGCGCCCAGAAGCGACTCTAAACTGCGGCTGAAATTTTTGATCATATCGGTTCCCCCTTATGCTCTTACAGCTGTACAAATTCAACATTCCAAAGGCGGCAGAACAGGCGGATGCGGTCGAGCCGGTCGCCCAGGACGAGCGCCTCGTGGTGTGTGCCGCCCTGTTCGAGCCATGCCGTCACGCAGCTGCGCACGCCGCTGTCCGGCCGGAAGAACAGATACGGCATATCCACGTGCAGCAGATCCGCGTCCGGCAGGATCTCGCCCGGCGCGCAGATCAGCCGGAAGCGGTCCGCCGTCAGATGCGTCAGCGACAGGATGCACGCGCGGCCTGGCTCCGGCGTGAAGATCGGCGTGGGTGGATTGGAAAGCCCGCCCTCGGACAGGACTCTGTTTTTCAGATACGGGCGGCGGTCGGCGCGGCAGAGCCGCCAGTTGCCCTCGCCCTGATGGCACATCAGAATCGCTTCGCGCTTGAAGTCCATCATGTACATTTCCGTAAAGCCCGCCGCGCCGCAGAGCGTCTGCATGGCCGCCACCAGCACGGCGGCGGTGGAATCGCCCTCGGCGGCGTAGCCATAGCCGTCGGCCAGCAGGTTTGACGCCGCAAGCAGCGGCAGCTGCGTAAAACGGCCATCCTCGCCGCATTCGCCGTAGTGCAGCGTATAGCCGGACAGGCCGCCGGACTGCAGATAGGCCCTGAGGCCCAGATACATCCGCGCCGCCTCTGCGTGCGTCGGCTCGTCCAGCGTGGGGTCAATCTCAAAAACGGCCTGATCCGCTTCCATCTGTGCCCGCACCGCGTCCTCTACGACTTCGGCGCAGAAGCGGCGGACGGTCCCGATAGAGTCATAGACCAGCTCCGGCCCCAGGAAGCGGTAGATCGCCATATCGTCGGTAATGACGTCCCCCATGCCGGGCAGCTTGCCGATCACGCCGATGCGCATCCGCTTCATGGCGCGCACGGTCATGGCCGCGCGGCCAAAATCCGCGACGAACCGCACAAACGAGCCGTCGCAGCGGTTCCCGGCGTAATAGACGCAGTTGACGCCCATGCGCGTCATGACGTTCGCCTGATCCTGACTGCCATGGATGCCCTGATTGACCGTATAGTCCCACTCGATAAAGTCCGGCCGGACGGTCTGCTCCGGCTGGATGAGGGCAAGGGCCAGCGGCAGGTGGTTCTCCTCCAGCGCACGCACCAGATACGCCCCCTGCGAATAGGTCAGCAGCAGAATCAGAATTCCATCCAGCTTCTCATGATTATATTGCGCCACGAGCGACTCGATCTGCGCCCGGTTCATGGCTGCGTGCGGGAAAACGAACTCCGCCGCGTCCCGCAGGCCGTCCAGAACCTCGTTTACATACGCCGTCTGCGCCCGGTCGATGCCAGGAAACAGCGGCAGATAGTCCTCCAGCATCAAAGCCAGAACGCCGAGTCTCGGTTTTTTCTGTGTCATGTCTCTCATCCTTTCTGCAAATACAGCGCCTCATAGACGCGCCGGTAGGCTGCGTAGGCTTCTTCATACGCATCGGCGGTTTCCGCCTGCGGCTGATAGACGGTTTGCTCCTCCGCGTCATGCAGCGCCCAGCCAAGCGCGCCTGCGGCCAGCATGGCCGCGCCGCGCGACGTGGCCTGCACCGTGGAGAGCGTGTGGAACGGGCGGCGGCAGGCATCCGCCTTGATCTGCATCCAAAGCGCGCTCCCCGCTCCCCCACCGAGCGAGGTCACGGTCTGCGCCGTGCAGCCGAGCGCAGACAGCATATTCAGAAAATCGCGCAGCTGGAAGGCCGCTGCCTCCAGAATCGCACGGGCGCAGGCGGCTCTTGTGCTGGACAGCCGCAGCCCGTAAAAGCCGCCGGAGGCCTCCGGCAGATTGTCGGGATCGACGCACCCGGCCAGATACGGCAGGAATGTCACGCCCTGCGCGCCGGGCGGCACCTGCTCCGCCAGCCGGTCAAGCGCAGCATAGCCGCCGTCCAGATCGCGGCAGAATTCGTCGCGGAACCAGCGCAGGCTCATGCCGATGGTGTTGCTGATGGGAAGATACAAATACGCGCCCGGCATGGCATGGCGGTAGATGGTCACATGATGGTCTTCGGAAAATTGCGGATGGGCCGTAAACGCGGCGGCGACCATGGCCGTGCCCGTCGTCTCGCAGAGCGTGCCCGGGCGGGTGCAGCCTGCGGCCAGCGCCGCGGCGGTCTGATCCATCGCGCCGGTCACGACGCAGGCAGAGGCAGGCAATCCCAGTGCTTCCGCCACCTCCGGCAGAACCGGCCCCACAATGCTGCCGCACGCAAGCGCCTGCGGCAGGCGCGTCCGGTCAAGCTCTGCCAGCGCGAGCGCCTCGTCCCAGTAATCGTCGCTTTGCAGGTCAAAATACCCGGTGGAGGTCAGCAGCGATTTTTCCGTGACTGCCCGGCCCGTGAGCCAGAGCATCAAATAATCCTCCAGCAGGAGGAATTTGTCGGTCCGCGCCCAGCTCTCCGGCTCCTGCTCCCGAAGCCAGAGCAGCTTCGCCAGCGGCAGCGCGCCGCTCAGCTCCGGCAGGCCGGTGCGCTCGTAAAAGCGCTGCCGGTCAAGCGCGGCGGCAAGCCGCGCCGCCTGCGCCTCCGCCCGGCTGTCCAGCCAGACGATCGCGGGCCGCAGGGCCTTTCCCTGCCTGTCCACGCAGAGCAGCGTTTCGCCCTGCGTCGTCAGCGCGACGGCACAGACCCTCGCCCGCGCTTCGGCGGGCAGCGACAGGATGCATTGTGCTGCCGCGTCCAGATACACCTGCGCCTCCACCTCGGCGCACACGCCGCGCGTTTGCAGAGCATATTCCCGGCTCGTCAGCGCCGTCTGCCGGAGCTGACGGTCAAACAGGCAGGCTTTTACGGACGTCGTGCCGACGTCCAGCGTCAGAATCAACTCCATGTGCTCTCTCCTTAAGGCAGAATATCAGTCAGACAATTCGTCTCAGCAGAGCGTTTGGCCGCCAGACAGCACGCCGCGCTGCGCAGACCGCCCAGAAGATCTGACGACGGCTTTCCGCCCGCCAGCAGGTTCATAAAATCCTGCGCCAGCCGCCGGTCGCCGCCGAAGTGATTGCCGCCGGTGGGCCGGATCCGGATCGTCGCGGTCTGGTCGAATGCATAGTCGTCATGGCGGATGACGCCGGTATAGAAATCAAACTCGGCGCTGCCCTTCGTTCCGATGATGCGGCAGCCGCGTCTGGCCGCCGTGCGCTTGACGGTAAAGTTCTGATTATAGCTGATGATCGCGCCGCTTTCGCACAGGAACATGGCCGAGGCGACGTCCTCGTTGCCGGTATCCACGGCGAAGCAGCAGCAATCGCCCTGCACGTCCTCGCCGCGCAGCTTGCCGACGACATAGCTGCTCTCCACGCAGGTGCGGTAGTCGGGACAGTCGGGGCAGTGCAGCCCGGCGGGCCTGCCTCCTTTATAATAGAGCTTCTCGGTGTGCGCGAAGACACGCTTCGGCGTCAGCCCGGCGGCGTGGCAGATATAGTCGATATCATGCGTCGTTTTCTGCAAAAACAGCCCGCCGGTCAGGCTCGGGTCGCGGTACCAGCTGTGATAGTACACGCTGCCGTAGGGCACATTGTTGACGGCCTGCACCATGGTGACGCGCCCGAGCGCGCCGCTTTCGACCAGCTGCCGCAGGCGGACGGTGATATCCGCCACGCGCAGCGGGAAGGACACGACGACCCGGTCCAGCTTCCCCTCCGCGGCCTCGCGCAGCGTCCGGTACTGCGCTTCGCTGATGCAGACGGGCTTTTCCAGAAACAGCGGGATATCCCGCTTCAGGACCTCGACCGCCAGCGGCGTATGCAGCGGGCAGCGCGTGCCGATGAATACGCCGTCCGGTTCGCAGCCCCCCAGCAGCGCGTCCGCGTTTTCAAAATACCGCGCTTCAGCGAACAGCGGATCTCCGGCATTTTCCTCTTTGATCTGCTCCCAGCGCGGGTCCGCGACTGCAGCGACGGAAATATCCGCCTCGATCTCCCGGAAGGCCTGCAGCATGGTTTTCGAACGCAGGCCGTAGCCGAGAAAGGCAAGCTTCTTTGTCATATGCTTCGCACTCCTGTCTGCACGTATTGTTTTTTAAATATTACTAATAATATGCGAATTTCTTAGTCGTAAACGAATAATAACCCAATCAAATATTATGAAATGTGTCTATTGACTTGCATCGTTTCTGTTGCTATACTACTATAAAAAGAAGAAAATATCAATCCTTTTTTCTTCTTTGATCATTTTGGATTGGGGCGTTCCGCCCATTTCCTCATTTAATTATTACTAATTTTTGAAAGCGAGTGGTCCTATGCGTAATCCGCCTGACGTCCCCGGTGTCCGCAGTCAGCGCACCCGATTCCAGAAGCTGCTGGCCTATCTGAAGCGCTACTGGTTCTTATATCTGCTTGTCCTGCCGGGCTTTGTCTTTATGATCGTGTTCAATTACGGCCCCATGTACGGCATTCAGCTGGCCTTTAAGGACTATCACGCAAATCTCGGCATCTGGGGCTCGCCGTGGGTCGGTCTTGAGCATTTCCGTGAGATGATCGCCGACGCCAATTTCTGGCGCGCGGCAAAAAACACGCTGATCATCAACGGCTATAACATCGTATTCAAGACGACGTTCACGATTTTCCTCGCACTCATGCTCAATGAGCTGCGCCTGAAAAAGGTCAAAAGCTGCGTGCAGACGGCGTCCTATCTGCCGTATTTCCTGTCCTGGGTCATTTTTGCCGGTCTGGTGCAGGTGTTTCTGGAATACCCGTCTTCCTCCGGCAGCAGCGGCGGCGTGATCAATCAGGTCATCACGTTTTTCGGCGGCGAGCCGATCAATTTCCTGACGCGGCCCGATCTGTTCCGCGCGATCGTCGTGATCTCCAACATTATCAAGAACGCGGGCTACGGCACGATCGTCTATCTCGCGTCCATGTCCACGATCAACCCGGCCCTGTACGAGGCGGCGAAGATGGACGGCTCCAACCGGCTGCAGATGATGCTGCACATCACCATCCCCGCGATCCTGCCGACCATCGTGATTTTGCTGATCCTGGATCTGTCCAGCCTGTTCAGCGCGAACTTTGACCAGATCTACAATCTGTACAACAACTATGTGCTCTCCACCGGCGATGTGCTCTCCACGTATATCTACCGCATCAGCCTCGGCGGCGGCACGTCCTTCGAGCTTTCCACGGCGATCAATCTGGTTCTGCAGGTTCTCGGCCTGATCGTCGTGCTGATCACCAACAAGTTCGTTTCCAAGCTCGATATCATGGGCATTTTCTAAAGGGAGGGCCGCGCATGAAAAAGAAACCCACTTCCCTGCGCCGCAGTATGTTCATGCGGCTGGGCTTTAACTTCTACGACGTGGCCGTGACGATCTTCTGCGTCGCGTTCGGCCTGCTGTGCTTTTACCCGCTCTGGTACTGCCTGGTCGCATCGGTCATGCCGTATGAGGAATACGTCAAGGGCGGTCTGATGCTCTGGTTCAAGGGCATCGATCTGCAATACTATATTCAGATCTTCAGCACCAAGGTCTATACAAACAGTCTGCTCGTCTCCGCCGTCAAGACGGTTCTGGCAACCGCGCTTTCCGTGCTGGTCACCTCCGCCATGGCCTACGCCGTCAGCAAGGTCCATATCCGCGGCATGAAGCTCATCAACGCGCTTGTGGTCTTCAACCTGTTCTTTGCCGGCGGCCTCATCCCGCAGTATATGCTCTACAAATCGCTCCACCTGACCGGGAACTTCTGGGTCATGGTCCTGCCCGGTACGCTGAATATCTCCTATTTCATCATCATGCGGAACTATTTCTCCTTCTCCGTCTCCCGCGAGCTGGAGGACGCCGCCATGATCGACGGCTGCAACGAGGTCGGCATTTTCTTCCGCATCGTCATGCCGCTCTCGCGCGGCATGATCGCGGCTGTGACGCTGTTTATCGCGGTCATCAACTGGAACGACTATTACAGCTACATGATGTTCATCGGCAACAAGACGAAGCTGCAGCCGTTCGCGTGGGTGCTGCACCGGATGCTGACGGACAAGAGCCTTATGAATCAGGTGCGCAACGGCGCGGCCAGCCTCGGCTTCACGCTGCCGCCTCCCATGGCGCTGCGCATGGCGACGATCATCTGCGCGACGCTCCCCATTATCATCATCTACCCGTTTATCCAGCCGTACTTCACGCAGGGCATGACGCTCGGCGCCGTGAAGGAATGATCTTGAAACTCTGCGCGGGAACCGCGCGGTTTTATAAAAACTAAGGAGGATCACAATGAAAAAGTACACCACCCTGCTCTGCCTGCTTCTGGCGCTGGTCATGGTCATGGCCTGCTTCACCGGCTGCGCCAAGCAGCCCGCGCAGTCGGACCCCGCCGACACCACAGAGCCTGCGCAGACAACTGACACCACCCCCGAGGATTCCACCCCGGCTGAACCCGCCGACACGCGCGAAACGGTCAACATCCGCTTTGCCCAGTTCGGCAACAACCTCGACGATCTCGACGGCTATGCCAACGACCCCATCAAGGCCGCCATCGAGCAGGCCGTCGGCGTGACGCTGGAATATGACACCGGCACGGACGGCTTCGACGACCGTATGCAGACCGAGCTCTTCACCGGCAGCGCCCCCGATCTGTTCCCGACCTGGGGCGAGAGCGACAAGATCGCCAGCTGGGTGCAGGACGGCCTCGTCACCAACCTCGGCGAGATCGTCAACGCCGATCCCGACCGCTATCCCACGCTCTACAAGATGATGAACAGCGAGGAATGGAAGGCGTACAACAAGCTCTACACCGGCGATGAGACCGCCTCCTACGCCATCTACTCCGTGGCCGCCTTTGCAGATCCCTCCTTCGGCGGCGTTCCCGTTTACAACCAGGCCATCCTTGACGAGGTCAACGAGGGCAAGGTCCCCGCAACGGTCGATGAGTTCCTGACCTACTGCGAGGCCGCAGGCTCCGCCGGTTATGTCGGCTGGTGGCCGCGCAACGACAAGCTCACCAATTGGAACGAGATCGACGCGACGCTGGCTCTGCCGCAGGGCACCAGCATCACCGTTCCCAAAGGCGCCGGCACCGGCACCATCCTCTCCGGCGAGGCCGGCACGGACAGCGAATACTGGACCGTGAGCGCCGTCTCCGAGCAGAGCAAGGCCGTCGTCAAGCAGCTGGCTGAGCTTTATAAGAACGGCGGTCTTGACGCCAACATCGGCGTCAAGGGCGACTTTGACGACGCGTATGCCGATTTCGGCAACGGTACGCTGGGCGCTGTGAACTTCGGCTTCGGCTATCCCGGCCAGTTCCGCGATTTCTTCAAGAGCGCATGGCTCGCCGTCCATCCGGACGCTTCCATCGACGATCTGGCCGTCGGTCAGGCTCTGACCTCCAACGGCAGCTACGGCAAGACCTACTCCACCGGCACGTGGATCAACTCCCACTACTTTATCCCCACCTCCTGCGCGTATCCCGACCGTGTTCTCGATCTGGTCGAGTTCCTTGCCTCCAACGCAGGCCAGGATCTGCTGCATAACTGCGTGAACGGCGAGTTCAACACCAGCGTCGGCTCCGACTGCTGGTCCGCGATCGACGGTGCATACGGCTACGGCGACGGCCGCTGCAAGTACGTCTGGTTCAGCTATATGTTCAGCGGTGTCGAGTACTATTGCGACTTTGAGAACCAGAGCTGGTGGGACGCCGTTTCCCATCCCGTTGACTTCTCCAACTCCTGGGCGACCGAAGAGGACGCCGCGCTCGTCAGCAAGGCCAAGGACACCATCTCCGGCTTTGTCAACGAGGTCGTGCAGCCCCTGCCCGCCTATTACAACATGGTCGCGCTGCCCGCAGAGGCGACCGATATCATCAACCAGCTCGCGACCATCACCAATGAGTATCTGACCCAGTTCATCGGCGGTCAGCTGGACATCGACGCTTCCTGGGGCGACTATGCCGCCGCTTATGAAGCTGCCGGTGCAGCCGAGCTCGAAACGATGATCAACGACGCTGTCGCGACCGCCCGCACCACCTACGGCGGCTAACCACATTCCATTTCCGATGTGCAGGGGGGGCATTCCCCCCTGCACACCCGCGCGCATCCTGCGCCCGCACACGGGCTTTGACCATCAGAAGGCCGGCACGACGGCTGCCTGATGCCTATCCAAATTTCTTATCCACTATTTTTCCGCACTCAGGAGGTAATGTTCCATGTCCAACAAAACTATGCTCGGTGATGCATCCGGCCGCGGCGCCGTTGACGGCTTCCGCGTGACCTGCCCCGCCATGCAGCATCCCTATACAGAAGCAGAGATCGACGCAGTCGTCAAGGTCATGCGTGAGGCCTGCGGCCAGACGCAGGGCAAATACATGGTCGAGTTTGAGCAGGCCTTCTGCGCCTTTACCGGCGCGAAGCACGCCTTTGCCGTCAATAACTGCACAAGCGCGCTGAAAATGGCCGCGATCTTCTGCCATATCCAGCCTGGCGACGAGGTCATCATCCCTGCCTATACCTTCTGCGCCTCCGCGATCCCCTTCGGCGATCTGGGCGCGAAGATCGTCTGGGCCGACATCAACCCGGATACCTGGACCATCGACCCGGACGATATCGCCCGCAAGATCACGCCCAAAACGAAGGCTGTGGTCTGCGTGCACCTGCTCGGTATGCCGTGCGACATGAAAAAGATCGTCCCCATCGCAAGAGCGCACGGTCTGAAGGTCGTGGAGGACTGCGCGCAGGCGCTCGACTGCCGCATTGATGGCCAGCACGTCGGCACGTTCGGCGATTTCGGCTGCTTCAGCTTCCACTCCGCAAAGACCATGACGACGCTCGGCGAGGGCGGTATGTTCGTCTGCGCAGACGACGCGGACGCCGCTGCCGTGCCCGGCATCCGGCACAACGGCTGCTGCGCGTATCCGGCTGACCGTGAGCGCTACTGGTCCCCGGCCATGAGCTGCGTCGACAGCTTCCTGGACGACCGCTGGCCGCAGAACTTCTGCATCGGCGAAGCGCAGTGCGCGCTGGGCACGGAGGAGCTCAAGAGTGTCATCGCCAACAACAACACCCTGATCGAGCAGGACCGCAAGATTCGCGAAAAGCTTGCCGGTCTGCCTGAGATTTCCTTCTCCCGCTGCCCGGAAAACGGCCGCTATGTCGTGCACCAGTACATCATGCATTATGACGGCAGCGCATGCGGCAAAACGCGCGATGATCTGCTCGATCTGATGACGAAGAAATACGGCATCCGCTGCATCGTGCAGTATTATCCCCTGTACCGCTATCCGCTGTTCCAGCGCAAGGGCTGCGGCGAGTTTGACTGCCCCGTGCTCGACAAGTGGTGGGACGGCTCGTTCTCCTTCCCGTGGTGGTGCGGCATGGACGACACTGTCATCGACACGCTGTGCTCCAGCCTGATCTCCGCCGTTGAAGAGCTGCGCGGCTGAGCGCCGGGAGGAAGCGGATTTGGCTGATTTTACAGCGCTTCGCGGGATCGTCTGCCCCGTTGTTTCGCCCTGCACATCGAATGAGGGCGTCGATTACGACAGCCTGCAGGAAAATCTGGCGCGGCTGCTGCGCGCGCCCATCACCGGCTTTTATGTCTGCGGCGGCACCGGAGACGGCAGCCGTCTGACGTTCGCCGAGCGTTGCAGGACGGCGGAGCTGACCATCGCGCAGACAAGGGCCGCCGGACGCAGGACCATCGTCCATGTCGGCCAGACGCTTCAGCGGCACGCGCTGGAGCTGGCGGAACACGCGATGACGCTGGGCGCGGACGCGGTCGCGTCCGTCCCGCCGCAGGGCGGCTGGAGCGAAACGGTTGCGTATTACACCGCGCTGGCCGCGCTGGCGCCGGTCTTCATCTATTACATTCCCGGTCTGACACACGTTTCGGCAGACTATGACCAGCTGCGGCAGCTGCTGGATCTGCCCGGCGTGGCCGGGATCAAGGTCAGCGACTGGAACATCTTCCTGATCCGCCGCATCAAGGCGGATTATCCGGAGAAGATCGTCTATACCGGGCTTGACGAAATGGTCGTTCCGGGCCTTCTCTACGGCGCGGACGGCTCCATCGGCACGTGGATCAATCTGCTGCCGGAGTTTTACTGCAAGCTCTGGACGCTTGCGCAGGCAGGCCGCTGCACGGAGCTGAACCGGCTGCAGACGGCCTATACGGAGTTTTTGCGCAAGGGCTGGCAGTTCGGCATTCTGAACGCATTTCAGGAGCTGATGCGCAGTCTCGGCTATGCGGAAAAATGCTTCCGCGCCCCCGCCGTCTGGCAGCCCGGCTCCATGCCGGAGCCGCTGCTGCAGGAGCTGCTGGCCGATCTGGACGGGCTGAACGCGCTTGCCGCGTCCATGTCCTGACGTCTCTACTTTCACTGGAGGAACCTGTTATGCAGTTTACAACTTTACCGGGAACCGGCATTTCCGTCTCCCGTCTGTGCCTCGGCACCATGACCTTCGGCAGCCCCGTCGCCGAGCCGGACGCGATCCGGCTGGTGCATGACGCGGCGGAGCTTGGCGTCAATTTCATCGACACGGCCAATATGTACGAGGGCTACAACCGCTTCGCAGGCTCTGCAGGCGGCGTGGCCGAGGAAATTGTCGGCAAGGCTGTCGCCGGACGGCGGGCGGACTTCGTCGTCGCGACGAAGCTCGGCATGAAGGTCGGCGATACCCCCGTCGACGAAAACACCTCGCCCGAGGCCATCCGCGTCCAGCTGCGCCGCAGCCTGCGCCGGATGAACACCGATTATATCGACCTGTACTATCTGCACCGCTACGATCCCAACACTGCCCCCGGCGAGATCGCCCGCGCCATCGGCGAGGAGCTGAAGGCCGGCACCATCCGGGCCTGGGGCGTGAGCAACTATTCTGCGGAGCAGCTTTCCGCGCTGCTTGCCGCAGCGCGCGAGGAAAATATCCCGCTGCCCAGTATGTGCCAGCCGCCGCTGAGCCTGCTCAACACCGGCGCGCTGGACGCGCTTCTGCCGCTGTGCGCGCAGGAGGGCGTCGGCGTGATCCCCTATCAGGTGCTGCAGGGCGGCATTCTGACCGGAAAATATCACGCCGGACAGCAGCCGCCCGCAGGCAGCCGCGCAGCAGAAAAGCCCGACTGGATGAAGCCCATGACGGACGAGGTCTACGCGACGCTTGCGCGCGTGGAGGCCGAAGCGAAGGCCGCTGGGCAGAGCATGACGCAGTACGCCCTTGCCTGGGCGCTGCGGCAGCCCGCCGTCCGGTGTGTGCTGCTGGGCGTGAAGCGCAGAGCGCAGCTGGAAGAGGCTGCGGCGATCTTTTGACAGACAGGAGAAACAGATATGCAGCTGCACGGCTCTGAACTGAAAAAGGGCGTCGTCATTGAACGCGGCGCTTCCCCCTGGCAGATCTTCCAGCAAAACGAGCAGGGCTTCGCCGTTATCCGCCTTTCCGGCACGGCGCACCGCGTCCGGCAGAGCTTTGAGCTGCCGCTGGAATTCTCCGCCGTACCGGAGGGCTCGATCACCGTCAAGGCCCGCATCGCGCTGGAAAGCAGCGGCGAGAGCGTCTGCCCGTGGACCGTCTGCCGGACAGACGCGGACGGCCGCTGGTCGGTCACGTTTGACCGCGTCCCGGCGGGCGGACTGTATCGTGTGGAGACCTATATGGAATATCAGGGCTGGGACGGTCTGTCCTCAACGCGGGGCGATATGATCCACAACATCGGCGTCGGCGACGTGTTCGTCGTCGCCGGGCAGAGCAACGCCGCCGGACGCGCAAAGAACCCGGTAGAGGACGCGCCGGAGCTTGGCGTGCATCTGCTGCGCGATTCCGGCGTCTGGGATCTGGCGACGCATCCGCTGGGCGAGACGACCGGCTCTGTCCATCAGGGACACTTTGAGAACCACAACCCCGGCCATACGCCGTGGCTGCACTTTGCGAAGCTCCTCAAGCGGGAGCTTGGCTACCCCATCGGCATCGTCATGAGCGCCTACGGCGGCGCGCCGCTGCGCTGGTGGAACCCGGAGGAAAACGGTTCGCTGTATTTCAATATGCTTGAGCAGCTTGCAGATCACGAGCTGCACCCGAAGGCCATGCTCTGGTACCAGGGCGAGGCCGAGGGCTACGAAAACGCAGCGGAGACCTATCTTGCCCGCTTTACGCAGTTTGTCGGCGCGCTGCGCCGCGATCTGAACCAGCCGGAGCTGCCCGTCATCACCGTGCAGCTCAACCGCTGCATGACCCCGTGCGACACGGCGCTCGACCGGCAGTGGGGCATGGTGCGGCAGGCGCAGGTCGCCGCTGCGCGCAGCATCCCCGGCGTGTACGTTCTGCCGTCGTCCGATGTCGCGCTTTATGATTTTATTCACAACAGCGCACAGGGCAACCTTGTCATCGGTGAGCGCTGCGCACGCTGCGCGCTGGCCGAGCTTTACGGAAAGCCGCTGATGTGGCAGGCCCCGGAGGTCTGCCGTGCGGAGCGCAAAGCGCCGGATGCCATTGTGCTGCACTTCAGCCGGATCTGCAACTGGCTCAATCCGTTTGACGTGGCCGCGGCGCTTCTGCCCTTTGAGGCAGAGGATGCGCAGGGACTTCTGCGCTGTGAGCGCTATGAAACCGGCAATGATACGCTGACGCTTTATTTTGCCCGGCCTCTGGAGCATTCCGCCGTGCTGCACGGCGTCTGGCGCGCCAACCCCGGCCCGTGCACGCCATGCGACTGTATGCGTATGCCGATGCTTTCGTTCTACAATCTGCCCATTGAGGAGTAACATGAATCAGTCCTATTGCTACAGCTTCCGCTTCTGCTGCGACCCCGGCTTCAATGACCGGCGCGAGATCGCGTCGCTGCGGCGCTTCGTCCGCGAGGCGCAGATCGATGACGTGGCCGTGTTCTGTAACGTAGAAGAGCTGAATACCGGCCACATGACCGAGGAGGAGCAGGAAACCATCTGGCTGCGCCTGCTCTGCGACGTGCAGGCCGCGCTTGCGCCGGAGGGCGTGCAGCTGTCGGTCAACCACTGGCACAGTCTGATGCACGCCGACCTCGGCAAGACGCTGCCGCAGAGCCAGCCGTTCCGCCGCATGGTCGACATGGACGGCCGGGAGGCCGATCTGTGCGTCTGCCCGATGTGCGAACGCTGGCAGACCTATTTTGCCGGGCTTTACGCGCGCTACGCGGCGCTTTCGCCGCACATTCTGTGGGTGGAGGACGATTTCCGCCTGCATAACCACGATCCGCTGCGCTGGGGCGGCTGCTTCTGCCCGGCGCATATGCGCGAATACGCCCGCCGGGCCGGAAAGCCGGAGCTGACGCGCGAGGAATTCGTGCGCGGCATCCTGCAGCCGGGCGCGGTGCACCCCTACCGGAAGATTTGGCTGGACGTGAACCGCGAGACCATGACGGCCCTTGCCGCACGCATCGGACAGGCTGTCCGGCAGGCAAGCCCGACGGCAAAGGTCGGCCTGATGAGCTCCGTCCCCTACATCCACGCGGCGGAGGGCCGCGACTGGTACGGCATTCTGCGCGGCCTCGCCGCCGGGCAGCCGCCCGTCAGCCGCATCCACCTGCCCGCGTATCAGGAAACCGCCCCCGGACAGTATCTGCTGCGGTTCAACATGGTCTCCATGCACAACCGCGCGCTGCTGCCGCCGGAGACGGAGGTTTATCCCGAGCTTGAAAACTATCCCTATTCCCTGTTCGCCAAATCCCGCGCGTTCACGCGCTTCCAGCTGCTGAGCAGTCTGCCGCTGAACCTGAAGGGCATGACGATCGACCTGTTCGATCTCAACGGCAGCGGCATCGTCTTTTCCGACGGCTATCAGCAGATGCTGCGCGCGGTCAAGCCGTTTTTACACGCCGTCAACGCCATGGGCGTCTTCGCACTGCCGAAGCGCGGCGTGTGCGTGATGACGAGCGAGGACTCGGCCTATACCCTTCAAACCGCGCACGGCGCGGACATGGAGGAGCTGTACCCGCACGAGGTCTATTTTGCGGGCCTTTTAAACGCGATGGGCATCGCGTATCAGTACTGCACCGACCCCGGCGTCTCCGGTCAGGTCGTGGCCGTGAGCGGTCAGTATTTCCGGAACCTGACCCCGGAGCAGATCACGCACCTGTTTGCGCATAACACGCTGCTGCTTTCCGGCGACGCTGTGGATACGCTCTGCCAGATGGGCCTCGGCGAGTTGGCCGGGGTGCGCAGCTGCCGCTGGATGAAGCAGAACAGCGGCGCATACACCTATGAGCAGGTCGTAAACGGCAAGGCGTATCTGGGCCTTCCGCAGGCACGGGCCTCCGCCGTGATTTCCAGCACCGATGTTTTACAGATCGACTATCTGGAGCAGCCGGAGCTTTACACCGAATTTTTCGATTCCTTCCGCCGTCCTGCCGCGCCGGGTCATGCCGTTTCGCGCGGACGCGTCCTGATCCATCCGTTCGGACGCTTTTCCAGCCCCGGCGACATGCCGCCCATGCAGCTGAACGCACTGCGGCGCGAGCTGCTGCAGGATATGCTTGCATCGCGCCTTGACGCGCCGATGGTCGCCGGGCAGGCGTATCTGCAGCCGTACTGCACCTGTGACGGCAGGGATCTGTATCTGTATCTGGTCAACGGCAGCATGGACGAGGCTTCGTCCGTGACGCTGGCGATGGGCGCGCTCCGCTTTTCCGGGGCATGGGTGCTCACGGGCCAAAACGAACGCCGCACGATTCCTTACACAGAGGAGCCGGACGGACGCTTCACCTTTGATCTGCGGCTCGCGCCGATGGACGCGGCGCTGCTGTGCCTGACATTGCAAGAGGAGGAACCCGCATGAATGCAGCTATTATCGAACGGAACTGGGTCGTGGAATGGTTCGACGAACGGCAGTGCTATCACATGCCGAGCCTGACCATGGCGCCGGACGGCACGCTGCTTGCCGTCTGGAACGGCGGCTTTCTGCAGTGGAACGGCGACCCCATGGGCCGTGACGCCAAGGACTGGGTCTCCCGACTCGAGCCGGGCGCAAAAAGCTGGAGCAATCCCGACGCCGTCGGCTGCGACATCCGCTATTGCTGCCACGACCCCATTTTTTTGAAAAACCGCAAGGGCGAGATCATCCTGCTGTTCGCAAAATTTCTGGACACCGAGGTCAACTTTACGACCTGGTGCAACGGCCGCGACGAGCTCTGGATGCGCAAGACGCAGGACAACGGCTGCACGTGGCTCCCGGCTGTCCCGGCGGGGATCCAGTCCGGCCACGCGTCCAACGACAGCGTTCTGCTGCCGGACGGCACGATCGTCTTCGCCTCCACCAGCACCGAGCTGCCGGAGTATTATTTCGGCGCCGTGCAGATCTACCGCTCCCATGACGACGGCGAAAGCTGGGAAAAGGGCGCGCTGCTCACCGCGGACGACGGCAACCGCATCCGCGAGCCCGCGATCTGCCTGCGCCCGGACGGACGGCTGCTGCTGTTCACCCGTACCTGCCCCGGCACCGCCGGATGGGGCACGGCGGGCAACCGTTCGCTGCCGTCCTACCGCGCGGAAAGCCTCGACGGCGGCCTGACCTGGAGCCAGCCGAAGCCCTGCGGCATTCTGAACAACGAATCCAAGCTGGACGTCATCAGCTGGGACAAAGAAACCATCCTGATGGCCTATAACGACACGCCGGAGACCGACTGGCACGAACGCAGCCCGCTGACGCTGGCATATTCCAAAGACGAGGGCCTGACCTGGCAGAACCTCATCACGCTTGCGCCCGCCCCTGGCAACAAGTGCCAGCCTGCCATGTGCCGCGACGCACAGGGCCGTCTCAACGTGATCTATATGCACCGGCACACCGCCATCGAGCATCTTGTTCTGGAAATTACGGACTGAAGCCCGAAAAAACTCCCCTCTGCAATGCAGAGGGGAGGCACAGGCTCAGTCTGATGTGCGCGCAGGGCCGGTCGATTTCCGGATCATGAGCTGCGGCGCGTACTCGATCTTATCCGCCATGACCGCGCTCTTGTCCGCGCCGTGTCCCTGATCGTTCTGCTTGACGATCTGATCGACCGCCGAACGGCAGCGCGCCCAGAGCCGGTGATCGATGCTGGTCAGCGGCGGCGTGATAATGGATGAGGTAAAGATATTGTCAAAGCCGCAGACGGAATAGTCCTCCGGCACGCGCAGCCCCTTTTCGCGCAGCACGGAGATCACGCCGATGGCGATCATATCGTTCGCCCCGACAAGGACCGTCGCGCGGTGCTCCCGCGCCAGCAGCTCCCGTGCCAGCCGTGCGCCCGTCGCGTACTCAAACGGCACGCTGCCGCCCACACCGTCCTCCTCCCGGCTGTCCGGCGCGACAAGCGCCTCGACCGAGGTTTCGACGCCGTCCTGTCTTCCGCGCTCATGAAAGCGCTGACGGAGGCCATCCAGCCGCTGCTTGCGTGCCAGCGTCGTCTGGTCCATCGGCGTGGAGATGAACGCCGCGTGCCGGTGTCCGAGGCTGTACAGATGGTCGGCCAGCATCGCGCCTGCGCGCTGGTTGCTCAGCTCGATGGAGCAGATCGGCAGCTCCTCGCGCTTCTCGCCGATCAGCACGAGCGGAATACGCGCCGACAGCCGCACCGCCTCGTCCGGGAAGCTGGGCAGGAAAGTATAAACAATGCCGCTGATGCGGTTATCGGAAAACTGCTCCAGATAGTATTTTTCCAGTTCCCGCTTGCGGAACGTGTTGCAGACCAGCACGCGGAACTCCTGACTGCCCGCATAATCCTCCAGCGTCTGGATCAGCTCGGAATAATACTGGTTCGCCAGCGTGGGCGTCAGGACCAGAATGAGCCGCCGGTCATTGCCGTTTTTCTTTCTGGTGCGGTGCGCAGGCGGCTGATAGCCGAGCTGCCGGGCCGCCTCAAAGACGCGCGCTCTGGTCTGCTCGGAAAACGTTGCCCGGCTGCTTCCGCTCAGAACGAGCGAAACGCTGGTCTGTGATACGCCCGCAAGCTCCGCGACGTCTGTAGACGTCGGTTTTCTCTGTTTTTTCTCCGCCATTTTCGTTTCTCCCGCAGCTTTTGTTATTACTAATATTTTATCATTTCCCTGCAGACTTGTCAATTTCTTCTTTCCGTTTTTCATCGTTTTTCGAAGAAACGACCCGTTAACACGTTTATTGTGCGCGTAACCCGCGCTTGTTTTAATACTACTAATATTGGAGTAACCGACATGATGAGAATCAAAGACCTGTTTCCTGATGCTTCCGGCAGCGGACGCGTGCTCGTTCTGGGTGAGCTGCTGCTGGACTTTGTTCCCTGTGACTCCGATATGCGGCTGTCCCAGCCCGGCACGGTCCTGAAAACCGTCAGCGGCTCGTCCGGTATTTACGCCTGCGCCGCCGCGGGCTTCGGGCTGGACTGCAGCTTTATCGGGAAGGTCGGCTCCGACCCGTTCAGCCAGCTTGCCCTGTCGTCCATCGCCTCGCGGGGCGTCCGGACAGACGCCGTCGTCCGTTCCGATTCCGGTCAGCTGGGGCTTGCGTTTCTCGAATACCTCCCCTCCGGCCGGAATTATACCTATTACCGCGACGGCTCCGTCGGCAGCCAGCTGCGCCCCGAGGAGCTGACGGAGGCAGTCTTTGCCGACGCGTCGATCCTGCACCTGCCGGGAATGCTGCTTGAGCTGAACGACAGTATGCGTCAGAGCTGCTTCCGCGCAGTCGAGCTGGCAAAGCAGAACCATGTTCTGTTTTCCTTTGATCCCAATCTGCGCAAGGAGCTGCGCAATGATGCGCAGATGCGCCAGCGGATGATGCAGATGCTTTCCATGGCTGACGTGATCGAGCCGACGCTCGAAGAAGCGCGGATCATCACCGGCTGCACCGCGATCAGTGACGTGCTGCGCGCACTGCACGCAGCAGGCCCCCGCCTTGTCGTTCTGACGCGGGACAAGGACGGCGCGCTGTTCAGCTTCGACGGGCAGGTTCTGAGCGCAGAGGGCATCGACGTGCCCGTTGTCGACCCCACCGGCGCAGGTGATACATTCGCGGCTGCACTTGCCTGCTGCATCGAGGAAAATGTGCGGATGGAGGACGCCATCTCCTTCTGCAACTGCGCCGGGACGCTGGTATGCACCAAGCGCGGTGCCATCGGCATGGCGATCCCCACCCGTGAGCAGGTTCTGGACATGATGCGCTTGCATCCTGCACGCCTGCATATGGAATCTCTGCAAGCATTGTATGAAAAGGAGCACAAACATGAAATTGCATGAATGGAAAACCCGGATCCAAAGCGGTGAGCATCTGCTCGGCACAATGGTCACGACCTTCGCAAGCGCCGATCTGCCGAAAATTCTGAAGGCCTGCGGCTTTGATTTCTTCATCATCGACTGCGAACACGGCTCGTTCACCACGCGAGAGGTTGCAGACATGATCTGCGTTGCACGGGCGATCGAGCTGCCCGGCATGGTGCGTATCCCGGAGCTGCGGCGCGAGCACGTGCTCCATTGCATGGAGCTTGGCGCGGCGGGACTGCTGCTGCCGAACGCAGAAACGGCGGAGCAGGCGCGTCAGCTCGTCGATTATGCCAAATACGCGCCCATGGGGCACCGTGGTGTTTCCCTCTCCCGGCCGCATACGGATTTTCTGAAGCAGGACAGCGCCGCCTATATGCAAAGCGCTAACCGCGATACCGTTCTGCTCTGCCAGATCGAATCCCAGCTCGGCGTATCCAACATTGACGCCATCATGGCTGTCGACGGCATTGACGGCGCGATGATCGGCCCAAACGATATGTCACAGGATTTCGGCATTCTGGGCCAGTACGCCCATCCCGCCATGCAGGCTGCCTTCCGGCAGGTCATCGACGCCGCTGCGCGGCACGGCAAGGTTTCCGGCGCACATTTCGGTGCAGCAGCACCGCTGCAGCCGTGGCTGAGCCAGGGCATGACGCTCAATATGTGCAGCAGTGATCTTGGCCTTCTCATGTCCGGCGCGAAGGAGCTTTCCTGCCTGCGCTGATCCTGCTCAGTATCCCAAGTATTGAAAACCGGCAGGCCCATACTTCGGGCCTGCCGGTTCGTGCATCTGTGACAGTTGTGATCGAGCAAAAAGACTGGTATAGCCTCAGCTACACCAGTCTTTTCATGTCGGCATTCCCTATTTTCCCGGCCAGTCGCCCGGCAAGTATTTTCGGCGATCACGAGCTTAACTTCTGTGTTCGGTATGGGAACAGGTGGACCCTCGCGCCAATCAACACCGACTAAAAAAGAAACCTGATCGAGATCAGGTTTCTTTTGTGTTGGCACTACCTATTTTCCCGGTCAGTCACCCGACAAGTATCTTCGGCGCATGTGAGCTTAACTTCTGTGTTCGGTATGGGAACAGGTGGACCCTCACACCAATCAGCACCAACTATTGAGGATTACACCCTGAAAACCGAACACCATGGAAGTTCTGCAAATCGGAAAGCACTTTACAGAGCCTGCTAACTACCAATTGTAGGTCAAGCCCTCGGCTTATTAGTATCAGTCAGCTACACACCTTACGGCGCTTCCACCTCTGACCTATCAACGTCATAGTCTACGACGAGCCTTACTCCATAAAGGATGAGAGATCTTATCTTAGGGGGAGTTTCACGCTTAGATGCCTTCAGCGTTTATCTCGTCCCGACGTAGCTACCCAGCTATGCTCTTGGCAGAACAACTGGTGCACCAGCGGTCAGTCCATCCCGGTCCTCTCGTACTAAGGACAGCTCCCTTCAAATCTCTTACGCCCG
>ENA-OVGC01000609-OVGC01000609.1-human-gut-metagenome-genome-assembly--contig:-NODE-609-length-32372-cov-77.113748_pt1 | contig 32372 bp, 35 predicted proteins | sample MGYA00237768_ERZ505415 | MGnify/ENA primary metagenome ERZ505415 (study PRJEB26158, sample SAMN06016382) | human gut metagenome | biome: human gut; feature: ankylosing spondylitis patient; material...
CTGGCAAGCGAGTGGTGTTCGTCAACTGTTCGGGCAGTGCCATTGCCATGGTTCCTGAAACCGAAAATGCGGAGTCTATCCTTCAGGCTTGGTATCCGGGCGAACGGGGTGGCGAAGCCGTGGCAAAGGTTCTTTTCGGCGAGGTGAATCCATCGGGCAAGCTTCCGGTGACCTTCTATAAGAGTACTTCCGATCTTCCTGATTTCCTTGATTATACGATGAAGAATCGTACCTACCGTTATTTCAAGGGTGAGGCTCTCTTCCCATTCGGTCATGGATTGAGCTATACATCTTATGAATATGGAAAGCCGACATTGAAGAAAGTGAAGAGTGAAGAACGAAGAGTGAAGAATTCTTCGGCTTATTCCTTGAGCTTCTCTTTATCTAATAAAGGTAATAGGGAAGGAACGGAAGTGGCGCAGGTTTACATCCGTAGAATGGATGATGCTGAGGGTCCTATCAAGACCCTGAAAGCCTTCAAGCGCATTACTTTGAAGGCGGGCGAGAAGCAGCAGGTAACCATCAGTCTGCCTCGCCAGAGTTTCGAGGGTTGGGATTCCCAGACCAATACCATGCGTGTGGTTCCCGGCAAATATCAGATATTCGTAGGTGGTTCGAGTGCTGAGGCTGCGAAGAATGTGATAGAAGTGAAAGTGATATAAAATGCTGATATAAAAAGAGAAAGCTCGCTAAGATTTTGAACGTCTTGGCGAGCTTTTCTTCTGTCTTAACTCTTAAGCCTGCGGTTTTTTTGAAGTTTTTTCAAGGAAATGGACTTTGAATCACTCTTTTTTATTATATTTGCAATCGAAAATCGATTTGAACCTTGACTAAACGATGAAATAGTTATGGAACAGAACTTAAAAACCATATTTTATGCGATGGGTGCGATGATTCTTGCACCCCAAACCCTCTGTGCTCAGTCTGTGAACATTGAAGGCCTAGACTCCTTGCGCTTATCAGGTTCGGTGAGTGTAGTGGAGCCTGAACTTCTGAAGAAGGGTGTGCTCAATAATGCCCTGGATGCCTTGAGCGGACAGACGGCAGGTGTTAACGTCACTACCAATGGCCTTGACCGTATTGCTATGTTGAACTCCGTCCGGGTTCGCGGTACAACTTCTATCATGGGCGGCAATGATCCTCTGGTGATTATTGATGGTGTTACTTCTGATGTGGCGACGCTTGCTACAATCTATCCCGCCGATATAGAGAGCTTTACAGTACTGAAGAATGCCAGCGAAACGGCACTCTATGGTTCCCGTGGTGCTTCGGGCGTTATCCAGGTAAAGACCAAGAAGGGTACGGGTAAGGGATTTCAGATTTCTTACGAGGGAAACTATGGTATAGAGGCGATGTACAAAAGTATGGAGATGCTCAATGCCGCCGAATACATAGCTGCTGCACAGAAGTATGGGCTGGAGTATAACAATAAGGGATATGATACCAATTTCCGCAAGGCGATTACCCGAACCGGAAATATCCAGAACCATTATCTGGCCTTCAGCGGTGGCACTCCGCAGAGCAACTACCGCGCTTCTTTTGGCTATATCGAGCATAACACGATTATTCGGAGCAAGGGCTATCGTAATCTGGTGGCTAAGATTGATGTCACCCAGAAGGCGTTTGGCGATAAACTGACGGGAGATTTCGGCGTGTTCGGTTCGTCTTTCAAGAACAATGATATCTTCGACAGTCAGGCGCTTTTCTATTCTGCCGATGCCATGAATCCTACTTATCCTTATGATAAGCTGAACGGCAGTTGGGTAAAGAATGGGGCTGCATCTCAGGTGAATCCTCCCGGTGCCTTGCTCAAGGAGCTTAATGATACGAAGAACATGAACTTCAATGCTCATCTGAAGTTGAACTATGATATGACAAATTCTCTGAGTGTTTCTGCCTTCGGAGCATACAGTTATGCTTCCAACGAGAACAACCAGTTCTGTCCTACCTGGGTTTGGGCGCAGGGCAATCTCTATCGTGGGGAGTTCAAGAGCGAGGACTGGCTTGCCAATGTATCGTTTAACTATCAGCATTCGTGGGGAATCCACAATCTGAAGGCAATGGTGGGTGCAGAATATCAGAAGGATATCCGAACGGGATTCTGGACTTCTGCTAAGGGAATCACCAACAACGACATGTATTACCATAACATAGGTGCTGCTGCATCACGGCCTTTCGGTGGGACAGACAGCAACTACGAAGATCCGACCCTGGCTTCTGTGATGGGCAATGTCGACTACACCTTATATAATAAGTATAGTCTTTCGGTTTCCATGCGTGGCGACGGTTCTTCGATGGTGGGCAATGACCATACCTGGGGTTTCTTCCCATCCGTCTCTCTTTCCTGGGATATGAAGCAGGAGAAATGTCTCCGTTCTCTCAAGGAAATTACCATGCTGAAACTGCGTACGGGCTATGGACGCTCAGGTAATCTTGGCGGAATATCTTCTTATACCACTTTGAATACGGTGCGGCAGAATGGTATTGTTTCGGTGAACAGTTCTCCTACGGTTACGATGGGAATGATTAGCAATAACAATCCTGATCTGAAGTGGGAAACCCGCGCTACCTGGAATATCGGAGCTGATCTGGGATTGTGGAACAACCGGCTGGTTCTGACGGCAGAATATTACTATTCCAAGACCACCGACATGCTCTATGCCTATGATGTGCCGGTTCCGCCTTTTGCCTATGATAAACTGTTGGCAAACCTGGGTTCTATGAGCAACCAGGGTTTGGAGGTCGGCGTTTCCTTCACTCCTATCCAGAAGAAGGACATGGAACTGAATATCAATATGAATCTCTCCTGGCAGAAGAACAAACTCCTCTCGCTGAGTGGTGAATATGACGGAATGCAGATGTCGGCAGCCGATATTACTGCGATGGGTGCCTTGTCGGGTGCCGGTCAGCATGGTGGTTACAACAATGTGGTCTATCAGATAGTTGGTCAGCCTTTGGGGGTATTCTATCTTCCTCATTGCAAGGGGATTATAGAAGATGGAAATGGGCATTACCGCTATGATATCGAAGATTTGGACAAGAACGGAACCGTAGATTTGAGTGATGGCGGTGACAGATATATTGCCGGTCAGGCTACTCCTAAAGTAACGTTGGGTTCCAATATCAGTTTCCGTTATCGCGACTGGTATCTTTCATTGCAGATGAACGGAGCCTTCGGACATAAGATATTCAATGGTACGGGCTTAGCCTACACCAATATGTCGAGTTTCCCGGATTATAATGTGCTGAAGGGAGCTCCTGAGAAGAATATCGTTGACCAGAATGTTTCTGATTATTGGCTGGAGAAGGGCGATTATCTCAACTTAGAGAATCTCACGCTGGGCTATGATATCCCTATCCGAAAGGGCGTGGTGCAGTCGCTCAGAGTTTCGGCGAGTGTCAACAATCTTGCCACCATTAGCAGTTACAGCGGCTTGACTCCGATGATTAACAGCTACGTGGTGAACAGTACGATGGGTATTGATGATAAGCGGACTTATCCTGTTTACAGAACCTTCTCATTGGGTTTAAGTGTTCAATTCTAAAATCAGAAAGTTATGAAACGATATAGATTTTTATTTTTGCTGCTGGCGGCATTGTCTATGACATCCTGCCTGGACGAACATCCTAAGGATCAGTTGGACGAGGATGCCATCTATGGCTCTGCATCTGATATTTATATCAATGCTGTGGCTTCTCTCTATAATTATATAGGTGGAGCTAACGAGAGTGAGGGCATCCAGGGCACCTGCCGTGGCATTTACGATTATAATACGCTGACCACCGATGAGGCGATGATTCCGATTCGAGGCGGCGACTGGTATGATGGTGGCCTCTGGAATGCCATGTACCAGCATCGGTGGAGTGCCGATGACCAGTCTCTTTATGATACGTGGAAGTACCTTTATAAGGTTATCGTGCTGGCTAATAAGTCTTTGGATATTATCAGCAACAAGTCGGCCCTGCTTTCTGCCGCACAGCAGGAGGAATATCGGGCTGAGATAAGAGTCATCCGGGCTATGTTCTATTACTATGCTATGGACATGTTCGGTCGGGTTCCATTGGTCCTTTCCAGTGCAGAACAGCTCCATTCCAGCCTGTTCCAAGGGCAGACAGATCGCAGTTCTATCTTCCAGTTTGTCTTTCAGGAGTTGCAGCAGGTATTGCCTTCACTTCCCGACCAGCACAGCAATAAGGAAGGTAATTATTATGGTCGCATCACCCAGCCGGTAGTCAACTTTCTGTTGGCGAAGTTGGCTTTGAATGCAGAAATCTATATGTATGATGACTGGACCCAGGGTTATGCGAGCCGTCCGAAGGGAAGTGACATTCATTTCTCTGTGCCGGCTTCTGATGCCTCTTTGCGTAATGGCGATAAGGTGGACTGCAGGAAGTTGAATGCTTGGGAAACCTGCATTTATTATTGTGATAAACTGGCAGAAGAAGGCTATGTCCTGGAGTCGGATGATTCATTCAATTTCTCTACGCATAATGAGACATCGAAGGAGAATATCTTCACGATTCCGATGGATAAGAATATCTATACCAACCAGTTCCATTATCTCTTCCGCTCTTACCATTATACGCATGGCGGTGTCTTGGGATGGGGAAGTGAGAATGGTACCTGTGCCACGATTTCTACGATGAAAGCCAATCATTATGGCGAGGCTGATGAAGATGCCCGTTGCAAGATGAACTTTGTGGCGGGAGTGGTAAAGGTAGATGGTCATGAACTGCTGATGGATAATGGAAAACCGTTGGAGTATCAGCCTTTTGAAGTGGCTCAAAACCTGACCAACAGTAAGTTTGTCAAGACGGCTGGAGCGAGGATGGCGAAGTATGAGGTGGATAGAACCTCTTATATGGACGGCAAGTTGCAGAGTAACGACATAGTTCTTTTCCGCTATGCAGATGCTTTATTGATGAAGGCAGAGGCAAAGGTTCGAAACGGAGAGAATGGCGATGAGGAGTTGAATAGGATTCGTGCCCGTGTGGGAATGCCTTACCGTAAGGCTACGCTCGATAACATTCTGGAAGAGCGGTTGCTGGAGTTGGTATGGGAAGGATGGCGTCGTCAGGATCTCATCCGTTTCGGCAAATTCACCGGTGCCTACGATCTCCGTACGCCTCTTCAGGGTGAATCCTCCGGCTACACCACTGTCTTCCCGATTCCTCAGAAATGCATTGATTTAAATTCTGAATTGGTACAGAATAAGGGATATGTCAATATTTTGAAGTAAAGAAACTTGAATAGTGTATATGAAAAGAGATCTGCTCTTATCAGAAGCATCTGTTTTTGAAAGTTTTTCCCAAAAAGGTTTGTGGTTTCAGGAATAATGGCTAATTTTGCGGGCTGAAAGGGGAATCGCTTGATAGGCGATGATTCTTGGAATGATATAATATAAATAGGATATGGATAGGAAAAATGATGGCCTCAGGCTGATGGATGGGACTGGATATAAGAAGATAATAATAGCTTGTGACTCTTATAAGGGTTGCCTTTCGAGCAGAGAGGTAAATGAGGCGATTGCTTCGGGAGTGAAGGAATGGAATGCGGAAGATGCTTCTCCCGAAATCATTACCCTGGAAATGAGTGATGGGGGAGAGGGAATGCTCGATGCTTTCCTCTCGGCAATGAAGGGAGTGCGAGTGAAGATTCATGCCCATGATGCGCTGATGAGATGGATTGAGGCGGAATACGGAATCGTGGATGATACGGCGATTATCGAGATTGCGCAGACCGCCGGACTGGCTCTGATTGAGCCTGAACAGCGCAACCCGATGAAGGCTACTTCCTGGGGCGTGGGCGAGATGATTATGAATGCTTATCGCCGGGGCGTGCGACGTTTCATCGTGGGCTTGGGCGGAAGTGCCACATCCGATTGCGGCATTGGAATGCTCAAGGCGATGGGCGACGACTGGAAGAAAATCCGCCAGGAATGCAGTTTTGTGCTGGCTTCAGATGTTACCAACCCGCTTTGCGGCGAAAATGGGGCGGCTCATGTCTTTGCCCCTCAGAAGGGAGCTGATGCTAAGATGGTGCAGATGTTGGATGATAGGGCAAGGAAGTTTGCCGAGGTAAGTGCCAAGCATTTCGGATATGATAGGAGTGCGGCTCCTGGGGCTGGTGCGGCCGGAGGACTGGGTTATGCTTTCCTGCAATATTTCAATGCAGAGGCTCGTCCAGGGGCTGAACTGCTTTTAGAGAAAATAGAGGTTGATGTGTTCATTCAGGATGCTGATCTCGTGATTACGGGCGAAGGTCATAGCGACCGTCAGACCTTGATGGGGAAGTTGCCGCAAAGAATTCTTGAGCATGTTACCAATCAGAAAATATGGCTAGTATCGGGCGGAGTTAGCGATAGAAAGGCTATGCTGGATGCAGGATTTGATAGAGTTGTTCAGGTTACTCCTGAAGAAATGCCATTGGACGAGGCGATGAAGCCAGAAGTGGCTCGTAATAATATAATAAAGGCAATTCGTGAGCAATTTGCTTTGTAGTTTCAGCTATTATCTGTACCTTTGTGACCGTTTTCAAATAAGGTAAGAATAATGAAGTATATAATTTTTGATTTTGATGGAACCATCGGCGATTCGCAGAGTCTCATAGTGAAGACCCTGCAGGATACGATGCGTGCAAGAAAGCTGGAAGTGAAATCGGAGGAGGCTTGTGCCAAGACCATCGGTCTTCGATTGGATGAGGCCTTCGTTTCGCTCTTCGGAATGAGTGCTGAGGAGGGAATGGAATGCGCAGCAACCTATCGCGAGATTTTCCTGGAGAACAAGATGACGATGATCGTGCAGCCCTTCCCTCATGTGATAGAAACCCTGAGAGCGTTGCACCGCTGTGGGTTTGTATTGGGTATGGCCAGCAGTAGAAACCATTGCTCGCTGGATGGATACGTGCATCAGATGCAGCTGGAGGATATATTCTCTTCCATTGTTGCAGGCGATGATGTGGAGCATGCGAAGCCGGCACCCGATATGGTCTTCACGGCATTGAAGGAGATGAAGGGAACGGCAGATGAAACCCTTGTAGTGGGCGATATGACCTTCGATGTAAATATGGCGCATCATGCCGGCTGCAAGGCCTGTGCCGTGACTTATGGCAACGGAACCCGCCAACAGCTCGCCTCTGCCGAATGGATTATCGATGATTTTGCAGAACTTCTGGAAATCGTAAAAGAATAAACTGAACTTTGAATAAAAAGATAATTTTATCCTTGCTGGAATAAAAAAGCGGATAAAGTTATCTTTTATTCATTTTTTTATAGTACCTTTGCACCCGCAATTGGTTCGCTGCCACCTTCTGCCGCCTCAGGCAGGATGAGTGCGTAGTGATTAAAAGGGAATCGGGTGAGAAGCCCGGACAGTCCCGCTGCTGTAAGCGTCTTATTGCGGCAAGCAATATGGTCACTGACATTTTTTCGGGAAGACCGCTTGCCATGAGTTTGAGGACGCAAGTCAGAAGACCTGCCGTTGCCATCTCTACCATCAGGAAGTGATGGAGGATGAAATCATTGAGCCTCGTGGGTTAGGCTTTTGAATGAAGATAAAAACATAATAGTAGATGAAAAGATTGTTTGCAATAGCCATGCTGGGTGTTGTTGCAGGGTCTGCCTTTGCCAATGGCGAAACGCAGGACTCTGTACGAGTGCATCACATCCAAGAGGTTGTGGTTACCTCACGATTGATATCCAGGGAAACTATTCCATCACAGACATTGGGAGGTGAGGAACTCAAAAAGTTGAATTCCTTGTCGGTGGCCGATGCCTTGCGTTATTTCTCTGGCCTGCAGCTCAAGGATTATGGAGGCGTGGGTGGCATCAAGACAGTCAACATTCGCAGTATGGGTACCAATCACTTGGGTATCTTCTATGACGGCATCGAACTGGGCAATGCACAGAACGGGCAGATAGACTTGGGGCAGTTCTCACTCGACAATGTGGAGGAAATTTCGCTCTACAACGGTCAGCGTAGTGCCATCTTCCAACCAGCGAGCGACTTTGGTAATGCTGGCTCCGTCTATATCCGTACCAAGGCTCCTCGCTTCATGATGGGCAGGCGATACAACTTGTTGGTGAGGGCTAAGTATGGGTCGAGCGATACCTTCCGGTTTTCATCGCTTTGGGAGCAGAAACTCTCCGATCATATATCTTCCTCGTTAAGTACAAGTGTGCTGACGTCGAGCGGACGCTATAAGTTTCGTTATAGGCGAGTGACCGAAGACAATACGGTGGCTTATGATACCACCGCCGTGCGCCACAATGGTGACATTTGGGCTTTCCGTATCGAGGAAAACGTGAGGGGAGGCATTGCCGATGGATATTGGAACGTGAAGGCGTACACCTACCATTCGGAAAGGGGAATACCTGGTGCCATCGTCAACAATGTGTGGCGACGAGGCGAACGCCAGTGGGACCACAATACCTTCGGACAGGCTGTATTCCAAAAGTCATTTGGTGACAAATTCTCTACCAAGGCATTGGCTAAGTATGCCTATTATGTGACGCGCTATGTCAATAATGATGAGACGCAGATACATGTAGACAATACCTATCGTCAGCAGGAGATGTATTTCTCCACTTCGAATGTCTATGAGATATTGTCAAAGTGGAGTGTCTCAATGAGCTATGACTTCAAGTGGAACAAGTTGAATGCCAATATGGTGGACTTTGCTTTCCCTCATCGTTACTCCAACTTCGTGTCGTTAGCCACGGCATTGACGTTATCACGCATCCAGGCACAAGCCTCGTTGGTGGAGCAGGTGGTCAAGGACCATGTGGAGTATGGGGCGTCATCGTCATCTCGCAGCACACTGACGCCAGCATTCTTTGTAAATGTCTATCCGTTCGAATCCAAGTTGCTGGCAGTGAGGGCCTTCGCTAAGAAAAGCTTCCGTATGCCGACCTTCAACGACCTCTACTATGCCGACATGGGTAACAGTAAGTTGAATCCTGAGTCGGCGTTGCAATATGACCTGGGATTTGTGCTGAACAAGGATTGGAAGCAAGGCATCGTCGACCATTTCCGCTTACAGGTGGATGGCTATTACAATACGGTGCACGACAAAATTGTGGCTTATCCTAAGGGGCAGCAATTCCGTTGGACGATGCTCAACTTGGGCAAGGTACACATCAAGGGCGTCGATGCCATGGCAGAAGTGGGACTGGAGCCAGCCAAGGATTGGAAAGTTACGGCCCGCTTGCAGTACACTTATCAGGATGCTCGCGACGTGACCGATCCCAATACCTCTTATTATAAGGACCAGATACCTTATATCCCATGGCACAGTGGGTCTGCTATCTTGGGCCTGTCATGGCGAGAGTTGGACTTGGCGTATAGCTTCATCTATTCCGGTGAACGTTATTCGCAGCAAGAGAACATCCTCTACAACCATCTCCAGCCCTGGTATACGCACGACATGAGCGTGGTTTATCATGCCAGGAGATGGTCGGCAAGACTGGATGTCAACAACATCTTCAGTCAGGATTATGACGTGATACTTAACTATCCGATGCCGAAGCGCAATTATATGCTGACATTGGAATATAACTTTTGAAAAAAATGAAGGATAAGATATATCATCAACCCAATCTGGCGAAGTCTTGGTTCTTAGCCTTGCTTTGTTTACTGGCTCTATGTATGCAGTCGTGTCGGGATAGCGACACCGTCATCTCATCTGAGCCTGAGGATACAGGCAGTAAGGCAGAGAAGGGCGATGTCATGGGACTCTACTTGCTCAACCAGGGCAATATGGGCAGCAACAAGGCTACCCTCGACTATCTGGATTTGTCGGGTGATAATAGTGAAAACGTCATTTATCATCGCAACATCTACTCTGAACGCAATCCTAACGAGATTAAGGAACTGGGTGATGTTGGCAATGATATCAAGATATATGGCTCCAAACTGTGGATGGTCATCAACTGCTCCAACAAGGTGGAGGTGGCAGATGCCTATACTTGCAAAAAAGTAGCGAAGATAGACATCCCCAACTGTCGATACCTTGCCTTTGATGGGGGATTTGCCTATGTGAGTGCCTATGTGGCTCCTGTGAATATGCGCCAGGATGCCGAAGTGGGAGCTGTTTATAAGGTGGACACGCTGACCATGAAGGTAGTGGACAAGGTGACGGTGGGCTATCAGCCCGATGAATTGGCTGTTGTGCATGGCAAACTGTATGTTGCCAACAGTGGCGGTTATCGTAATCCCAACTACGATCGTACGGTGAGCGTCATCGACCTCAAGACCTTTAAGGAGGAGCGGAAGATTGATGTGGCAATCAACTTGCATCGCTGTCGTGCCGATAAGTATGGACAGCTATGGGTGAGTTCCCGAGGCGACTACAAGGAGGTGCCTTCACGATTGTATTGGCTCAAGCCTAATGCTGCAGGGCAGATGGAAAAGGGAGGTGAACTGGAAGTGCCGGTCTCCAACATGTGTATCGTGGGTGATTCACTATATTATATAGGTGTGCAGTGGAATGAGACTTCAAAGAAAAATTCGATAGAGTATGGTATCGTGAATGTCAGCCAACACAAGGTAATTGCTCATTCCTTGTCTAGTGCTCCGGAGATACAATCCATCGAGATGCCATACGGCATCATTGTCAATCCTCAGAAGAAAGATTTCTATCTGATGGATGCTAAGAATTACGTGTCAAGTGGTGAGTTGTTTCACTTCAAGGCGGATGGCACCTTCGATTGGCGAGTGTGGACGGGCGATATTCCGGCAGAGGCAGCGTTTGTTTATCGCAAACCTCAGTTGTCATCTGAGCCGAGTCAACCTGCCGAGGAGTACAGTAAGTATATCGAGGCGGTGGATGAGTATGTGCCGGCTCCAGGACAATTCGTCAATTCGATGCCTCAATATGAGGAGGGTGACGATGCTAAGTCGATGGCAAGAAAATGTACAGAAGCCATCGGTGGAGACAAGGGCGGTTTGGTGAGTCTGGGTGCCTATGGTGGTTACATCACCTTTCATTTCGATCATTCTATAGCGAATGTGAAAGGTGAGAAAGACCTTTACATCAAGGGCAATGCTTTCAAGGACAATAGTGAGCCTGGCATCGTGATGGTGTCGCAGGATGTGAATGGCAATGGTTTGCCCGACGATCCTTGGTATGAACTTTCGGGTAGTGCTGATGTTGACAGTGTGGGCAAGGTGGTACATGGCTATGAGATAACCTATACCAAGGATGCCATGCAAGATATTCCGTGGACAGACAATCAGGGCAAGAGTGGAGTTGTTAATCGCAACACTTTTCATGCCCAGGAATATTTCCCTTTGTGGCTGTCAAGTCCATTGCGTTTCGAGGGTACCCTTTTGCCACGTAATGGTCATGATACCAGCGGCACTGGAACCCATTGGATTTGTGATGCCTTCCGATATGGATATGTTGACAATGTGAGCAATAGCGACATCGATGGCTGTAGCTTCGATATTTCATGGGCAGTTGATAAGAATCGCAAGTCAGTGGCACTCGACCACATCGACTTCGTGAGAGTGTATAGTGCACAGAATCAAATGTGTGGTTGGCTAGGTGAGACTTCCACAGAAGTGAGTGGGGCTGAGGACCTGCATCTACAGAAGTCAATCAGTGCCAAGAGTAGAAAGAGATAATAAATAATAAGATAATTTTAGTAATAAACAAAAGAACAATGATGAAAAAGTATTTTTATTTGTTGGCACTTGTATGTGCCACTAGTTTCTTTACTGCATGTAGTGATGATGACGATGACAACTCTCCTAAGTATGAGACCATCACATTTGAGGGTTCTAACTGGAATGCCTTGATTGATAACGCTCAGTATGGAGGTAAGTTACTATATGGTGAGAGTGGTCAGGGCTTCTCTCAGGAAAATTGTGCTTATGAGTGGACTGATGCTACAACTTCTTTGCATTCAAAGATAAATGGTGTAGATTATGGCTATGGCTCTGGTATGTCATGGTCTTATTCAAATGGTGGTGCTGCTGTGTCAAATTATAGTGGCAAAATAGACGATGGCAATTATACAAGTCAACTTGCCATCCCTACAGGTCTTGCTCCTCACTCTGGTACGAACTTCTTGATGATTTATGGCTATGGTGAACACCCTGCTATATTTGACTTCAAGGATGGCAAGGCTCACACCATGAAGGGCCTTTGGATTACCAATGGTACCTACTTCCTCAATGTGATGGCTAATGGCAATGGCTTCTGTGCAAAAGCTACAAGCACTACTAAAATCTCTGTTGTGTTTGAAGGTTTCAAGGCTGATGGTACTACTACTACATCTACAGGTACTGTAAAGTACACTGTTCAGGATGGTACAACATCTTTGAAGGACTGGAAGTATGTTGACCTATCTTCTCTCGGCGAGATTAGCAGCTTGAAGGTAAACTATGAGGCTTCTGACGATATGAAGGGACAATATGGTTATAATGCACCTGCTTATATCGCTGTAGATGACGTAGAAATCTATAAGTAAATCTGATAGTCAACCTGTCGCGAGACAGATGATTATATAATTCATCCAATCCATGGAGGGGAAGTGTCGTTTCGATGCTTCCCCTTTTAGTGTGTCGGGCATGCTGTATTATATATTTTTTTTATTTTTGCGTCAAAGAATTGCCATATTGCCATTTGACTAGGTTATCTCTTTGGTTACGAATAAGTTACGGGTATGGCAAATCTCTGTCTCCCATCGTTATCTGCCATATATTGCCATAAAAACAGCGAAAGATAGGCGTTTTAGAGGGATTTTTGGGGTGAAAACTAAGAAAGCATTGAGCAAAAATCCTTTTTTTCGGTTCAATGCTTGGCTTTTTCATTTGTTTTTTTGCAATTTAACTGACGACATAGAAGAAATTACGTCCCGACGTAGCATCTGATACGTCCCGACGTAATAATCATTATGTCGCGACGTACAGCCAGATACGTCGCGACGCAGTTTCCTGAACGTCCTGATTGCATCTGGTAAAGCTTTTGAAAACGGCTGCATAGAAACAAAAAAGAGGGTGCGTCTTGTACTTATGACACACCCTCTCTTTTGTTTTTTATTGTTTCCGAAACGATTAGTCTTATCGTTTCCAAGTCCTTCTTTATCTTTTTCGAATCTTTATTCCTCCATCAACTTGCGGTAGCGACCCTTCTTGATTTCTGTATCTCCAAGGCGGCGTGCCTTGTTGATTTCATACTCAGAATAGCTGCCCTCGAAGAAGAAGACCTCACCATTGCCCTCGAAGGCAAGAATGTGGGTACAGATTCGGTCGAGGAACCAGCGGTCGTGGCTGATAACCACAGCACAACCGGCAAATGCTTCCAAACCTTCCTCCAATGCACGCAGCGTGTTCACGTCGATATCGTTGGTAGGCTCATCAAGAAGCAATACGTTGCCTTCCTGCTTCAATGCCAAGGCCAACTGCAGACGGTTACGCTCACCACCCGAGAGAACGCTGCAGAGCTTGCTCTGGTCGGTGCCCGAGAAGTTGAAGCGGCTGATGTAAGCACGCGCATTCACATCTCTTCCACCCAGACGCAAGGTTTCGTTGCCCTGGGAAATCACCTCGTAAACGGTCTTTTGTGGGTCGATGTCCTTGTGCTGCTGGTCAACATAAGCCAGCTTCACGGTCTCACCCACCTCGAATGTACCGCCATCTGCCTGATCCAATCCCATGATGAGGCGGAAGAGGGTAGTCTTGCCGGCTCCGTTAGGACCAATCACACCTACGATGCCGTTAGGAGGAAGCATGAAGTTGAGGTCGTTGAAGAGAACCTTTTCGCCGAACGCCTTCTTCACATGCTGAGCCTCAATCACCTTGTTACCCAGACGAGGACCGTTAGGGATGAAGATTTCCAGCTTCTCTTCGCGTTCCTTCTGCTCCTGGTTGAGCATCTGCTCGTAAGAGTTCAGACGAGCCTTACCCTTAGCCTGACGGGCCTTAGGCGCCATGCGAACCCATTCCAACTCGCGCTCCAATGTCTTGCGGCGCTTAGAGGCAGTCTTCTCCTCCTGAATCATTCGCTTGGTCTTCTGGTCGAGCCATGAAGAGTAGTTGCCCTTCCATGGAATACCCTCGCCACGGTCCAACTCCAGAATCCACTCGCTCACGTCGTCGAGGAAGTAGCGGTCGTGGGTTACGGCGATTACGGTACCCTCATACTGCTGCAAGTGCTGCTCCAGCCAGTCGATGCTCTCAGCATCCAGGTGGTTGGTAGGCTCATCGAGCAGGAGTACATCCGGCTTCTGCAAGAGCAGGCGGCAGAGAGCCACACGGCGGCGCTCACCACCCGAGAGATTGGTAACAGGCCAATCGCCAGGAGGACAGTGCAGGGCAGCCATCGCACGCTCCAGCTTGGAGTCGATGTTCCAGGCATCGGTTGTATCAATGATATCCTGCACCTCAGCCTGACGCTGCATCAGCTTGTCCATCTTATCAGGGTCTCCGTAATATTCTTCGAGACCGAACTTATTGTTGATGTCCTCGTATTCTGCGAGCGCATCATAGATTTTCTGCACACCCTCCATCACGTTTTCCTTCACGGTCTTGTTCTCGTCGAGCGGAGGATCCTGAGGCAAGTAGCCCACAGAGTAGCCTGGGCTCCAAACCACCTCACCCTGGGTAGGTTGCTCAAGTCCTGCGATGATTTTCATCAACGTAGATTTACCGGCACCGTTCAAACCGATGATACCGATTTTTGCTCCGTAGAAGAACGATAGGTAGATGTTCTTCAGAATCTGTTTCTGGTTTTGTGGGATAATCTTAGATACGCCCACCATTGAGAAGATGATCTTCTTGTCTATATCAGCCATAACTTTTTGATATTTATAATGTTGTGGTTGTTTGATAATTAACTCGCTTGCATATTGCTTGCATTCCTACTTCTTTGCAAGCAAATCCATTAACTGCCTGATTTGGGCATCCTTCTGTGCGAGCTGCTCACGGAGTAGCCTATTTTCTCGCTCTAGTGCGTTCTCACTACCGCCAAGGATATTTGATGCCTTGCTGAAGGCTGAATCTTCTGATGCGCTCATGGCATCCTGTACAGCTTTCTCAACCTTGCTACCGATGTTGATGTCACCACCTATACTATATGCAGTTCTAACAAAGATGTTGCCTGTGCCGTTTTCAAGCCACTCACGACTAACTCCGAGTTTATTGCTTATCTTATATAGGTCTTTTCTTGTTATTCCATACTCGCCCTTTAGCTTCTTGCGGAAGTTGCCAGGGTCAATATCAACTTTCTTTGCGAATGCATTAGCACTATCACCACTATCATTCATAAGGGTCTTTATCCGCCCAATTAACTCTAAATTACTCTCCATAGTTGCAAATACGTAACTAAATCACACGAATAATGTTAATAAATATTTAAATCACACGATTTCACCCGAAAACATTTGGTGATTTCGAGTAATTGTAGTACCTTTGCAACCGTCAATCAGTTAGTGATACTGAAAGACGAAAGCAAGGTGGAATGAGTGCAAGAACCCATCCTAAACGTTTGACACCGCAAAGATACGTGTTTTACCTCGTTTCACCAAGTTTTTTTAGTTAATAATTTTAAACGAGTTAGAAATAATTAGTAAATGAAAGCGAATAAGGTTACTGCCGAAGATGTTAAGAATATCGGTGTAGGCGGTCAGTTAGTAGTTGAATTGCCAAACTATCTCGCTTGTGTTGCAGCAAAGGGGGCTGTTACTTACGTAAAGAAAGCCTATCCAAGGGATGATGGAAATGTGTATTACACTTTCCTTAAAGGCAACACAATTACAATTGGTCTTACAGACCCTCATACAAGAGATATTATTCTTGGTGAGAATGTTAGATACCGAAAGCGAGTGAAGGTTGAGTAAAATAATTAATAATGTATAGGAGGTTGAAGAAATGAATGAAATTGTCTTCCGTGATGCAAACGACCAAGCAGTAACAAGCAGCTTGTTAGTTGCAGAAAAGTTTGAAAAAGAACACAAACATGTTCTTGATTCAATCAGGAAGTTGATTGAGGGGTGTGCCGAAATTTCGGCTGACCCTATGTTTGAAGAAACAACTTATGTAAATGAACAGAACGGTCAGGTCTATCCAATGTTCTTGATGAACAGAGATGGATTTTCCTTATTGGTGATGGGATTCAACGGCAAGAAAGCGATGCAGTTTAAGCTCGATTATATCAACGAGTTTAACAAAATGGAGAAAATGATACGAGATTCGATTAAACCAAAATCGCAGCTTGAAATTCTTCAGATGTCAATCAACCAACTCGTAGAGCAGGAACATCGTCTATCGAGTGTTGAACGTGATGTTGCAGAAACGAAGAAGGAAATTGAGGAAATGAAGCAAGAACGTATTGAAAACGGAAAATTGCTTCTTGAAGCTGAGGTCTCTGGAAATAAAGTTCCTGAAATCTCTATGCGTAACAAGATTCGCAGATTAGTTAATCAGTATGCTGCTGCAACAAACACAACTCAGAGGGATGTTTGGCATAACATTTATCAGAATCTCTATTATGCTTACAACATAAGCATAAATAGCTACAAGGATAAAAAATCGCAAAGCAATCTTGATATTGCTGAAAAGCACGGTTTCCTTGGGAAGATGTTTGATATTGTGTCAAAGATGGTGAAATCTATAAATAATGGAGATTAGCCTATGACACCGAAGAGGAAAGTAGTAGTCGAAAGGATTGCTAAGAAATGGCTATCAACTGATGAAGCTGCATCATACATAGGTATGGGAAAGTCATTCATCGTTGAATTGAGAAAGAGCGGAAAGCTACCACACTGCATGATAGGTCACTCTGCATTCTTCCTCGCAAGCGATATAGATAATCTGCTTGAAAGCCATCGTGTATATTAGAGTTCTGTTGTTTAATATCACCAAGTGTGGTGGATGGGTGAGTTTTTAACTTTAACTATTTCTTTTATATGCTCGCCCAATATGGTTTCATAGCTCAGATGGTTAGAGCGGTCGGCTGTTAACCGATAGGTCGTAGGTTCGAATCCTGCTGAAACCGCAATTCTTTTAGAATCAGATTATCACTGCAAGTGATGAAACTGAAAGCTAGAGAAGAGTTCTTTGACATATTGACGCACAGAATATAGTATGCGTGGAAAAGAAGTAGCCGGAGAGCATCAATGGATGCCGTGACCTGGCGAAAAGGACGCACGACATACGAAAAACTAGTCAGTAACAGATATTACATAGACTATACTGATGAACTATGCTGAAACATCAGCACAAGCAAAGGGCATAATATAGGTCTGTATCGTTTGCTATGTAGTATTCTAGTCGAAGTATGTATTATTGCTATCTTACGTGTAAGATATTTATAATATGTATGGAGTGTCATACGGAACGTCAATGCTAGCTGTATCGGGAATACGGAAACGATTAATATCGTGGCATTCACAAACGACAGAAAGTTCCATGGTTTTAGATACATAAAACAGCAGGGTATGGTGTAAGTGGTATTCTTGCACACCTCGCACAATAGATGATACCTCTTCTTATCGTGTGAGATAGTGGCGGTTCGATTCCGCCTCCCTGCACAAATTTTCAATTATTATTATTAGATAGTACAACGTTTATTACGAATATAGAAGTCTAGCTAACTCTGAACAGAGTTAAGTCAAAGAATGAGACTTAAAGTAGAGATTACTTCTCAATACTTTAATTAAATAACAACAAAGAGATATTTAGTGTAAACGGAAGCACGTCATACAACTTGAAGATACCGTTCTTATCGTATGGAAGTGTTGGTTCGAATCCAATAATATCTCCAAAGTTCTAAATGTTTTTGCATAAATATTTTATTTGATTACTTGTTTGTTTATATTTTAATTAACAAAATTTGAATTTGAATTTGACAATGATGGCAATGCAGTCTGTCTGTGAAGATAGGCTGCACAAATTGCAGGTTAGAACAACTGGTAGTTTCGCTAAGTTAAAATATGAAACTTAGAGCCACAGGTTCGAGTCCTGTACCTGCAACACTCATTTTTTTGGTTATAAGGTTATAAGGTAAAGTTAATTAGTTTTCTAAGTTTTAGCATCAAGTTCGTGAGAATATGATGCTTCTGGTTCTATGGTGTAACGGTAGCACAAGAGATTTCGGTTCTCTTAGAGATTGTTCGATTCAGTCTGGAACTACTCAATATCAATACATTTTTTAATTGTTAATTATCTTTTATACTTGTATGACAGCTTGTGAAAGTAGTTGTACTTTATTCGGAATCGGCACTTTTTAAGTGTTTTGTTTACTTAAATAATTTATTTTTTTCTCAACTGCTTGGGATAAGTCGTTGAGTTTTGCCCTTAAAGCATGTAGGTAATGCGCTACATACGCAGATTTAAAGCTCCGACCAGTATGTAGAGAAGATGGCTCGATACCATCTAAGGGCGCATTTTTACTTTGTCATAAGAAAATGATTAAATTTTAAAATTAGGCTGTTTTTCCTTGGCGGTCAGATTATTAAGTTAGTCTGCCGCCAAGGTTTTTAAGCGAAAAGAACATGAAGATTATATATAGTATAAAGGTTCACAGAGACCACTTGAAAACGCTGCAAGGTCTGAAATGCTTGCAGTCTGTTGATGTCGGTGAAGATGGCAAGTCAATTACTTGTCAGTTCAAAGACAACAAGACTAGAGGTTGTCTGATTGCTCATACAAATGATTGGCTTGTTGAATTTGCGACAGGAGAATGGCAGAAGTTCGGTGATGCTGCTTACCAACAACTAGTTTGGAATCCGAGCAACTTTTCTAAAGAATATTAGCTATGGCTGCTGCTAGGGTTGTTCAACACAAGTACACATCGAAAGATGGTACTGAGTACGATAGTAAAGAAGAATATCTGTATCACCAAATTCTTCTTGCTGATAAACGAGTTTCTTGTATTCATAGACAAGTGAAACTCAACATATTCAAATCCCTTTATATGCTTGTGCCGAAACAACTCAAAACAAAGGTTCGGTACGATAAAAGACTGATGGTTAGCGGTCATAGCTATAAACCAGACTTCATATTTTGGGAAGACGGAAAATTGATTGTTTGTGATGTAAAATCAAAGTACACTCATTCTCTCAGGGAGTTCAGAATAACTGCCAAGGGGTGTATCAGTAAGATTGTCGCACACAACAAGAAACGTCATAATGGTGAGCCGTTTGTGGTTTTCCGTGAAGCTATCCATATCAAGAAGAATGAATGGAAGATAATCGACTATCCACCTGACGGAAATAGTTATTGTGAGATTTAATTTCATTCATAATTTAAAATTTAGTTAGTTGTTAAACCGCCCCTACGCCGACTAAGGTTGTCGTAGAATAGGATGTGGAGTTGCTCATTGGGCAAGAGTATGAATCGAAAACGCACCAAGAGGAAATAAAACCTCTCGTAAGTTTGGCAGATGGTGTGCCTTTTGAAACCTCGGAAACGAAGCATCCTTTTAAAAACAGTTTAATATGAAACATACAGTTGATGATATTGAATTAAAGATAGAGCCTGAGTTCAGAATGCTTCATAATAGAATAGGTGTATTTAATACACATTTTCAGAATTTTGGGCATTATAATATACCGAAAGCTCAACTAATTTTGGCTGACCCACCTTATAATCTCGGTGTTAATGCTTACGCAAGCAATCCATCTTGGTATAAAGACGGAGATAACAAAAATGGCGAGAGCGAACTTGCAGGAGAAGAGTTTTTCGATACTGACAAAGATTTCCGTCCTGCCGAGTTTATGCACTTCTGCTCGCAGATGTTACGACCAGAACCGAAAGAGAAGGGCAAAGCACCCTGCATGATTATCTTTTGCGGATGGGAACAGCAATTCTATTACAAGGAATTAGGTGAGAGATACGGATTCAAGGGTTGCATTCCTTTGGTGTTTAGAAAGAATTATTCTGCACAGGTCTTGAAAGCCAATATGAAGGTTGTTGGCAACTGTGAATATGGTCTGATACTCTATCGTGACAAGCTGCCTAAGTTTAATAATCACGGAGAAATGGTTATGAACTGCATGGAATTTCCGAGAGATTTAGGTATGCCACGTAGTCACCCGACACAGAAACCTATTCCACTTCTGAAAAAGCTGATAGGGTTATTTACTGACCCTGATGATGTTGTTATTGACCCTACAGCAGGTAGTTGCAGTAGTATCGTTGCAGCAGCATCAATGCAGAGAAAGGCTTATGGCTTTGAAATCAAGAAACAAATCTATTCACAAGGTGTAGATAATGTAAAGAGATACATAAGCAATGATATGTTTGAGGTATCTCCGCAGCTTGAAAAGCGAAAGCAATACACACAAGCAAGTTTATTCTAATTTTGCACATACATGATAGAGTTAAATAGAATATACAACGAGGATTGTCTGGTTGGAATGGCGAAGATTCCAGATGCAAGCATAGATTGTATTATCTGTGATTTGCCGTATGGAACGACCAAGAATGCATGGGATAGCGTTATCCCTCTTAATGACCTTTGGACTCATTATAACAGAATAATCAAAGAAAACGGTGCGATAATTTTGTTTTCTCAAATGCCTTTTGCTGCCGTGCTCGCCTGTAGCAACTTGAATGATTTTAAGTACGAAATTGTATGGCAAAAAGAAAATGCTACTGGATTCTTAAATAGTAATTTTGCTCCTATGAAGATTCATGAAAATATTTTGGTATTTTCTAAATCTAGTGCTTGTTTTGTAAAAGATAAGAATTTGGCGATGATATACAATCCTCAGATGATACATGGTTGCAAGCCTTATATAAGTAATAAGACTGGAATATCATCCACAAATTACGACTACAAACATTCCAAGCAAATTACAACCATCAACAATGGAGAACGTTTTCCAAACGATATTATATTTTTCAAACGAGATAAAGAGAAGATTCACCCTACACAGAAGCCAGTGGATTTAATTCGTTATCTCGTTAGGACTTATACCAATGTAGGGGGGTGCGTTCTTGATAACTGTATGGGAAGTGGCACTACAGCAATTGCGTGCATCAGGGAGAAGCGGAACTTCATCGGCTTTGAACTGAACAAAGAATATTACGACAAGGCTTGCAAGCGCATTCAGTTGGAAATGATACAGCCTAGCTTGTTTTAATTACAGATATGTAGCTTTTCATTTGCCCTTATATTTTAAGTTTTGGAATCCTTTAATTAGGTTACAGCGATTATCCATTCAATCGTCCGAAGCGGATTAGCCTTAGCCCCGAATGGAATTAGGGAGCTACGTTAGGAATGAATGCATAGGCACGTCAGAATGTTCGTCCAAGTTCTGACCTCTGCGGTCGATGATTAAAAGAAGCGAAAACAACGGTGTTGTCGGCAAGAAACCATTCTATAACATTTGCGATGGGCGCACAACCCCACTTCGGTGGGAGATTTATTTATTAATTTAAATTTGAGTTTATGATTTACGTAAGAAGTAAAGAAGGCATGGTATTAATGCCAACAGAACGTTGTGGTAAGATAGGTTATCTTCTTCGTCACGGAAAGGCTCACGTAGTCAGCCGTGTTCCATTTGTTGTACAGTTGGATTACGATAGTACCACCTACACGCAAGATGTGAGTCTTGGCATTGATGCTGGCTCAAAGCACATTGGCGTTTCGGCAAGTTCCGAGAAGAAGGAGATGCTTGCAGCACAAGTCGAGTTAAGAAGTGATATTGTGAAATTACTTTCTACTCGTAGGGAGTTGAGACGGAATAGAAGAAACCGCAAGACACGCTACCGCAAGGCTCGTTTTGATAATCGCAAGAAGAAAGATGGTTGGCTAGCACCAAGTGTTGAACAAAAGATTGAGAGCCACTTGAAGGTTATTCGTTTGGTTCATAAACTACTTCCTGTCACGAAGACCACAATCGAGGTCGCTCAGTTTGATGCTCAGAAAATCAAAAACCCAGACATAAAGGGTGATGAATATCAGCAAGGCGAACAGATGGGATTTTGGAACGTAAGGGAGTACGTTTTGGCAAGGGATGGGCATAAATGTGTTCACTGCAAAGGCAAGAGCAAAGACCCAATTTTGAACGTTCACCATTTGGAGAGCCGCAAGACAGGCGGCAATTCTCCTAGCAATCTCGTAACGCTTTGCGAGACCTGCCATAAAGCTTATCATCGTGGAGAGTTCGATTTGAAAATTAAGCGAGGAAGTTCCTTGCGTGATGCTGCGGTGATGAACATTATGCGTTGGGCTATCTATGAGCGAGCGAAGTTGGAGTTTGGGAATGTTCACCTGACCTATGGTTATGTAACCAAGCGCACACGCATAGAGAATGGTATTGCCAAGACCCATGCTGCCGATGCGTTTTGTATTGCCAAGAACGTACATGCAATGCGGTTGAGTTCTTTCTTTATGTGTCGTTGTGTTCCTCGCCATACAAGGGCATTGCACGTTGCTAACCCTAAGAAAGGCGGCATTCGTAGAAACACAATAGCCTCACATAAGATTGGTAAGTCCAATTTTCAACGTTTCGATATGGTACGATGGATGGGTAAGGAATGCTTTATCTTTGGAAGTACTCGCGGAAGACCTGTTTTGCGTGACATCGAAGGCGTTAAAATGCACGAAAATGCTAGTGTAAATATCAAGACAATTAAGTTTTTAAAGAGATTAAAAAATAATATTTTAATGGAAGAAAAGAACTTCCGAAGGTTAAATTAGCCCACACCGATGATAGTGTTCCTTGGGCAAGAACGATAATGGTGTACTGCTAGAAATAGTAGAATTCTTTGAAATTTGGAGGCTATCATCGGTAACTGGAGATTGTGACCGTAGCGTATGGCAAAGTACGGAACATACAAGAAATTAGGAGGCAGAACCCACAAAAATAAAAAACTCTTATTATGACTGCTGACCGAAATCCAATGGGATGTTGCCAACCGATGAGGTTCGATTCCTCAAATCTCCACTTCTTCAGAATAGGTCAATGTTTAACGAGCCAAGGCAGTTCCGACCGACCATCGGGAAATAGTCAATACGATTCTTGTAGGATTCATCACTTAAATTTTTCCAACTGCCGAGGCTTTTTTTACAAAGTATTGGAGGTGTATAATGGCGAGATTAACGCTTGAAGATTTGCGAGCAGACCCTTTGGTAAAACCAGATTTTGATATTCTGAAAAAAAATCGGCTTATCTGAAAATGAACCTTGGAAGTTTGTTTGTAAGATGTTAGATTTTTGTGATGATGAATATTTTAATCTTAAAGCTAAGAGTATGTTCACTGTATATATAGCTGGTTATTTTTCATGTTTTCACAAATTTAATTTAGAAACAATTAAAGAAGTTTTCAAATAATGAAAGGTATGTTTTATATTAGCTATCTTGTTGCTATGCTTGTTCTTGTAGTTGCTGCCGAGATAATCAACTTCGTAAGCAAGACTGTGTGCGGCAAAAAAGCTATCAAATGTTTTGATTTATGAGTATAATTTTATTTGCACTTGCTGCAACCGCTCTTATGTTCGCCGTCGTTGGCGCAATATCAATGATGCTAGGTTTGGATAAAGAAGATTAGCAAAATGAGAAGCGAATCAAGGCGCAGCAAGCTCGACCACGAAAGATATATGAGAAATCGTGAAGAAAGACTGCAAAAGCAAAGAGATTATTACAGAGATAATACTGAACTTTGCAAGGCTAGCGTAAAGCGATGCAAAAAGAAAAGAGTGGAAAGAGAAAGATTTTTATTGTTTAATTAAATATGTAGCTATTATGGCAAAAGACAAAATTAAGTTGGTTTTCGAGATTGACCGTTTTAAGGTTATCGGTTGTGTCGCACGTAACTGTGAGACAAAGGAAGAGTACGATGAATTGGTGAAAATCATCAATGGTACTGATGAGGTTGTTCGTAATGACGCAGAAGTCGAGAAGACAAATTGTGTACTGATTCTCGACCAGTTGTTGCACGACAACGAGAACTTGGCTCTTCGCAAACGCCTGGAGAGCGAAAACGAAACACCCCACAATGGTGAAGGTGATGGTAATGGTGATGGTAACGTAAAGTGCATCGAAATCAAAGGCGAGGTTGCCAAGGACTTATTCGACAAGCTTGCGTCTTTGGTAGAAGACGGAAAGGATGGTGAGTAATGAGAGCGAGAACTAGTACTTGGTATGAGACAAAAATCAAATACCAAAAGACTATGGAGGATGGCTCGGAAAAAGTTGTCAACGAACTTTATGTTGTTGATGCACTTTCTTGCACCGAGGCAGAAACATCTATCATTGACGAAATGAGTTGCTATATTAGTGGTGATTCTGCCGTTACAAGCGCAAAGGAAACCAACTATGGCGAGATTTTCTTCTCTGACTTGGATGATGATGATAAGTGGTACAAGGCAAAACTCCAGTTTATCACTATTGATGAAAAATCCGAAAAGGAGAAGCGTTCTAACGTTACTTACTTGGTTCAGGCTAAGTCGTTAGCACGTGCTCTCAGATACGTTGGTGAGGTGATGGATAAATCAATGTTGGATTACGACATCGTAGGTCTTAACGAAACTAAGGTATTTGATGTGTTCCAAAAAAAATAAATATGATTTGGAAAGATATACCTAATTGGGAAGGAATGTATCAAGCTTCTAATACTGGGCTTATAAAGAGCGTGGAAAGAAAGCTTGAAAATCAACCTAATCACGCCAATAGGATTGTTAAAGAAAAATTGCTTAGTCAATGCAAAAACAAAGATGGATATTTACAAGTTAACCTTCATAAAAATGGTAAAAGTTATCCATATCGTGTACATAGACTGGTTGCTTTAGCATTTTTACCAAATAAAGACAATCTTCCAGAGATAAACCATAAGGATGGTGATAGGGAAAATAACAATGTCTTGAATTTGGAATGGTGTACTAGGCAATACAATAATGCATATTCTTTTCATAAATTAGGTCGTTCTGCTTGGTCAAAAGGCGTTTTTGGTTCAAAACATCCTTTATCAAAGAAAATACAAATGATAAAAAATGGAGTTGTTGTGAGAGCTTTTACAGGCGTAAGACAAGCTGCAAGGGAATTAGGGTATACTCTCTCGGGTATAACGGCTTGTGCTAGTGGCAGAAGACCTTCTTATAAAGGTTATCAATGGAAATATGAGTAGAATTAACAATCTTATAGCATCTATGCCGCCAAAAATGGCTAATGCAGTAATCCATCAACGCAAGTTATATGCTTGCTTGATGGAACTTACTGCAAACAAGTCAAGAGAAGTGGCGGCTAGAGCTATTTTTCTGAATTACCAAGATGGTGATGGCAGAAAGTTAGGTACAATTCCACATTATTACGAAAGACCTACAACTACTGGTTCTGTAATGGTGGAAACGTACTTTAGTTATATTGATAGAGTACATTAAATCTCAAAGCTATGGCAAACAGTAAACTCGCAACTTTCTATAAAAGAAGCTGCCACGATTGTATATTTCTCCAAGTCTGCAAAGACCCTAATGCAAGCTACAATGGTGATTACGTTTGCAAAGATTGGGAATGGAAATACGAGTGATTAATTTTAAAAGTTGAAATAAAAATGGAAAACGAAAACAACGGATATGAGGTTATGCAAGTTAGTCAAGACCAAAGTATCATTCAAGTCGATGCAGTAGAACGTGCAAACGTTGATTCTCAGGTTGCAACGGCAAAGCAATACCCTAGAGACCTTGCAAGAAGCGTAAACAATTCAATCGCTATGGCTACGATGGACTATGCGACCGCACAGAGTTGCGGATATGCGCTTCCACGAGGTGGCAAGCCTATTACAGGTCCGAGTGTTCATCTTGCCAAGCTTATTGTAAGAAATTGGGGTAATATGAGGGCAGAAGCAAAGGTTGTTCAGATTACCGACAAGCAGGTTATCAGCCGTGGTACTTGTTGGGATTTGGAAAACAACGTTGCTACCGCATTTGAGGTGAGACGTTCTATTGTCGGTAAGAACGGCAAGCGTTTCTCTGACGATATGATTACCGTTACTGGTAATGCTGCAAACTCAATCGCCTATCGTAATGCGGTATTCTCTGTTATTCCAAAGGCGATTACAGATAAGGTATATCAAGCTGCCCAACACTTCATCACTGGTGATTTGTCTGACGAAGAGAAGCTTGTTGCAAGACGCAAGAAATGCATCGACTTCTTTAAGGATGAGTATGGTATTACCGAAAACGAGGTTGTAATGCTCTGTGGCAAGCAGACAGTCAATCAGATTAAGGCAGACCAAATCGCTCTCCTTCTCGGTATTACACAATCTCTCAAAGATGGCGATACGACCGTTGAAGAGGTTATGAGACCTTATCGCTCAGAGGAAAACAAGAAGACTATCGCTGACAAGGCTGCCGAAGCTGCCAAGGCTGATGCTGCCAAGAAGGAGGAAAAGAAATGATTACCGACAATGTAGAGCAGCGGAGTTTAACGTGGTTCAGAAATAGGGTCGGTCACATAACAGGTTCAAAGGTTGCTGACCTTATGAAGTCTGGTCGCAAGAAAGACGAGGTTTTTTCCGATACAGCCAAATCGTATTTATTTCAGATTGCAGGTGAACGTCTTTTCAATCCCGATTTCTTGAACGATGATGATATTTTCCAAGATTACATCGACCAAGTTTCCGTAAACACAAAGGCAATGCAGTGGGGCGCTGATATGGAAGACCAAGCCAAGGCTTGTTTCTGTCAACTTCCACAAAACGAAGGAATAGAGATAGCAGATGTTTCTTCTTGTAAGCACGACACAATCCCTTACTTCGCAGCAAGCCCTGATGGTGCAATCTATGGTCGTGATGGTGGCGATATTAAGATTATTGAGGTTAAATGCCCTAACATCAATACTTATATGAAGTACCGCACGCTTATCCACGATGCTGCATCGCTCAAAGAAGTTGAGCCGAAGTACTACTGGCAGATGATGGCAGAAATGAGTTGTACTGGTGCTACTAACGGTATCTTCATTACATACTGCCCTTGGTTATCTAAGCCTATTCATTGGGCTGAGATTGAGAGAAATGGAGACGATGTAATGCTTATGGAAGCTAGGGTTATGTTGGCAAACGAGTTTATTGACGAAATTATTAATAAGTAATAATGGAAATTCAAGGAAAAATTATTGTGGTGCTACCTGAAAGAAGTGGAACATCACAAAGAGGTAATCAGTGGCGTAGTATTACCTACGTGTTGGAAACACAAGAACAGTACCCTAAGAAATTGGCATTCGATGTTACAAACGACAAGATAGACCAATTAAATATTCAAGTCGGCGAGATTCTTACAGTACAATTCGACATTAATGCTAGAGAATATAATGGAAGATGGTTTAACTCGATTAACGCTTGGAACGTTATCCGTCAGACTCAGCAAGCTCCTACACAAGGTGGCGGTTTTAGTGGTAATGTTCAGTCTTGCGCACAAGCGGCACAACAAGCTATGGCAAGTTCTGCTAATGCTGCTGGCGTGGCAACCCCGACGAATCAGCAAAATCTGTTTCCACCTGCACAGCAGCCAGCACAGCAGCAAGCACAGCAACGAGGGAACTCTGATGACCTTCCCTTCTAGTGTAGAATTAATCAAACGAGCATTCAACGCTTATGTGGTTCAATTTAAAAAATGTGTTTGAACTGGAAAAGTTTAGAGAAAAAGTAACCGAATTGGAGAACAAATGTGCTATGGTAGAACTAAAAGAGAAGCGTGGGCGTTCCTTAAATCAGAATGCCTACCTTCATTTACTTCTATCTGCCTTTGCTCTTCAATACGGCTACACTCTAGATGAAGTCAAAACACATTTCTATAAGCTAGTAGTGAACAAAGATATATTCCTTAGAGAAGGGATTGATAAATTCACAGGAGAACGTTATAAGTATCTTCGTTCTTCTGCCGACCTTACGAAAGACGAAATGAGTAAATCAATTTCCGATTTCAAATCGTATGCAAAAGAAGAAGCTGGATTTGATTTTCCTGATTCTGATGAATATATCGCACTACTGCATATTCAGCATGATATAGAAAGACAACAAAATTACATACAATAGCTTATGATGTTACCAACTAACATACGTCAGAAGTCTAGCGAATTGTTTCCTAATGATGCAGAGAAACAGAAAATATTTTGTATGGGTGCTGCATTCTCGTTAGGAAGCGATTTGTCGGATTTCGAGATTACTACAGAGCAAAAACAAGAAGAATATTATCCTTGCAAAGAAGCTCTTGAAATGTGGCTTGCATATAAGAAAGAAAAACGTCAGACTTACAAGCCACGTGGGTTAGAAGCTCTTAAAAAGAAACTTCTACAGTTATCAAGCGGAAATCCCGAATATGCAAAGGTTATCGTTGAGTATTCCATGGGCAACAACTACACAGGGTTGTTTGCTCCTAAAAATAATGGTGTGAATAGTTATGAACAACAGCAACGAACTTTCAACAAAATTAGTTCAATCCTTGCCGACTGAATGTAGTCAAGCGGTAGCAAAATATGGCAAACAATATGCGCTATTCTTAGACAAATATCCTACTCTACAAAATCGGACAGATGCAATTGTATCTGTATATGATTCTGTCGCTAGAGGCGGTATGTCGTTTGTTAGCATTGATAAGTACTTCAAGGATGGTGCAAGCGAGTTTTGGATTAAGATGATGCTTATCGACTTGTTCATGGTTATTGGTGCTATCGACTCAACTACTCCTTACCAGTTCAAGGCGATGGCACAGCGTATCAGACAAGAATACTATCACCTTACGCCTAGTGAGCTTACTAGATTCTTCTACGAGTTTTCTATGGGTGAGTATGGCGAAATCTATGTAGGAAAGACAGTAAATCCTCAAAAACTTTTTATTGCTCTCGAAAAATACATGTGTAAGCTTTATGAAAAGAGAGCTGAAATTGATTCTCAGAAGTTAGCTGAGAAACAGAAAAAAGAAGATGAGGAATCTAGAAGAAATGCAATATCCTACGAAGAACATTGCCGCTTAAAGGGTGTTGATATCGAAAAATCACCTCTTGAAAAGCTAAAGAGAAAACTTGAAAAAGAATCAAAACGAGACAGAAATGGCAGACGTAAGTAAAATGGCAGAGGAATGGCTCAGTGAGCATCCTAATGCTACAAAGAAAGAAATATGGATGGCTGGTTATTGGAAGTCAACTGATAACTGGTGCAACCGAACCAAGTAAATTCTAGAATTGAAAACGAATTAATATATAGATAAATATGAGTCATTTTTTAAAATTGGTAATTGGCGATGAGCCAGAGAAACAACTCGCCAAGTATGATGAAAATCTAGAGCTGCCTATGCATTTATACATGACCAAAGAGCAGCTTATTAGTGAGAAACGTAAGGAGATTGAGGAATACAAAAAGAATTACTATGATGTGTTCCTACAAGATAAAGATGTATATCTTGCCAACTGTAGAAAGGAACATGCAGATTATATCGAGAACGAATTTCCAAAGCATCTTAACTGGACGGACGAACAGATGTACGAGGATGCCGTGAAGTATTACCGTATGGATATAGATGATGGAAGTGAGGATATTGAGATACATGAGGACGGCAGCGTTTGGCGCACCTATAATAATGATGCTAAATGGGATTGGTATCAGATGGGTGGTAGATATGCAGGAAGACTCAAATTAAAGGATATATCAATGTATGCTCCATTATACTATCCGAAGTTTCCAATGTTCTATTCAAGAGAAGACCTTAATTATTTTAAGAAACTAAAGGCAGAAGGTCGTTGCGACCAAGCTCGCATTAAGGATATATCCAATGTAGAAGAAATATCAGTATTCGCAGTTGTTAAGGACGGAAAATGGTATGAGCGTGGAAAAATGGGTTGGTTTGCCGTAGTATCAGACGAAAAAGACAAAGATGCATGGAGCGAAGAAGTGAAACAACTTCTTGCATCACTTCCTTCTGACACTCTTCTAACGATGTATGATTGTCACATATAATCATTAACAAAAAAAATATTTAAAAATGACGCAGACAGAACGTATTGAGAACGCTACCACCAAACAGGCGGTAGTGTTCATAGTTGTTTATTATTGGGTTATCCTGAGAAATATAGGAAGAGCAATCAATAAGGCGGTACACAAGCTGCCTTGGTTGTTCATCGTGATAACGGTAGTAATATCATTCATCGTTAGCTTCATCTTTATCTCTAAGGCTAGGGCAGAACGAGATAGCTACAACAAGAAGCTAGTACACGCAACACAGCAGCTTGATAGTTTCTATGCTGCATACGGAAACTTAAAATCAAAGTAATATGGACGGAATGGTAATCAATAATTTGTCTGCACAAGCAACTACAGAATGTAGTCTGCTGCAACAAGAACTTCTGAAATCGTTTGTTGAGGCTAGAAAACAAAAAGGTATTACAGAAAGCCTAATGAAAAGATTAGCGGTAAAAAAGATGAATGCGATAGAAGATATGTATGGAAACGTACATGTTACCAATGATAAATTTGGCGAGTGTGGTAGCGACTTTTACATTGATGCAACCGCTGATAGAATTACGTTGTCTCTAAAATATTACGTTAATATAATTCCATTGGACGGATTATCTAATCACGACAAAAGAATTGCTAAACGTTACAACTATTGCGTGTATAACTACGATACAGCCAATAATGTATCATCTGGTTTTAAGACATTTCGACCTTGGGGTGGTCTTACAGGTAGTTGCGATTGGAGTTACTCTATTGATGATATTCTCAAAAGTGATTTTCTTACTGAAGGCATTAGTGTTGATAATGCAATAGGTGGTGTGTTTAAAGTCTTTCTTAAATAGTATGCAGACAAATTGGACTCCAAATAATTCGTGTGTACTCGCAGGTGTTCCTCTTGCAGTTCCATCGAAAGAACAGATAAGCAAACTCTACATGCTTTTCTATTCTATGGTAGGCGGCTTTGCTAAAATTGTCAAGTCTAACATAGATGAAACATTCAAACTGGTATCGGAAGATGAAAAGCTATTTAAGTATGATGTAAAGAGAAGAATGACAGAGGCGAAGGAATTTTCCGATGAACTGATTGACTTGTTCAAAGAACGAATGAAAGCTGACGGCATGTTTGAGATATGGGATAAGCTTACTTTTATCATCAAGTTCAATCTACAAGATGATGTAAGGAAATGCTATTATGCGTTAGATAACCAATTTTCAAAGCATCATATTGAAAGACATAAGATGTACACAATGGTTGTTATGTCTGGAATATTGAGCGGAATGCTTGAATCTTCTGTTTCTGCATTTAAAAAGACAATGGATGAATATAATGGTTCTTGGGCAACCAATATTGCAGAATACTTTATTATTCCAATTAAGGGCGTTCATTCTCGTATGCGTAATGCAGTGGAAGCTATATATCCTGAATCTGTAGATAAGAAAGTGTTTTCAGAGTGCCCTGACAAACTCTCTCTCGGATTCGAAATCATCGGGAAAAAGGTGCTTGATTATAAACGTGCAGAAAAAGCACTCGCAAATGCTTGTATATTCAGTGGTCTTAATCTTGATATAAACGGAATTATCGTAGATGGAGAAGACGCACAAGATAACACTGGCACTCCTTGGAATGAAGCTCAATTAAGAGCATTAAAAACAGGCTATCCAGACTCCTCTAACAAAGATATTGCTAGAATAGTTGGCAGAAGCGTTTACGCGGTCGCTAAACAAGCTAAGAAACTCGGATTGAAGAAATCTGAGGAATATCTCAGAGAAACTAGAATAGCTAACTTAAAACGTAAGAAAAATGAAAAAGATTCCAACGCTGTACACAAAGAACAGTAAAGGTCGCTATCAGGAATACAAGATACCTGACCTTGATATATCGAAAACGTTCTATCGTAAGATAAATGGAAAGTACGAGCCTGTTAGTATGCTCTCGTATAGTCCTCTAGAAGAGGGCGTATGGGTAGTTACTCGCGAAAGTTCAACAATAGAGCATATCCGTGGCACTTACCTTCGTGAGTGCTTTCATCTTGATAAGGCTGCCGACATTGAGCGTTTTCCTCTGTCTAAGATGGGACACATCAAGAAGGTTGCAGAACGTATCATTGATGAGCTGAGACTTGGTAATACAGACACTAGAGTCATGACAAACAATGAACTTATCAAGTTGGTTGTCGGACTTGTTTACAAATACAACGAGGAGGTGTAATTATGGAAGATTTACCTATTGGGTCAGAAATCGTCTTGAAGGTGATTAAGACAGAGAAAGAACAATGTAATGGTTGTTTTTTCGATGAGATATGTAACAATATCTATGAGAATGTTTGCGGTGATTTTAACTGTAGCGCAAGCACAAGAAAAGACGGAAAGAATGTTCAATTTAAAAGAGTGAAGTGATATGGAGACAAAAATAAACATAGTGGAAATTCTAAAGGATAAGCCGCAAGGAACGAAGTTATATTCTTCCGCTTGTG
>ENA-OVGC01000615-OVGC01000615.1-human-gut-metagenome-genome-assembly--contig:-NODE-615-length-32137-cov-14.000592_pt1 | contig 32137 bp, 28 predicted proteins | sample MGYA00237768_ERZ505415 | MGnify/ENA primary metagenome ERZ505415 (study PRJEB26158, sample SAMN06016382) | human gut metagenome | biome: human gut; feature: ankylosing spondylitis patient; material...
ACCAGCTGCTGGACGAGGTGTGGGGCTTTGAGTACTACGGCGACAGCCGCACCATCGATGTCCATGTCAAGCGCCTGCGCGAAAAGCTGGCAGGCGCTTCCGACAAGTGGGAGCTCAAGACCGTCTGGGGCGTGGGCTATAAGTTCGAGGTGCGTCAGTAATGCGCAAAAGTATTTCGGTCACCTTCTTTTCGATGGTGGCCACCCTGCTGGTGCTGGGCACGGCGGTGCTGGGCTGCTCCGAGTGGCTGCTGTTCAGCCGCTATTTTGCCCAGGAGCGGTACGACACGCTGGACAGCGTGGCGGATGTGACCCAGCGCGCGGCGGATTATATCGTGCAGCAGGCGGCTCTGCCCAAGGGGGCCGAGCTGGATGCCCTGAACACCAAGCTGGAGATCATCGGCGAGAGCGCCGAGGCCTACCTGTTTTTTACCGATGAAGAGGGCAGGGTCCTCATTGCCTCCAACCCCGAGATGGTGGGAACAGATGTTGTGGGGCCGGAGCTTATGAAAAAAGTTGCCGGGGATCAGCCCTACCACACCCTGAGCACGCTGGACGGTGTGCTGACCGAGAAGAGCTATGTCTCGGTGCGGCACATGCAGGATGCCCAGGGCAACAACAGCGGCTATCTCTTCCTCTGCTCCTCCGGTGCGCGGTTGACCGATTTCAAGGAGGAGTTCTGGTCGAACTTCTTCTTCTCTGCCTGCGTCATGCTGCTCTGTGCCAGTGTGCTGACCTCCTTTCTGATGCGGAAGCTGACAGACCCGCTCCAGAAGATCACCGATGCCGCCCAGCGGTTTGGCGGCGGGGACTTCTCTGTCCGTGTTGAGGGCGTGGAAGGTGAGGGCGAAGTGGTGGATCTGGCCCGCACCTTCAACCAGATGGCGGAGAACATTCAGTCCAACGACAATTCCCGCGGCCAGTTCATGGGCAACATCGCCCACGAGCTGCGCACCCCCATGACCACCATCAAGGGCTTTGTGGACGGCATTCTGGACGGCACCATCCCGCCCGATATGCAGAACCACTACCTGCAGCTGGTCAGCGAGGAGACCGGCCGCCTGGCCCGGCTCATCCAGAACATGCTCGACCTCTCCAAGCTGGAAAGCGGCGAGTATCAGGTGAACGCCCGGATGTTCAACATCTGGGAGACGCTCACCGGTGTGGCCCTTTCGGCGGAGCAGCGCATCAATGACGGCATGATCGATCTGGAAGGCCTGACCATGGATGAAAAGGTGCTGGTCTACGCGGACCCCGACCTCATCCATCAGGTGGCTTATAACATTCTGGACAATGCCATCAAGTTCACCCCGGCGGGCGGCACCATCAAGTTCCATGTGGAGAAGCTGGGCCCCGAGGTGGAGATCTCGATCTGGAATTCCGGTCAGGGCATCAGCCCCGAGGCGCTGCCCTATGTGTTCCAGCGCTTCTACAAAGAGGACAGGTCCCGCGGCCTGCACGCCCGGGGGGCCGGTCTTGGCCTGAATATCTGCAAGGTGCTGGTCAACCTTTCCGGAGGCCAGATCCGTGTGGAGAGCCAGCAGGGCGAGTGGTGTCAGTTCGTGTTCACCCTGCCCGCCACGCCCCCCAACCCCAGCGGCATGAAGCGCCTGCCGGATGAATCCGGTCAGCCCGTGCCGGTGGAGGACCCCGCCAGCATGAAGCCTGTCAACTGAATCCGCGGCCAGACTGTCCCCCTGAAACGGGCGGGGCGGTCTGGTCGTTTTTGGTTTTGGAATGGATTTTGGATGGATACAGGGGCAGGTTTGAGACTTTTCCGTGAAAAACACGGCTCCGGGTTTGATTTTTTGCGTGTTTTCATGTAAACTAAGAATAACCATGCCCGCCCTGCATTCCGGCCCCAAAACAGGTGCTCTGGCAGAACGGATGGTGTAATCTTTCTGAAAAATAACGGAGAGTATAAAACACAATGACGATCATTAGTCCTTCGATCCTTTCGGCTGATTTCAATCAGCTTGGCGCAGACTGCCGCATGGTGCTGGATGCCGGTGCGCAGATGCTGCATTATGACGTGATGGATGGCCACTTTGTGCCCAACATCAGCTTTGGCGTGCCGGTACTGAAAAGCCTGCACAAGGGGATGCCCGCAGCATTCTACGATGTCCACCTGATGATCAGCCACCCGCTGCAGTATGCAAAACCTTTCATCAAGGCGGGTGCCAGCCTGTACAACTTCCACCTCGAGTGCGAGGACGACATCCAGCAGACCATCGATGCGGTCAAGGCACTGGGCTGCAAGGTGGGCCTGACCATCAAGCCCGGTACTGCGCCGGAGGCGCTGGCCCCGTATCTCGACCAGCTGGATCTGGTGCTGGTGATGAGCGTGGAGCCTGGCTTCGGCGGGCAGAAGTTCATGCCCTCGGCGCTGGAAAAGCTGCGCTGGCTCAAGGAAGAGCGGGCAAAGCGGAGCGCCCGCTACCTGCTGGAAGTGGATGGCGGCGTGGATGACACCACCGCCCCCCTGTGTGTGGAGGCGGGTGCCGATATTCTGGTGGCGGGCAGTGCCGTGTTCGGCGCAGCCGACCCGGCTGCGGCGGTGCGCCGTCTGGCCGCCCTGTGAGAGGTGCCTTACCATGGATGAACGTTTGATCCAGCAGCAGGAGCAGGAGCTTGCAAAGACGGGGCGGTACTATCTGCACGTCTGCCTTATGACCATCCCGCTGCTCTGCATGGCCTGCTTCCTGTACGGTCTGCGGCCCCTGCTGCTCTGCGGCGCGGCGCTGCTCACCGGCAATCTGTGTGACCGCCTGGTCTCCCTGCTGCGCCGCCGCGTGTATCGGGCCGGGGATTTCTCCAACGAGAGCTTTGCCCTCATCATCGCACTGCTCATGCCCGCCACGGTGGACTGGTATGTGGTCATTATGGCGGTGCTGGCCGGTGTCCTCATCGGCAAGGAGGTGTTCGGCGGCTACGGCAGCTATCCCTTCAACCCCGCTGCTGTGGGTTACGCCGTGGCGGCGGTGTCCTGGCCGGAGCAGGTGTTCCGCTACCCCCAGCCCTATACCAACATCCCCCTGTGGGATGCCACCGGCGTGCCGGTGTCCAGCACCATCTCGGATACCCTGCGCAGCGGCGGCAGCCTGAACATCAGCGCCATTTCGCTGGGCCTGGGCGAGTACGCCGCCCCCATGGGCACGGGTGCCGCCCTCATCCTTCTGGCCTGCGGGCTTTTTCTCTGGCTGCAAAAGGATGTCCGTCTGGGCGCTTCTGTCAGCTTTGTGGTCACCTGTGCCCTCATCGCCTTCCTCTTCCCCCGTCAGGTGGGAGTAAACGGCGTGGACATCGCCCTGCGCCTGCAGTGTGTGCGGGATGAGCTGCTGACCGGTGCCATGCTGTTCAGCGCGGTGTTCCTGCTCAACGAGCCCTACACCTGCGCCCATCACCATCTGGGCCGCATCCTGTACGGTGTGCTGGTGGGTGCGATCACCATGGGCTTCCGGTATTACGGCGTGTATGAGACGGGTGTCTGCTTTGCCCTGCTCACGGTCAACAGCATTTCCGGTTGGATGGACCGCACCGAGAGCCGCCTGTACCAGCTGATGCACCGCCCTGCGGCTGGAAAGGAGGGTGCTGAATGAAACATTCCATTGCAGAACTGATCACCCGTGATCCTGAAAAGTTCGCCCACCATGACCGGGTGTTCAAAAATAATCCCGTTGTCATGCAGGGCATGGGTCTGGCTCCGCTGGTGGTGCTTGCCACCACGGGCAAAAATGCTTTGATGCTGGCCGTGGCTGTGGCCCTGCTGCTCACGCCTTCCCGGATGCTGGCCTGCCTGGTCAGCCGCCTGTTCCCCCTGCGGGACGAGCAGCCCGCCCCGGAAGAGCTGGAGAAAAAGCTGCTGCCCCGGGCGCTGGTGTACAGCGGCAGTGCGGCGGTGGTCTACCTCGCCGCTTATCCCATCCTGAACGCTGTGTTCGGCACCGACCTGCTGATGCTGGGCATCTACCTGCCCATGCTGGTGGTGGAACCCCTGCTGACCTACCGCTTTGGCCGCGTGCAGGAATCTATGCACAAGGCTGTCTCCAAGGGTCTGCGCATCACGGTGGGCTACGCGCTCATCCTGTTCATCGTGGGCTGCCTGCGGGAGTGGCTGGCGCTGGGCAGTGTGTTTGGAGTCCAGCTCAGCCGCTCTGTCCTGCCCATGGCATCCATGCCGGCAGGCGGTTTCATCGTGCTGGGCGTGGTGTGTGCCGTCTGGCGCGCGCTGGCCCGCAAACACAAGGAATACCTGAAAACTGAGGCGCGCGGCACGCTGGCTGCGCACCCCCGGAAGGAGGTGCAGGATCAGTGAGTGCTGTGATGAATGCCATCGGTGTGGCCTTTGCCTACGCCGTGCTGGCCCTGTTTGCCCAGAACGCCATCTTTACCCGCGGTCTGGGTGTGTCGCGCCTGATCCAGCTGGTGGGCGACGAGCGCACCAGCAGCTGGTGGTTTGCCCTGCTGCTCTGTGTTACCCAGACGCTGGTGGCCCCGCTGGCGTATTTTGCGGGCAGCCAGATCGTGGATCTGCCCTACCGTGCCCCGCTCCGCCCGCTGCTCTACCTGGCCTGTGTGGCGGTGGTCTGCATCTTTGAGCACGCCATCCTGCGGGCGGTCAAAGGCCCCCGCAGCGGTCTGCTCATCCGCATCCTGCCCATTGCCGCCGTGAACAGCGGCGTGCTGGGCACCGCGCTGGTGGAACGTACCCAGAGCTTTACGCTGGCGCAGTCCATCGGCTTTGGCCTGGGCAGCGGCCTGGGCTATCTGCTGGCTGTGATGCTGGTGACCGAGGCGGGCAACCGCCTGCGCAGCAAGGCCATCCCCGAAGCATTCCGCGGCCTGCCCATCACCCTGATCTATATCGGTGTGCTGGCGCTGGCCATCTACGGCTTTACCGGCCATTCCGTGATCCTGTAAGTTGACCCCAAGGAGGGTGGTTGATTATGGCAAGATATCCCAAACGCCAGAAGGTCAAGCGCTACCGGCGCAGCTTTTACACCCGCGAGATGCGGCTGAAAAAGGGCATCGGCATTGCGGTGCTGGTGGTGGCCGTGCTGGCAGCGGCCTGGGTGGCTGCGCCCCATGTGCTGGACTGGGCCACCCACACCTGGTATACCGTGGTGCGGGATCGTGACCTCTCCGCATCCAGTGCTGTCAGCGAGAGTGCATCCTCCGGGGCACAGAGCACCGCTGCCAGCGAACCGGCAGCTTCCTCGGTGCCGGAAAAGGAGCCGGAGCCCGAGGTCAAGGGCACTGATATTGTGACGGGCCTGTGGGCAGAGGTGGATGTGACCACTCTGACCGACGAGGCCGCCATCCGCTCCGCCGCCCGGCAGCTCAAGGCACAGGGCATGACCTATGCCATCCTGACCCTGAAGGACACCGCCGGGCAGGTGTATTACGCCTCCCAGACGGCGGTGGGTGCCGCCAACGCGGCCCCCACGCAGGTCGAGCTGACGAGTGTGGCATCCATCTTCAAGGAGGAGGGGCTGGTGCCGGTGGCGGCGCTGAATGCCTTCCGTGACCCTGCCGGTGCCCGGGCCGACCGCGCTCTGGCCATCCGGTATCAGGGGCAGGAGTACCTTTGGCTGGACAACAAGGCTTCCGCCGGAGGCAACCCCTGGCTGAACCCCTACGCCGCGGAGACCGTGCAGTATATCGGTGATCTGATCGCCGAGGTGCACGCCGCCGGGTTTGATCAGGTGCTGCTGGAAAATGTCCGGTTCCCCTCGTCCACCAGCGCCAAGCAGGACTATGGCAACACCAACGGTGTGGACCGTGCCGGGCAGCTGACTGCGGATATCGCCGCCTGGCAGGCCCGCTTCGGAGATGCGGTGACGCTCTGGTACGGTTATTCGCTGGCCGAGGTGACCGGCTCCTCCAGCCAGCTGGGAGCCCCTGCGGCCCAGCTGGGCGTGAAGAACCTGCTGGTGAAGGTCCCGTCCTCCTCTACGCTGGATGCAGCGGCCCGGGAGGAGATGACCCTCTCCCTGACCGAGGCAGGTGTGGAGCATCTGGTCATCCGGGACGATGCCGCCAGCTATTTTGAGTGATCCCTGCGTTTTTGTGAGAGGGAGGGAAGTATTATGAACAAAACATCCTGTTTTTCCCCGGCGCACATCCTGCTGCCGTCGGAACAGATCCCGGTGGGGCAGTGGGGCTGTGTGGCCTGCGATCAGTTCACCAGTGACCGCTCCTATTGGGAAAAGGCTGCGCAGGCCGCCGCAGGCGGCCCCAGCACACTGAACCTGATCCTGCCGGAGGTCTATCTGGAAGAGGATGACGTGGATGCAAGGATCAGCGCCATCCATGCGGCCATGGACGATTATACCCGGAACGTGCTGACCCGCGCGGTGGACGGCTTCATTTATGTGGAGCGCACCGAGCAGAGCGGCCGGGTGCGGCAGGGCCTTGTGGGCAGGATCGACCTGGAGGCATACAGCTATGCCGAGGGTGCGGTGCCTGCCATCCGCCCCAGCGAGCACACCGTGGAAAGCCGCATCCCGCCCCGCATGGCGGTGCGCCGGGGGGCAAGGCTGGAAACGCCTCATATTATGATGCTGGCCGATGACCCCGGCTGCACCCTCATCGAGCCCATCGGCGAGAAGAAGGAGCAGCTGCGCAAGGTCTACGAGGGCGACCTGATGCTGAACGGCGGCCACATTGCCGGCTGGGCAGTGGAAGATCCCGCCCTGCTGGCCCAGATCGACAGCGCCCTGAACGCTCTGGGCAGCCAGGAGGCCTTTGATGCCCGGTATCCCCAGGCAAAGGGCGGCGCGCCCCTGACGCTGGCCGTGGGCGACGGCAACCATTCGCTGGCTTCCGCCAAGGCCTGCTGGGAGGAGCTGAAAAAGACCCTGACCCCGGAGCAGCAGCTGACCCATCCGGCCCGCTGGTGCCTGGCTGAGGTCTGCAATGTCCACTCTCCGGCCATTGAGATCGAGCCCATCCACCGCGTCCTTTTCAATGTGGACTGCGGTGCCGTGCTGCTGGCCCTCATCGCGTGGAGCGATTCCCACGCGGCAGGCATCTGCTTCGGCGATGCAAAACAGCAGTCCTTTACGCTGGCAGGCCCCCATGTGGCCAATGTGCTCAGCTTTGAACATCCCGTTGCCCCGCTGACCGTGGGCACCATTGACGCATTCATTGAGTATTTCATGGCCCGCCACATCGAGGCCCGGGTGGATTATGTCCATGATGAGCCCGCTGTCCGCGCCCTGTGCAGGCAGGGGGGTGTGGCTTTCCTGATGCCGCCCTTTGAGAAGAGCGATCTGTTCAAGGGCATCGTTATGGGTGGTGTGCTGCCCCGCAAGACCTTCAGCATGGGGCACGCAGAGGAAAAGCGCTATTATATGGAATGCAGAAACATTTTAGGTGAAGAATGACATTTAATGAACTGAATCTTTCCGCGCCTGTGCTGCGTGCTGTGGCACAGGCGGGCTATGAATCCCCCTCGCCCATTCAGGCGGCGGCCATTCCGCCGGTGCTGGCCGGGAGGGACTTGATGGGCTGCGCCCAGACGGGTACCGGCAAGACGGCTGCCTTTGCGCTGCCCATGCTCGACCGCCTGACTGCCAGCGCGCCCCGCAAAAAGGGTGCCATCCGCGCCCTGATCCTGACTCCTACCCGGGAGCTGGCTTTGCAGATCGGCGAGAGCTTTGAAGCCTACGGCAAGTATCTGACCCTGCGCAGCACCGTCATCTTTGGCGGTGTGGGTCAGGCTCCGCAGGTCGCGGCCCTGAAAAAGGGCGTGGACATCCTCATTGCCTGCCCGGGCCGCTTGAACGACCTGGTGGGGCAGGGGCTGCTGGACCTCTCCAACATTGAGATCTTTGTTCTGGACGAAGCCGACCGGATGCTGGATATGGGCTTTGTCCACGACGTGAAAAAGGTGATCGCCAAGCTGCCCAGGCAGCGCCAGAACCTGATGTTCAGCGCCACCATGCCCAAGGAGATCGAGCAGCTGGCCGCAGGCATCCTGCATGACCCGGCCTTTGTCAAGGTAGACCCGGTGTCCAGCACGGTGGACCGCATCCAGCAGAGCCTGTATTTTGTGGAGAAGGGCAACAAGAAGTTCCTGCTGCCCTGGCTCATTAAAAACCTGAAGCCTGAGGTGGTGAACGCGCTGGTGTTCAGCCGCACCAAGCACGGAGCTGATAAAATTGCAAAAGATCTGAACAAGCAGGGCATCCCCGCTGCCGCCATCCACGGCAACAAGAGCCAGACCGCCCGCGTGACGGCGCTGGAGGATTTCAAGGCGGGCAAGACCCGGGTGCTGGTGGCGACCGATATCGCCGCCCGCGGCATTGACATCAGCGAGCTGTCCCATGTGTTCAACTACGACCTGCCCGAGGTGCCCGAGACCTACGTCCACCGCATCGGCCGCACGGCCCGTGCCGGTGCCGACGGCACGGCCGTCAGCTTCTGCGCCCCGGAGGAAAAGGAATATCTGGCCGGGATCGAAAAGCTGAACCGCCGCCAGATCCCGGTGGTCTCCGGCCATCCCTGGGACGGCGTGCCTGCCCCTGTCAAGGCTGCGCCCCCGGTGCGGGGCAAAAAGCCCAAGGCGGAAGCGGAGCAGCCCGCCAAAGCAGAAAAGGCAGCCAAGGCCGAAAAGCCTGCTGCCCCCAAGAAGGAAAAAGCGGCTGCAAAACAGCTCAGCCCCAAGAATACCGAACCGAAAGAAGGAACATCCATGGAGGAAAACCAGAAGCGCACTTCCGGCGGCCGCAATGAGAACCGCCGCTCCAATAACAGCCGCACCCGCCGCGAGGGCAATGCCCAGCAGCCGGCCAACCGCGGCAGTAATGCTCAGCCTAAATTCGACCCCCACTTTGTGAGCGCCCCGGAGGCTACCCCCCTGCGCCCGGTCAAAAAGGCTCCGGCTGCGCAGCCTGCCGCAAAGCAGACTGCTCCGGCCCAGAACGGCCAGCGTCAGCGCGGCGGTCAGCCTGCCCGTGCCGAGCAGCGCACCGACCGCAATGATCCGCGCACCGAGCAGCGGGCAGAGCGGAATGCGCGCAATGCCCGCCCGGCCCAGAACGGCCAGAGCCAGCAGAGCAGCCGCAATAATCGCAATGCAGTGCAGAGCAGCCGCCCGGACCGCCCCGCCAAGAGCGAGGCACCCCGCAGCCGCAGTCGGAACACCGCCCCCGCACGGGACGAGGACCCGGGCCTGATGCTGATCAGCCGCCGCCCGCCCCAGCAGAAGTTTACCAACTTTGAAGAGTATATGACCGCCCACGGCGGTGCCACCGCACCCATTGAGGATCACACCGATGAAACCTGAGCCGTTTGCCCCCTGGCAGTGCCCGCTCTGCGGCGAACCCCTGACCGGGGACACTGCCCTGAAATGCGGCAGGAACCACAGCTTTGACCGGGCGAAAGAGGGGTATTGGCACCTGCTGCCGGTGCAGAGTATGCGCACCAAGGCCCCGGGCGACAGCAAAGAGATGGTCGCCGCCCGCCGTGCCTTCCTGAACGCCGGGTATTACGGCATCTTCGGCAGGGCACTGGGGGAACTGTGCCTTGCGTACGGCGCTGCCGCCGGGGCAGATGCACCGCTCCACCTGCTGGATGCGGGCTGCGGCGAGGGCTGGTACGACCGCTGCATTGCACAGGCCTTTGCGCAGGCGGGCCGACCGGTGCAGCTGGCGGGCTTTGATATCGCAAAGCCTGCGGTGCGTCTGGCCGCAAAGGCGCTGCCTGCCGCAAAATACGCGGTGGCATCCAGCTTTGCCCAGCCTGTCCGCACCGAATGGGCCGACCTGCTGCTCAACTGTTTCTCGCCCTTTGCACAGGAAGAGTTCCGGCGTGTGCTGCGCCCGGGCGGACGGATGATCTATGTTGTGCCCGGTGCAGAGCACCTCTACCAGATGAAGGCTGTCCTCTACGACACGCCCTATAAAAATCCGGTGCAGGAGGTGGCCTATGAGGGCTTCCGTCCCATTGGGGAGCGGGAGGTCTCGGGCCGCATCACGGTGCCTGCCGGGCAGCTGGAGGCGCTGTTCGCCATGACCCCCTATTACTGGAAAACGCCACGGGATGGCGCGGCCCGCCTGGCCGCCCTGCCCGAGCTGACCACGGACATCGCGTTCCGCTTCCTTGTGTTTGAAAAAGAATGATCGAAAAGCCCCCGGCCTGTGAGGATACAGGCCGGGGGCTTTTTGCGTGCAGAAAACAGGGTCACATCGCGATCCAGCCCAGTGCGTTGGCGACCGAGCTGGCCAGGATGATAGCCGCGAAGATGGGGCAGAGATACCGGAGCATAAAGTTGAACACCGGTTTGCGGCGGAAGGGCTGACCTTCCCGTGTGACCTCTTCCTCGATCTTTTCCACACCGACGATCCGGGAGACCAGCAGGCAGGTGGCAATGGCCGCAATGGGCATCATCACCGAGTTGGTCAGGAAGTCGAAGAAATCGAGGAACTGCATCCCGAACACGGTCACGCTGGCAAGGGGGCCGTAGCCCAGCGCGGAAAGGCTGCCCAGTGTGATCATAATGCAGCCGATGAGGATGGTGGAGCGGGTGCGGTCCCAGCCCAGCTCGTCCTCAAAGGTAGAAACAGCACTCTCGGTCAGGGCAATGGAGCTGGTGAGGGCCGCGAACAGCACCAGCACAAAGAAGAGCACGCCTACGGCAGTGCCCATGCCCATGCTGGCAAAGACCTTGGGGATGGTAATGAACATCAGGGCCGGGCCCGCCTGCAGGGTGTCAGGGTCGCCGCCCGAAAAAGCGAACACGGCGGGAATGATCATCAGGCCCGCCATGATGGCAATGGCGGTGTCGAAGATCTCCACGTTTTCCGTGGACTGCTCAATGGACACGTCCTTTTTCATGTAGGAGCCAAAGGTCACCAGAATGCCCATGGCAATGGAGAGGGAGTAGAACATCTGGCCCATGGCGGAAACCACGGTCATCCACGAGAAGTTGGCCGGGTTGGGCACCAGAAAATACTTTACGCCTGCCAGTGCGCCGGGCCGTGTGACCGAGTAGACGGCAATGACCACCGAGAGCACCACCAGCACCGGCATCATCACCTTGGAAACGCGCTCCACGCCGTTGCGCACGCCCGCAAAGATGATGCCCAGCGTGATAAAGGCGAACAGCAGGAACGAGATCTCGGCCAGCAGACCGTTGGAGATGAAGCCGGAGAAATACCCGTCCGATGCCAGCGCGCTGCCGTGGCCGGTGAGATACTGGGCCAGATAGTGGATGACCCATCCGCCGATGACTGAATAATAGGGAACGATCAGGATGGGGATGACGGCGTTGATCCAGCCGCCGAACGCCAGCCCCTTCCCCTTGCCAAAATGGCTGTAAGCGCCCACCGGGCTTTTGCGGGTCATCCGGCCCAGCGCCGTTTCGGCAATGATCATGGTGTAGCCAAAGGTGACAGCCAGCAGGATGTAGATGAGCAGAAAAATGCCGCCGCCGTATTTTGCGGCCAGATACGGGAAGCGCCAGATGTTTCCCAACCCGACCGACGCACCGGCGGCGGACAGCACGAATCCGAGTTTGCCGGAAAACGCGCTGCGCTTGTGGTGAGTTTCCATGTTTTTTTCCTCTTTTCCAATTGATAAACTCAAGTGTAACATAGAAGAAACGGGATTTCAACGAATCGCAGGCGTTTCACCGGTGGAGAGATTTCAGGCGAAAGGTGAAGAAAAGTGAATCATTTCCTGGTAAAGGGCTCCATGCCGTGCTCCTCTGGGGTGTAGTATTCCATCAGGGAGATGTAGTTTTCCGGGTGGTGGCAGAACGCCGCGCGCAGAACACTGTCCAGCTCGCCCCGGGCGGTGAGCAGGCGGATGATGTACTGGGCCACCATCTGCACCACATCGGTCTCGATGCCGTAGCACAGGCCGACCGCCAGCACCGGGATCAGGATCTGCCGGGCCAGCAGGGGCACGTTCTGGCCGTACCGCTCAAGGATGGGCCGGCTCATGGTGGAGGCGGCCCAAACGCTGCCCACGATCTGCCAGTAATCGATCTCTTTCATGTGGGAAAGGGTCTGCAGCCGCTCCACGATCTCACCGTCGCTGAGGATGTAGCCATCGACCACCTCTTTTTCGGAGCGGATAAAGGCACACTGGATCATGTCCATGATGGCGGTTTCGTATTTCTGGTGGAAATTTTCCCGGGAAACGCAGAACTTGGCCACGATGTCGATGAGGGCACTGGTGTCCTCGGCGGTGGCAAGGCTGCTGACCACCAGCGGTGTGGGGCCGAATTCCGCCCCCAGCGCGTCCAGGTCGGCCAGTTCTTCGGCATTCCGGGTGGCGGGCAGAAAGCGGTCACAGCCGTTGCGGTGGTAGCCCCAGGCAGCGGGCAGCACCCGGGCCACCGCATCGCCGCTGGAAATGATGCTGAAGATGTTGCTCTCGGGCCAGCTTTCCAGCAGGGTGCCGTCCGGGGCGTGGTTGGCATCGAAATCCTGCTGCAGGTCAGGCCGGTCAGCGGCAGTCAGGGCCGCAGGCACCGCAAAGCCGTAGGCATAGATGTTCTCCCGCCCCAGCTGGGGGAGCTCCCGGGCGATCTTTGCCGCCAGCAGATTTGCGATAATGGAGCCGCGGCTGTAGCCGCCCAGCCAGAGCTTGAAGGCACCGCCCTGCCCTGCCCGGGCCAGATAGGCCTTGAGGGACGCAAACACCGCCGCCACAGGCGTGACAAAGCCGGTGTGCGCGCTGGTATCGCCTATGTGGAAGTTGCTGGCCCACTCGCCGCCGTAGCCGCCGCCCCGCAGGACAAGCGCCACAAGGGTGGTGCGCTGGCCGTTCAGGGTCAGGGTCTTGCGGGCCAGCGAATAGCCCACAAAGTCCCCGGCCCGGCCGGTGTCAAGGTCGTAGTTGCAGAACAGCGCGTCCCCGAAGCCCAGGGCCTCGTAGGCGGCAGCAATGTGGGCTTCCCGCCCCACGGAGCCGTTGACCCAGTATTCCGCATCGCTGGCTATGGTGTTGGCCGCAGCGCAGACCAGACCCAGCGTTGCCAGCGCCAGCTGGTGGTCATATTGGGTGGCCGGGTGGGTGAAAAAGCTGTCGGAGTAATAGAACGTGTGGGTCAGGTCACAGCCGCTCAGGTCACTGCGGATGCCAATGGCGTAGCGGCCATCCGGTACTGCGCGTCCCACGGAGCTCTGTCCGGCTGCCCGGACCATCAGCCCGGGCAGCAGAGTGCTGCCGGCCGCAAACCCCAGCACCTTGCAAAAACTTCTTCGATCCATAATTTTCCCCTCAAAAATCAGAATGGATTTTTTCTTAGTATACCGTATCCCGGGCGGGGATACAATCCAAAGTTTTCCGGGCGGCAAAAAACGGGCCGGTGTTGCGCACACCGGCCCGTTATGTTACACTGTTGTTCAGTCCAGATCCTTGCAGCACTCCACGATGTGGTGGAACATCTGCTCCACGGCGGGAGCCATGGCGGTGGGACGCTGGACGGCCAGACCCACCACGCGGTCCTCTTCGGGCTCGATGGGGTAGATCTTGACCGCTGCCGTGCAGTTGCGCAGCAGCATCCGGGGCATGATGGAAATGCCCAAGCCCGCCTCGACCATGGCAATGTTCGACTGGTCATCGATGACATGGCAGCGGCGCTCCGTGGAGATGGAATACTTCTTGAGGAACTGACGCATCTCCGCGTCGGTGGCATCCCACTGTACCACAAAGTTCTGCCCGTTCATCAGGGCGGGGGTCATCACGCCGTTGGGCGGCTCGGGCCAGTCCATGGGGGTGATGCAGAGCAGCGGCTCGTGGAATAGCTCGGTCAGAACAAACTCCTCCCGGCAGTTGTTGGAGAGGAAGGCGATGTCCACCTGACCGGTGCGCAGCCACTCCTTGACATCGTCGTAGGTGCCCTGATAGACCTCGACTTCGATCTGTGGGTAGTGGTCCATAAAGCCCTTGAGGATGCTGGGCAGCAGCCCGGAGCAGATCGAGTTGAAGGCACCCAGCTTGACCTTGCCCTTTTCCAGGCCGTTCAGGCGGGCAATGCTCTGCTGCAGGGCCTCGTCGCTGTTCAGCACCGCACGGATGGAGGGGTACAGCGAAGCGCCGTAGCTGGTCATGGTAACGCCGTTTTTGCCGCGATTGAATAAGGTAAAGCCAAGCTCGGCCTCCATCACGGCGATGGCGTGGCTGATGGCCGAGGGAGTCAGATGCAGCTGCTGAGCCGCCTTGTTAAAGCTGCCCTGCCGTGCAACTGCGTCGAAAATCTCATAAGAAAACAGCGTCATTCCCAATGCCTCCTTCCGGTCTGATCTGGTTCGGAGACGCTCGATCCTCTGTGAATCTTTTTCATCTTTGGTTTGAGATAGTTCAATTATCTTCTTGATTTTACTATCCCGCGTCCGTCCTGTCAAGCATTTTGGGCTGATTTGTGCACGCTCTGTGCAGATTTTGCCGCAGCAGACGCAGGAAATGCCACCTTTCCGCCGTTATAGTTCTTATAACGATTTTTTACAAACTGACCGAGGTGTTTTTTATGACCGCACTTTCCCCGCGCTGCAGCTTCAGCGGCACCGCCCTTAAAACCATTGCCTGCATCACCATGCTGGTGGACCACATCGGCGCGTCCTGCATCGAGGCAGGTATCCTTACGCCCGGGCTGGACAGCGGCACCCTCTCGCGGGACACCCTTTCCGCCTATCCGCTGTACCGGCTGGACATGGTGCTGCGCTTCACCGGGCGGCTGGCCTTTCCTATCTTCTGCTTTTTGCTGGTGGAGGGCTTTGTGCACACCCACAACGTCAAAGGCTACCTTGGGCGGCTGGTGCTGTTCGGCCTTCTGAGCGAGGTACCCTTTGACCTTGCGTTCTTCCGCACCCCCTTTGACTTCAGTGCGCAGAACATTTACTGGACGCTGGCGCTGGGCGTGCTGGCCATGGCAGGTCTGAAGCATTTTGAAAAGCCGGACGGCTCTGCCAGCTGGAAAGGACTCTTGTGTGCGGCAGGCTGCACGCTTGCGGCGCTTCTGGCCTGTACGGACTACAACGGCATCGGCGTGCTCATCATCTGCGCGCTGTACCTGACCCGTGGCGATCGCAAGCGGCAGTGCATCGTGGGAGCCGTGCTGTTTGCCTGGGAGCTCACCGCCCCGCTGGCCTTTGTGCTGGTCTGGTTCTACAACGGGCAGCGGGGCGCGTGCAGTCCGCTGCAAAAGAAGGCCTTTTACTGGTTCTACCCGGTGCACCTGAGCGTGCTGGCTGCGGTGACGAATCTTCTGCTGTAAAAAAGCAAAACGCGCTTTTCGGAAGGCCCCGGAAAGCGCGTTTTGTGTAAAAATCTGTTCAAGCCATGTGTAGCTGCTCTTTCAGTGCCTGCTGAAGGACGCGGGAGAAATTGATCCCCTGTGCCATGGCGGCATCGTTCAGCCAGGCAGGGATGGAAAGTGTCTTTTTGACAGATCTCTCGAAATGCTGTTTGGCATATTCTGCCACGTCAACAGAAACAACATTGACAAATGCTTCGGGAACAGGCTCGTCGGGAGCAAGTGCCCGAGACACAGCGATTGGGTCGATGGAACCCGGACGAGACGGTGTGGGAATCGTTTCGCCATCCCGCTTGCAGGTGTAGAGATAGCCTGCAAGGCAGTCCACTGCCATCTCCATGGCTTCCTCAAAGGTATCACCCTGTGTTGCAAGGTTGTTCAAATCAGGAAAAACGACAGAATAACCTTCTGCCTCTTTATAAAAACAAGCCGGATACATGGATAACATCCTTCATCCCTCCTGTATGATGATATGGCATTATTTGAGCCCTGCCTGCTTTCGGATGGAAAGCTCTGTGCGGCGGTCAAGTTCTTTTCCCTTGTGAAAAGGAATCGTGACCTTGCCGGGTTTTGTGGGATGGACATACTGACGGTGGGAACCGACCTGTTCCTTGAAGACCCAGCCATCGGCAAGGATCAGCTTTTCCATTTCACGCGGTTTTGGCGGCACAAGCTTCACATCCTTTCAAGAGGAGTATACCATATTATACGTATTATGTAAATACGGATTGAAAGATAAGATGAGAACAAAAATGGAAAAAGCCCGGTGATTTCAAAGAATCATCGAGCTTTTTCTTGGCGGAGTAGGAGGGATTTGAACCCTCGCGCCGTTGTTTAGACGACCTACGCCCTTAGCAGGGGCGCCTCTTCGGCCTCTTGAGTACTACTCCAGAGCAAAGTGCATTACACTTATTCAATAAAAAATGGCGGAGAGAGTGGGATTCGAACCCACGGTACGTTGCCGTACGGCAGTTTTCAAGACTGCTTCCTTAAACCACTCGGACATCTCTCCTCGTGGGCACCCGCACACGCCGTACCGAATGCCTATTTAATTTACCAGATTTCAGCGGCGCTGTCAAGCCTAAAATCAAAATTTCCGCTCATTGTGCGCATTTTTGTGCGGAACGACAACTTTTCTTCGAGAAAAAGCGGGATTCCCTCTTTACTGAAACATCCTTTTGTTGTATAATAAATACAGATAAAACCTTACCGGACCCGGTACAAGCAGAGGAGTGTTGAACAATGTCGTTTCCGGAGCTGTTACGGCAATGCCGAAAGCAAAAGCACATGAGCCAGGCGGAGCTTGCTTCCCTGTTGGGCGTGACTCAGCAGGCCGTGGGAAAATGGGAGAGCGGAAAGAGTTCCCCGGACCCCACCACCGTGGCAAAGCTGGCGGAGATCCTGGACACGACCGCGGACTATCTGTTGGGTCTGTTCGACCCCACCGCGGAGGGCCAGACCGAAGAGCGCTTCTTTGGCAGCTATGTGTACAGCCTGATCCCTGTCATCGGCACGGTCAAGGCGGGCTACGGCGCGCTGGCCTATGAGGAAGACTACGGCAAGGAGTATGCCCGGGTCAAGGACCCTTCCAGCTACTTCTATCTCGTTGTGCGCGGCGACAGCATGGAGCCCCGCATCCACGATGGTGACCTTGCCCTGGTGCACCGTCAGGACACGCTGGAAAACGGCGACCTGGGCGTGCTGATCTACGGTGACGAGGGCGAGGGCACCCTCAAGCGCTACCTCCAGCGCGGCAACTGCGTGGTGCTGCAGCCCTTCAACCCGGCCTATAAGGAAATGGTCATCAAGGGCGAGGAGCTCAACCATCTGCACATTGCAGGCCGTGTGGTGGAGACCAAGGCGAAGTGGTAAAAACGCCCCACCAGCGCCTGAAAAAGAAAAGCCATCCTGTATGACTTTCTTTTTTATACCCATTTTTCGGAGGTGCCCCATGGAACAGAGCCTGATGGATAAGCTGACGATCCTGGCGGACAGCGCAAAATATGATGTGGCCTGTACCTCCAGCGGTGCTTCCCGGGCAGCAGGAGCGGGCGGGGTCGGCAGCTGTTACGCCCCGGGCTGCTGCCACGCCTTTACTGCCGATGGCCGCTGTGTCAGCCTGCTGAAGGTGCTGATGACCAACTGCTGCTCCTTTGATTGCAGCTACTGCGTCAACCGCAAGTCCAACGATGTGCCCCGGGCCACCTTTACCCCCCGGGAGCTGGCCGAGCTGACCATTGAATTCTACCGCCGCAACTACATCGAGGGTCTGTTCCTTTCCAGTGCCGTGCTGGTGAGCCCGGATTATACCACCGAGCGGATGCTGGCGGTTCTGCGCCTGCTGCGGGGGGAGTACCGTTTCGGCGGCTACATCCACGCCAAGGCCATTCCCGGCACCAGCCCGGAGCTGCTGGAACAGCTGGGCTTTCTGGCCGACCGCCTGAGTGTGAACATTGAGCTGCCCAGTGAACGCAGCCTGAACCTGCTGGCTCCGGACAAAGGGCGGCACTCCATTTTCCGGCCCATGAAGCAGATCGCGGTGGAGGGGGCCGCCAACCGGGAAGAGGTGGCGCTCTACCGCAAGGCCCCCAGATTTGCCCCGGCGGGCCAGAGCACCCAGATGATCGTGGGTGCTTCCCCGGAAACGGATTATCACATCCTGCAATTAACGGAAGGATTATACAATAAATATCACCTGAAACGGGTGTTTTACTCCGCCTACATCCCTGTGACCGAGGACACCCGCCTGCCTGCGCTGGACACCAAGCCGCCGCTGCTGCGGGAGCATCGGCTCTATCAGGCAGACTGGCTGCTCCGCTTTTACGAGTTCAAGGCAGAGGAACTTCTGGACAGGGACAACCCCAACTTCAACCCCTATCTGGACCCCAAGTGCAACTGGGCGGTGCAGCATTACGGGCTGTTCCCGGTGGACGTGAACCGCGCCCCCTTTGAGATGCTGCTGCGGGTGCCGGGCATCGGCCCCAAGAGCGCCCGGCGCATCTGGCACGCCCGCAAACAGGCCGCGCTGGGGCTGGACGAGCTCAAGCGGATGGGCGTGGTGCTCAAGCGGGCACAGTATTTCATCACCTGCCGGGGCTTTGCGGGGGCGCACCCGGGCCGCGGCAGCGCCGGGCGGGAGCGCATCACCCGGGCGCTTATCGACCCCAACGTATTCAGCGGCGGGGTGGAGCAGCTGAGCATGTTCAGCCCGCCCGCCGTGGATCGGCTGGTGGAGCAGGGCGTGCCGCCCCGCACAGCCCAGAAAATGGTGCGGGAGGAGGCAGTGCAATGTCTGGCCAGAGCCCTGTAAGCCCTGCCCGGAAGCTCCACGATGCCGACGTGGTCTACCTCTATGATGGGAGCTTCGAGGGCTTTCTCTGCTGTGTGTTTGAGAGCTTTGCCCAGCATGAGCTGCCCTTTGCGGTCTGGACCCCGGAGCGGGAGACGGCTACTCTCTACCCTGTGAAGGAGATCCCCACTGACCACGCAAAGGCCCGGCGGGTCTTTGCCAGCTTCCGCGCCAAGCTGGGCGAAGAGACGGAATCCCTCGTCACCCGGGATTTTCTCTCGGGCTGGGAGGATAAGGAGCTGCGGCTCATCCGATTTCTGCATCTGGCCTTTGCGCTGGGGCCAGGTACCGTCAAGCGGCGGGGCCACCCGGAGGTGGCTCCGCTCTACCAGATGAAGCAGAGCCTGGACTGGGAAGTGGACAAGTTTCAGGGCTTTGTCCGCTTTCAGGAGCACGATGGGATGCTGGGTGCAGTCATCCACCCCAAAAACTATATTCTGCCCCTCCTGCGCGGGCATTTCTGTGCCCGCTTCCCGGAGGAGAACTTCCTGATCTATGATGCCGTCCATCAGGCGGTGCTGCTGTACCAGAACCACAAGGCTCAGCTCATGGAGCTGGCCGAACCGCTGACGCTTCCGCCGCCCGATGAGCGGGAGCAGCAGTTTCAGGACCTGTGGAAGCAGTTTTACAAAACGCTGGAGATCAGGGCCCGCCATAACGAAAAAGGCCGTATGACCCACTGCCCCAAACGCTTCTGGGCCGATATGACCGAGATGAAAGAGGAATTGGAATGAAAACAGAAAAAAAGACCGGACGCTGGAAATATGCTGCCATCGTGCTGATTGCGGCCCTGCTGATAGGGCTGCTCTGGAACCATGTAAAAAACGGGCCGAAGGGCGAAATCTATCTCTATGGAGAAGAACACAGCAAGCAGAGCATTCTTGATAAGGAACTTTCCATCTGGGGCGAGTATTACGAAAAAGGAATGCGGGATCTGTTTGTGGAATTCCCGTATACGGATGCACAATTTCTGAACCTGTGGATGCAGGCCGACGATGATGAATTGCTGGATCTGCAGTTCAAGGACTGGGGAGGCACAGAAGGCGGCACCGAAGTCATGAAAAATTTTCTGAAACAGATCAAGGAGCAGTACCCGGAAACCGTGTTCCACGGCACCGACGTGGGCCATACCTGGGAAAGCACCGGGCCGCGGTATCTGGCCTATCTGGAAGCCAACGGGCAGAAGGATACCGAAGAGTACAAACGTACGCAGGAAAACATGGAACAGGGCAAACGGTACTATGAGATCAAGGCGACGGATGAAGCGTCTTCGGTTCGATACCGGGAGGACCGGATGGTGGAGAACTTCCGGCGCAGCTATCAGGAGCTGGAAGCGGTACGCCGCACCGATATCATGGGTATCTATGGAAGTACACATATTGTGGAGTCGGAGTATCGGAACTCGGACTTTCGCATGGCAAAACAGTTGAGCGAGAACTATGGGGAACATCTCCATACCAAAGATCTGACGCAGGAACCGGAACGGATCGACACGCTGGAAGTCAACGGAAAGACCTACACAGCATCCTATTTCGGTGAGCAGGATATTTCGATGGTAAAGGGCTACAAGACCCGAAAGTTCTGGCGGTTGGAAGACGCATACGAGGACTTTAAGGATCTGCCGACACCCCGTGAGATTCTGCCAGCCGACAACTACCCTGTAAAAATCCAGGCTGGGCAGGTGTTTGCTGTGGAGTACCTGATGTCCGACGGCTCGACCGAGTGGAAGTATTATATCTCGGACGGCACAGAACAGAATGGCCAACTCATCACAAAGCGGATGAAGATGGAATAAGCAGGCTCCCGGCCCCGGAACTTTGCCGAATTTACAAAAAGGTTGCAACCATGCAGTTGCAACCTGTAAAACCTATGGTATACTATAAGAGATATCCGGGCAGGCATTTCTGCCCCACACACCCCCGCTGCGGGGTCAACACAAAAGGAGTATTGTAGCGTTATGGTTCGCATTACTATGGAAGACGGCGGCATCATCGACATCGAGCTGAACGAGGAAGTTGCCCCCATCACCTGTGAGAATTTCAAAAAGCTGGTCAACGAAGGCTTTTACAACGGCCTGACCTTCCACCGTGTCATCCCCGGCTTTATGATCCAGGGCGGCTGCCCGCTGGGCAACGGCACCGGCGGCCCGGGCTGGAACATCAAGGGCGAGTTCGCTGCAAACGGTGTGAACAACCCCATCAAGCACACCCGCGGCGTGATCAGCATGGCCCGCAGCATGAACCCCAACAGTGCCGGCAGCCAGTTCTTCATCATGCACAAGGACGCTCCCCATCTGGACGGCCAGTATGCCGCTTTCGGCAAGGTCGTTGCCGGAATGGAGGTCGTGGATAAGATCGCTTCCGTCCGCACCGACTGGAACGATAAGCCCACTACCCCCGTCAAGATGAAGACCGTTGAGCTCATCGAGGGCTGATCTTCTGCGCTTCTGTCCCGCCTGCCCGTGAAGTGCCCCGTCAAGTAGACAAAAAATAATATAAGATTTTTGCTCGCCGTTTCCACAAGGGAACGGCGAATTTTTTGTGCAAATCGGCGTTAGGACGCTCGATTCATGGCACGGACGTGAGCTTGCAGCGTCCAACACGGGACATTTTTTTGATATTTTACTTCCGCTGTATCGTGATTGTTCTTGCTTGACATGAAAATACCCCCAGAGTACGCAGAGTTTTCTTTTTACTCTGTCTACTCTAGGGGTAGCATATCATGTTGAGGATACAGGCCGGGGGCTTTCCATCTATGCGTCAGAAAGAGATGAGAGGCTTACTTTTTTTCGCCCTTGGGCAGCAGACCGGCGCGCTCCAGAGCCGGGCGCAGTGCCAGATACAGGATGACCACGCAGATGGTGGAGGCTACGCTGTTGACAAAGGTGACACCACCGGCGATCTTGGACAGGGCCTGTGCCACGGTGTACTCCTGGCCAAAAATGTAAATGTTGCGGAAATAGCCCAGGAACGGGTCGGTGATGACGTTCAGCAGCAGGCCGGAGCCGCCTGCCACGGTGACCTTGAGCAGGTAGCCCTTGCTGTGGCGGTCAAGATCGCGCAGCTTGAACACCTTGTGGGCCACGGCACCGCAGGTGATGCCGATGATGAACTTCAGCACAAAGGTGGTCACGGCATAGCCCGGGTCACCGGCCAGGATATCGGCCAGAGCCAGACCGATCGCACCGGCCAGGCCGCCGGAAACGCCGTCCAGCAGCAGGGCGGTCAGGGCGGTGAAGGTGTTGCCCAGATGGAACGAGGAGCCGCCGTAGAACGGCACGCGGAAGAACAGGTATGCCACCAGGCTCAGCGCGGCCATAACGCCGGTCAGGGCCAGCTCCTTGGTGGTAAAGGTGCGTTTGTACAGCACACTGCCGAACAGGATGACAACGATCACCACAGCCAGCAGCAGCCACATTGCAGTTGTAGACATGATTTTTTCCTCCAAATTTTTCGGGGCGAACCCCCTCCATCCTGTTTTGCAGGATCGTTCGCCCGTTTCAAAGCCACTTACCCATAAAACTACTTGACATTTGGGTGTGTGGTTGGTATGCTCCTATTATACGCGAAACTGGCACCATGAAAATACCCAGAATAAAGTTTTTTTATGGGGTCAGTTTGGCAAAGCATCCAAAAAGGGGAGAGGGCTTATGTTTCATCTGACAACTGCACTGGATGCCGCCAGCGGGGTGCCGCTGTACGAGCAGCTCTATGAGAGCCTTGCCGCCGAGATGCGCAGCGGGGCCATTCCGGCGGGCACCCGGATGCCCGGCAAGCGGCGGCTGGCGGCAGAGCTGTCGGTTTCTGTCAACACGGTGGACGCGGCATATCAGATCCTGGCGACCGAGGGCTACATGGAGCCGCGGGAGCGCAGCGGCTTTTATGTACAGGAATATCTTGCCCTGCCCACCCGGCCCGAGGAAGTGCCGCCCCCGGTGTCTGCCGCTCCGCCGGAAGCAGCCGAGCCGCCCGTCCGGTTCGATCTGTCCACCCGGGGCGTGGACCCGGGGCTGTTCCCGTTCCGCACCTGGGCCCGGCTGCAGAAAGAGCTGCTCTATTCCTCACCCCAGCTGCTGACCCATGGCGATGCACAGGGGGACGTGGAGCTGCGGCAGGCGCTGGCGGATTATCTGGAGGAATACCGGGGCGTGCGGTGCACCGCCGAGCAGGTGGTGGTGGGTGCCGGTATGGAGTATCTGCTGAGCCTGCTGGCCCCGCTCCTGCCCGGCAAAACGGCGGTGGAGAATCCCGGCTACCAGCGCGCGAAGCAGGTGCTGGAAAACAACGGCGTGGCGTGCTGCTGCCTGCCTGTGGATGCGGACGGCCTTTCTGTTGAGGCATTGTCCGGCTCGGGTGCGGCGGTGTGCTATGTCACGCCCAGCCACCAGTTCCCCACGGGCGTGACCATGCCGGCGGGCCGCCGCACGGAGCTGCTCCACTGGGCCTCCCGCTGCCCGGGCCAGCGGTATATCATAGAGGACGATTACGATTCGGAGTTCCGCTTTGATACCCGCCCCCTGCCCAGTCTGCAGGGCATGGCCGGGGCTGACGGCCCGGTGGTCTACCTTTCCACCTGCTCCCGCAGCCTGGCCCCCGGCATCCGCATTGCCTATATGGTGCTGCCCCGGCAGCTGCTGCCCGCCTGGCGGGCAAAGTACCGGATCTATTCCTGCACCGTCAGCCGGTTTGAGCAGCAGACCCTGGCCCGCTTCATCCGCGAGGGCTACTTCACCCGGCATCTTGCCCGGGAGCGCGTGGCCTACAAGGCCCGGCGGGATGCGCTGGCTGCCTCTCTGCGCGCTGCCTTTGCGCCGGAGGAGCTGACCCTGACCGGCCTGCACACCGGCCTGCATCTGTTGGCAAGGCTGAAAAATGCCCCGCCGGATGCCGCCCTTCACGCCGCCGCAAAGGCGCAGGGCGTGGCCCTGAGCCTGCTGAGCGATTATGACCTGACCGGCGGGGAACAGGATTTTTCCGGAACGTTTGTGTTGGGCTATGGCTCCCTGAGCGAGGCATCATTCCCCGAGGCGGGCGAAACGCTGAGGAAGGTCTGCACCGCCGCTAGGGAAGCGTCTGTGACCGTGTAAGTGCCCGCCTTTGCATCCCACGCCCCGGGCAGGGCCTCGGCGTGGGGGAGGGCGCTGTTGTTGGCCAGAAACTCCAGGACTGTGCCCAGCAGGGTGTAATCCTGTGCGGCAAAGTCGGTGAGCAAGGCCGTGCTGCTGGCCCGCAGGGCATCCGGCAGGGTGGCGGGCAGCAGGGCGAGGTCCTGCCGGAAAAAGGCTTCCCACACTGCCGCCCGGGCAGCGGCCCGGCGGGCAGGCGGCAGGATGCCGTCCGCATCCCAGCCGGAGAGCAGAGCGTGGGCCTCCTTGGCCGAAATGCTCTGCACGGCGGCGGAAAGCCCGGTTTCGGCCAGCTCATCGGCAGTCAGTGCCCCCGAAAACCCCACCCGCACCGGCCCGTAACGGGAAGCGGTCTTTTCCAGCACGGCGGGGGACAGCGCCAGATAAAACATATCCTCCGGCAGGCCCAACATCTCCAGAAGCGCCTGACGGCACCGGGCGGGCCCCGCCGCTCCGTAGCAGTGGGCAAGACTGGAAGTCTCTCCGTTGAAGGGAACCGTCAGCTCCCCCGGCACGGCCAGCAGGTTCAGACTGTTCTGGGCGGCGTTCAGGTAGACCAGCAAAAAGCCCGGCTGCTCCCCGGCGGTGCAGAGAAGCAGGGTCATCCGGTGCTCGGCCCGGGGCAGCTGGATGGGTACCCCGCTCTGGGGCTGGGCGGTCTGGATGCGGGTGCGCACCATCTGCCGGGTGAGCAGGACTGTGCCGCCCACCAGTGGAAGCAGCACCAGAAGTGCCGCCCCCAAAGCAGCCCAGAAGGGCCTCCAACCGTTCTTGTGCATCCCGTGTTCCTCCGTTCCGTTTTGGAACAGGGTGGGCCGGGATGCGCTTTTTTATACAGAAACCGCTGCCCGGGCATGAAAACGCCCCCTGTGCCATACAGTAGAGCACAGGGGGCGTTTGTGTATGTGGGAGAGCTTGGCGCGGGTGAACGCGGTGGTCAGCGGTGTGGTATGGGGGCCGGTGGGGCTGGCGCTGCTGTTTGGCACCGGCTGCCTGCTGACGGTGCGCACCGGATTTTTCCAGCTGCGGTATTTCGGGTACTGGATGCGCCACACCATCGGGGCCATCTTCCTGGATCGGAACGTGACCGCCCACACGGACGATGAAGCCATCAGTCAGTTTCAGAGCCTCTGCACGGCACTGGCGGCGACCATCGGCACCGGCAACATCGTGGGCGTGGCGGCGGCCATTCTGGCAGGCGGGCCGGGGGCTGTGTTCTGGATGTGGGTCATGGCCCTGCTGGGGATGATGACCAGTTATGCCGAGAACGTGCTGGGCATCTGCTACCGCCGCCGGGATGCCGCCGGAAAATGGTGCGGCGGGCCCATGTACTATCTGGCCGAGGGGCTGGGCGGCGGCTTTGGCCGGGCACTGGCGGTGCTGTTTGCCTGCTTTTGCGTGCTGGCCAGCTTCGGCATGGGGAACATGAGCCAGATCAACTCCATCGCGGGCAATCTGCAGGCGGTGTTCCGAGTGCCGCCGGTGGCAACGGGCATCGTACTGGCCCTGCTCACCGGGCGGGTCATACTGGGCGGGCTGAAGCGGGTGGCCGCAGTTACGGAGGCCATCGTCCCGCTCATGGCCCTGTTCTACCTGTTCGGGGCGCTGACCGTGGTCTGTGTCCATTGGGCGGCTGTCCCGGCGGCATTCGCGGCCATCTTCCGGGGGGCGTTTGGCTTGCAGGCCGCCGGGGGCGGGGTGCTGGGTTACGGCATGGCCCGGGCCATCAGCTGGGGATTCAAGCGGGGAGCCTTTTCCAACGAAGCAGGACTGGGCGCATCGGTGCTGGTGCACTGCGCGGCCAATGTGGAGGAGCCTGTTCAGCAGGGAATGTGGGGGATGTTCGAGGTGTTTGCAGATACCATGGTGGTCTGCACCATCACGGCCCTTGTGGTACTCACCAGCGGCCTTGTGGATCTGGACACCGGTGCGGCCCTGACCGGTGTGGAGGGCTCCGCACTGGTGGGGCAGGCCTTTTCCACGGTGTTTGGGGCGTTCGGGCCGCAGTTCATCGCGGTGTCGGTCCTGCTGTTTGCCTATTCCACTACGCTGGGGTGGAGCCATTACGGCACCCGGGCAGTGGTGTATCTGCTGGGGGAGCGTGCCGCCGCAGGATATAAACTGGTGTTTGCGGCCATGGTGCTGGTGGGTGCTGTGATGAAGCTGGACCTGGCCTGGGCGCTCTCCGATACCTTCAACGGTCTGATGATGCTGCCCAATCTTGTGGGCGTGGTGGGGCTTTCGGGAGTGGTGGTCCGGGAGACACAAGCGTATCTGAAACGAAAATGACCCTCTCCGTCCCTGCAGTCTGTCTGTCAGATGCGGGATGGAGAGGGTCATTCTTTATCGCTTCTTTTTATTCGGCTTCGGGGCAGGCCGCTTCAGGCTCCGCACCGCGTCACGCCCGGCGGCGATGCCGCTGCCAAAGGCCCAGTGCAGGTTGAAGCCGCCGCAGCTGCCGGCGCAGTCCAGCGTTTCACCCACAAAGTAAAGGCCGAGGCAGCCCTTGAACTGGAAGCTGGGGGTCACTTCGGTCAGGCTCAGGCCGCCGCCGGTGGTCTGGGCCTGCTTCCAGCCGCAGGGGGTCAGACCCTCGAACAGCCAGTGCTTGGCCGCGTTGGCCAACACCTGCCAGGCGGCATCCGGCAGGGTGTCCACCGGTTTTTCAGGCAGCTTTGCCGCTGCCCAAAGGGCGCGGCCCAGCTTGGGATTGAGCAGACCTGTCCAGAAATCCGCAGGTGCCTTGCCCGGCAGCAGGGGCACCCGGGCCGCAAACAGGGCGGTCAGGGCAGTCTCGTCCAGCATGGGGAAGAGGTCCAGCTCAACGGCCGGGCGCTTTGGCCCCCGCCCCGGGGCCAGATGGCAGGACAGCTGCATGATGCAGATGCCCGAAAGCCCGTAGTCCGTGAACTGCACCTCGCCGTTTTCCACAGCCACGGTGCAGTGGCTGTCGAGGTCCAGCAGGGTGGCAGCGGCCTTGGCCCGGATGCCGGCCAGAGATCGGTTGGGCTTTGCTGTCTGCAGGGCGGTCAGGCAGGGGTACAGCGGCTCCAGCTTTCCGCCGCACTGGGCGGCGAATCGGGTGCCGAAGCCGTCGGTGCCGAACTGCGGCCCGGCATTGCCGCCCATGGCGCAGATGACGGCATCGGCCCGCAGGGTCTGGTCCTGACCCTCGGCATCCTCGCACAGGATGGTGTAGCCGCTGCGGTTCTGGCTCAGGGTCTGCACAGTGCAGCCGGTACGCACCTCCACGCCCAGCCGGGCAAGGTGGCCTTCCAGCAGGGCCAGCACGTCTGCGGCCTGGTTGGAGTAGGGGTACACCCGTCCGGCTTCATCGGTGCGGGTGTACAGGCCCAGCGCTGCGAACCATTCCAGCGGCGCGGCGGCATCCACCGCGGTCAGCAGGGGCCGCAGGGCGGCGGGGTCAGCGGTGAAATACTGCTCCGGTGCAATTCCGGTGTTGTCCAGATTGCAGCGGCCGTTGCCGGTGGCCAACAGCTTTTTGCCGCACCTGGGGTTGCGGTCCAGCACCGTCACCCGCACTGCCCCTGCCGGGGCAGACTGGGCGGCGGCCAATGCGGCGGCAAGGCCCGCTGCACCGCCGCCCAATATCACGATCTGCTGCATAAGAGCACCCCCCTCAGAAATCCATACATTTTATTATAACATACACAGCAGCAAAAGGATAGAAGAATGCCCCAAATTTGCAGCGAATAATCTTTGACGAAAGCCTTGACAGAAAAAGCAGAATTTGGTAGTGTTGATTCGACGGAATTGCGTGGTTTCGCAGGCTGTGGAAATGCGGTCGGAAAAGGGCAGAGAGTTGGGACTCTGCTGAGGAGAAGCTGAATATGTGGAAGAAAAAAGAAAGATGGACGGCAGCTGCGCTGCTGCTGGCGATGGTCGTGGTGACAGGTCTGTGCTGGTACGTCCTGTACATCCGGCAGCAGTTCTATGACGAAGGCACCCGCAACCTGCTGGAGACCTATGAGCAGGTGGATAAGGCGTTTACCATCTTCAGCCGGAGCAACTGGAACATGCTGAACGAGTGGGGCAAGAGCCTGCAGGCTGCCAATGAGGAGGGCCTGGCGGAGGAACGCCTGCGCAGCTATGAGGCCGAGCGGGAGATCTGGCGGTACAGCAGCGTGTATCTGTTCAATGAAAACTGCGAATATTGGAGCATCCGGGGCAAGCATGAAAAAGTGGATCACCTCTGGACGGCCTTTGAGGAGATGTACCGCACCGGCAAGCCTACGGTGTCCAGCTACATCATGCGGAGCGGGGAGCGCCGGGTGGTATACGCTGCGCCCATTGCGCCGGTGGAGATCGACGGCACCACCTACACCAGCCTTGCCGTGAGCTATCGGAATAAGACCATAGAGGAATTGATTGGCGGCAGTGCTTACGGCGGCCAGAGCGACTGCTACATCATCCATCCCGATGGCGATGTGATGCTCTCGGAGGAGCCCAAGAGCGAGATCGAGGACTGGATGGACAACCTGTTCGACTACCTGCAGAAGTATGCGCAGGTGGATGCGGGCACACTGACCCGGGCCCGGCAGGACGTGGCAGAGGGCCGCAGCGGCAGCCTTTCCTACTGGCTTGAGGGCAAGAGCTATTATCTGGTCTACCAGCCTGTGGGCTTTCAGGATCTGTCCATTGTGGGCATCGTCGGCCGTGGTGTGGTGGACAGTGGAATGCGGAAGATCCAGAACGCCACCATCCTGCTGCTGGCTGGGCTGTTCTTCTGCGCAGGCATCGTGCTGGTGCACGGTGTCCGCACCGATGCCCGCCTGCGCGTGGAGGAAAAGGAGCGCGCCCTCCGGCAGGAAGGGGAGGCCCGCCAGCAGATGGAGGACCTGGCCAACACCGACGGCCTGACCGGACTGTATAATGAACGCTATTTTGACGCATTGTTGAAAGAAAACGAGCTGAACAGGACACCGTTTGTCCTGTTCTACCTCGACCTTGACCGTTTCAAGCCTGTGAACGACCGTTACGGCCACGATGTGGGCGACCAGCTGCTCAAGGAGGTGGCCAGCCGCCTGCGGGGCTGCGTGCGGGAGAACGATGCGGTGTTCCGCATCGGCGGGGATGAGTTCGCCCTCATCGTCAACGGAACCGTAACGGAGGGGTTCTGCAAGAGCCGGGTGGAAAAGATCAAGGCAGCCATCCGGGAGCCTTACCGCCTGAAGGATGCAGAGGTGCAGGTTGGCACCAGCTGCGGCTGTGCGGTCTACCCCTGCGACAGCGACGATGTGCGTGCCATCCGCATCCTGGCCGACCACCGGATGTATGAGGATAAGCAGCGCTCCGGCCGGAGCTGAATGAATAATTCCCTTCCTGTTTCCACAGAATAACCATACTTCGCAGAAATCTGGAAGCAAAACCGGAACATGGAAAGGAAGGGAACCTTATGAAAGCAACCGGCATCGTGCGCCGCATCGATGAGCTGGGGCGGGTGGTCATCCCCAAGGAGATCCGCCGCACCCAGCGCATCCGCAGGGGAGACCCGCTGGAGATCTTCACAACAGGGGACGGCGAGGTCATCTTCAAAAAGTATTCGCCCATGGGGGAACTGAGCGGGGTGACGGCCCAGTATGTGGATGTGCTGAGCAAGTGCTTTGCCCTGACGGCCTTTGTCTCAGACCGGGACCGCATTCTGGCGGCATCCGGTGCGGGCAGGCGGGATCTGGCAGACCGCAGCGTGAGCCAGCCGCTGGAAAAGCTGATGGACAGCCGCAAGCCCTACCAGAGCGATGGCAGCCCCGAAAAGGCATTGCTGCCCTGTGAGGGCTCGCCCCGGGTGCTGCTGTGTGCCGTGCCCATCATTGCGGCGGGGGATGTCACCGGCAGTGTGGGCCTGCTTACGGAGGACCGCACTGCCCAGCCCGATGCCGCCCAGCTCAAGGCGGTGAACGTGGCGGCGGCATTTCTGGCAAAGCAGATGGAGGAGTAATACCTTATAATAGAGAAGCTGCTGCACAGAGCGATGTGTGGCGGCTTTTTTAGGTTGCGAACCCTCTCCGTCATTGCTTACGCAATGCCACCTCTCCCAAAGGGAGAGGCAAGACATCACAGAGGGCAGATGCTGCTGAATCTGGGATAGCCCTTGGCTCCCCCTTCGGGGGAGCTGGCAAAGCCGTCAGGCTTTGACTGAGAGGGCGCGGCCAGCTTTATGACAGAATTATGAATCTTTCAAAACTTTTCTGAGAAGCTATTGACAGCGCCGCAAAATTGGATATAATGGTCTTAGCACTCAGGAAGAAGGAGTGCTAAAGAACAAAAAGCGAACGAAGGAGGCAGGCGCTATGACGATGGATGCACGCAAACAGCGTGTTTTGCAGGCGATCGTTGCGCTGTATGGCCTCGAGGGCGAGCCCGTGGGCAGCAGTGTGCTGGCAAACTACTTTGATATGGCAGTTTCCAGTGCCACGCTGCGCAACGAGATGGCCGCGCTGACCAAGCTGGGTCTGCTGGAGCAGCCCCACACCAGCGCAGGCCGTGTCCCCAGTGCCAAGGGCTACCGTTATTATCTGGATCATCTTCTCACCGATGACCAGCCGCTGGACCGTGTGACCCGCGCCCGTGTGGACGCGGTGTTCGCAAGCCTTGACCACGAGCCGGAAAAGCTGGCACAGGGTGCCGCCAAGGCGCTGGCCGCCATCAGCGGCTGTACCGCCGCTGTCAGCACTCCCTGTGCTGAGGATCTCTGCATCGCCCACTACGAGGTGGTGCAGGTGGGCCGCAGCGCCGCAGCGGTGCTGGCTGTGACCACTGCCGGTTATGTCCGCACCCGTGTGGCGCGGGTCCGCACCGGTCTTTCCCGGGAAAATGCAGCGGCGCTTGCCGCCCTGCTCAACCGGAACCTGACCTTTGTGGCTCCTGTTGATCTGTCGCCCCGGCTCCTTGCAGAGCTGTGCAGCCAGATCAGCCCGGAGCTGGTGCCGGTGATCAGCGCCGCCGCCGCCATCCTGCAGGATTCCACCCAGCCCCATGTGTATCTGGGGGGTGAGCAGTACCTGCTGGACTGGCCCCAGCTGGACGGCAAGGTGGGCAGCATTCTGAGCCTGCTGAACGACGAAGAGCAGGCCGCCGCCCTCATTGCACCCCCGGCAGAGCAGAGCGAAAGCATCCTGCTGGGCGAGGACCTGGAACCTCAGATCCCCGGCCTGTGCATCGTGAGTGACCGGTATCTGGTGGGCGGAGGCCTCTGGGGCTCCGTGGCCCTCATCGGCCCCACCCGGATGCCCTTCCAGAAGCTGATGCCGCTGCTCCACACCTTTGCCGATCAGCTTGGCGAAGGAATGAGCGGCAAACGAAAAGATACCCCGCAGGCAGCCGCACCCCGGCGGACTGTGATCTATAAGGAGGACCTGGAATGAGCGAAGAAACAAAAAAGACCCCGCAGGCAGAAGAACCTGCCGTGGAGCCCAACACCGCCGAGCAGGCCGCCCCGGAAACTGCACCTGAGCAGGCAGCGGCTCCCGAGACGAACGCTGAAGCGGCAGACCCCAAGAAAAAGGATGGCTTCTTCAACAAGAAGGCCCGGGAGCTGGAGGCCGTGAAGGCAAAGCTGGACGCGGCTGAGAAGAATGCCAATCAGGCCAAGGATCAGCTGCTGCGGATGGCCGCCGAGTATGAGAACTACCGCAAGCGCTCCACCCGTGAGGCTGACCAGAAGTTCAACGACGGCGTGTCCTTTGCCGTGAACCAGATCATCCCCATTCTGGATACGCTGGATATGGCGGCCAACGCCCCCACCACCGACGAGAACTACAAGAAGGGCGTGACCATGACGCTGGACAAAGCCGCCAAGGCGCTGAGCACCCTCCATGTGGAGGAGATCGAGGCGCTGGGCAAGCCCTTTGACCCCAACTTTATGAATGCCGTGCAGCAGATCCCCGCCCCCGATGGGCAGGAGAGCGGCACCGTGATCACGGTTTACCAGAAGGGCTACAAGCTGGGCGATAAGATCGTCCGCCATGCCACCGTTGTTGTGGCAGAGTGATTTTGCAAGACCCCGCAAGGGTTTTCAAATATAATATCCGCTTGGTAACATTTGAGCATCACATAAACAAAAAACGTTCTGAATTTGAGAGGAGCTTTCATTATGAGTAAGATCATTGGTATCGACCTTGGTACTACCAACAGCTGCGTGGCTGTCATGGAGGGCGGCGAGCCCGTTGTTATCGCAAACTCTGAGGGTGCACGCACCACCCCGTCTGTGGTGGGCTTCACCAAGACCGGCGACCGTCTGGTGGGTCAGGTGGCAAAGCGTCAGGCCATCACCAACCCTGAGAACACCGTTGCTTCCATCAAGCGCTTCATGGGCACCGACCACAAGGTGACCCTGAACGGCAAGGAGTACACTCCCCAGCAGGTCAGCGCTA
>ENA-OVGC01000682-OVGC01000682.1-human-gut-metagenome-genome-assembly--contig:-NODE-682-length-30451-cov-19.557310_pt1 | contig 30451 bp, 23 predicted proteins | sample MGYA00237768_ERZ505415 | MGnify/ENA primary metagenome ERZ505415 (study PRJEB26158, sample SAMN06016382) | human gut metagenome | biome: human gut; feature: ankylosing spondylitis patient; material...
TCAGCGGGAACGAGGCTTTCAGCACAGCGCTTTTCCGCACCGTCCAGCTGTTCTGCCTTAGGAAGCGCAGGTATTCCTCGCTCGTCCACCTGCTGTGGAGAGGGAAGCCTGCCAGCTTCATGAAAAAGGCTTTGACCTTGCCGGTAAACGAGTTCTCTGCGTGGGTAAAGGTGGGTGCAATGAGCACGCCGTCGTCCTTCAGTACCCGCTTGATTTCTTGCAGGGCCTTCTCCGGCTGCGGCACGATATGCAGCGCGATGGACACGATCACCACGTCGAAGGACTTGTCTGCATAGGGCAGGCGGAACATATCCTGCGCCGAAAAGTGCAGCTTCGCCGATCGGTTGTTCCGTTTTGCCTCGGCAATCATCTCCGCGGAGGCATCCGTCGCCTCGATGTGCGCCGCTGCATTCACGATGTGCTTTGCGATCAGCCCCGTGCCGGTTGCCAGCTCCAGCACCGTCTTGGCTTTCACGACCAGCCGGATCAGCGCATATATCTCCTCATACGCCGCCCGATCCTTTCGCATAAAGCGGTCGTAGCGACCGGCATTTTTGTCCCAGAAATTCTTTCGTTCTTTCATAGCCGTTGCCCTTATCTCTTCTTTGTTTCTTTGCTGTATTGCGCCTCTCGGAAAGGATTCAAAGTGCCGCTGAATCTCTCCATGCGGCCTCGATCAGCTCCGGGCCGCCTGTTGTCTTGATGCGCCCATCCTTGAGCCATGCGGCCCGGTCGCACAGGGCGCTTGCACACCGGCGGTCATGGGTGACGGTGACGATGGTGCTGCCTGTGCGCGTATGCAGATGGTTCAGCGCTTGGAGCAGCGTTTGAAGCCCCTCTCTGTCCTGCCCGACGGTAGGCTCGTCCAACAGCAGCAGCTCCGGCTGAGAGGCTGCCACGGCGGCAATGGACACCCGGCGCTTCTGTCCCTCGGAAAGGGAGTGAGGATGTCTCTCCAATAGATGTGCAATGCCGAACAGCTCCATGATCTCCCGCGCAAAGTCCTCGCTTTTGGCGGCGAAGGCCACCTCCTGGGCAACCGTCGGCATAAAGAGCTGGCAGTTTGGGTTCTGATACACCACGCCCACCCGCCGAAACCACGCTCGGCTGCCGCGCCGCTGCCCCAAGGCGGGGTCGATGAGCTGCCGGATCTCTCCCGCCGAGGGACGCGCCAAGCGGGCCATCAGCCGCAGCAGTGAGGTCTTTCCGCAGCCGTTGTCGCCAAGGAGCAAAAGCCGCTCGCCCCGGAACAGGGTCAGATCGACGCCCTCTAAAATGCTGCGTCCGCCCGCGCGCCAGCCCACGCCGCGCAGGGTCATGACCGGCTCCTCCCGCCTTGCCTCTGCGGGGACAGGCTCTGCCGCCTCCGGCTGCGCGGCGCAGAGCGATTCCCGGCCGGTCCGCCTCTCAAGGCTTCCGTTTCGGAGCCGCCATACCTCATGGGCAAAGGGCAGGACCTGCTCCAGCCGGTGCTCCACCATCAGCACCGCGTAGCCGGACTCGGCCAGCGTCTGCAGCGACGACATGAGAAACGCCGCGCCCTTGTGGTCCAGGTTTGCCAGCGGCTCGTCTAAAAGGAGAATCCTCTGCTCGGTTGCCAGGGCGGAGGCGGTGATCAGCCGCTGCTTCTGCCCGCCGGAGAGGGTGCGGGTGCCCCATTGGGGACACAGCGCCATACGGCCGCAGGCCTTTTCGATGCAGCCGCTGATCTTTTCCGGCGAAAAGGCGAAGTTCTCGCAGCCGAAGGCCAATTCGTCCTCCACCCGCTGGTGGATGATTTGCGCGTCGGCGTTTTGCAGCACCACGCCTGCCCTGCGGCAAATGTCGCTTATTCTCTGCCCGGATACATCCTCGCCGCCGACGCGCACCTCGCCGGAAAGCGTCCCCTTGGTCACGTTGGGGATAACGCCCGACAGGATGGACAGCACCGTACTTTTCCCCTGCCCCGAATCGCCGTACAGCAGGGCAAGTTTTCCGTATTCCAGCGAAAAGGAGGCGTTTTTCAGCACCGGCTCCGGCATATCCTCATAGCGGAAGGACACATTTTTGAACTCAATGGCTCTCACAGCAGCACCGCCCCCATGGCGCACAGCGCGCTCAGCGCCGCGAACGCCCCATCCTTGGCCTGTAAGTACACGGGTCGATACACGGTGTACGGCGTGGCTTCGGTGGTAAAGCCCCGGGTCTCCACGCTCAGCGCCAGCGTGTCCGACAGGTTGACCAGCCGCACCATCAGCGGGATCAGAAAGGCCCGGTAGAGGATGGCGGGGTTCAGCAGCCCTCCCGCGCCCCGCGTGCGCATGGCCTCCCGAGTCTGCCGCACCTCCGCCCGCAGCAGCGGAAAAAAAGTGAAGGTGATGAGCATGGCAAGCGTCAGTACCCGTGGCAGGCGCATACAGGAAAAGCCCCGGACAAGGCAGACGGGCGCAAGCCCCAGACCCGGTATGGCCGCGACGCACAGCGCCAGCATCCGCGCGGCGGCGGCAGAGGTCTGGGCAGCGTCCCGAGAGATGGCGTAGGTCAGGACGCAGAAAATGCCGCACAGAAGCGCCGCGGCGGGCAGCACCGCAAGGCAGGGACGGAGATACCCGAACAGTGCCAGCAGCAGCCATATCCCGCCCAGAAAGAAAAACACGCCGGGGCTTTTCGCCATGGCAAGGCCAAAGGCAAAGATGAACACGGACACGGCAATGCCCGCCATGGGGAAAAGGGGATGCTTCACATACAGTTTTTCGCTCATTTCTTCAGCACTCCCGATTTTTTCAGCTCCCTTGCGATCTTGATGCCGATCAGCGCTCCCAGCGCGGACACGGCGACGACGGCCAGCGTCATTCCCACGGCGGCAAGCGGCGCTCTGTCCGCTACCGCCGCAAGCGGACTGTCCGCGCCCTTTATGAGACGGTTATAGAGGTAGTTGAAGGGCAGCGACAGGGGCGTGTGCAGCATGGCGGCCACAAATACGGCGGCATCCTTTTCATATCCCCTGAATAGCAGCAGCACGATAAGCTCGATCAAAACGCCGTTCAAAACGCTGGAGAGGAACATGGGCGGCGACATCATCAACTGGATCAGTCCCATCATCAGCGCCATGAGCAGCAGCGAGCCGGGCTTTCGCACCTTATACAGGCCGATGGCGAAGAACACGCCGATCTGAAGCGCCGTGACCAGCTGGGAAATGCCGAAGATCAGCGGCTGCAGGCTGATCACCAGCGGCATCACCGCGCAGGTGGCCAACGCCACCGCCGACATGATGGCAAGGAATACCACGTCCTTGATCTGAAATTTCTGCAGGTATCTGCGATTCATATTGCTTGCTCCTCCATTTGTCCGTTTTCCATTTTGTATACCCTGTCCGCCACCGCCATGGTGGACGCGCGGTGGGATACCAGAATGATGGTCCTGCCCTGCTTGTGCTTCAAAAGCGCTCGCAGGATCACGCCCTCGTTGATGCTGTCCACGTTGCTCGTCGGCTCGTCCAGCAGAATAAGCGGGCAGCCGGAGAGAAACGCCCGCGCCAGACCGATGCGTTGCCGCTCGCCCATAGACAGCCGCCCGCCCAGCAATCCGGCAGGGGTACTCAGCCCCTCGGGCAGTGCCTGCACCAGCTCCTCGGCGGAGGCCATCCGCAGCGCCGCCATCAGCTCATCGTCCGTGGCGTCGGGCTTTGCGACGCGCAGGTTCTCGGCAATGGTAGCGTCGAACAGATAGGTGCTTTGGCTGACCATGGTGACATTTTGGTACAGGCTTTCGGTGTTGATTTCGTCAATGTCCGTGCCGTTATAGCGTATCTGGCCGCCGGAGCGCTCCCAGAACCGCAGCAGCAGCTTCAGCAGCGTGGACTTCCCGCAGCCGCTTTCCCCCACGATGCCGACGATCTCGTTTTTGCGGGCGGTCATGGAAACGCCCTTGAGCACTGCCTCCCCGCCATAGGCGAAGGATAGATCGTGTACCTCCAAGCCCTCGTAGGCAAGTTCCGTGCCGTTCTCCACGGCCTCCACCTCCGGCTGCTCCTCCAGCAGACGGAGGATGCGCTCCCCGCTTGCAAAGGTCTGGTTGAGGTTTGCGGGCAGGGCGGACACGGCGATGACCGGGCCGAAGCTGCCGAACACGGCGGTCACGCCCAGCACCATGCGCCCCACGCTAATGCTGCCGCTGTGAACGAGGAAGATCCCCACAGCCAGCACTGCCAGCACCGATAGCGACACGGCGGCCTCCGTAGCGGCGGCGGAAAGGGCCGTCTCCCGCTTGAGAGCCTTTGTCCTGCCCAGCATGGCGTCGGAGCGGCGGTCAACTTCGGCGGCCCGGGTCTCTCCGGCGTTGTAGAGAACCACCTCCCGTATGCCCTTGATGCTGTCGAGAAAATACGCGCCGAAGTCTCCAAGCTCCCGCCTGTACCGCATGCCGGTCTCGGCCATGCGGCGGGAGAAAAACCGGGGCAGCAGAACGCCGATGCACAGGTAGGCCGCCGCCGCGATCAATGACAGATACCAGCTTGCAGCAAGCCCGGTGACGGCCATCACCGCCACCGATACAAGCACGGCGATGCAGACGGGGGAAACGGTGTGGGCGTAGAACACCTCCAGCGTTTCGATGTCCGCCGTGATCATGGTGAGAAGGCTGCCCTTCTGGCGGCTTTCCAGCTTGGCGGGACAAAGCGTCCGTAGCTTGGTAAAGATTTTGTCCCGAAGCACCGCCAGCAGCCGGAAGGCGATATAGTGGTTGCCGTACTGCTCCAGATACCGCAGTCCTCCGCGCAGGACGCCGCAGCCCACGCAGAGGCCCGCAATGGCGCCGTAGGACAGGGGGATACTCTCGCCCAGCGCCTTTGCGATACCAACAGCACCGAAAAAGGGCACGCCCATGGCGCACAGGAAACCAAGGCTCCCGTTCAATACCGCCAGCAGCATGACGGCGGAAAGCCTGCCGCCCAAGAGCTTCATCAGCTCCGCCGCGATTTGCACGCCGCTTCTGCGGAAAAGCTCTTTCTTCATGCCTGCGCCTCCTTTATCAGTTCCAGATAACCCTGCTCAAGCTCCCTCTGCGCGCAGAACAGCGCAGCGTAGCGTCCGCCCTGGGCCATCAGTGAGGCGTGGTCGCCCCGCTCGCAGATGCGGCCGTCCTCCATGTACAAAATGCTGTCCGCCGCCGCTACGTTTGCAAGGCGGTGGGTAATGACCGTCACGCCAGCAAAGGTGCTGAGGGAGCGAATGACCTCCATGATGATGCCCTCGCTCTCGGCGTCGATGTTGCCGGTGGCCTCATCGAAAATATAGATCCGCTTGGGGGCGGTGAGGTTGACGGCCAGCGCCAGCCGCTGCTTCTGCCCGCCGGAGATGTCCGCCGCGTCCTCGTTCAGCACAAAATCAAGGCCGCCACGCTCCCGCACAAGACCGTCCAGCCGTACAAGGGCAAGCGCCCGCCACATTTCCTCCTCCGCCGCGTGCGGGTTTGCCAGCAGGAAGTTGGCGCGTATGGTGTCGTGAAAGAGAAAGGTCTCACAGCTCACATGGGCGAGGGACGCGTAATACGCTTGCCTGTCAAGGCTTTCGACGGGCTTGCCGTCTAAAAGTACCCTGCCGGAGCCGGGGCGCAGCGCCCCGGTCAAAAGCTTTGCAGCGGTGGTCTTGCCGCAGCCGCTTTCCCCCACGATAGCGGTCATGCCCCGCTCAGGGAATACGGCGGATACACCGTGCAGCGTCTCCCGCCCCGGCGCATAGGAAAAATGCACGTCCTCCAGCTCCAGCCTCCCGCCGCAGGGCTGTACCGTACCCCATGCGGGCTCTGGCTCCTCCAGCAGCGTCAGCATCATCCTTCCCGCGCTGACGCCGTTCATGGCCACATGGAAGGCGCTTCCAAAGGCCCGGAGCGGCAGGAAGAACTCCGCCGCCACCAGCACCAGAAACAGCGCGGCGGCAATGCCTACGCCGTTCTGCGTTCCCGATACCGCCAGCGCCGCACCGATTCCTGCGCCGCCAAAGGCCACAAGGTCCATGATGGTCACGCTGGCAAGCTGCATGACCAGCACTTTCATGGTGATTTTCCGAAATTCCTCGGCGTTCTCGTTCATATACGCCTGCTGCCTTGCGTCCGCGCGAAAGAGCTTCAGCTCCTTCAGCCCCTGCACGCTGTCTAAAAACACGTCGCCCATGGCGGTATATTGGCCCCAGTATTTGGCGAATATGCGCTTGGCAAAGCGGGACACCGCCACGATGGACACCGGGATCAGCGGCACGCAGGCCAGCAGCACCGCCGCCACGCGCCAGTTGATGAATACGCAGATGCCGAACAGCAGCAGCGGCGAGAGCATGGCGTAGAAAAACTGCGGCAGGTAGGAGGAATAGTACAGATCCAGCTGCTCGATGCCCTCTGTGGCCAGTTGGGTCAGCCCCGCCATCTTCACGGTTTTCGTCTCCCGCACACCAAGGCGCAGGAGCTTTGCGTATAGCTGCGTGCGCAGGCTTTTCTTCACACTGCGCCCCAGTCTGTCCCGCACCGCCGCGGCGCGGGTGGTGGCAAGGAAGCGTACCGCCCCGCATACCGCTCCCAAAACGAAAGGAAGCGGATAGAAGGACGCCTTCGCATCGGTAAGGAGAAGATGAAGCCCATAGCACAGGCAGGCCGTAAAGCCGATGCTGCACAAAGAGCCTGTGAGCATCCACGCCACGGCGCGGTAGATATATCGTTTGTCCTCGCCCAACAGGCGCAAAAGCTGTTTATCCGGCATGGGCGTTTCTCCTTTTCCTTCGCATGGTTTCCGCCATATGGCGCAGCACCAGTATGGGGTGGGTCAGCAACATCCGCGGCCCCGCATAGCGCATCACGGCGCGCATCTGCTGCCGCATTTCCGGCTTATAGCAATGGATGGGGCAGTTTGAGCAGAAGGGCTTGTTGTCCCCGTGCGGGCATCTGTCCCGCCGCTGCCTGGCGTATTCCAGCAGGGCGGCACACGCCGGGCAAAGTTCCTCACCCCTCGTCCCATGCATGCCCCTGCAATACCGGCGCACCATGAGGGTAACAGTTTCGATCTCCTTTTCCTTGTTCAAGCTCCGAATTCCTTTCTGTTTTATATGCAGTTAGTCTCCTCTAACTGCCTGTCAGAAGAAAAGGCAGGCCACCTGTATGCAGTCTGCCTTAAATTCGCTGCATGGCGCAGATATACCCTTCGACTACGGCGTAACGTCTGGCAGCACCGCTTGCAGCCGTACGCCCATCTCTTTTTTGGGTACGGCTGCCAGCCCCGCCCTTGTCGCGTGTGCCTTGGCAATACAGGCGGTCATGGGTGCCATTTCCGATTTCCTGTTCCTTATTCAAGCTTCGGATCTCTTTCTGCTTCGCATTTTGGTTAGCTACCTCTAACCGCTTGATAGAAGAACAGGCAGCCCTGTAGCCGAGGCACTCCGCTTTAAAGAGCGGGTCAGCGGCATACTTCACTGCCCCCGTAGTTCTGTATATGTTCTACCTCCAAAAGCAAGAACGATTCTTATTCTCGTTTTCCATTATACGCATATTCACCCTGTTGTCAACAGCTATGGAGGGCTTCCGTTGAAAAAATTGGTGGAAAAGCTTGACACACCAAACTGTATCTGTTATAGTTACAGTATAAACTGTACCAGTGGCAAACACAGTTACATTGGAGGTTAATTATGCGTCAGATATTACTCTTTGCGGCACTTGCCGCCTCGCTGGCACTGCTGGCTGGCTGCACGCTGTCCAAAACAAAAAAGGACGCGCCCGGCAAGGCGGCGTATCATAAGCTCAGCGCCGAGGAAGCCTATGAGATGATGACCTCGCAGGAGGTCGTGGTCGTGGATGTTCGCACCCGGGAGGAATACGACGGCGGGCATATTGAAAACGCCGTCCTTGTGCCCAACGAGAGCATCGGGAGCGAAATGCCCGAGACGCTGCCCGATAAGGAGGCGACGCTGCTGATCTACTGCCGCAGCGGCCGCCGCAGCAAGGATGCTGCACAAAAGCTGCTGGCGCTGGGGTATCAGAGCGTCTACGACTTCGACACGATCCTGATTGTCCAAACTCAATTCAAGGTCATGGTCGATGATGGGCAGCTTGAACCGGACGGACTTCAGCCACTGTCCATTAGGCTGGCGTTCCGGGTAGATCTGCACCTCGTCGATCAAAATTTCCACCAGTCTGCGGCGTTCCGCCTCGGTCATGGTGGCATAAAGCTTGTCAAAGCAAATCAGGATCTTATAGATGTTGTCGCCTGTGATTTTGTCGGCTTCAATGGCCTGCTTCTTTGCCCGGGCATCCATCAGTCCATTTTCCACCTCTTCGATTTTATCGTACATCTTATAAAGGCGGTCGTCAAGGTCAGATTTTCGGGCGATAAAGTGCCGGTCGTCCGGGTCAAGGCTGTCGATCTCCTCCATAAGCCGGGATTTTGTGGAGTAGTGCTGCCGTAGCTGCTTCTCATAGGCGGCGATCTCCTGCTCAATGGCAGTGGTATCTACCTTCATGTGTAGACCTTGGTCTTTTCTGCTGCCATTTCCAGCACCTCCCATTCGTACCGTCTTGTTCGGAATAGACTTTGCAAGCAAAGTCGTGTGCCAAAGGGCGCTGCTCTCGCCTGTCGGCTCGGTCAAGCGCTTCAAAATGCAACGCATTTTGAGGTCGCCACTGGCGACCCGCGCCCCTTTGGATTCTCCGTTCACATTGTCCTACGGACGATGTGATTTTATTGTTGTAGCGATTCGCTTCATCCCGGTTTCGTCCCGGTTTGCAGAATGCCCTTGCAATCCGAAAGAAGCCGTGCTATAATGCCGCTGTAATTGAATCATAAATCTTCAGGGCAGGGTGTGATTCCCTACCGGTGGTACAGCCCACGAGCCGTAAGGCATGATTCGGTGAAACTCCGAAGCCGACAGTACAGTCTGGATGAAAGAAGATACCAAGCGCAGAACCCGTACGGTCCTGCGCTTGTGGAGGCTGCTCTGGGATGCGTTTGCATTCTGGAGCTTTCTTTTTTGCACAAGGATCCCTTGTGTTTTTTCGGCTTGCCCTGAACGTTTTTGTTCAGGGCTTTTTCTTTTGGAGGCAACACGATGAACGACAAAGACTATATGCGTCTGGCTTTGCAGCTTGCAAAAAAGGGCTGCGGGTGGACATCGCCCAACCCGATGGTGGGTGCCGTGGTCGTAAAAGAGGGCAGGATCATCGGACAGGGCTGGCACCAGAAATACGGTCAGGCTCATGCGGAGCGCAATGCGCTGGCATCCTGCACCGAAGATCCGCAGGGAGCGACCCTGTATGTGACATTGGAGCCGTGCTGCCATTACGGAAAGCAGCCGCCCTGCGTGGATGCGATTCTGGACGCGGGCATTCACCGGGTGGTCGTGGGTTCTGCTGACCCGAATCCGCTGGTAGCCGGAAAAGGAATTGCAATCCTGCGCGCACACGGCATAGATGTGACCGAAAATGTTCTGCAAGAGGAATGCGATGCGCTGAACAAGGTGTTCTTCCACTATATCACCACAAAACGCCCCTTCGTTTCCATGAAATACGCCATGACGATGGACGGAAAAATCGCCACATACACAGGCGCTTCCAAATGGATCACCGGGGAAATTGCCCGGACTCATGTTCAACGGCAGCGACACCGATTCCGCGGCATTATGGTGGGAGTCGGAACCATTCTGGCAGATGACCCGCTGCTGACCTGCCGGATAGAGGGTGGCCGTGATCCCGTCCGGATCATCTGTGATACACATTTGCGGACACCGCTGCAATCACAGGTAGTCACGACCGCCAAACAGGTCCCCACCATTCTTGCGACCTGCTGCGGCGACCCAGAGAAGCAGGCGGCATATCAACAGGCCGGGTGCCGGATTCTTTTTCTGGAAGAGCAATGCGGTCATGTGAATCTTCTGCAACTGATGGAACAGCTGGGGCAGGAGCAGATCGACAGCATTCTGCTGGAAGGCGGCGGAACCTTGAACTGGTCTGCACTGGAAAGCGGCATCGTGCAGCAGGTACAGGCTTACATTGCCCCGAAGCTGTTCGGAGGAAGGGATGCCAAAGCACCCATTGAGGGTGCAGGTGTCCCGCTTCCGGATGCTGCATTCCGCCTGAAGAACAGCCGATTGGAACAGCTTGGCGAAGATTTCCTGATCGAAAGTGAGGTGGAGTACCCGTGTTTACCGGAATCGTGGAAGAAGTCGGAACAATAAAATCCATCAATCGGGGACAGCATTCCGCCGTACTGACTGTTCGTGCAAAAACGGTTCTGGAAGAAACCAGGATCGGCGACAGCATCGCCGTCAACGGCATCTGTCTGACCGTCAGGCAGCTCTTCCCGGATAGCTTTGCTGCGGATGTCATGCACGAGACCTTGAACCGCTCTGCGCTTGCGCAGCTCACCGTTGGAAGTGCTGTCAATCTGGAACGTGCCATGCCGGCCAACGGACGTTTTGGCGGACACATCGTAGCAGGCCATGTGGATGGCGTCGGACGCATTGCTAATATCCGAAAAGACGATACGGCCATCTGGTACACCATTCATGCAGATTCTGCGATCCTTCGCTATGTCGTTGAAAAAGGCTCTATCACAATAGACGGTATCAGCCTGACCGTGGCTGCGGTGGAACCTACGGGCTTTTCCGTGTCCACGATACCGCACACCGTCTGTCAGACGAACCTGAACCAGCGGCACAAAGGGGATTTTGTCAATCTGGAAACCGATGTTATCGGAAAATATATCGAGAAGCTGCTTCCATCAGAAGCACCGAAACAAAACACGCTCACAAAAGAAATACTGCTGCGCTGCGGCTTTTAAGGAGAGTTTAGGATGAACTTCAATACCATTCCCGAAGCTTTGCAAGACCTGAAACAAGGAAAAATCATTCTGGTAACGGATGACCCCGACCGTGAAAACGAGGGGGACTTCATCTGTGCTGCCGAATTTGCCACCACTGAAAACATCAACTTTATGGCGACCCACGGCAAAGGTCTGATCTGTATGCCGATGTCCGAGGCTTTCGTCCAGAAGCTGCAATTTCCGCAGATGGTGCAGCATAATACCGACAACCATGAAACGGCATTTACTGTGTCCATCGACCACGTTTCTACTTCTACGGGCATTTCTGCCGCAGAGCGTTCCATTACGGCGATGGCTTGTGTGGACGACCACGCAAAAGCAGAAGATTTCCGCAGACCGGGCCATATGTTCCCCCTTCTGGCAAAAAAGAACGGTGTGTTGGAGCGCAACGGTCACACGGAAGCAACCGTTGACCTGTGCCGTCTGGCAGGGCTGAAAGAATGCGGCCTGTGCTGCGAGATCATGCGGGAGGATGGCACGATGATGCGCACCGCTGAACTGGCAAAGCTGGCAGAGCGTTTCCAGATCAAATTCATCACCATCCGTGATTTACAGGAGTACCGCAAGTGTCACGATAAACTGGTCGATCAGGTGACGGCGGTGAACCTGCCCACCAAGTATGGCACCTTCAGAGCTTATGGTTTTGTGAGCCGCCTGAACGGAGAGCATCACATTGCACTGGTAAAAGGTGACATTGGCGATGGAAAGGATATTCTGTGCCGCGTCCACTCGGAATGCCTGACAGGAGATACATTTGGCTCTTTGCGTTGTGACTGCGGCCAGCAGCTGGCCGCTGCCATGACGCAGATCGAAAAAGAAGGCCGGGGTATCCTGCTCTATATGCGGCAGGAAGGCCGGGGCATCGGTCTGATCAACAAACTGCGTGCCTATGAACTTCAGGAGCAGGGCATGGATACGCTGGAAGCCAATCTCGCTCTGGGGTTCCATGGAGATGAACGGGAGTATTATCTCGGCGCGCAGATCCTCCGGGAACTTGGCGTAAAAAGCCTGCGCCTGCTTACCAATAACCCGGACAAAGTATATCAGCTCTCCGAGTTTGGGCTGGAGATCTCCGAGCGCGTACCCATTCAGATGACGGCGACCCCGTATGACCTGTTTTACCTGAAAACGAAGCAGGCACGGATGGGACATCTTCTGGAATATTAACAATGAAAGAGGTATTTAAAAATGAAAACATTTGAAGGCAAGCTGGTTTCTCAGAACATCAAGGTCGGTATCGTAGCTGCCCGCTTCAACGAATTTATCACGTCCAAACTTCTGAGCGGAGCAATGGATGGTCTGCTCCGGCACGATGTGCAGGAGGCTGATGTTCATGTTGCATGGGTTCCGGGTGCTTTTGAGATCCCACTGGTTGCCTCTAAAATGGCAAAAAGCGGAAAGTATGATGCTGTGATCTGCCTTGGTGCAGTGATTCGCGGTTCTACCAGCCATTACGACTATGTGTGCAATGAGGTTTCCAAAGGCATTGCCACGGTCTCGCTGGAAAGCGGGGTTCCCGTCCTCTTTGGTGTTCTGACCACCGAAAACATCGAGCAGGCCATCGAGCGGGCAGGCACCAAAGCAGGTAATAAAGGCTATGACTGCGCAGTCAGTGCCATCGAGATGGTAAACCTGCTCCGGGAAATGGATACCGCCGCAGAGTAAAATACACGCAGGAGTTTGCCATGATCGTTATAAAGACCCGACAGCCTGACCCGGAATTGGAGCAGAAGATCCGGATGCTTCTGGAACGAGAGCACATCGAGGCAGAGCAAATATCCATTGATTCATGGGAGAAGTTGGTTCTTCCGGGGCTTACACTGGATGGAATGACCCACGAAGTGTCGTGCAACGGCAGAAAAGTCTCCCTTACACGACTGGAGTTCGATTTGCTGCTGATGCTTGCCTCCCACGAAGGACAAATCTTCTCAAAAGAAGAGCTTTTCCGTGCTGTGTGGGGACAAAACTGTGACGACACCTTAAAGGTCGTGGCAAATACCGTTTCCAATCTGCGAAAGAAGCTGGCCGGCTGCGGTAGCTTTATCCGCACTACCCACGGCGGCTATGCTTTTGTAAGCCAAAAGGAGAACGACCCGTCATGACCAGGATCTTATTTATTTGTCTCGGAAATATCTGCCGAAGCCCGATGGCGGAGTATGTGATGAAAGACCTTACGTCCAAGGCAGGACTATCCGAGCAATTTGAAATCGCATCAGCCGCCACCAGTGCATGGGAAATCGGAAATCCGGTCTATCCTCCTGCGCGGCAGAAGCTGGCAGAACATGGCATCGACTGCAACGGCAAGACCGCCCGGCAGATGACCCGGCTGGATTATGCACGGTATGATCATCTGATTGGCATGGATGAAAGCAATCTGTGCGACATCCTGCGGCTTGTCGGCGGAGACCCACAGCATAAAGTCTCGCTGCTGATGGCGCATACGGATCATCCCCGTGAAGTGGCAGACCCATGGTTCACGGGAGATTTTGAAGCCACATGGCAGGCTATACTGGAAGGATGCACGGCATTGCTTGAGGAACTGCGCTAAATTGGCGTAAATTTTGGCGTATGCCAAATCAGGAGTGTTTGACACTTGCCAACGACAAATTGATTTAACCACAGGAGAAGTTGCCTGTCAGCATAAAATCTCTATACGAAACAAAAAGCGGCAGCTACGTTGTATTTTCACAACATAGCTGCCGCATTTTTGCGTTTGGGGTTCGGTGTACCTACTACACCAATCCGCCTATTCGATTCTTACACCACACCGCTTTGTAAGGCTCCTTTTCGGGAAAACGTCCCAAAATTGGTGTAGTTGTGGTGTAGTACCGCAGATGCCGCTTGAAATTCGTTCAAAATTTCATCGTATCTGCGCCTTAATTTTGTATTTTACTGCTCAATCGGCTTCATCGTGGGGATGTCATCGACGAGCAGTTATAAGCCTTTATTTCTTGATACTACTCTACACCGCAAGGGTTGATTTTTGCCCTTCCATTTACGTCTCTACACAAGCCTTTATCCGAACTGTATCGTTTGGCGTATGAATTGGCGTAAATGGCGTATGGCATATTTGGCGTATGCTTTATTTTATTCTTCAGGGTCTTTCCACTGTGCGAACTGACGGTCAAGATTTTCAAATTCAGACTTACGCAGTTCCTTGGTCACATCCGCATAGATGTTCAAGGTCGTGGAGATATCCGAATGTCCCAGCGCATCCTGAATCATCTTGATGTTCACGCCCGCTTCGCACATCCGGGTCGTGAAGGTATGCCGCAGGGTGTGGCAGCTGAAACGCGGCAGGAGTACGGTGCTATTCGGGTTCTTCGCCAGCACTTCATCGTTGCAGTCCCGGATGATGCGCCGGATGGCCTTGTTCAGCGTTCCCTGATGCTGGCACTCACCAAAGCGGTTGACAAAGATGAAATCGGTGTAGCCATCCACCGTTACCGTGCAATGGATCTCTGCTTCTTCCTGATAGGCACGTTCCTTTTCAAAGGCTTCTTTCACGAAGTCCATCATCGGAACAGTGCGGACACCAGCCTTCGTTTTGGGCGAGTGGCAGTTGAAGTAGCAGCCCTTCTTACCACCGTTGTTCTCACGGTGGTCGTAGTTGACCAGCGTGTGGTTGACGGAGATCGTCCCTTCCTCAAAATCCACATCGCACCAGCGCAGACCAGTGGCTTCTCCTACGCGCAGTCCCGTTCCCAGCATAACCGCGAAAATTGGATACCAATGCTGGTACTTCGGCGTTTTGGAGAGGTAGGACAGCAGAAGATTCTGCTCTGCGACGGTCAATGCCTTACGGCGGTTGGTTTCAAACTGGTGTGCCTTTTTCAGCTCCCGCAAAACATTGTCCGAGGGATTGCTCCGCAGATAGCAGTCATCCACCGCCATGTCCAGCACCTGATGCAAAACCGTGTGTACGCTGTCAATCGTAGAGATCTGCAAACCCCGCTCGTCTGCCAGCGTGTTGTAGAACTGCTTCACATCCGACTTTTTGAGCGCAGACACCTTCGATTTGCCGAAATCCGGCTCCACGAACTGCCGATAAAGGTACAGATAGTTCTGAAAAGTGTTGTCCTTCAGGCCGCGCTTGACCTTTGCCCACAGGGTGAACATATCGTTCAGGGTGACATACCGTGCTTCTGCCTTGATGCCTTCCAGCGAATCTCGCTGAATGTCGTTTTCCTTTTCCCGAAACTCTTCCAAGGTCGCGGCATAAATAGAATGTCGCTTGCCATCCGGGGAAGTCCAACGGAAATCGTACTTGCCATCTTTGCGCTGGGATTCCCCTTTGCGGAGAACCACACGCGCCTTGTCCTTGCGTTTCGTATTCTGATTTGTTGCCATGAGCGTTGCTCCTTTCTACATCGCGGTGCAGAAAAGAGCGTTGTTCTGTGTTCATAGTACCACAGATACGCCATTCTCTGCAAGACGTTTTGAAAAATATCCGGGACATTTTCAAAGCGAGTACATTCGCTCCGTGTATTCATCCAGCTTGCGCCGCTTGATGAGCCGCTTGGAACCCACCCACAGCACGAACTGACAATGCTCCTTATCCGATAATGAACGTAGCTTGTTGATGCCAATGCCGGAGTAAGCCGCAGCTTCCTCCAGCGTTAAATTGCTCTTTTCCCAGATTGGGACATCCTTCATAGGCAGACCTCCATATCCTTATAGCCGGATGCAATATTGCATATCCAGCAGTTCTTTTTCAGGTATCTATCTCGGATTATCCAATCAATGCTTTCAGCCGTTCCAGCTTTTCTTGTGCGTTTTCTCTCCGTAAGCTGACACCAATACAGGAGATGGGCACGCACATCTCCAACAGGCGGTCATAGATGCGGGCGTGAGCAGTATCCTGTGGGTGCCGGATCTCATCCAGTGTCAGATTGGTCGTGACGATCAGAGGCTTTCGGCTGCGGTAGCGACTGTCTACAATGTTGTAGATTTGTTCCAGCGCATACTCTGTGCCGCGCTCCATCCCGAAGTCGTCAATGATGAGAAGCGGATAGCGGCACAGCCGGTCTACGACCTCATTGCGCCCGGAGAAACTATTATTCAATTCGTTCAGGACATGAGCAAAGTTTGTCATGCACACAGGCACTTCCTGCTCCATCAGAGCGTTCGCCATGCACCCGGCAAGGAAACTCTTGCCGGTGCCTACACCGCCCCAGAGAAGCAATCCAATGTTCTCTGTGCGCATGGTCTGCCACTGCTCCACATAGTGGTGTGCATTGTTTGATCTTATCCGGTGGCTATCATTCAGGTTGTTCTTATTACGTTGGTTAGGTGTGCATTTTTGCGCAATCATACTGTGCGTTTCTGCACAGTATGATTGTGCGCTGGTGCATACTATGACTGCGCAATTCTGCACAGTATGCGGAACTTTGAGCAGAATGTGGCTGGGTTTAGAAAAGCCGTAGCGCACTCGTTCGACAAGGTTGGCTTTTTCAAGTTCTGTGAAAGAGCATGTCACGCTGGAAACGCAGCACCCTAAATCCTTCGCCAGATTGGAAAGCGGATAGATCACATAAATGCGTCCCTGATTGTCCACCCAGTTGTTTTTCTGTGAGAGTGTGGCACGGTCGAGCAGGAGCGTGTAGAGCAGCTTTGCCGTGTGGCTTAGGTCAGCGTCGAGAAGAAACCGGGCATAGGGCAGATACTGGGGCAGTGGCATATTGGGTTTCAAATAATCCGAAATTACATTCACCTCCGTTTTTACATCTGAATTAGTGCTAGACCATTTGAGAGTTCTGGTTTCCATCATTGTTCAGACGATCTTTTACCATCTGAAGATACCGGCTGGCACGGTCAATAAAAATCAGAAGCTTCTCATTGTTCTTCGGTTCGGTAAGAATATCGGGGTATTCACGAAAACACATTTCCCACCGCCGGACAAAATCCTCCTGCGCTCCCTGAATCTCGCACATCATGGCTTCGCCATCTGCCAAGCGGCGAGGTGAATAGATGCTCTTGACGGCATCCTTGAGATTCTGTTTTTCTTCCTTGTTGAGTCCTTTCTTATGCCCCTGAATGTCTTGCTTGAAGGTCGTTATAAACTCATTGCCCTTTGAAGGCGAAGAATACGAATCCGTGATACTGGAATCCCGTTTGGCTTTAGGCTTACGAAGCTCTGCCACAACTTCGGGACGCTTTTCCTTTGGAACCTTTGCAATCGAGGAAATTTCACGGTCGGTTGCCCGGATCTTTCCACTCAGGATTTCTTTCTGCGCTCCGGGTACTGCCTCCTCCGCAGCTTCCACACCTTTTGCAAATTGCTCTGCACGGTAAACATAACTTTCGGATGTTCCATGTTCCGCAGCGACCTTCGATCGTGAACCGTGCTTTGTGCGGTCTGGTTCATTTTGAACCAGACCACTTTCAGATGCCAAAGTATACTGATTGCCGTGAAACGATTTGATTTGCTTTTCCGCTTCTGCCTGCTTTCCGATCAGGAACTTTTTCTGTTCTGGGGTCAGGTTTCGCCGCCCAAGCTGATTTTTACAGATCCATACGAGTGCTTCATAACGGCTGGAAAATTCTTTTTCGATGACTTCAAATGGAATAAATGGATATTTCCGAAGAATTTGATAGCGTGTATGTCCATCCACAATATAGCCGTTCCACGTGATGATCGGATTCAGCACACGCTCTTCCTTGAGGATGTTCATTTCCAGTTGGTGGGTTTCCTCAAACGACGGAGGGTTGATTTGATTCTGGAACTCCGGATCGATTTTAAGCTGGCTCAGTTTTGTCATAGGCAAACCATCCTTTCTGAAATGAAATAGAATATCATTGTTCTTACGCCGTTCTCCCTGCATGGCTTTCCTGCCCCCTTCCGGCGGCGTTTTCCGGCTCGCTCTTGCGAGGTCATCGCCGAGTATCTCATGCAGACGGTCATGCGGTTTTCAAGGTTCAATTGGTGTCTTACTGGTAGCTTATCACACTTTCAAAAGAATTTTTAGGACCTGACAGGTCCGGTTTGGCGTGGATTTTATCCTGAATTCGCTTGAAAATCGGACATCGCTCTCGGTGCGTAAGATAAGTATACCGTATCCTTTTGCTGCTGAACAGGAACTATTAGTTCCGGTTTTGAGGTCTTTTTTTGGCTTTTAGGGGCAAAAACCGGAAGCATTCGTTCCGGTTTTTCGTAGGAACGTTTTTATCATAGCAGAAATTCCATTGAAATTTTAGGAGGTCGTACTTCCGGTTTTGGTGTCAAAAAGCGGAAGCATGACCTCCGCTTTTGCATACAACTTGCTTTAGCTGCGTGCATTTCGTCTTGCACAAAAATAACCGCCAGCTTCAAAGTTTTCTTTGAAACTGACGGCTTGATAATGAAAGCTCTTTTGATTTTTACTTGGCGTGAACGAAGTTCGCTCAACAAAATTTTTCTATGACTGAAGGCTATCATAGAGTACGCAAGCAGGGCAGATGTATATACAACGTCTGCATCTGCAAGCAATGTGTCTGTCTATACAAACACCATTTGCATTGCAAAACGCTTGTTGGGAACACCCAAACCCGTGAACTGCATCCGCTGGATGCAGGCTGAAGTACCGAAAAACTGTCAAAACAGACAAATTTCAACCGAACGATTTGGATAGAATGCGGCTGTTTGGAATTTCTATTTCATTGTTGGACTATTAGTGGTAATATTAATCTATTATAATTGGGTTCGATAAAGTGTATGAGGAGAACTATTATGGCATCACTAACACATGTATGTGTGTGGTCTTCTAAGGGCTGGACTCATATCACACCTGAAGAAGTTGCCCGTAGCCATCCGGGAGGATCGGTATCTGCACGCAGTGGCCTTTTTATGTGTGAATTGTGCGGACAATATGTACGATTTGTTGATGGTGATATCCAGACACCGCATTTTCGTCATAGTGCATATGAAGAAAGCAAAAATTGTCCGGAGCGTACATTTGGTCCGGGAGGAAACTATACCTATGTGGCTGGTGAACATGAACTTCCTATCCGAATTGTCAATATTACAAGCACGGGCTTTTCATTTGAGTTGGGATTGGTTGCGGTTCCAAGAGAACTTTTGAAAAAGCAGATGCGCAAGGAGCTTACAATTGTTCCATCTAACAAATTGATGACCCCATTTGTATATTCGTATGAACGCTTAAATAGGGACGTTCTTACATATGTTCCAATTGGAGATTGTCCCAGTGAAAAGTACACTGTCATATCATCTGATGAAATTGAAAGAACATATTGGCCACACGTCACAAATGGTGTACGAGAGAGTGGTGCGATTTTTGATGCGGAAAGTGGAAAGCTGCTTCTTGATGACGCTGATGTTATAGTAGGAAAAGAGTATTATTTGCTTTCAAGAGTCCGACCGTACAATATTTATAACGGCGTTTCAATTAGACAACTTTTGAAAAGAAATATCTCTTGGTCAACATGGTACTTATCGCAAGTTACTGCAACGGACCTTACGGAATCTGCAGCTAAATTCTTTTTGAACTATCATTGCCGCCTTACAAGTCAGCCGATTTCGATTCAACCAATTTGGCCAGTATATGTGCAATCACCGTATGTCATTCAAAACTCTGGGGAAACGACATGGTTTCTCGTTCAGGGACAAGGTGAAACGACGACAAAGACTTATCCGGCAGCAACAATGCTATACTATCCGTCTGACGGAGGTAAAGTTTGCTCGATTGAAGTTAATGAGCGACAGCAGCTGATTTCTACGGGTAGAGCGAAGGTACTGGAGTACACATATCTTTGGAAGAAACCACTGAATGAACGGGCAGAACAACCGAAGGTGACAATTTCTGATATCAATGGAAATCCTGTACCAAGTGGATTGCAAAATATTATTCCGCAAAATCATACTATACGAGTGACTGCTCCGTTTGATGGAACGATTCGACTTGAAAAGAATGGATTTGTAATCGAACAAATTTCATTGAAAGCGGAAATTTCCATCGAACTTGATGCAATTCAATATGGCGTCCGTGTTCTGATTTTACAGGGATTGGACATTGTTTGGAGTGCAGAGTATAAGAAAGAAAATTCCGAAGTCCTGAGTTCGGACGATACAGTGAACTTTCAGAATCTAGTTCATGCGCATGGGAGAAAGATACCAGTTTCGCATACGCTAGGGGCAACGATCATTTTGCTAAAGAATTATCCTAAAACCCGAAAATGGATTTCTGAAAAAATACGAAGCGGATATATGGAAGAAGATGCCCTCGCATATTATAAAAATTTTATTGTGATGTTAAAGAGCAAGCGGTGAGGAGAATAATATGGATTATCTCAATAGATTATCGAAAACTGATGTTGAATCAATTTGTAAATTGATTGGTTCGAGAGACTTGAAACAAAATTTTCGGACGAATTCAAATGGCTTTAGCATCATTAAACCGGGATTTCGCCCCAATACGATTTCAGATGAGGAAGCAGTTACTCTTACGGTACAAAATGTATCCATGAGATTTATTTCAAAGTTTTTGAATGAAAAAATACAGTCCTTGATGGATAAAATTATTGGCGAGCAGGCAAATTTGATAGCGAAAGGAATACCGTCTGATGACGCACGTGTGTTTGCGCTTGCAAACAGCCCGTTTTTTGATAATTTGGATTTATATTTTCGCTTAGAACAACCTGTCCGTTCTTCAGAGGAAATTGGCGCATTAAAAATCGCAATACGTATTGCAAAGAGAGCCTACAAACCCGATTCAGTAGAGGACACTCCAACGGACCAGACAACAAAACTGTTAAAGGAAGAACTTGAAGCGCAAAAGGAGTATGCGCGGAACAAGATTCAACAGGTTCAAGACTTACTGAAGGAAACTCAAGCAAGTTTGCAAGCAATGGCAGAAGATGCTACTCAGTTACGCAATGAAAAGGACGAGCTGAAAAACAAGTTGGATTTGGAGGAGAAAGAACTTACTAGATATCGTGCATTGGAGAAATACTCAATTAGTCACAGAACAGATACAACGGATGCAAAATATCCGTTCAAGTCAATTTGTAAGGTTTTCTGGGCAGACGGCTATGTGCGTCTAAAGAGACTGTCGGATATCCAGCATGATGAAATCACAGGAGATTATCTGGAAGAATTTCCGACGCAAAGAGACTTGTTCAGCGATCAGAGATCAGGAGCTTTTCCGGAAGGATATGTTGGTGTTTGGGATTGGCATGTGATTCCCAATAAAAAAGATCCGAGCCGGGATTTTATTGAGACCAGCTATAGTTCGTCTCAGCCAACGCAAATTATAATTTTTAAGGAATGCGATTCCGTTGAGAAAATTATAAAAAAGTTGACTGCGGGAGTGTCTGAAAAAATTTACTGCGAGAGTGTTCTCTTTGCTTATTGGAATGGTAAAAAGTATGAAGGCATCTATTGCCATCCCAAAGATCTTGATGTTAAAATGGATCGCATTTCATTAAAGCAGGATGTTTTCAGACTTCCTGTTTTTGAGGTGTTTGCTTCAATGCTGTATCAGGCTGGAGATTGCCAAGTTTGCACGGCTTTGAATTTTGGAATGCCGACGAAAGTAATAAATGTCAAGGATTCTATGGATGTTTTGAAGACATTGCTACGCAAACGGCTGACATGGGCAACATCCAAACAGCGGGGGATTACAAATGCAACGCATCAGCAAATCACAGCGTATTTGCAAGAGTTGCCGAACAAAGATTTCGTGCAAGAACTTGCGATGCAGTGTAATTGTACAGAGGATGAAGCGAATGAGCTGATTCAAAAGTTTGTACAGGATGCAAGCTCTTATCTTTCGGCTACGGATATTGAAGATGATATGTTGAGCCGCATTATTCAGCAGAATTCCGAATTAGAGAAACGGTGTAAAGAACTATTGACAACCGAATGGGAAAAAGAAAATTCTGAAAAAATTCAAAAAGTAGAAAATGAATTGATGCAACGGAAAAATGCGGCAGAGGACGAAAGAATACGGGTGGAACAACTGACAGAAAAATATGAAGCAGTTGAGCAAAAACTGAAAGAATCAAATGAACAGATGGAAGAACGTGAGCAGCTGGCTGCCGAAGTAGAACAAAAAGTAGCAGAAAAAATTGCAAAAGCACAAAAAGATGCGGCTGATTTTATTGCGGCACAAGCATTTCTGCCGCAGATCAATCGCGTAGGTGAAAAACAGACGGTTTCAGTGACAGTATTTTCATCGTTTACTTCTGGTAAATCAATGGACGATAGAGTTGCTGTCCTAAAAAATTCAGACGATGTCATAGAGTATCTGGCAGATAATTTGAAGGAAGCAGGTGTTCAGGAAAGCTATACCAGAGGACTAGCAGCTTATCTCTATTCGGCATACAGATATCGAACGCCGGTGTTGCTTGCAGGTCCGAATGGTTTGGCGATTGCACAAGCTTTCTCGACGACGCTGTTTAGTAGAACCGTTGCAATATTATCGTGTGTGGGAGATTATACGGAAAAGGTTTGTAAGGAATGCAAGGAATCTGAGGATAATGTGGTCGCAATTATGAATCCATTCTGTGCTGGGTGGACACAACAACTTCCGACGGCTGTTTTTGATTCTGGTAAATTCTTCTTTTTGCTGTCACCGTATGCAGAAGATTTGCAGGTGGAGCCGATGGGAATATCGAATTATGTGTTGCCGCTGATGACGGAGTTCTTGGTAGATAAAAAACCATCGTCGGTATTTGTTGGTAGCGAGCTCAGTCCGGATTTTGATAGACTTCCTATGCCGAAAGTACGGCCAATTCACAAGAATTTCTTAACAAGTCTCGGATATAGTACTTTGGCAAAGAAAAATCTTTGGAGCGTTTTTGCAAATATGGAATCCATGTTGAAAGGTGAAACATCTGACACGGTTGGATACAGATATTTGTTTGGACTTTTACCTTTTGCAATTATTGCGGGAAAAGCAACCCTTTTGATTGAACAGCTTGAGAAAGATGAAAGTAGGGCTTCAAAGAATATTTGTACGATAATGCATGAATATCTCGGTGGCGAGGAATGACACTGCAAAACAATTTGATTCCGATTATTGCAAGAGCATATAGGATTGAACGTGGAACAACAGAACCTGTTGAGCAATGGCGAATGCGTGTGATTTATAGTATGCTTGGGCAGATGGCATACGCATCTCTGTGGGATGTAGAAGAAAATGAACAGCCTGTTTCAGTTGTCCATTTTAAATCCCGAATGAAAAAACTCATTGAAAGCTATTGTGACATATTCAATGACCTCCATAAATCTTTTGGGTATAATTACGAAAATCTGCTGGAGGAAATTTATACGATTCAGCTCAATGGTGGGACGCTCTATCATACGTCATACCGACTGGCTCCGACCCAATATTCTTGTGCGACTGCAGAGCAAATTTTGTTTACAAGAGGAATGGCTCCCGGAGAAAAACGATTTGTTAGTGGGCAGGGAACATATCTGCTTTCACAGGAAAAGCAATCCATGAACTCTCCGCAAAGAATGTTTCAACTTCCAGAAAAAACATTGATTGAAACATGGGAACACTTGATGAGAACTGCAAAGTGGAGCTTATTTCATCAAAATGAATCTGTCGAATTTTTGCGGTTGGAACCGCCATTCAAATATGGATACTGGCAACGACAAAAGGAAGAAAGTCACGAAGTGTCTCTCATCCGTATGGGCATAAATGAAAATCGATTTTACTATCTCTATAAAGAAAAAGAAGGAGAATCTTTTGTTAGCCAACTTCCGACGTGGATGACGAATGGACATCACTACCGTAGGGTGTCGAATGCTCTTTTGGCGGCAAAAGATTCCTTGCCGGTAGCAATTTATCATGAAGATGGTCCTATTGTTACACTTGCACTTCGATATCTGATGCCCGCAGAAGAATTGAATTTTATAAAGTTATACAGTTGGCCGACCTCCTGCATTGAATTGCCGCACGATTTTAATCGGATTTTTGCGAAAGATGTGTTCTACGCAGTAAAGACAGCGTTAGAACCGATTGGATACCAATTTGTAAAGGAATGATAAAATGTCAAACGGAGCAAATTCGATTCATCAGAAGCTTCGCCATGATCTCGAAGACTATATCAAGGCACAGTATTTTGGAAAGTCACCACTTCTGCTATCAGCTGTGGAACAGCATTTGGATGACGAGGGACTTCTGTATCAAAAACCTTTTATTGAGTCATCACCGGCTTATAAAAGTGTAAAAAATGGTATTGCAAATGCACAAATCCCGGATTGGATGAAATCTTACTTTTCAAAACTCTCAGATGCGGGAATTGGTGTATATCCGAATCCTTTTGTTCATCAAATTCAAGCACTTGAAGGAGCTGTGCAAGGGCAGGATTTGTTCGTTTCCACGGGTACTGGCTCTGGTAAGACAGAATGTTTTATGTGGCCACTGATGGCAAAACTGGCGGCAGAAGCAAAAAATAGCCCGGATACATGGTCAATGCGAGGAGTTCGTGCGATTATCATGTATCCCATGAATGCGCTCGTTTCAGATCAGGTAAGTAGACTGCGGCGGCTGATTGGCGATCCGGACAGAAAATTTGTAAATATTTTCCGTTCTGTTTGCGGGGAAAGTATGCGCCGCCCTCAATTTGGAATGTATACGGGACGCACTCCTTATCCGGGCAATGATCCAGTGACCAGTGAAGACAGAAAGCTTGAAAAGACATTGGCTCGAATGTCGTTCCCTCAAAAAGAATCGGAAAAAGTCTTCTTTGAAGCATTACAGCATGAAGGAAAAATTCCGGCAAAAGCAAATATGCGCACTTTTTTGGAGGGATTACATAATGGACGACATATCCCAGATCCGGAAGATGCAGAGTTGATCACTCGATTTGAAATGCAGCAGTTTTGCCCGGATATTCTTATTACAAACTATTCCATGCTGGAGTATATGCTTCTTCGTCCAAGAGAGGCTGGAATTTGGCAGAAAACAAAAGAATGGCTTGACGCAGATAAGAATAACAAATTACTCTTCGTGATTGATGAAGCTCATATGTACCGTGGCTCGTCAGGTGGAGAAGTTGCGCTTTTGATTCGGCGGTTGTTCCACAAACTTGGAATTACGAGAGAGCGAGTTCAATTCATCTTAACGACTGCCAGTATGCCAGATCGAGATCAAACAGATAAGGACTCTGTATATGAGTTTGCACATGAATTGACGGCAGCAGATGATTCGATTCCGTTTTGTTATCTGACCGGCGAAAGAGAGCAGATTGATACAACAATCGCCAGAACGATTCCACTGGATAAATTTCAGTGTGCAAATACGTCTGCATTTGAAGAAAATGAGGAAGCCTGTCTTAGGGAATTGAACCGTTTTTGGAACGGAGTCGAGGGTGCGAGTGAGCCATTTCAAAATCTGGCGGTAGCATGCCAGTGGATGTACGATAATTTGATTTTTTATAAGCCATTTCATGTGCTTATCTCAAAGTGCCGCGGAAATGCTGTATCGCTTGCAGAACTTGCTGAGGAAGCATTTCCAGATATTGAAGACGAACAAGCTCTGAATTACGTCAGTATTCTTCTGGCAATTGCTCCACTTGCGAAAAATCAGAAAGGTGCAATTTTGTTCCCGGCACGGATGCATATGCTGTTTAAGGGAATGAAAGGCGTTTACGCTTGTGCAAATGAAGGCTGCCCGCATTCTCATACGGATGGAACACTTACGTTAGGAGAGATATTTTGGGCAGATGGACATTTAACGTGCCCACATTGCCACAGTGTTGTATATGAACTATATAATGACCGGCGTTGCGGAGCATTGTTCTATAAAGGCTATGTTCTGGATGATGCAATCGGAACGCACCAGAGAACATATTTGTGGCATTATCCCGGTCAGGTGTTGGATTCGCAGATGAAGGAAGTTCATCTTTATTTGCCGCCTGAGGATTATGAACTTCCTGAAAAGCAGGGAAAGAACGCGATCCGGTCCTGTTATCTGGATATCAAGAATGGATTTATCAATTTCCGTGACGATTCAGATGCAGGAAGGACAGGATTTCGGAAACTGTATTACTGCAACTTTGAACAGAAAAACCGCCCACGGATTTTGACATTTCCAACGTGTCCGCATTGCAGACACTTGCTGTCGTCTTCGCAGCTTACGTCTTTTAGTACACGGGGCAATCAGTCTTTTTACAACTTGATAAAAACACAATTTGAGCAGCAACCTGCCGTAAGTGGAAAAGATAATGATCCGGAACGTCTGCCAAATGAAGGACGAAAGGTTCTCTTGTTCTCGGATAGTCGGCAGCGTGCGGCAAAGCTGGCGCGTGATATGTCGGATTCCTCGGACATCATGGCGGCACGACAGCTTTTTGCATTGGCAATTTACAATATGGAACAATCCATAACAGAGCGTTCCATGAACGATCTTTATGATTATTTTTGCCTTGCAGCAGGACAACATCATGTACAGATTTTTCATGAACCGGAACGTGAAAAATTTGGCGCAGACTGCAACATTGCATTGAGCAATTATGAGCGCAGCACTCGCCGAAATCGTGAGTATACACCTCGGTTTTCTATTGCAAATGCGCCGACACAGATGCAAAAAGATTTGCTTCGGCTGTTTTCTGGCGGTTATAATACGCTCTACGATTCTGCCACGAGCTGGATTGATCCAACAGAGCAGGCACTATTTGATAGCATTGATGAACTTGAAGAAAACGGTGTCTCCGTAGAAGATGAGGAGTTTCTTGAACTCTTTAATGCGTGGATGATTTCAGTGTGTGACGATGCGACTGCATTGGGACATACGATCCCGGATGAGGTGCGTTTGGAAGTACGTCGCAGTTATGATTTCTACGGATTGGCAAAGGAGTGGAATTTTACAAAGACCGTTCAGGAAATCATGGGGTGGACGGATGATTCCAATGACCTGAATGTCTGGCGGAGAGTTTTGAAGAATAACTTCCTGGATTCGGCACAACCGGATAACGGAAGGCTGTATGTTGATCTTCAACGGGTGAAGCCCCGATTTGATGCAAAACATAAATGGTATCGGTGTGAACAATGCTCTGAAATTACACCGTATCTCCTGCGAGGAAAGTGTCCGAGTTGTGGTTTTACAGGAACTCATGCATTGAACGAGAAAGAATATCAATCACTGGATTTTTGGAGAAAACCTGTTGTAGATGCGTTGAAAGGCAATAAAATCCATGCGATTGATACGGAGGAGCATACTGCGCAGCTTTCCCATAAGGACCAAAGGATGGATTTATGGAGCCAAACAGAACACTATGAATTGAGATTTCAGGATTTGATTCAGGAAGGGGAAACACCGATTGACATTCTTAGCAGTACAACCACGATGGAGGTCGGTATTGATATCGGCTCTCTGGTAGCAGTTGGACTGAGAAATGTTCCACCTATGCGAGAAAATTATCAGCAGCGCGCAGGCCGTGCAGGTCGGCGAGGCGCAAGTCTTTCTACTATTGTAACCTTCTGTGAAGATGGACCGCACGATACGCTATATTTCAATAATCCGGTTCCGATGTTTCGTGGCGATCCAAGACAACCATGGATTGACATTCGGAGCAAAAAGTTATTGCAACGGCATTTGAATATGATTGCATTACAGGAGTTCCTTGCCTCAAAGCACTCAAGCTTGGACGAACTGTCTGCGGTGCTGTTTCTGGATGAAGTGCTGGATGAGTTTATGGATTATTTACAGGACTTTAAGATACCACGAAAATCGGCACTCGTGCCAGCAAACGCTGTACTGGATATGGATGCTTTCAGAAATGAATTTGCTGAAAGCCTAAAGAACCTGAAAGAAAAGCGAAACACGCATCCGGAGCAGTTTGAAGCAATACCGAATACTTCGGTGAACAAACAGAAAATGTTACTGGATGCACTTTATGAAGAAGGAATTATACCAACCTACTCTTTTCCAAAAAATGTGGTCAGTACCTATATTTCCGATATGAATGGAATCCTTCGCTATGAGGTGGATCGTGGATTGGATATTGCAATCAGTGAATATGCGCCGGGACGCTCAATTGTTGTGGATAAACAAACCTATCAGATAGGAGGACTGTATAGTCCCGGAAGTGATCGGGTATATGGTCAAGCAGCGACACCCGCAAGGGCTTATATGGATGATGCGAATTATTTGAAGAATATTCTGACTTGCCCGGATTGTGGCTGGTTTGGTCTTGCAGATGAGCGGCCGGATGTCTGTCCGTTCTGCGGAAATCGTGCATTGGAGGAAGGAAGACAAATGCTCCGGCCGTGGGGATTTGCACCTAAAAATGCAGAGGCGGTACCAGATGCACAACTGGAAGAGGAATATTCATCGGTTCAACCGCCGCTATATTCGACACTTCCGGATGCGGAGGATATCCAACCGATTTCCGGCTGCAAGAATATCCGGATGGCTTCTCGCACAAACCAGCGAATTATTATGGTGAATCAGGGACTTGGAAACAAGGGATTTATGGTATGCCCGGATTGCGGTGCAGCAATGCCGGGTGACAATGAAAAGACATTGGATGGAGTTTTGCGACCCTACAAATCGAAATATGCCCGGAAACCGTGCAACCATAGAAATGCAAGAAACATCAATATTGGATATGATTTTATTACGGATATGTTGGTATTGGAAATCAAACTGGATGAACAGAAGATGGACATTCATCGGACGGATAATCCTTGGCTGACGAGGGCGGCTCAATCGCTGGCAGAAGCATTTCGTTTGGCGGCGAGCAAAGAATTGGATGTTGAGTTTACAGAGCTTGTTACAGGGTATCGAATCCGAACCAATAATGCCGGGGCGTTTGTGGATGTTTATCTATACGACAGTTTATCCAGCGGTGCAGGATATGCAGTCAGCGTAGCAGACAACATTGAAATGTTATTGACTCAAATCCGTGAGCTTTTAGTTTCCTGCGATTGCGGCAATGCTTGTCACAAGTGCTTAAAGCATTATCGAAATCAGTATGTACATGGTCTGCTTGATCGTTTTGCGGCATTAGAACTCCTCGATTGGGGAGTAAATGGGAAGTTGGCCGATTCGTTGACGGTAGAGGAACAAAAAGCACTGCTGTTCCCACTGGAATCGATTTTGCGAGTATCAGGATGCACGCTCTCTGTTACGAATGATGAAATTGTAGCGAAGCACCGAGGACGAGAAGCAAAACTTGTTGTATATCCGGCTATGTGGAAAGAACCACGTGAAGATGGAACAATTTATGTGAGTGACGCTTACATAAAGTATGCAAAGCCGTATGCAGTTCAGAAGATTTTGATTGTCTGATAAGATAATAGAACCCTATATTATGTAAAGTGTGCAGGAGAGTGTGCTCGATGACTGAACAGGAAAAACTCCAACGCGCAAAAGACTGTATTGACAGCCTTGCCAATGGGTTGAATCCACTGGATGGAACACCGGTTCCAGAACAGGACATCGTGAATAACGTAAAGATTTCTCGATGCCTGTTTTTTGTATCCAATGTCCTGAGAAAACAGCTTGATGGTCATGAACCTAAAAAGGTGTCCGAGAGGGATAAGAAACCGTTTTACATTACGGAAGAAGAAAAGCTGCAATATGTACCGTCAAAAACACCGATACCTGCCAGTGGAATCAGCTATAAAGTAAATGAGATTTTGGGCGAAAAGAAAATGCGGAAGGTATCTTATCGAACCATCACCACGTGGCTGGTAAAAGTTGGACTTATGGAGGAGAAAGAAATTTCAGATGGGAAATGTCGCAAGGTTCCAACTGCCAGTGGCATTGCGATGGGAATCACTACTGAAATCCGTACAGGAGTACGTGGAGAATATCCGTGCGTTGTCTACGATGAAAATGCACAGGAATTCGTGATAGACAATCTGAATGCAATCATGAATCCAACGGATGATTGAAAAATCCCCAGTCTGCACCGATTCTGGTCGGTGCAGACTGGGGATTGCTTGTTAGATCATCTTAAAATGCTTCAACGCTTCCACAATCGCATCCTCTTTTTCCTTCGGACACTTGGGCTGCTTGGCGTTTTCGCTTTTGGCCTTGTGGTAATTCTCCCGCTCGATGATACCGCACTTCTGTTTTACCTGTGCGATATAGAGATTGGAAACCCTCAACTGATGATGTTCCCATACATGCTCCCGAATCTCATTGTAAGTTGCCTTGCTTTCCGCAGCAGTCACATCCAGTTCATCCATGCTCACTTCCACCTCGATGTGCCGGTCGACATGAAGTTTGGTCAAAAGGAGAACCGCTTCAACAGTTGTTTCAGTTTCCAAGGGAAGTTCTTTCACTTCCTCACCATCAACAGGCACAGGAAAATTGAATACGATCTTCTTTATCCAGCTTCCGTCTTTCCTTTTCTCCGGGAACATCTCAATTCGCTCGATAAAGGCCTTCATAAACTCCTTCTGCTCCGCTTCCGTTGCGGAATGGTAGACTTCATCAAATGCCAGCAACAAGCGATAGATATTGTCTCCGGAAATCTTCTCCTGCTGGATGCTGCGGATCTGACTTTGCAATTCGCCAATCTGAACTTCGATTTCCTCTATGGTATCATACTGCTCATCATAGCGGCGCTGCAAGTCCAAAATCTTTCTGTCATAGTGGGCATCATTGATGTCCAAGGTATCCATCTGACGCTCCAAGCGGCTTTTCGTTCCAAAGGCTT
>ENA-OVGC01000687-OVGC01000687.1-human-gut-metagenome-genome-assembly--contig:-NODE-687-length-30199-cov-12.691879_pt1 | contig 30199 bp, 20 predicted proteins | sample MGYA00237768_ERZ505415 | MGnify/ENA primary metagenome ERZ505415 (study PRJEB26158, sample SAMN06016382) | human gut metagenome | biome: human gut; feature: ankylosing spondylitis patient; material...
CAGTTCTGGAACCCCGCGGAAACGTTCGACTGGCGGGGCGACGCGTTCGACGCCTCGAAGATCGGCAGCCTGCTGATCTACGAAGCCCATGTGGGCATGGCCCAGGAGCGCGAGGGCGTGGGAACCTACCGCGAATTCACCGAAAAGATACTCCCGATCATCAAAAAGGACGGCTACAACGCCGTGCAGCTGATGGCCGTGGCCGAGCACCCCTACTACGGGTCGTTCGGTTACCACGTGTCGAGTTTCTTCGCCCCCTCGTCGCGCTGCGGCACGCCCGAGGAGCTGAAGGAGCTGATCCGCCGCGCCCATGAACTGGGGCTGGCGGTGATCATGGACCTCGTGCACGCCCACTACGTCAAGACCCTCAACGAGGGGATCAACTCCCTCGACGGCACCGACCATCTCTACTCGCCGCCGGGCGACGCGGGCTACCAGCAGTACTGGGATTCGAAACTCTTCGACTACGGCAAGGAGGAGGTGCAGCACTTCCTGCTGTCGAACGTCAAATACTGGCTCGACGAGTTCCATTTCGACGGCTACCGCTTCGACGGCGTGACGTCGATGATCTACCGCCACCACGGCTACGTCACGTTCGATTCGCGCGACCGTTTCTTCGACGAGGGGGTCAACGGGGACGCTCTCACCTACCTCACCCTGGCCAACCGCCTCGCGCACGATTTCCGGCCTTCGGCCGTGACCATCGCCGAGGACGTGAGCGGCATGCCGGGGATGTGCATCCCGATCGCCGACGGCGGCATCGGATTCGACTACCGCCTGGGCATGGCCATCCCCGACTTCTGGATCAAGCAGCTGAAGGAGGTGCCCGACGAGCAGTGGGACATCCGGGAGATGTGGTCGGTGATGACCGACCGCCTGCCCGAAGTCAAGACCGTGGCCTACGCCGAGTCGCACGACCAGGCGCTCGTCGGCGACAAGACCATCGCCTTCCGGCTGATGGACAAGGAGATGTATTTCCACATGGACCGCGCTTCGGAGAACATCGTCATCGACCGCGGCATGGCCCTGCACAAGATGATCCGCCTGATGACCATCTCCACGGGCGGTCAGGCCTACCTCAACTTCATGGGCAACGAGTTCGGCCATCCCGAGTGGATTGACTTCCCGCGCGAGGGCAACGGCTGGAGCTATGCCCACGCCCGGCGTTTGTGGTCGCTGTCGCGCAACGGACTGCTGCGCTACTCGTGGCTCGGCGCCTTCGACAAGGCGATGCTGCGTCTGGTGAAGAAATACAACGTGCTGGGCGACGGTTATGCGTGGAACCAGCAGATGGATGAGCAGAACAAGACGATGGCCTTCTCGCACGGACGGCTGCTCTTTGTCTTCAACTGGCATCCGACCGCCTCGATTCCCGACTACGAGGTGCAGGTGCAGGGGCCGGGCCGCTATGTGCCCGTCCTGTCGACCGACGAGAAGCGCTTCGGCGGCCAGGAGCGCCAGGCGATGGACGGCGAACACTTCTCGGAGCCTGTCGCATGCGACGACGGGCAGACGCGTCACCGCATCCGCATCTACAATACCTCGCGTACGGCGACGGTCTATCTGCGCAAGCGCTGAGGCGGGCGCAGGCCGCACCGGGCGGACGCATGGTTGGTCATGCGCCCGAAGCAAACCGAAAAACGAGGCGGGGTCCCCACTTGGGACCCCGCCTCGTTGCGTGGATGGAGCAGAGGACGGAAGCCTGCCTGTTCGGTCAGCCCGATGCTAACGGTGGCTGTCGAGTATCTGGGCCATGCGCACCAGCGCGATGAATTCGTGCCGCTGTCCGTCGGGGTCGTCGGCAAGTCCCGCCTCGGCCAGCGAGAGCACCTTGCCCCACGAGGCGTCGCCCCGGAATTCCGAATTGCGCAGCAGTTGTCCGTACATGGCGACGGCCGCCGCAAAGGCGAAGTCGCCCGTCAGCTCCTGCAGCTGCTCCTTCCGGAGCGATACGGCGGTCTGCCTTCCGCGGCGGCATCCCGGCGTGCGGTAGCGGAGCCGTGCCGAGAGCAGCTCTGTCGACGGGATGAGCACGACGGGAACGCCTTCGCGGCTCTGCAGCTTCAGCGCGGCTTCCTGCTCGCCCGAGGGCTCTTCACCCGCAGGTATCAGTTCGTAGAGCACCGTCGTGCGGCTGCCCGCATCGAGGTGTCCGGCGTGGCGCGAGCGTTCGTGACGCCGCCTGGCCGGAGTCGGCTCGCCGTGTGTGTCGTTGCCCACCATCCGGTAGGCGGCTACCTGCGTCGGGTTGAATTCGACATGCAGCCCTGCATGGCGGAGCGGAAGTGCGGCCGAGTCGGCGGCATCGCGGAGCCTGATGCCGAAGCGCACGAGCCAATGCGCCTCGTTCCACGGGCAGGGCGCTATCTCGGCCGAGAGCGTGAGCGGAGCGCCGTCGGCGGGAGCGGGGTAGTCGTAGTCGAAGTGGTTGACCAGCTCCTCGACGTGGATTTCATCGGGTGCCGGGAGGAGGTCTTCGCCCAGCATGCGGCGGCAGGCGATGTAGGAGTCGTCGCACGTGGTGAGCGGGACGACCGAGAGCGGTTCGGCGAATGCCGCCCGGATGGGGCACTCCTCCGTGCAGGGATGGGTGGCGTTCCGTACGGCGGCCGGAGCTTCGGCCGCCGGGATGGTCGCGTCGTTGTGCGTTCCGGAGAGGGGAGTCTCCGGACTCTGGGCCGCCACGCCGACGGGCAGCAGCCAAACGAGCAGGTGTATGAAGCGTTTCATGGCCGATGGGTTCTTGTTTCACCTACAAGATAGGCATTTTTTTCGAGAATGAAAAGTCCCCGTCAGCTCTTTCGCCTCCAAAACGGCGGTCGTGGCAGGCCGCGCGGAGTCTCGGTCGGGCTGCATGGCTCTGCGCGGCGAGTCGGGAGTGGGCTGCGGCTTCGGATGCATTGCCGGTGTGCGGGCAGGAACAGGTGATGTAGGGTTGCGGAACGGAAAACTTTTTGGGTTTTTCGGGTTTCTTTCGTACCTTTGTCCCATAAAGTTCGCAAATCATGTCGCATACGGAAAAAATCGTCGAGCAGGCGATGCAGATATTCATCAAGCAGGGCATCAAGGCGGTGCGTATGGACGACATTGCCCGTCAGATGGGGATTTCGAAGCGTACGCTCTATGAACTCTTCGCAGACAAGGAGACGCTGCTCTACATGGCTGTCGAACGTTATTTCGAGCGTTGCGACGAGCGCCGTACGGCGATGTGCGCCGATGCGCGCAACGTGCTCGAGGCCATCTTCATCGGACTGAGCGACGTGATGGCCCAGTCGGAGACCACCGACCGCATCATGGGCAACCTTCGCCGATTCTATCCGGCGGTCTACGGGCGCATGCTGCGCGAGGGCGCCGAAAAGAACCGGCGCAGCATCCGCGAGAAGCTCGAACAAGGCATCGCCGACGGCTTCTTCGTCCCGGACTTCAACCTCGACCTGGCCATTACGATGCTCTACCACACGGCTTCGGCACTGGTTGCACACCGCGACCTGGTCCTGCCCGAAGGCATGAGCGGCCGGAAGGCCTTCATTCAGGTGATGACCACCTTTTTCCGCGGCATCGCCACCGCCAAGGGGCTCGAACTCATCGACCGCTATAAGGACCGCCTCGAATCGTCGGAGGAGCTGCCGTAACGGCGGAGCACTCCGCTTTCGGGCGGTTTTGCAGGCCTCAGGCGCCATTCGTGACGGGGCGGCACGCAAATCGTGGCGCGGGATGGATGGGGGTCCGCGGAATTTTCGTATTTTTGCCGCATGAAACTCACTTTTCTGGGAACCGGGACCTCGCAGGGGGTTCCCGTCATCGGATGCCGGTGCGCCGTCTGCCGCTCGGCCGACCCGCGCGACAACCGGCTGCGCACGTCGGCCATGGTCGAGACCCGCGGCGTGCGTCTGGTCATCGACGCCGGGCCCGACTTCCGCTGTCAGATGCTCCGCACGGGGGTGCGTCACATCGACGCGATTCTGCTGACGCACGAGCACAAGGACCATATCGGCGGTCTGGACGACGTGCGGGCCTTCAATTTCGTCGACTATCCCGCCGCCATCCACCGCGTCGACATCTACGCTTCGCCGCGTACGCTGGCTGTCGTCCGCAAGGACTTCGACTATGCCTTTGCGCAGGACAAGTACCGCGGCGTGCCCGAAATCGAGTTGCATGAAATCGACCTGGACCGTCCCTTTGCGGTCAAGGGCGTGGAGATTGTCCCCGTGGCGGGCCACCATTCCGAACGCTTCACGGTGACGGGCTACCGCATCGGTCCGTTGGCCTATCTGACCGATTTCAAGACCATCGACGATGCCGAGGTGGCCAAGCTCGAGGGGGTGGAGGTGCTGGTGGTCAATGCGCTGCGCTGGGCTCCCCACGATTCGCACTTCAACGTCGAGGAGGCGCTTGCGCTGATTCGGCGCGTGGCACCGCGCGAGGCCTACCTCACCCACATGTCGCACGACATCGGGCTGCAGTGCGAAGCCGAACGGCTGCTGCCTGACGGCGTGCACATGGCCTGTGACGGGCTGCAGGTCGAAATTGCCGACGGAGAGTCGTGACGGAGCTCCGGGGTGCGGGATGTATCCGGCGCCCCGTCGGGCCGATGAACAGGAATATGAACCCATAAAGGAAGAGAAACAACAACGATATGAAAGATTTCAAGAACAAAGTCGTCGTCGTGACGGGTGCGTCGTCGGGTATCGGCGAGGCGCTGGCGCGCGAATTCGCCGCCCAGGGGGCACGTGTCGTGCTCGGTGCGCGCAGCGTGCAGAAACTTCAGCTCATTGCGGGCGACATCCGCTCGAAGGGCGGTCAGGCGGCCTATTGCGCCGTCGACGTGACCCGGCCCGAGGAGTGCCGCGAACTCATCGCCACGGCCGTGCGCGAATTCGGCGGGGTGGACGTGCTGCTCTGCAATGCCGGCATCTCGATGCGGGCGCTCTTCGACGATGTCGATTTGGAGGTGCTCCACCGCCTGATGGATGTCAACTTCTGGGGTACGGTCTACTGCTGCAAGTATGCGCTGCCCTACCTGCAGGCGTCGCACGGCTCGATTGTCGGCGTTTCGTCGGTGGCCGGTCTGCACGGCCTGCCGGGGCGTACGGGCTATTCGGCCTCGAAATATGCCATGACGGGCTTCCTCGAGACGCTGCGCATCGAGAACCTCAAGAAGGGGCTCCACGTGATGATTGCCTGTCCGGGATTCACCGCCTCGAACGTCCGTTTCTCGGCTCTGACGGCCGACGGCTCGCAGCAGGGCGAGACGCCGCGCGACGAGTCGAAGATGATGACCGCCGAGCAGGTTGCGCGCATCATCGCCCGCGGCGTGCGCCGCCGCAAGCGCCTCTGCCTGATGGAGGCCGAGGGCCGCGCCACGCATCTGGTCAAGAAGTTCGCTCCGGCCTTCCTCGACCGCATGTTCTACATGGTCATGGCGCGCGAACCCGATTCGCCGCTCAAGTAACTCCCTTTTCCACGGAGCGGCGCCTCGCTCCGGGGCCGGAGCTGCGGGCTGCAGCGACGGCGCAATGGCCCGTGGCTGCGGGGCGCAGGGCTCCGCAGCCTGTTCACCCTCCACTCAACCGATTCAACGCATGCAGATTGTCAAAGCCGAATTCCGATGCAGTTCCGAGCGCATCTCGCAGGTGCCCTCCGACTCGCTGCGCGACATCGCCTTCATCGGGCGGAGCAACGTGGGCAAATCGTCGCTCATCAACATGCTCACGGGCCGAAACGGCCTGGCGAAGGTCTCCGGTACGCCCGGCAAGACCCGCCTCATCAACCACTTCCGCATCGACGACGCGTGGTATCTGGTCGACCTTCCGGGTTACGGCTACGCCCGAACCTCGAAGAGCCAGCGCAACGAATTCTCGAAGCTCATCACCGACTACGTGCTGCGCTGCGAGAAGATGCACTACCTTTTCGTGCTGGTCGACGCGCGGCTCGAACCCCAGAAAATCGACCTGCGTTTCATCGAGATGCTCGGCATGAACGGCATCCCCTTCGGTATCGTCTTCACCAAGGCCGACAAGCTTTCGAAGACGCAGCTTGCCCGGAACGTCGGCCGCTACCGCGAGGTGCTCTCCGAGCAGTGGGAGGAGCTTCCGCCCATGCTGGTCACCTCGTCCGAGCGGGGAACGGGGCGCGACGAACTGCTCGAATTCATCGGGCAATGTCTGGCGCAGGGGTAGAAAGCCCTCCGATGCGGTCCGATTGTTGAAAAAAGGTAGCCCGCATAGTGGTTTTTTTCACTGCATTATCCTATATTTGCATCATCAAAAAACCTCCAGACCTATGGCAATCCACAAAATCAAGTTTTTCGCGGGGCAGGGCTCCGAGTATCTTGCCGAAAAAATCGTCGCCAGCTACGGCACGACCCTCGGCAAATCGGAGGTGCTGCGATTCAGCGACGGCGAATTCCAGCCGAGTTACAATGAATCTATCCGTGGCTGTACGGTGTTCATCATCCAGTCGACCTTCCCGCCCTCGGACAACCTGATGGAGCTGCTGATGATGATTGACGCGGCGCGGCGCGCTTCGGCCTACAAGGTGGTGGCCGTGATGCCCTATTTCGGATGGGCGCGTCAGGACCGCAAGGACCGTCCCCGCGTGCCGATTGGCGCCAAGCTGGTAGCCAACATGCTCATGGCGGCCGGTGTCGACCGCATCATGACGATGGACCTGCATGCCGACCAGATTCAGGGCTTCTTCGATGTACCGGTCGATGCGCTTTATGCCAGCGGCATCTTCGTCCCCTACATCAAGAGCCTCAACATCGAGGACCTCTCCATCGCCGCTCCCGACATGGGCGGCGCCAAGCGTGCCAATACCTATGCCAAGCACCTCGGGACGCCGATTATCATCTCGCACAAGGAGCGTGCGAAGGCCAACGTGGTGGGCAAGATGACGGCCATCGGCGATGTCGAGGGTCGCAACGTGCTCATCGTCGACGACATGATTGATACGGCCGGCACCATCTGCATGGCAGCCGACATGCTCATGTCGCGCGGAGCCAAGAGTGTACGTGCGGCCATCACCCACCCCGTGCTCTCGGGCCCGGCCTATGAGCGAATCAATGCCAGCGCCCTCGAGGAGGTGATTGTCACCGACACCATTCCGCTCAACCCCGAGAAGGACCTCCACAAGTTTACGGTGCTTTCGGTTGCGGACCTCTTTGCCGACGTTATCGAGCGTGTGCACAACTACAAGGAGATTTCGTCGATTTTCTTCAAGTAACGCCTCTTGCGACGATATGCAGCGGGCCTTCTCCTTCGGGAGCAAGGTCCGCTGCTGTTTTGCCGGGGAGTCGTCCCGGGATGATGGAGGTCGTCGTCGGCCCTTCGGGGCGGAGAGGAAGGGGCGGTCCCACTCCGATGCGGGGGATGCTCCGATGCGGGGTTGGGCTGGTCCCGCTCAGATACGGGGGTGGCTCGCCCCGGTATGATGCGGGCCCGGTTTGGGCTTCGCTCCGATGGGGCGGAGGGGCGGCGTGCGCTCCCGTGAAGCTGCGGAGGAGCCCGTGCAACGGCCAAAGAAGAGTTCCGATTGGTGTTTTTGTTGTTCCATAGTGCCGTATGGATGCCGGAATGACGGAATAATATTTGGAAATAAGGCGCCGAGCCTCTATCTTGGAATAGAGTTTCCACAAAAATCCCAACCTTAACCCTTAAAACCTATGAAAAAACTTTTGTCGCTTCTGAGCGCCCTGCTGGCGTTCGTCGGGCTCTTCTCCTCCTGCAGTTCGGAGGAGACCGGAGGCTCCGTATGGAAAGAGCTCACCTTTACCTTCGCGGTGGATGAACCGACCGAGAACTCGGTCGGGTTTACGATTACTCCCGATGACCCGGGCCTGACCTATTTTGCCCACTATATCAGCAAGGCGGCCTATGTCGACGATGCGACCCTCAAATCCGACGACCGGGCGCTTGTCGAGCAGCGGGCGGCCGACAGGCGCATCTCCTTCGGGGAGGCGCTCGGCGAGGTGCTCAAATGCGGCCAGACGCAGGGCCGTTTCGAAGGGCTCGACCCCGACACCGAGTATATCATCTACGCCTACCGGATGGATGCGACGGGACGGGCCGACGGCCAGGTGACCCGTTGCGAGTTCCGTACGCAGCCTGCACCCGAGCCCGAGGTGACCTTCACCTTCACCGCGCCGACGCTCGAGTATACGCGCATGACCGTCGTCACGGAGCCATCCGACCCCGAGGTCTTCTATTGCACCGACCTGATGGAGGGCGACTATTTCGAGCAGCTGGGCGGCAATGCCGGGGCCGTGCTGCGGTATTTCAAGGAGGTGGCCTCCTTTACGGCCGATTCGTACCAGATGACGGTCGAGGAGTTCATCAAGCAGGTGAGCGTACAGGGCGCCGACGAGTATACCTACGAGGAGCTCAAGCCCGACACCGACTATTACGCCTATGCCGTCATTGTCGACGGCGAGGGCAACATCTCCGACAAGTGCGCCTTTGAGAAGTTCCGCACGCCGGCCGTCGAGGCGTCGGACCTGACCATCGAAATCGAGGTGTCGAACATCAAGGCCGACCAGGCCGACGTGACCACGACGCCCGACAACAACGACGAATTCTATCTGGTCAACCTCTTCTATGCCGACGAGCTGACGAAGTTCACCGACGACCAGGAGATTATCGACGCCATGATTCAGAAGTTCGGTCCCGATGTCGACTCGAAGCTCAGGTTCGGGCGGCGGACGCAGACCTTCTATGAGCTTGCGCCCGATACGGAATGGGTCGTGCTGGCCTTCGGTTACGAGTCGGGGGTCAATACCACGGGGCTCTTCCGCAAGACCTTCCGTACGCTCGAAACGGGCGATGTTGCCAATCTTGATTTCGAAATCGAGGTTGCGGCGCACCAGTTCAAGGCCGAGGTGACCTACAAACCCTCGATGGAGTCGATTCGCTATGCTTACGAAATCATGCCCGAGGATACCTACAATGAGTATGGAGCTAACGCCGAGGCGATTCAGCGCTACTACAACGAGCTCATTGCGCGCATCATCGAGCAGCAGCCCTCGCTGACGGTGCGCGACGTGGTCTACCAGATTACGGCCAAGAACGAATACACCTACTACATGTCGTTCCTGACGCCCGAGCGCAACTACATCACCTGGGCTGCAGCGTGTGACGAGGAGGGCAACCTCCAGTCGGAGCCCGTCGTGAAGCCCTTCAAGACGACGCCCTATGTGCTTTCGTCGGAGACGGTGACCCATCGTCTCGAGATGTATTTCGACGGCGGCGAAGTCGCCGAGGCCGACCCCTATATGGGCGGAGTCTCGTCCGAGGTAGCCGTGGGTTACTTCCGTACGGAGCGCAGCCAGGGTGCCGTGACGACCTGGACGGCAATCTATCAGGGCGACTATACCTCGACGACCGACTATCCCGACTTCAAACTCGCCGCCAAGATGGAGAACGACGGCAACAAGAATACCTACTGTCCCATCTATTCGCTTGCGTGGGATGTTCCGATGACGTTGTGCGCCGTAGCCATCGACTCCGACGGCAACTACGGCCCCATTCAGCGCGAAATCATCGAGGTGGACCACGAAGGGGTGACTCCGATTTCGGAATATCCCTGGTACTGGCCTTATGCCGAGAAACCGGAGCTGCCGGTGGAGATGGCTCCCTGCCCGCTCCGCAAGCTCGACGAGTCGCTCCGTGCCCCTGCTCCGGAGTCTGCTTCGGCGGCCCGCTGCGAGGAGATGCTGCTCGAGCGCCGTGAGACGGCGTCCTCGGCCGATGTCCGCGGACGTATGCTCTCGCCCGAGACGATGAGGGGTTTCGTGGCCGTGAGAAACTTCGGCCGCGAGCTTCGATAGGGATTGTGCCATCCGTGTAATCGGCGGTCCGGTATTTGCCGGGCCGCCGATTTTTTGCGAATTCGTGTAATGTGGCGCGTCTGTTGCCCGGGCGGTATTGCGGGAGGGTAGTGGTGGGTTCTGCGGAAAGAGGGACTGTTTCGGGCCGTTCGGAGGGGATGGGGGATAGCGGGAGTCGTGTGCGGGTGTGCTCGGCGCATGTCGATACCCGATAATGCCGGGAGGGCTGAGGGTGGGGATGCGAAAACCTCGGGAGGGATGGCGGGATGCGGAGGATGAAAAAAGAAAAACCCTCGAGAGACCTCGAGAGTTTTCTTTGGTACCCCCCCAGGGGCTCGAACCCTGGACCCCAACATTAAGAGTGTCGTGCTCTACCAACTGAGCTAGAGAGGCATCAATCATTTCCTGATTGCGAGTGCAAAGATACAGCGAAAATTTATATCTCCAAACTTTTTTCGCAATTTTTTTCAAAAAAATGCATTTTTTTATTCCGTCACCAGTTTGTCGGAGTTCCATTCGCCGGCTGCTTCGGTGTAAATGACGGGTCTTTCGAGCTCCAATCCTTTGATAGTCAGATAGCTGTCGTAGAGATTGGTGCCGTTCGACGAATTTTCGGCCAGCGAGAAGGCAATAACCGACGGATGGCGCTTCGCCGTGTGGTAACTGTCGGTCGTCCGTTCGATGTAGGCGCTCTTCCATTCGGGGTCGTTGGTCGGGTTGCCTCCCTTGCGGCGCGAATCGCCGCTGCGGCTGGTGTTGAGCGGCGCCTGGGCAATGACCAGCAGCCCCAGCTCGTCGCACGTCTCGTAGAAGCCCGGAACCTCGGCGCCGGCCTTGACGCGGAGCGTGTTGTAGCCCTGCTCGCGCAGCGAGGCCAGCTCCTGCGGCTGGGCGTAGGGGGCCACCCCGACCGTGCGCAGCGTGACGGGCTCACCGTTCAGAAGCAGCTGTCGGTCGCGCTGTTCGAGCGTGCGGAAGCCCATCTTTGCCTCGATGTATTCGCCGTAACGGCCCTCGTGCTGGGTGCGGAGCCGGAGCGTATAGCGCGTCGGGAGCTCGTCGCTCCAGAGCAGGTTTTTCGGAATCGAGGCCAGGAAGCGGAGCGTATCCTCGCGGCGCATGTCGAGCGTCAAATCCTTGTGGTCGAAGAGCACCTGTTTGCCCGAGGGGTCGAGCAGCTCGCAGTAGACGCGCGACGTGCGCGGATTGAGTGCGCCGCTCTTGACCACGACGGCGATTTCGGCCATCGCCGTCGAATCGCTCATCCACGTGCGCGTCGTGAAGAAGTCGCGGATGTACATCGTCGGCTGGCTCATGACCCAGGTCTGGCCGATGGCCGCCTGGGTTGACTCCTCGCGCCAGCTCTCGAGCGGGGCGAAGGGCGAAGGCGTCGAGACGACCACCTCCAGCGTGTTGCGTCCCTCATGGACGTGGCGCGTGATGTTGAAATCGGCCGGGTTGCAGCTGTTGGCGTTGTAGGCCACGCGCTTGCCGTTGACGTAGACCTCGTAGTCGGCCGTGGCGGCCGAAAGGTGGAAGAACACCTGGCGGTTGGCCCAGGCGAAGGGGACCGTGAAGGGGGTCGAGAAGCGGTTGCCCTCACGCGTCCAGCCGTCGAGCCGCGTGAGGTACTTCGAGGAGCGTTCGCCCGCCGTGGCCTCGGCCTCGGTGGGGTAGACGACCACCTCGCTGCGGGTCGCCTCCTTGCCGAAGGAGCAGGGAAGTTCCTGGGCGCGGAGCGTCGGCGTGAGCAAAAAAAGCGCTATGGTTGCAAGAAGAGTTCGCATGGGATTTCGTATATTTGTGCGCATAAAGATACGAATTTTTTTGAAACTCCCATGTGGCAGCCTCCCAAACTCAATTTTCCGGCCGTGACGCTCCGGGCCCGCAAACGCGGTTCGCAGACCGAGGTGTGGGACCAGTGGCGGGGCTGCTATCTGGTGCTGACGCCCGAGGAGTGGGTGCGGCGCCATCTGCTCGTCTTTCTGGCGGAGCATTGCGGCGCCTGTGCGGAGCGCATCGTGCAGGAGTATCCCGTGCGGCTCAACGGCCAGCCGCAGCGGGCCGACGTGGTGGTGGTCGACGCCCAGGGGCAGCCGCTGCTGCTGGCCGAGTGCAAGGCGCCCGACGTGAAGCTCGACGGGCGGACGCTTGCCCAGGCGGTGCGCTACAATTCGGTCCTCGGCGCGCGGTACATCGTCCTGACCAACGGGTTGAGCCACTATTGCTACGAGTGCGGCGGCGGAGCCTGCCGTCCGTTGTCGCGCTTCCCCGACCTGAGCGGCCGGCCGTGCGGCGACGGGCCGCTTACAGATTCCTGAACGTGCGGTCGATGTAGGCCTGGAAGGCCTCCTTGTAGTTCTCGCCGATGGGCACGTACTCCGTCTCGCTCAGATAGACGCGTCCCTTGACGTAGGCGCGCGTGTACTTCAGGTTGACGATGTAGGAGCGGTGCACCCGCATGAACGAGTCGGACGGGAGCGCCGCCTCCATGTTCTTGAGCCGGAAGAGGGTGGTGATGCTCGAGCCGTCGGCCAGATGGAGCCGGACGTATTCCCCTTCGCTTTCGAGATAGACGATGTCGCTGATTTTGACCAGCGATACCTTGTAATCGGCCTTCACCGTGATGTACTCCTTGTCCTTGGGCGCAGCCTCCGTCTCGGCTTCGGCGGGCCGCTGGTTGTGGCGCAGCTCGTAGAGCTGGTTGGCCTTCGAGACCGAGCGGTTGAAGTCGGCGAAGCTGAAGGGCTTGAGCAGGTAGTCGACCGCATCGAGCTTGAATCCCTCGACGGCATACTCCGAATAGGCCGTCGTGAAGACAATCATCGGCCTTTCGGTGAGCGAGCGGACGAAATCCACGCCGTTGAGGTCGGGCATGTTGATGTCGACGAATATCAGGTCGACGCTGTGCGTGGCGAGGTACTGCTGCGCCTCGAGGGCGTCGTTGCACAGGGCGGCGAGCTCCAGATAGGGTATTTTGGCGATGTAGCTCTTCAACTGGCGCAGGGCCAGCGGTTCGTCGTCGATGGCGAGGCACTTAAGCATGGAGAATCGGGATTACGAGTTGTACGGTGTAGGTCTCCGGCTGCTCGTCGATGCGCAGCGTGTAGTTCCGGGGACCGTAGATGAGTTCGAGTCGCTTTCGGACGTTTTCCAGTCCGATGCCGGCCGCCTTGTTGCGTGATTCGCTGTGGCGGCTGTTGACGATGGTGCCCGTCACGTGCTCCTCCGTGCAGACGATGTCGATGTGGATGAACGACGGGCGGTTGTAGCTCACGCCGTGTTTGAAGGCGTTCTCCACGAAGACGATGAAGAGCAGCGGCGGAATCGAAACACCCTCGGGGAGCCGCTTCGGGTAGTCGAGGCGTATTTCGACATTGTCCGTATAGCGGATACGCATCAGCTCGATGTAGTTCTCGAGAAACTGGATGTCGCGTTTGAGCGAGATGATTTCGCGCCCCGAGTCGTAGAGCACGTAGCGCATCATCTTCGAGAGCTCGATCACGGCATTCTTGGCCGATTCGGCATCGATGTCGATCAGCGCATGGATGTTGTTGAGCGTGTTCATGAAGAAGTGCGGGTTGATCTGGTACTTCAGGTAGTCCATCTCGGCCTGCATGTTCTGGCGCTTGAGCTCCTCCATCTCCTGCTCGTCGCGAATCGACTGGTACATGAGCTTGATGCCCGAATTGGCCCCCGTCATGAAGAGCGCCAGTACGACGTTCCAGTAGAGCTCCAGGTCGGTGAACGATGCCTTGCGGTGCTCGTCGAAAGGTTCGTCGTCGGCCGGCAGCAGCGGCTGCGAGAAGAACTGGTCGTAGAGGTCCACGGCCCAGAATACGGCGATGATGAAGACCAGGTTCACTATCAGGTAGAGCCCGTAGCGGTGGCGGAGCATCAGCCGCGGGGCGATGACGGCGTTGTGGACGATGAAGACAATCAGATAGGGCGAGATTTTGCGCCAGGCAATCAGCACGTTCTCGAGGCTGATATGCAGCTCCGACATCATCTGCGAGTTGAGCACCGGGACCAGGATGATGGCCGTCCAGACCATCACGTAGAGCAGGTTTTCGCCGATGGCTTGTTTTTTCGTGATTTTCATGCCGTAAAGATAGGGATTATTCCGCAAAAAAACGGACCTCCCGCCCGACGGCGGGAGGTCCGTTGTCTGTTGTCGTAGTCCGGAACCCTCCGGCGGGTCGCGGGGCCGGCGGACTCAGTCGAGCAGCGCCGTGGTGTAGAGGTAGCGCTTGATGCTCCGTTTGGGGGTCTTCTCGAATTCGGTGGGGTAGATGCTGATTGAGGCGATGCGTTCGTAGGCGGCCAGCAGCGAGTTGAGCTCCTTGAGGTTGTTCTCCATGATGGCCGGCAGTTCGTTCTTGTCGACCCCCTCCTTCTCGGCCTGCTCGTAGTCGGGCACCACCAGCGCCCTCAGACGTCCGTTGCCGGCGTCGAGCACGAGCGATTCGAGCACGAGGTACATGTTGTTGAGCTTGTCCTCGATTTCCTCGGGGTAGATGTTCTGGCCGCTTCCGCTCAGAATCATCGTCTTCGAACGTCCGCGGATGTAGAGCGTGCCGTCGGGGTCCATCGTACCCATGTCGCCCGTGTGGAGCCAGCCGTCGGGGGTGAGCACCTTGGCCGTGTCCTTGTCGTTCTTGTAGTATCCCAGCATCACGTGCTCGCCCTTGACCAGAATCTCGCCGGCCGTATGTTCGGGGTCGGGCGAATCGATTTTCACCTCGAGCAGCTCCTTGAGATAGCGGCCGCACGAGCCGGGCTTGAATTCGTTGTCGGGCGTGAAACTGATGAGCGGCGCGCATTCGGTCATGCCGTAGCCGATGGTGATGGGGAAGCGGATTTTCATCAGGAACGATTCGGTCTCCTGGTTCATCGGGGCGCCGCCGACGATGAAAATCGAGACGTTACCGCCGAAGGCGTCCATCAGCTTCTTGCGGATGACCGAATAGATGGCCGAGTTGAGCAGCGGAATCTTCATGGCAATCGACATGGGGCCCTTCTCGAGCATCGGCAGCACCTGCTTGCGGTAGACCTTCTCGAGAATCATCGGCACGCAGCAGATGATGGTGGGCTTGACCTCGGCCATCGCTTCGAGCAGAATCTTGGGCGAGGGGATGCGTCCCAGCAGGGTGATGTGGCCGCCGACGGCCAGCGGCGCCAGGAAGTCGAAGGCGCAGCCGTAGGCGTGGGCCAGCGGGAGGAACGAGAGCGTGCGGCCGCCACGCTGGAAGTAGCGCGTCTGCGTCTGGGTGTTGACCGCCGTCATGGCGAAGAGCACGTTGCCCGTGAGGTTGTTGACCGTCAGCATGACGCCCTTCGAGTAGCCCGTGGTGCCCGAGGTGTAGTTGAGCAGGATGACCTGGTCGTTGGGAATGTCGGGATACTTGATGTCGTCGATGCTGAAGCCGCGCGGGTATTTCGAACGGTAGTTCTTGACGATGTTGCTCTGGAACTTGCTGAGCGACTTGCCGTCGCGTTCGTAGATGACGTGGAAGTCGGTGAGCGAGAAGACCGCCTCGATCTGGCGTATCTGGTCCTCCTCGATGTTGTCCCAGTAGTTGTCGCCCAGGAAGAGCAGGCGGCTCTCCGAGTGGTTGATGATGTGGATGATGTCGGCCGGGGTGAAGTCCTGCAGGATGGGGACGATGACCGCTCCGTAGGTGATGGTTCCGATGTAGGTGATGCACCACCGCGGGTTGTTGCGTCCGACCAGCGCGATTTTGTCGCCGGGCTTGATGCCCGCCTTCTTGAAGAGCAGGTGCAGCTTGGCGATTTCCTTGGCCATTTCGTAGTAGGAAAACTCCTCCTTCTTGAAATAGTCGGTCAGGGCGGCCATCTCGCGGTTTTCGCGGAAGCTCTGCTCGTAAATCTTAATCAGGTTCTCTTGTAGCATGGTCGTGGAGTGTTTCGGGCGGGCCGGCGGGCAGAACGCCTCCGGTCGGGGGCTCTCCGGCTTGTGCGGAGAGGACGGGCGGGGTCGAGCCGTGCGGCGCGCCGTGTGTGAAAATGACCGTCGAAACGGAGTCGTCCGAAGCGGTTCCGGTTTCGCGGGAATGTGTGGCGGCGAACCCTCCGCCCGTCAGAGGGACGGAGAGTCCGCCGCTCCGGGTCGCTTATTTGTTGTTCTGGTCCGGATGGGGCGGACGCGGCTTCCAGATGTAGATTTTCGATTCGGTGCCGTGGAGCAGCCGCTCGATGTTCTTGCGGTGGGTGACAAGCAGCAGCACGGCGATGACGAACGAGAAGACGACGAAGGCCGTCGAGTCGTTCACCTTGGGCGAGATGAGCGTGAAGACGGGGAAGCAGCAGCCGGCCACCATCGACGAGAGGGAGACGTAGTGCGTAATCATCAGCACGACGAACCATACGCCGAAGCAGAGCAGCGCCACCGGCGGATAGATGCCCGTGATGGCACCCACGAGCGTGGCGACGCCCTTGCCGCCGCGGAATCCCGCGAAGATGGGGAAGATGTGACCCAGCACGGCCGCGATGACGGCGGCTATCTTCAGGTTGATGAGGTCGTTGTCGCCGATGTGGACGTCGTATTTGAGCATTTCGAAAATCGTCACGGCGACGAATCCCTTCAGGAAGTCGAGCGCGAAGACGGGAAGCGCGGCGCGCTTGCCCAGTACGCGGAGCATGTTGGTCGTACCGGCATTTTTCGACCCGTGTTCGCGGATGTCGATGCCGTAGTATTTCTTGCCAATCCATACGGCGCTCGGAATCGAGCCCAGCAGATAGGCGATGATTATCATGGTGATGGCGCAATAGTACGTCAATATCATGGCAAGGCGGTTTTTGGAGTTTGTATTGCAAATTTAATGATTTTTTCCGGATTCGGAAGTTTCCGCCGAAAAATCCTTCCCCGCCAAGTGGCAAATTCGGCGGATTTGAGTAACTTTGCGCTACATCTAAAAAATTGACCTGACTATGAATACTAAGGCTCTTCTCGAACCGATGGGGTCGTGGGCATGGTGGCGTTCGTGGATTCTTATCTTCTTCGGTTGCGCCGTCATGGGTACCGGCTTCGTGCTCTTCATCAATCCCTACAACTTCGTGCCGGGCGGCGTTTACGGCCTCGGCATCGTGCTCCACAACATCTTCCCTTCGGTGCAGGTGGGTACCTTCGGCTACATGTTCGATGTGCCGCTGATGATTATCGCCATGCTCGTTTTCGGAGGGCAGTTCGGTACGAGAACGGTCCTGGCGGCGCTCTTCACGCCCGGTTTCATGAACATCCTCACGCGGCTGGTCTATCCCGACGCTGCGGCGGTCGAAAGCCTCGACCCGGCGCTGCTGCTCGGCGGCCGGCTCAACCTGTCGAACGACCTGCTGCTCACCTGCATCATCGGTGCGGTGGTCATCGGCGTGGGGCAGGGCATCGTCGTGCGGCAGCAGGCCACCACGGGCGGTACGGACATCGTGGCGATGCTGCTCCAGAAGTTTGCGGGCATCAAGTTCTCGACAGGCATCCTGCTGGCCGACGGTTCGGTGGTGCTGTCGGGTCTGGTGGTCATCGGCTTCGGCATCGGTACGGGTGAGGCCGAGCCTGCGGGCTGGATGCTGACGCTCTACTCGCTCATCACCATCTACATCACCTCGCGCGTGATTGCCTACATGCTCGACGGCGCTTCGTACGACAAGCTGCTCTTCATCATCACCGACCGGCATCAGGAGCTGCGTCAGTTCATCCTCGAGGACCTCGAGCGCAGCGCCACCTACCTCAAGGGCAAGGGCATGTACACCGAGGCGATGAAGGATGTGATATTCCTGGTGGTGAGCCGCAAGGAGGTGCGCCTGGTCGAACAGAAAATCCGCGCCATCGACCCGCGGGCCTTTGTCGTGGTGACCGACGCGTACGACACCTACGGCGAGGGATTCAAGCCGCTGCCCGACGCCAATACGATTCAGGCGGAGTGAGGCCGAGCGGCGCAGTTGAACGCTAAATATTCGGAATGAAGCAATTGGAGATTCAAGTCAATTCGTTGCGACCGCTCCAGGGCACCGGGCGGAAGCTCTACATCGAGACATACGGGTGCCAGATGAACGTGGGCGACTCGGAGATTGTCGTCTCGCTGATGCAGCGCGAGGGGTACGTCCACACCGAGCATATCGAGCAGGCGGACGTGATACTCATCAATACCTGCTCGATTCGCGACAACGCCGAACAGCGCATCTGGGGGCGTCTGAACGAACTGAAGCGCTACCGCAAGGCGCGGCCGGGGCTCATCGTCGGCATCCTGGGCTGCATGGCCGAACGGCTGCGCGAGCAGCTGGTCGAGGGCCCCGTGGCGGTCGACGTGGTGGCGGGCCCCGATGCCTACCGCGACCTGCCGCGGCTGGTGCGTGAGGCCGAGGCGGGCGGCAAGGGGGTCAACGTGCTCCTTTCGACCGAGGAGACCTATGCCGAAATCGCTCCGGTACGGCTCGACCGCAACGGCGTGAGCGCCTTTGTGGCCATCATGCGCGGCTGCAACAACTTCTGCTCCTACTGCGTGGTTCCCTATACGCGCGGCCGCGAACGGAGCCGCGATGCCGCGACGATTGTCGCCGAGGCGCAGTCGCTCTTCGACAACGGCTACCGCGAGGTGACGCTGCTGGGCCAGAACGTCAACTCGTACCGGGCCGACGGGGTCGACTTCCCCGAACTGCTGCGCCGCGTGGCCTCCATCTCGCCGCTGCTGCGCGTGCGGTTTGCCACGTCGCACCCCAAGGACATGAGCGACCGCCTGCTCGAGACGATGGCCTCGATGCCCAACATCTGCCGTGCGATTCACCTGCCCGCCCAGTCGGGAGCCACCTCGATGCTCGAGCGGATGAACCGCAAGTATACGCGCGAGTGGTATCTCGGCCGCATCGCCGCCATCCGCCGCTACATGCCCGACTGCGCCATCACGACCGACCTGATTGCCGGGTTCTCGGGCGAGACGGAGGAGGAGCATGCTGCCACGCTCTCGCTCATGCGCGAGGTGGGCTACTCGTGGGCCTTCATGTTCAAGTATTCGGAGCGTCCGGGGACCTTTGCCCAGCGCAACCTTCCGGACGACGTGCCCGACGAGGTGAAGAGCCGCCGCCTGCAGGAGATTATCGCCCTGCAGAACGACCTCTCGCTCGAAAGCAACCGCCGCGACGTGGGCCGCGAATTCGAGGTGCTGGTCGAGAGCGAATCGAAGCGCAACAGCGCGCAGCTTTCGGGCCGCACGTCGCAGAACAAGGTGGTGGTCTTCGACCGGGGCGACCACCGCATCGGCGACTACGTGCGCGTGCGCGTCACGGGCTGTACGGCCGCCACGCTGCTGGGCGAGGAAATCCTCTCCGGGACGGGGCGGTGATTCCCGGCCCCGAGCCTGCCGTCCGTGCGGCGGGCGGTCGTCTCCGGAGCCTCTTCGGAGACGAAACTTATGTTGTACCATTAAAAAAGATTACGATTCATGCGATTCGACGAACTGGATTTGGAGGATGAAATCCTCGACGGTCTGTACGATATGAACTTTGAGGAGATGACTCCCGTGCAGGAGCATACGATTCCCGTCATACTGGAGGGACGCGACGTCATCGGCTGCGCCCAGACCGGTACGGGCAAGACGGCGGCCTATACGCTGCCGCTGCTCAACCGGCTGCTCATCGAGGGCAACGAGCAGAATGTGGTCAAGGCGCTCATCATTGTCCCCACGCGCGAGCTGGCGCAGCAAATCGACCAGCAGTTCCAGGGCTTCTCCTACTATCTGCCCGTCTCGACGACGGTGGTCTACGGCGGCGGCGACGGCAAGGGCTGGGATATTCAGAAACGGGGCATGCTGATGGGGTCCGACGTGGTGATTGCCACCCCGGGCCGCATGATTTCCCACCTGCAGAACAGCGGTGTGGACCTTTCGCAGGTCGAGTGCCTGATTCTCGACGAGGCCGACCGCATGCTCGACATGGGCTTCAGCGACGATATCCTGAAGATTATCTCCTACCTGCCGCGCGAGCGTCAGACGGTGATGTTCTCGGCCACGCTGCCGCCCAAAATCCGCGAGCTGGCCAAGAGCATCCTGCGCAATCCGGCCGAAATCAACATCGCCATCTCGAAACCCAACGAGGCCATCGACCAGTCGGCCTACATCTGCTACGAGAGTCAGAAGCTGGGTATCATCCGCGAGCTCTTCGCCGAACCGTCGGAGTCGAAGACCATCATCTTCTCGTCGTCGAAGATGAAGGTCAAGGAGCTGGCCCACACGCTCAAGCGCATGAAGCTCAACGTGGCGGCCATGCACTCCGACCTGGAGCAGGCGCAGCGCGAGGAGGTGATGCTCGCCTTCAAGAACAACCGGGTCAACATCCTGGTGGCCACCGACATCGTGGCACGCGGCATCGACATCGAGGATATCGGTCTGGTCATCAACTACGACGTGCCGCATGACCCCGAGGATTACATTCACCGCATCGGCCGTACGGCCCGCGCCGCCGCCACGGGCAGCGCCATTACGTTCGTCAACGAGGAGGAGCAGGGCAAGTTCCACCAGATTGAGAAGTTCATCGAGCGCGACATCCGCAAGGCGGAGCTTCCCGCCAGCGTGGGTGAAGGCCCGAAGTACGAGCCCGAGGAGGGCCGCAAGCGGGGCGGTCGCGGAGGCCGGAGCCGCAGCAAGGGTGGCGATGGTCGCGGCCACGGACGCGGACGGCGCGACCGGCTGCGTGACAAACCGCATACGAGCAGCTCGGCTCCCCGCGACGAGCGTCCGGGCGAGAACGCCCCGGCTCCGAAACCGGACAACGGCGGTGCGGCCGGAGTTGACGGCGGAGCGGGCAGCCGCGGAGCCGCTGCGGTGCAGGCTGCACAGACCGCTGCTGAAAAGCCCCGCCGCCGTCGCCATCGCGGCGGACGGCGCCACCGTCGCGGCGGCCGTGGAGGGGCCCAGACGGGGGCGGCATCGGAACCCGCAGCGCCGCAGGGCGGCGAGGCTTAGCCCGCGGTCGCGGCCGGAACCTTGCCTTCTCCCGTGAAGTGCCGGGGGAGGAAGATGAAAAGCCGCGGGAATGAACCCGATAAATTGTATTCACCCAACCATAGAAAACAGACAATACCATGACCAACTTCAGAAAACTGCTCTCGCTGCTGGCCGTCGGTCTCCTCGGCTGGTCTCCGCTGCAGGCTCAGGACGAAGGCTTCGACCTTGCGTCGCAGCGCTCCGAATCGCAGGATGTCCGCAAGGTGCCCGGCCACGTGGTCGACCACGGCGGAATCGTCATCAACCCCACGCCTCACAGCCTTGAGGTCGATGCCGCGCAGCGGCTCGACATCTCGGGCGGTGTTGTCGTGAAGGACCGCCGCCGGGCATTCGGTGATGAGCTGGATTTCCTCGCCGTCGGTGCGAAGGGGCCGGTTGTCGACATCGACTTCGGTGCGAAACGGGCCGTAAAGGCGGGTGTGAAACCCCTCTCGGGGGCCTACGAACTGCGTGTCGGTCCCAAGGGCGTCTCGATTGTGGGCTACGACGAGCGGGGTGCCTTCTACGGCATCCAGACCCTGCGGCAGCTGGCCGCATCGCCCGCTGCAGCCGGCGGAAAGCTCCCTGCGGTGGTGGTCAACGACTATCCCGACCTGCCGCTGCGCGGCGTGGTCGAGGGCTTCTACGGCACTCCCTGGTCGCATGAGGTGCGTCTCTCGCTCATCGACTTCTACGGCCGGTTCAAGATGAACTGCTACCTCTACGGCCCGAAGGACGACCCCTACCACAGTTGTCCCGACTGGCGGAAGCCCTATCCCGAAAAGGAGGCGCGCAACATCCGCGAACTGGTCGAGGCGTGCCGCCGCAACCGCGTCGATTTCGTCTGGGCCATCCATCCCGGACAGGATATCAAGTGGAACGAGGAGGACTACGCCAACCTGGTGCGCAAGTTCGAGTGGATGTACGACCTCGGCGTCCGTTCGTTCGCCATCTTCTTCGACGACATCTCGGGTGACGGTACCAACCCCGTGCGGCAGACCGAACTGCTCAACCGCCTCAACGAGGAGTTCGTCAAGGCGAAGGGCGACGTGGCTCCGCTGACGGTCTGCCCGACCGATTACTCGAAACTCTGGGCCAACCCTACGCCGCAGGGCAGTCTGAGCATCTACGGCAAGACGCTCGACCCGTCGGTTGCGGTCTTCTGGACGGGCGATGTCGTCTGCAGCGACCTGACGCCCGAGACGATGGAGTGGGTCAATTCGCGCATCCTCCGTCCGGCCTTCTACTGGTGGAACTATCCGGTGACGGACTATGCGCGCCATATCATCATGCAGGGGCCTGTCTACGGACTCGATACGACGCTCTCGGCCGATGACCTGTGCGGTCTGGTGAGCAACCCCATGGAGCATGGCGAGGCCTCGAAGCTGGCTCTCTACGGCGTGGCCGACTATACGTGGAACGTCGCCGCCTACAACCCCATCGACAACTGGGAGCGCGGTCTTGCGGTCCTGGCTCCCGAGGTGCGTGACGCTTACCGCACCTTTGCCATTCATTCGTGCGATACCGAGACGGGGTACCGCCGCGACGAATCGTGGGAAACGGAGACGTTCCGTCTGGCCGACCATACGCCCGAGCGCGCAGCCGCACTTCGCGCCGAGCTGGAGCGCGTCGTGCGCGTTCCTGCGGAGATGGAGCATTGTGACAACGGGCTGCTGCTCGCGGAGCTGGGCCCGTGGCTCGTGGAGTTCGGCAAGCTGGGAGAGCGCTGCCTGCGCACGCTCGATTTGATGGAGCTCTACAACGGCGGCGACGATGCCGCCTTCTGGACCGCCTATGTGGCCAACCGGATGACGCCCGAGGAGCTGAAGGCCTACGAGGCCCACAAGTCGGGTACGATGAAACTCCAGCCCTTCTACGAGCAGGGAATGGACGACATGTCATCGGGACTCTTCGAGCGCCTCACGGGCGAAGTGCCAGCCGTGTACAAGGGTGTGGGTTCGTTCCGGAACCTGCCCACGACGCTCAGCAAACTGATGTTCGACCACGATTCGACGACGCACTATACGTCGAGTGTCTCGCAGCAGGCGGGCGACTGGATTGGCGCCGACCTGGGTTGCGTGCGCAAGGTGCATGAGGTGAACATCCTCCAGGGCCGCAATTCGGTGGACGATGTCGATTACTTCGACCATGCCATCGTCGAGGCTTCGGCCGATGGCCGGGAGTGGATGCCGCTCGGCGACAGCCTGCGGGGTGTCTACGACATCCGCTGGACGGGAGAGCCTGTCGAGGCGCGCTATGTGCGGCTGCGGAGGCTCGATTCGCCCAAGAGCAACTGGGCCTCGGTGCGCTCGTTCGAGGTGAATCCGGTGCGTGCCGAGCGGCTCGGCTTCGAGGTTGCGGCACCCGATGGGGCGGCTGCGCTCTATGCCTTCGACCGCAATCCGTCGACCTCGTTCCGGCTCGACGGTTCGCTGCGGTTCGGCATCCCGGCCGGAACGCAGGGATATACGATGCTCCTGCAGCCGGATGGTGCGGCAGCTCCTGCGCAGGTGCGGCAATATGCGGCCGACGGGACGCTGTTGTCCGAGGCTGTGGTCGATGCGCCGTTCTTCCGCATGGCAGTATCCGACGGCGCTGCCATGGTCGAGGTGACGGGAAGCCTGCAGGTCTTCGAAATCATCGCGAAGTAGCAGTCGTGTCGCCGGGTGGAGCGGGCTCGGACTGCAGCCTGGCGACCTGTTGGTAAGAATGTATGCAGCCCCGTACCCTTAGGTACGGGGCTGTTTTTGTGCCGTTCCGCAAAAATCCCCCTTTGCCAAAGGGGGACAAAGGGGGAATGTCGGCGCGGGATTTTTCCGGATGCGGAACGGGCCCGATTGCACCGGGTGCGGTCCCGGTCTATTTCTGCCGGAAGTAAATCCGGAGGGGGACACCGGGAGCTCCGCCCGGCCGAAAAGTGATGCGTTCGAGAGGCCGCAATTGGTGTCTGCTGTTTTTGTGCCGTTCCGCAAAAATCCCCCTCTGCCAAAGGGGGACAAAGGGGGAATGTCGGCGCGGGATTTTTCCGGATGTGGAACGGGCCAGACTGCACCGGGTGCGGTCCCGGTCTATTTCTGCCGGAAGTAAATCTGGAGGGGCACACCGGAAAAATCCCAGTGTTCGCGGATGTTGTTCTCCAGGAAGCGGCGGTAGGGCTCCTTGATGTATTGCGGCAGGTTGACGAAGAAGGCAAACTGCGGCGTCGGCGTCGGGAGCTGCGTCACGTACTTGATGCGGATGTACTTGCCCTTGGTTGCGGGGGGCGGGTAGTTCTCGATGAGCGGCAGCAGCACCTCGTTAAGCTCCGAGGTGGCGATGCGGCGCTTGCGCGACTGATGTACCCGGATGGCCGTCTGCAGCACGTCGAGGATGCGCTGCTTGTTGATGACCGAGGTGAAGATAATCGGAATGTCGTTGAACGGGGCGAGCTTCTTCATCAGGAAGTCGCGCCACTCCTTCATCGTGTTGTTGCCCTTCTCCACCAGGTCCCACTTGTTGACCACGATGACGCACCCCTTGCGGTTGCGGACAATCAGGTTGTGGATGTTCAAATCCTGCGACTCGAGCCCCTGCTGGGCGTCGAGCATCAGGATGCAGACGTCGGAGTTCTCGATGGCGCGGATGGAGCGCATGACCGAGTAGAACTCGAGGTCCTCCATCGTCTTGCCCTTCTTGCGCATGCCGGCCGTGTCGACCAAATAGAAGTCCATGCCGAACTTGTTGTAGCGCGTGCGAATCGAGTCGCGCGTGGTGCCGGCAATCGCGGTGACGATGTTGCGCTCCTCGCCCAGCAGGGCGTTGGTCATCGACGATTTGCCCACGTTGGGGCGGCCGACGATGGTGATGCGCGGCAGCTCGTCCTCCTCTTCGGCCGAGGCATCCTCGGGCAGCGCCTCCAGAATGGCATCCATCATGTCGCCCGTGCCGCTGCCCGACATCGACGAGATGCAGTAGGGGTCGCCCAGCCCGAGCGAATAGAATTCGTGCGAGAGGTAAATCTGGTCGTTGTTGTCCACCTTGTTGCAGATGAGCAGCACCTTTTTCGACGAGCGGCGCAGGATGTCGGCCATCATCATGTCGAGGTCGGTGATACCCGTCGAGACCTCGACCAGAAAGAGGATGACGTCTGCCTCGTCGATGGCCAGCAGTACCTGGCGGCGGATTTCGTCCTCGAAGATATCCTCCGAGTTGACCGTATAGCCGCCCGTGTCGATGACCGAGAACTCCTTGCCGTTCCAGTCGGTGCGGCCGTAGTGGCGGTCGCGCGTAGTGCCGGCCGTGGAGTCGACGATGGCCTGACGCTGGCCGACGAGCCGGTTGAAAAGGGTGCTTTTGCCGACATTGGGGCGGCCTACTATTGCTACAAGACTCATATTCCGTAGGTTTTGGGGTGCAAAGATAGCGTAAATCCGCGAAGTAAAAAAGTTTTGGCCCCCGGAACCGCAAAAAAGGGGCCGCCGCAAGGTGCGGCACTCCCCGCGACATGCTTCCGGAGCGCTCCTCCCGGCTGCCGCCACGCTTCCTCGTGTCGCGTGTATACGGGCGGCGCGGGAGTGCAGTTGCGCCCGGGTGCGGCTCAGGCGAGGAAGCGCTTTTCGGTATTCGAGGCCTGCTCGGGGAAGAGCAGCACGAAGCTCCGCTCGGGGAAGTAGGAGCCCAGGTAGTAGGAGATGCGGCTCATCGGCGCCTGGTAGGAGATGCGCTCCTTGCGGCTCATGATGACCCAGATGCAGTCGTCGCGGCGCGAATCGTTGGCGATGCGGAGCATCTCGTCCCAGTCGTCGAAGGTGTGGTAGGTTGCTTCGGAGGCGCGTTTGCCGTTCAGCTCGCGGATGTAGCGCAGCGTGGTCTCGGTTCCGTAGAAAATCATCTTCGCCCCGGTGTTGCGCGTGATGTTGCGCAGGCGGCGGACCCAGCGCGGGAACCCGGCCTCCTTTTCGGCCTGGGCGGGACATACCACCAGGTGGCGCTGGATGGTCGAGAGCGGCTGCATCGAGCGGTAGATGAGCGTCATGGTGCTGTTCTGGCCGAGCACGCCCTGGGCCGTGTTGCCCAGGAAGGTGTCGATGCGTCCCTGGCTGTGGTGGAGTCCCATGACCAGGTCCGTAATCCGCTGCTCGCGGATGACGCTTGTGATGGCGTTGACCGTATTTACGTCGAAGCGGAGCATCGCCTCGATGGGGTAGTCGCCCGCCGCGGCCGTCTTCTGGGCCAGCCGCAGGGCCGTTTTGGCGCGCTTGATGTCGGGACCGTTGTCCTGCGTGTGGTTGCTCACCGAGTTGAGCGCGAAGAGCCCGCCCTTGTCGCGCGGGGTCTTGATGGCGGTACTCAGGTGGACCAGCTCCTCGACCGTCTCGTCGTTGGCCACCGGGATGAGAATGCGCTCTTCGTGTTCGTCGGGCTCCTCCGTCAGACCGCCGCTCAGGGCGATGTTGTGGGCGCCCCGCTGCGCGGCGAAGGTCGAGATGGTGCAGGTGAAGAATATCATGAGGATGGTGCCGTTGAGCACGCTTTCGTTCAGCAGACGGATGGGCTCACCCTCGGGCGTATGGCCCAGGATGACGTTGTAGCCCACCATCACGGCGGCGAGCGTGGCGGCCACGTGGGCCGAGCTCAGTCCGAAGAGCAGCGTGCGCTGGTCGCGCGAGAGCCGGAAGGTCTTCTGCGAGAGCACCGCAGCGAGGTACTTGGCCGCGGTGACACCGACGACCATCACGGCGCTCACCTCGAGCGTCTCCCAGCTCTTGAAGAAGGCGCGGTAGTCGATGAGCATGCCCACGCTGATGAGGAAGAAGGGGATGAAGATGGCGTTGCCGACGAAGTCGATGCGGTTCATCAGCGGCGAGGTGCGCGGGATGAGGCGACCCATGGCCAGTCCGGCGAGGAAGGCGCCGATGATGGGTTCGAGACCGGCGGCTTCGGCGGCAAAGGCTCCCAGGAAGACCATCATCAGCACGAAGATGTATTGCGAGACGTTGTCGCTGCAGTGCTTGAAGAACCAGCGGCCGATGAGCGGAAAGAGCAGCGTGATGCCGGCGATGCAGGCCACCACCGAGCCGCTGAGCCTGTACCAGAAGGCCTGGTCCACCTTGCCGGTCGACATCCCTACGATGACGGTCAGCACCAGCAGCGCCAGCGTGTCGGTAATCATCGTGCCTCCGACGGCGATGACCACCGACTTGTCGCGCGCCAGCCCCAGTTTCGAGACCATGGGGTAGGCGATGAGCGTCTGCGAGGCGAAGAGCGCCGCCAGCAGGATGGAGGAGTGGAGCGCGAAGCCGAGGATGTAGTACCCGGCCAGTATGCCGAAGGCCATGGGAATCGAGAAGGTGTAGAGTCCGAAGACGATGCTGCGCCAGCCGTTGCGGCGCAGGTCGTTGACATCCATCTCGAGGCCCGAGAGGAACATGATGTAGAGCAGCCCGGCCGTACCCGAGAGGATGATGCTGCTGTCGCGCAGCACGAGGTTGAAGCCGTGGGGGCCGATGACCGCGCCGGCGATGATGAGTCCCAGCAGATAGGGTATCCGCAGCTTGTTGAGCAGCAGCGGGGCGGCCAGAATGATGGCCAGGATGAGCAGGAACTTGAGTATGGGGTCTTCGAGCGGCAGCGTGATGCCGGAGAGTGCGAGAAACATGGTCGGTTCGTTTTTTTGGAGGGTATGGAATCCGGGCCCGCATCTCCCGGTGCGGCATTGCCGGCGGCTGGGCGGGCGGACTCGATGAAAACAAATATACGAAAAAAACGGAACTTCCGGGAATTTTTCGTGCATTATTTTTGAGGCGGGCGGTGTGTTTTCCGCCCGTTTGCGCCGCGATGGCTCATCGGGGCGCAAATCTGCCGCAAAGGGTTCTGTGGCAGGGTGCGGAGGCGGACCCGACGTGGATGCGGGGTGCAGTCGGCGGCCCGGAGGATGGCGGTCGGCGGCCGCACAGCGGTGTTAAAAAAACGGGGGCGGGGGTTGTTTTCCCGAAAAAAAATGTAACTTTGACAAAACATATTTTTATGCCGATGGGTGGAAAAGTGGACAGAAAACTGCTCGGAGCGGCCCTGATGGGATTCTTCATCATGGGCTTCTGCGATATTGTGGCTCCCATAACGGGACGCATTGCCGAGGAGTTCCCGGCCGAATGGCAGGCGGCGGTGAGTTTCCTGCCGACGATGGTCTTTCTGTGGTTCCTGCTGCTCTCCATCCCCGTTGCCGGACTGATGAACCGCATCGGGCGCAAGTCGACGGCGCTGCTGGGTTATGCCCTGACGGCCGTCGGTCTGCTGGTCCCCTGGCTGGCGGGCGAGGGGTGCGGCCTGGTGTGGTATTTCGTCGGATTCGGCCTGCTGGGCATCGGCAATACGGTGGTCCAGGTGGCGGTCAACCCCCTGCTGGCGACCATCGTGCCCGAAGAGCGGATGACGAGCTACCTGACCGTCGGGCAGATTTTCCGCAACACCTCGCTGCTGTTGCTGGCTCCGATTGTCACGGCGCTGGTGGCGATGACCGGTTCGTGGCGGCTGCTGTTGCCGCTCTACGCCGCGCTGACGCTCGTCGGCGGCATTTGGCTGCAGCTTACGCCGGTTGCGGAGCCCGCCTCCGCCGAACGCGGCCGCCGGGCCGGCCTGGGCGACTGTTTCCGCCTGCTGGGCAACCGCACGGTGCTGCTGTGCACCTTCGGCGTGGCCTGCTTCATTGCCGCCGATGTGGGTGTGGGCTACCTTTCGGTGCGGCTGATTGATTCGCCCGATGCGATGCTCACCACGACGGGCTTTTATGCCTGCCGCATCGTCGGGACGCTGGTCGGCGCGTGGGTGCTGGCCCGCCGCTCCGATGTGAAGTACCTCAGCGGCAACATGGTTGTGGCCCTTGCGGCCCTTGCCGCACTGCTCTTCGTGCCGCGCACGGCGGAGACGGCGATTTACCTGCTGCTCGGAGTGCTGGGCTTCACGCTGGCGTGCGTATTCGCCACCTTCTATGCCGTTGCCACGCGTGCCGTTGTGCCGGAGCGGGCCAACGGCGTGGCCGGGCTGATGATTCTGGCCATTTCGGCCGGGGCGGTGTCGGGACCGGTCTGCGGGGCGATTGTCCGCTGGTCGGGGTCGGCGGCGTGGGGGCTGTGTTTCCCGGCCCTGTGCGTTGTCTACATGCTGACGGCCTCGGTGGTGATGTGGCGCCGCCGGTGAGGCGCGGTTTGCCCGCCGGGCCGGAATGCGGATATGTTGAACGAAAAACAGACAAGAACAGGAAAATATGAATATGATACGCAGAATACTGATTACCTCGCTGCTGCTTGTGGCCGCATTGACGGCTTCGGCGCAGCGCTCGCCGATTCGGGTGGAGTGGGGTCTGATGGGCGGCGTGAACGTCCCCGACTTCACCACCAGCATGAGCAAGACCGAAATCAAGAACAAACTGGGTTGGCAGGCCGGCATCATGACGGCGGTCAATTTCGGAGCCGTGGCCATCGAGCCGCAGATACTCTACGTCCGCCAGGGGATGCGCATCCGCACCGAGGGCGAGGCCGAGGTGAACATCAAGTCCAACTCCATCGACGTGCCGGTGCTGGCTTCGCTGCGGCTGCTCCGTCCGCTGCGCATCTACGTGGGCCCGGTCTTCACGGTGCTCAACGACTGCAAGCAGAAGTCGGGCGGCGACCTGCTCGATTTCGGGCGGGTGCGTCCGTCGGTCTCCTATACGGTCGGCGCGGGTGTCACACTGCTGCGTCACCTCTATATCGACCTGCGTTACAACGGCCAGTTCTCGAGCAAGAAGGACGTGCCGCTGCCCAATGACAAGGTGATGGACAAACTCCGTTCCTACAGCGTGGCGCTCAGCGTCGGTTATCTCTTCTGACCATGACGGAAGCAGTAGGAAGGGAGATACTGGTCGAGGGGGTGGACCCCCGCGAGTTGTACGGCGCACAGAACGTCTATCTGGACCTGATGCGGGAGCTGCATCCGCAGCTGAAGATTGTCGCCCGCGGGTCGTCGCTCAAGGTGCTCGGCGCGCAGGGCGAGACCGAGCGTTTCGAGCGACATCTCGAAGGGCTGGAGGCCTATTACCTCAAGTACGGGCATATCTCGGCCGAAGTGGTGACGCAGGCCTTCTCGGGCGTGGCGCTGCAGGAGGTGCCCACCGACAAGGATGTTATCGTCTATGGCAACAACGGCAACGTAATCCGCGCCCGGACGGTCAACCAGCAGCGGCTGGTGAGCCTCTACGACAAGTGCGACCTGCTGTTTGCCGTCGGCCCGGCCGGTTCGGGCAAGACCTATACGGCCATTGCGCTGGCCGTGCGGGCGCTTCGCGAGCGGCAGGTGCGGCGCATCATCCTGACCCGTCCGGCCGTCGAGGCGGGCGAGAAGCTGGGCTTCCTGCCCGGCGACATGAAGG
>ENA-OVGC01000704-OVGC01000704.1-human-gut-metagenome-genome-assembly--contig:-NODE-704-length-29569-cov-13.697398_pt1 | contig 29569 bp, 18 predicted proteins | sample MGYA00237768_ERZ505415 | MGnify/ENA primary metagenome ERZ505415 (study PRJEB26158, sample SAMN06016382) | human gut metagenome | biome: human gut; feature: ankylosing spondylitis patient; material...
GCCGATGGTACTGCGGTTATCCCGTGGGAGAGTAGGTAGCCGCCTCTTCAAGGTCAGACTCTAAGGGTCTGACCTTTTTTTGTGCCCAACAGGGAACGGGGCGGCCACCGTGCACCTGCAGCAATTTTGGGAGTCTGCCCTTGAATCGGCGGCACGCCGCCAACCGATGCAGACAACCACCCCAAACCCCTCCTTGACAGGAGGGGCTTTGAGGGGAGAGCCTTCCGGGCGGTGAAGCAAACGTTCAAGCGAGGCCGGCCCACAAGGTCTGACCTTTTTTTGTGCCCGGAGGGGAACGGGGGGGCGGACTGCGCGAACGCCCCCGTGAGGCATCTTTGCCGGGGCGGGAGGTGGGGCATGCGGAGATAGCGAGACGAGCGTCGGGCGATATTTATCACGAGGGAAACGGGTTTGATATTCCGTGCACGCCGCGGAACGGGGGCAGGGATGAGTATCGGCTGGATGCAGATGGATACTGACGGGCTGGTGCGGCTGGTGCGGATGCGGCGAGAGCGTGATGAGCATCGGGTGAAGTTTGTCGCGGGGGAAATAGGTTTGATTTTTGTGCATGCCGCAGAACGAGGGCCGGGACGGGCAGCGGCCGGATGCAGGCAGATGCTGACGGGCTGGTGCAGCAGCTGTTTAGTGGGTGGTCCGTGCGGGGAGATAAATGCGCGCCCGTTGGAAAAGAAGCGCGCCGTCTGAATGATGTTCCGAGGGTATTGCGCTTGCCGCTCGGTGTTAGCGGAGGGGTGTGGGGCATGCTGCGGCCGCAATTGTTGGAGGGCCCTTATCGGGAGTAGAGCGGGGCGGAATGGCCGGGTCCCGTGCGAGACGGTCGGTGCTTGCGCGGAAAGGACTGCGTTTGGTCGATGCGTCAGTAAGTCTTCCGTACAATCGAGCGAGGTCCGCTTTTTCTTCCTGACGGACAGCGGCAATGGCCCGATGCAGTTGTTCATTCCGACAGACGGTACGCGGCAATCTTCACCTGTTTCCGGTGGGAGTTTCACGCCGAGGCGGTTTCAGATTCGCATCTTTTTAATATCTTTGTCTTTTACCGGCGGCGATTTCGCCGTCATCTGGGATTCGGAGGTGGAGATATGGGCACATTTATTTCGGCTGGAAACGATTTCGAACGTTTTGACCGCATTTACGAGGAGTATGCGGCCCGGTTGGTCGTGTTTGCCCGTCGTTTTGTCGACGACCTGGTGGCTGAAGATGTCGTGCAGGATGTCTTCGTCCGCATCTGGCAGCAGGGGCGTTACCGCATGCCCGTCGGCGAGTTGCGCTCGTATCTCTACCGCAGCGTGCTCAACGGATGCCGCAATGCCCTCCGTCACGGGCAGGTTGCCGACCGTTATCGTCGCTCGTCGCTCGGCGAACTGCGCATGGGCGAGTTGGAGTATGAGCTGCGTGTGCTCGACGAGCCGCATGACGAGCGTACCGAGGCCCTGCGCGCCTGCATCGAGCAGCTTCCCGAACGCTGCCGCGAGGTCTTCCTCCTGTCGTGGTTCGAGGAGCTGCGGAGCGACGAGATAGCCGCCCGCCTCGGAATATCGCGCCGTACGGTCGATGCCCAGCTCTACAAGGCGCTCCGTTTCCTGCGCGAAAAGTTGCTTTTGGTACCCGTTTCGGTCGCCGCATTTCTCCTGCATCGTTTTTTTTAGTGATTTTTTTGTCGGACACGTAGGTAATTCGGGCGCGACGGGTGTTCTATAGGTAAAACTGCTACCGAATGAAGGAACTTTCCGCCGAGCTGGAATCAGCTCTTGTCGCCTATATCGAGGACGACTGTACGCCGCAACAGGCCGATTTGTTGAAGGCCTGGGTCGGTGAGGACCCGGCACATGCGGAGTTCCTCTACGGCATGAAGCATCTCTATGCCGAACGCCGCGCCTGCTCGCAGCAGGCGCGCGTCGATGTCGCCGCCATGCGGCGCCGGTTGCTCGAACGTGCCGAATTCACCGGGATGCATGCACCGACCCCCCCCCTCCGTATCTCGGGTCGTAAACTTCTGTGGAATAAGGTGATGCGTGGTGTCGGAGTCGCCATGTCGGCTGCTGCCATGCTTGCCTTGGGACTCTTCATCGGGCGCGGATTCGACCGTCCCGTTTCGTCCGACAGCTATAACACAATCCGTGTCGACGCCGGAAGCAAGTCGCAGCTGGTGCTCGCCGACGGTACGCGCGTGACGATGAAGGCCTCGTCGAGCCTGCGCTATCCAGCTTCGTTCGATTCGGAGCTGCGCGAGGTGTGGCTCGACGGCGAGGCCTACTTCGACGTCGAACACGACGCCGAACACCCCTTCATCGTCCATTCGCGCCATCAGTCGGTCCGCGTACTCGGCACGACCTTCAACGTGCAGGCCTACTCCAACGAGGAGGTCAACACCGTGACGCTGCTCAGCGGCGCCGTGGGACTCGACCTGCTTGATACCGAGGGCCGCCTGCTCCGCACGCTCCGCCTCCATCCCAACGAACAGTGCCGCTACGATACCAAGGACGGCAGCTACGAACTCTCGGAGCTCGATGCCTACGAACGCCAGTGCTCGTGGGCCGACGGCGCCTATCGGTTCCGCGACCAGAGCCTCGAGCAGATTGCGGCCCGGCTCCAAAACTACTACGGCGTGAGAATCATCCTGGCCGACGACCGCGTCGGCAGTATCCGCTATACGGGCAGCTTCTCGCTTACGGAGCGGCTCGACGAAGTATTCTCGATTCTGAACCACGACGGCCGTCTCCGCATCGAACGCGAAGGACAGACCTACCGAATCCGGAAAAAGTAAGCACACCGCCAAACCGCCAAAACTGAAAACTACGATAACAGATTGTTGAACCTTAATAACTTTCCTGCCTATGCGCCATTGACCGACGAGTCGATTCTTTCCCCCTTGTTATAAAAAAAGAAGGAGCCGGACATGCTGCGAACATCTCCCCGGCTCCGGATTCACTCAATTTTCGTTCACAACCGCAAGCACCGCACCTACGGCGCCTTGTGACTTGTGGTATAAACTACTCATTTTAGAGCTGTTAAATTTATGAAAAAAAATCTGAATCTTGTCGTTCTGACACTGCTTTTCGTGTTGTCGGGCGGCATTATGACGGTTTCGGCGCAGACCGATGCCCTGTCGCGGCGGGTCAGCGTTTCTGTGGACGGCGGTACGCTCGACGACGCCGTCGTGCAGATTGAGAAACAGACGTCATTGATGTTCTTCTACAAGACGCAGGACATCGACCCCAACCACCGCGTGACGCTCCATGCCCGGCAGGAGCCCCTGTCGACCGTACTCGACCGTCTGGTCGAGGGGACAAAACTCGGGTGGGAACTCTCCGGGAATCACATCATGCTGACGCTCAAGAGCGTAGACGACCAGCCCCGCGTGGTGAGGGGCCGCGTGACCGATAAGGCCGGCGTTCCGGTCATCGGCGCTACGGTCATCGTCAAGGGTACCACCATCGGTGCGAGCACCGGTGCCGACGGCTCCTATGCGCTTCAGGTGCCGGCTCCGGCAGCCAATGCCGTGCTGCTGGTCAGCTATCTGGGCTATGACGACGCCGAGGCGGCCGTGGGTACGCGTACGACCATCGATGTCACGCTGGCCGAGTCGTCGCTCAGTGTCGACGCGGTCGTGGTGACGGCCCTCGGCATCAAGCGTTCGGAGAAGGCGCTGTCGTACAACGTGCAGCAGATTTCGTCGGACGACATCATCGGCAACAAGGACGTCAACTTCGTCAATGCGCTCAACGGCAAGGTGGCCGGTGTCAACATCAACGCTTCGTCGTCGGGCGTCGGCGGCGCCTCGAAGGTGGTCATGCGTGGTACGAAGGGTATCGACCAGTCGTCGAACGCACTCTATGTCATCGACGGTGTGCCGATGTACAACCTCAGCGGCGAGGGCGGTACGGAGTTCGACTCGGCCGGTACGTCGGAGGCCGTGGCCGACATCAACCCCGAGGATATCGAGTCGGTGTCGGTGCTGACGGGTGCCGCCGCAGCGGCCCTCTACGGTAGCTACGCCTCGAACGGCGCCATCGTCATCACCACCAAGAAGGGCCTCGCGGGCCGCACCACCGTCACGGTGACGAGCAACACCGAGGTGCTTTCGCCCTTCGTGATGCCCAAATTCCAGAACCGCTACGGCACGGGCAACCTCTACGCTTCGGAGGGCCAGACGCTCATGAGCTGGGGCAATCTGCTCAATCCTCAGGACCGTACGGGTTACTCGCCCTCGTCGGACTACTTCCAGACGGGCGTCATCGGCACCGAGACCGTCTCGCTCTCGACCGGTACGGACCACAACCAGACCTACCTCTCGGCTTCGGCCGTCAACTCGCGCGGCATCGTGCCCAACAACGGTTACGACCGTTACAACTTTACGGCGCGCAACACCACCTCGCTGCTCAAGGACCGCATGACCATCGACCTGAGCGCCTCCTACATCATGCAGAGCGACTGCAACATGATTAACCAGGGTACCTACGCCAACCCGCTGGTTTCGGCCTACCTCTTCCCGCGCGGCAACGACTGGAACCGCGTGCGGATGTTCGAGCGCTACGACCCCGAACGCAGCATCTACGTGCAGGACTGGGACGAGTGGATTGGTGCCGGCAACCTCACGATGCAGAATCCCTACTGGATTAACTACCGCAACCTGCGCGAGAACGACCGCCGTCGTTACATGCTCAGCGCCAACATCTCCTACCAGATTCTCGACTGGCTCTCGGTTTCGGGCCGCATCCGCATCGACAATGCGGTGAACAACTACACCGAGAAGTTCTACGCCACCTCGAACTCGACGCTCATCGAAGGTTCGAGCAACGGTCTGTACGGCATCACCAAGACCGAGGACCAGCAGACCTACGGCGACGTGCTGCTGAACATCAACAAGACCTTCGGCGAGGACTGGTCGCTGCAGGCCAACGTCGGTGCCATCATCTCGGACATCCGCCAGGATTCGTTCAAGAACCGCGGCCCCATCATGGAGTCGGGCATCGCCAACCTCTTCAACGTCTTCCAGCTCGACGACACGCGCGTGCGCCGCGAGCAGGCCGGCTGGCGCGAGCAGTACCAGTCGTTGTTCGCCTCGGCCGAAATCGGCTACAAGGGCACCTACTACCTCACGCTGACGGGCCGCAACGACTGGCCTTCGCAGCTGGCGGGTCCCCAGTCGGTCAAGTCCTCGTTCTTCTATCCGTCGGTGGGTGCCTCGGTTGTGCTCTCGCAGCTGATTCCCAATATGCCCGAGAACCTTTCGTATGTCAAGCTGCGCGGTTCGTGGGCCTCGGTGGGTATGCCCTTCGCGCGCTTCCTGGCCAACCCCGTCTATGTATGGGACCCCGACAACAAGGTGTGGAAGACCGAGACCAACTACCCGTTCTACGACCTGAAGCCCGAGCGTACCGATTCGTGGGAGGTGGGTCTGACGATGCGCTTCCTCAAGCACTTCAACCTCGACGTGTCGTACTACAACACGAAGACCTACAACCAGACCTTCGACCCGCAGATTTCCGTATCGTCGGGTTACTCGACCCTCTACGTGCAGACGGGTTCGGTGCGTAACCGCGGTGTCGAGCTGGCGCTGGGCTACAGCAACAAGTGGGGCAAGTTCTCGTGGGACTCGAACTTCACCTTCAGCGCCAACCAGAACCGCATCCTCGAACTGGTCGACAACTACCGCCACCCCGAGACGGGTCAGCTCATCACCAAGGACCGGCTCGACGTGGGCGGCCTGAACCAGGCGCACTTCATCCTCAAGAAGGGCGGTTCGCTGGGTGACCTCTACTCGATTATCGACCTCAAGCGCGACGCCAACGGCCACATCTACGTCGACGAGAACAACCAGATTTACACCGTTTCCGATAACCTCGACGACATCAAGCTGGGTTCGGTCTTCCCCAAGGCCAACATGGCATGGCGCAACGACTTCAGCGTCGGCAACTTCCGTTTCGGCTTCATGGTTTCGGCCCGCATCGGCGGTATCGTCTACTCGGCTACGCAGGCCCAGCTGGACTACTACGGCGTGTCGGAGGACTCGGCCGCAGCGCGTGACGCGGGCGGCGTGCGCATCAACGGCGGCTCGCTCATCCCGGCCTACAACTGGTACGAGGTGGTGGGCGGCAAGAACATCCCCCAGTACTACACCTACTCGGCGACCAACGTCCGCCTGCAGGAGGCCTCCATCGGCTACACCATCCCGCGCAAGAAGCTGGGCGACGTCTGCGAAATCACCCTCTCGCTCGTGGGCCGCAACCTGTGGATGATTTACTGCAAGGCTCCGTTCGACCCCGAGTCCGTGGCCACGACGGGCAACTACTACCAGGGCATCGACTACTTCATGATGCCTTCGACGCGCAACATCGGTTTCAACCTCCGGCTTAAATTCTAAAATGTCATGAACAAGAACAAGATATCCATCCGCAAGGCCCTCTGCCTGCTGGCCCTCGCACCCGCAGCTCTGCTCAGCGCCTGTACGGGCAGTTTCGAAGATATCAATACCGACCCCTATGCCGCCGGCAAGGACGACATGAACAATGACAACTACATCGTTTCGTCGATTCTGACCGGTATGCAGGGTTGGGTCATTCCGCTCGATGTCAACACGCACCAGTTCACCGACATCGTGCTGGGCGGTGCCCTGGGCGGCTATACGGCCGACTCGAATGCGGGTCTGGCAACGCGTATCGCCATCTTCAACCCGACCAACGACTGGACGCGCGTGATGCTCATCCGCGTGATTCCCGAAATCTATACGGCCTACAACAAGCTGAAGGTCAATTCGAACGACGAGGTGGCCCTTGCGCTGGCCAGCGTCATCCGCGTTTCGGCCGTGCACCGCGTGACCGACACCTACGGCCCGATTCCCTATTCGCAGATTGGAGCCGACGACGCCCTCACCTCGCCCTACGACTCGCAGGAGCAGGTCTACAACCAGCTCTTCACGGAACTCAACGCGGCGCTCGAGGTGCTGCGTGCCCATTCGGCCGAGAGCATCAAGGCCACGTCGGACAAAATCTACTCGGGCAACCTCTCGAAGTGGGTGCGCTACGCCAACTCGCTCAAGCTGCGCATGGCCATGCGTCTGAGCTACGTGGCTCCGGCCCTGGCCGAGCAGTACGTGCGCGAGGCGCTGGCCGAGGATGCCGGCGGCGTCATCGAGTCGAATGCCGACAACGCCCAGATTCCGACCCAGAACAACCCCTTCCGCGTGGTCATGTATGACTACAACGGCGGAGACTCGCGCGTTTCGGCCGACATCACCTCCTACATGAACGGCTACAAGGACCCGCGCCGTGCGAAGTACTTCACCGAGTCGACCTTCACGGGCGGCATCCAGAACGGCTACATCGGCCTGCGTTCGGGCATCAGCATCCCCACGCAGTCGCTCCTCTATTCGAACATGGTGGTCGACTACACCACGCCGCTCATGTGGATGAATGCCGCCGAGGTGGCCTTCCTCAAGGCCGAGGCTGCTCTGCGCGGCTGGTACGGCTCGACGGCCGATGCCCGGACCTGCTACGAGGAGGGCGTGCGCCTCTCGTTCGAGCAGTGGGGTGTCTCGGCCGACTACGACGCCTACATCGCCGATGCGGCGTCGCTCCCCGCCTCCTATGTCGACCCGCTGGGCAAGGAGAGCAATACGGGCGAGACGAGCTCCGTGACCATCAAGTGGGACGAGCGCGGCAACTTCGAGACCAACCTCGAGCAGATTATCACCCAGAAGTGGCTGGCCATCTATCCCGAAGGATTCGAGGCATGGTGCGAGTTCCGCCGTACGGGCTACCCGCTGCTGATGCCGGCGACGAACAACCGCAGCGGCGGTGTGATTCCCCAGGGCGGCTATGCCAACCGCATGCCCTATCCGGTCGAGGAGTACCAGGAGAACAACGAGCACATCAACGAAGCAATCACGCTGCTCGGCGGTCCCGACAACATGGCGACCCGTCTGTGGTGGGACTGCAAGGTCAAATAACCCTTCATCCATTGTCAAGTCATGAAAGGAATCATCAAAAACATATTCTGCGGTGCAGCGATGCTTGCGGGAACGCTTGCGGGCGTCTCGTGCAGCGACTGGACCGAGAACGAGAAAATCGCGGTCAAGGACCCGGTTTTCGGGGAGTCGGACCCCGAACTCTACGCCCGTTATCTGGAGTCGCTGCGCACCTACAAGGCCGGTGACCATCAGCGGACCTTCGTCTGGTTCGACAACAGCAACAAGCAGCCGGCCAGCCGCGGCGGCTTCTTCTCGGATGTGCCCGACAGCGTCGACGTGGTGGCACTGAAGGCCGAAGGCCGTCTGACGAAGAGTGAACTGGAACAGGTCGCCGCGCTTCATGAGAAGGGTACGGCCGTCATCGCCGCCTTCGATTGCGTAGCTGTTTTGGCTGCCGAAGGTGAGGAGGGCGTCGATGCTCCGACCCGCCTCGAACAGGCGCTTGCAGCACGCATCGCCGAACTGGAGGCCGATGCGCTGGACGGCCTGACGCTCCGCTACGAGCCGACAGACCCCGCCCATGCCACCGAGGAGGAGCAGGCCGCACAGCAGGCGCTCGATGCCGTAGTCGGTTCGGCGCTCAGGGAGCTGCGCGAGCGTCATCCCGAGTACATCCTCATGTTCGAGGGAACTCCGCAGTACTGCTCCGACCAGGAGACGGTTGGTCTCTGCGATTATCTGGTGGTCCGCTGCCTCGATGCAGAGTCGGTCTATGACTTCGGTACCCGAGCCCGCCGTATGAGCAGTGTTCCGACCATCCCCACCGACCGCTTCGTATGGCTCGTTTCGGCCGTGCCTACCTCGTCGACCGACAATACGGGCTACCTGCTCGATGCCTCGGGCGCCTCGGTGCGCGCCGTCGGTGCGCTGGCCGAGTGGATGCTTCTTCCCGAAGAGTTCGGCAAGGCCGGCCTGGGCATCATGGACGTGCAGTACGACTACTACAACTCGTCGATGATTTACCGCTATACGAAAGAGGCCATCGACATGCTCAACCCCTCTCCCAAAAACTAAAAGGTCATGAAAAGATTCCATACAGTTCTTCTGGCAGCCGGTGCGGTGCTTCTGTCGCTTGCGGGCTGCAACAAGAAACCTGCTCCCTACGGGGATTTCGACAACAAGGTCTACATCGACCAGAATACGAGCGTGACGACGATGCTCGTCAAGCAGACGACCACGACCGCCGAGCATTCGTTCCATGCGGCGACGCCCAAACCCGTCGGAGGTGAGGTGAAGCTGCTCTTCGAGGCCGACGAGTCGCGCGTGGCCGACTACAACCGCCTTTTCGGCGAGGAGGCCGCCATGCTGCCCGCCTCGTACTACAGCATCGAGAACGCCGAGACCTCCATTGCCGCGGGTTCGACCCGTTCGGCCGACGTGACGGTCCGTTTCCAGGAGCTCGGAACGCTCGACACCGAGTCGCTCCACGTGCTGCCCGTCACGATGCGTTCGGCCGAGGGCATCGCTGTGCTCGAGAGCGCACGTACCATCTATTACGTGCTGCGCGGCGCCGCCATCATCAACGTGGTGGCCGACCTCGAGGAGAGCAACTACATCGCCTTCGACAAGGTGCTCGACGGACAGAGCGCTTCGTGCGCCGTGCTCAACGACATGCAGACCGTCACGATGGAGGCCCTCATCCGTTGCAGCGACTATGTGCTCGAACCGGGCATCAAGAGCGTGATGGGCATCGAGGGTCACTGCCTGATTCGAATCAGCGACAACGGTCTCGACCCCAACCAGCTTCAGGTGGTCATGCCGACCTCGTGGGGCGGAACGACCAACTTCTCCGAGGCTTCGACCTGTGCCATCCCTGCCAACGAATGGGTGCATATTGCCGTGACGTGCGACGTTGGGACGGGCCACATGGTGACCTATATCAACGGTGAAGTGGCGCTCGACAAGAGCGGCAACTCCTTCTCGCCCATCAGTCTGGGCAAGCCCAAGAGTGATGCGCAGGGCAAGAACCACTACTTCAACATCGGTTACTCCTACACCTCGGGCCGCGAGCTCCACGGTGAGGTCTGCGAGGTCCGCATCTGGAACGTCGTGCGCACGCAGGAGGAGATTGCCTCGAACGTCTACGAGGTCGACCCGGCCAGCGAGGGCCTGGTTGCCTACTGGAAGTGCGACGAGGGCGCGGGCGACACCATCCGCGACCATACGGGCAACGGCAACAACGGTACGGCAAACAGCACCCTGAAGTGGAATTCGGTGGCGCTGCCCGAGAGCTCGGCCGAGGCCAACTAATCACTGATTCAAAAACAAGAAATTGCTATGAACTACATGAAAAATATGCGATGGGGACTCCTTGCGGGCATCGGGGCGCTTGCGCTGGTGTCGTGCGCCGAGGATGACATCATCCCCAACGGAATCGACGATGGGCGCATGGAGCCCGTCGGGGAGTGTTTCTGCACGGTCTACAATCCCGAGGGTGCCGCAGGGGCCAAACTGCAGCTCCGTACCGAAGCCGTGTCGGGCGAGGTGCAGGCGGAACTGAGCTCGGCTGCGGGCAAGGCCGTCGACCTCAAGCTGGTCTACGACGAGACGGTGCTCGAGGCCTACAATACGGCCAACGCCACCACGTTCGAGGCTGTACCCGCTTCGGCCGTCGAACTGGAGGCCGACGGCGCGCTGCTTGTCGGTCCCAAGAGCACGAAATCGGAGCGGCTGCGCGTGAGCGTGAAGCCCGACGAGTCGATGGTCGAGGGGCAGAGCTACGGCCTGCCGCTGCGACTGACCTCTTCGACCGAGGGGGTTTCGGTTTCGGAGAGCGGTAACACCTACATCTTCTGGGTGCAGGTGCTCGGCGAGCGCCCCTCGACCCAGAAGGATACGGGCTTCATCACCGTCTGCTACGTCGAGGTGAACGACAACAATCCGCTCAATGCCCTTGAGTGGAGTTGCAAGAATAGCGGCAAGCAACTCTTCGACATCGTCAACATCTTTGCGGCCAATATCAACTGGATTGAGGCCGAGAAGCGTGTGGGCGTGACGCTCAATCCCAACGTGCGCCACATCCTCGACAACCGCGACAAGTACATCAAGCCGCTGCAGGATGCCGGCATACGTGTCAGCCTGACGATTCTGGGCAACGGTGACGGTTCGGGAGTAGCCAATCTGTCGGATGCCGCCGCCCGGCAGTTTGCCCAGGAGCTGAAGGCGATTGTCGAGACCTACGGACTCGACGGTGTCGACTTCGACGACGAGTACTCGAAGTACGAGGACCATCTCTCGTCGCTCTGGCCCGGATGTGTGCACTATGGTCCCGAACCCTATGCGCGCCTGCTCTACGAGGTGAAGATGGCGATGCCCGATAAACTGGTGCAGCTCTATCAGATTGGCCAGGCCAACTACGGTTTCAAGTCGGCCATCGAGGGAGTCCGTCCGGGCGATTTCATCGACTATGCCTATGTCGACTACGACGTTCTGGGAGCACCCTACCATCTCGGGCTTTCGCGCAAGCAGTGGGGCGAGGCCTCACTCAACATGACCTATGAGGGCGAGTCGAACCCCGCTAACTTGCAGGCCAACCGCCGCAATGGCAATGGTGTGCAGATGGTCTACAACCTCAAGCCCGGCGATGTGCAGAAGACGCCGCTGGGCGACGTGGCCAAGTATATCTACGACGACGAGGCCGTATGGTCGGGCGTGCGTCACGAGAAGGACTGGAAATAACCGGAAGACTCCGCAATAGCAACAAATACGAAACGAATCGCACTATGAAAAAGATATTTTGGATGTTCGTCGCGGCCATGGCCTGGACCGGATGCAGCGACGACAACGGAGCCGAGGCTCCGGTTCCTTCCGATACGCTCGAACTTTCGGCCGAGACGCTTGCGTTCGATGCCGACGGCAGCATGCTGGAGGGAGGTAACGAGGTGACCGTCACCAGCAGCGGCGAGTGGCGCCTAGGCGGTCGTCAGCTGTGGTGCCAGCCCTCGAGTGAGCAGGGTGTGAGCGGCCAGACGGTGACCTTCACTGTCGAACCCAATACCGAAGCGCAGGCGCGTGAAGTGACCTTCACCTTCATGTGCGGCAGCGAGGAGCGCCGTCTTGTGGTGACGCAGGAGGCCGCCTCGGAGTTCGAACTCGACGGTGATACCTTTGAGTTACCTGCCGAAGGAGGTGATTTTCGTCTGCGGATGGAGTCTTCGAGCAATACTTCGTGGCGCTTTGACGGCGAGGTTGACTGGATTCATCAGGTTGAGACCCGTGCTTCGCTGTCGTTCTTCTACTTTACGGCCGATGCCAATACGACGGGCAACCGCCGCGAGGCGCGGATTGTCGTCTCGAATGCCGAGGGTGACGAGCGCACGGTGACGGTACATCAGGAGCGTAACCTTGTGCTCGAGGTGACCGAGACGTCGTTCGAGGTTCCGGTCGGGGGTGCCGAGATTACCGTTCACCTGCGCGGCAACATGTCGTTCAACGTCGAGCCTTCGGCCGAGTGGATTGTCCTTCAGACAACGCCCGTCCAGTCCGACGAGCTGCACGAGCAGGAACTTGTCTTCACGGTCGAACCCACCGAAGAACCGTTCCGCTCGGGCTTCATCAACATCACGACAGACAATGAGTCGTTTGGCGCAGAAATCTCCGTTGTCCAGGGCGAGCGTCCCGAGGGTATCGAGTTCCCCGATGCCGCTTTCCGCAATATCCTGGTCAATGCCGGCTACATTACGGTGCTCGACGGTGCGGAGTGCCTGCTCACCGAAACGGGTGAGGCTGCAACCCAGCTGCCCGACCTTTATCAGAAGGGCATCACCTCGCTTAAGGGTATCGAGGCCTTCAAGAACCTCACGACGCTGGAGCCCAACGGTATTTATGGTAACCCCATCCGTGAGCTTGACCTGAGCGGCAATCCGAACCTGACGACCATCGCCTACAAGAACTTCATGAATGCATGGCGCTCCTACGTCACGAACGCCCCGCTCGAGGTGCTCAAAATCGGCGATGCTCCGATTACCGATGGCCGCGTCGTCATCCTGAGCCTCTGCAGTGCTGCACCCTATTACGCAGCCTCCACGTCGCTCACCCTCTCGGGCAACTCGGTGAAGATTCTCGACATGTCGAGCCTGCCCAGTTCCGACAAGGTCGAGTGGGTCGACGTGACCGGATGTCCCAACATCGAGAGCATCTCGGTGATGAGCTACTATTCGCTCAAGACGCTCTACGTGACCGCCGAGCAGAAGAGCGCCATCGATGCAGGTAGCATCGTCGTATCGGATACCTACAAACAGCTCAAGATTGAGGTCCGTTAGTCCGGTGCGGAGTTCGCTTCGCGGAGCGCCCGGTGCTCCGGAGACGAATTTCCACTGCGGAATATCTGCCGGTCAACCGGCCGGTCCGTTCAAAGGGGGCAGCAATTCATCGAATCGCGGCCCCCTTTGGCGTTTTCGGCCCCGGCCTGTATGGGTCGGGAATTTGGAAAAGCCTCTGGAAAATCGTATCTTGGAGCGTGAAACAAAGACCGGCGTTGGGCCAGCCCCTCCTCCAAAACAAGCAGTCCCTATGAAACCTCGCGTCCTGTTCCCGGCCGTTGCGGCCGTTGCCTCGCTTGCCGCCTGCGACCGCGCGGCGACCCCCGACCATGTTAATTTCATCCTCATCAACCTCGACGATGCCGGCAACGGCGACTTCTCCTTCTCGGGAGCGGCGGGCTACACCACGCCCAACATCGACCGCCTGGTGAGCGAGGGGATGCGCTACACGCACTTCTACGCCGTGCAGCCCATCAGCGGGGCGTCGCGTGCCGGCCTGCTCACGGGATGCTATCCCAACCGCATCGGCTTTGCCCATGCGCCCGGTCCCGGGTGTCCCTACGGAATCGCCGACGACGAGGAGACGATTGCCGAGGTGCTCCGCAAGCGCGATTATGCCACGGCGATTTTCGGCAAGTGGCATCTGGGCGATGCCGGGAAGTTCCTGCCTCTCCAGCACGGGTTCGACGAGTGGTACGGCCTTCCCTATTCGAACGACATGTGGCCCTACCATCCCAAATGGGAGTTCCCCGACCTGCCGACCTACGAAGGCAACCGCATCGTGGGCTACAACCTCGACCAGTCGAACCTTACGGCCGAATATACCGAACGGAGCGTGCGGTTCATCCGTGCAAACCGCGACCGTCCCTTCTTCCTCTACCTGGCCCATTCGATGCCCCATGTGCCGCTGGCCGTCTCGGAGCGTTTCCGCGGCCGGAGCGGGGCGGGGCTCTACGGCGATGTGATGATGGAGCTCGACTGGAGTGTGGGCGAGGTGATGCGGACGCTCCGCGAGGAGGGGCTCGACCGGAATACGCTGGTGGTCTTCACCTCGGACAACGGCCCGTGGATTGCCTACGGCAACCATGCCGGCTCGACGGGCGGGCTGCGCGAGGCCAAGGCGACAACCTTCGAAGGGGGCCTGCGCGTGCCGATGGTGGCCTGGTGGAAGGGGACGGTTCCCGCAGGTACGGTCTGCAACCGGCTCACTTCGAACATCGACCTGCTGCCGACCTTCGCCCAAATCGCCGGTGCGCCCCTGCCGCCGCTCGAAATCGACGGCGTGAGCCTGCTGCCGCTGCTGCGCGACCCCCAGGCAGCTCCGGTGCGTGACGCCCTGGCGCTCTACTACCAGGAGAACAGCCTCGAGGCGGTGACCGACGGCCTCTACAAGCTCGTCTTCCCGCACGACTATCTGGCCTACGGCATGCCCGGCAACGACGGACAGCCGGGCGAGATGGTTCCCCGCCGGGTCGAAAGGGCCGAACTCTATGACCTGCGCCGCGACCCGGGCGAACGCTACGACGTTGCTGCGCAGCATCCCGAGGTGGTGGCACGGCTCGATTCCGTGGCCCGGCACTACCGCGCCGTGCTGGGCGACGACCTGACGGGCGCTCCCGGCAGCGGACGGCGCAAGCCCGGGTCGCGGTAGCGGGGCGGATTGCACGAAACGGTAAACGGCGGGGGAGGAATATTCGATTCCTCCCCCGCCGTGCGTTGTGCCGTCGCCCCCTCCGGCATGGGCGGCGTCTCATTCCCGCCGCGTTGGCCCCGCTCCGGGGTGCGGCCGCGCCTCGTGGCATTCGCGCTTCGTGCGCGCCGCCGGCCGGCGTCAGTTCCCTCCGGTCGGCTCATCCGTTCGGATGCCGGACTCCGGTGCGGGGTTCCATGCCTTGCCGGCACCCGCGGCGGGGGAGGCATCCCGCGGCGGGGTCGCGCCGCTCCCCTTTTCGCTCATCCGGTAGGCCGACGGCGGAATGCCCATGATGCGGGTGAACAGACGCGAGAAGTAGGCCGGGTCGTCGAATCCGAGCATCTGCGCAATCTCTCTGATTTTCAAATTCGAAAGCTCGATGTACTGACAGGCGCGCTGGATTTTCAGCTTCAGCAGGTAGCCGATGGGCGACATGCCCGTCTCGCGCTGGAAGAGCATCGAAAAGTGCGAGGGCGAGTAACGGAAATGCGCGGCCAGCTCCTCGAGCGAGGGTCGGTGGCCGATGTGCTCCTCCATGTAGCGGATGACCTGCCCCGAGAAGGAGAGTCCGTGGTCCGTCCGGCTGCGCGTCGAATCGTAGGGCTCCGCATAGAGGAACGAGGCGAGCAGGTGGTGCAGACAGGCCGACGTGTAGCGCATGTAGTCGATGGTGTAGGCGAGCGAGAAGCTCCGATAGAGCTCTTCGAAGAGGCTCAGGCGCTCCTGGATGCGCGACTCCCTGCCGGGCTGGATGTCGCGCGGAGCATGCCCGTCGGGGCAGTAGCAGCGGCAGTTCCGGCCCTTGAAGTGGAGCCAATAGATTGTCCAAGGATTTCCGTTGTCGGCTCCCAGTTCATAGGGAACATCGGGCGGAAGAACGGCATACTGGTTCTTGTGGAGCAGGTACCGTTGTCTGTCGATGCGGTACCACCCCTCGCCTTCGGTGCAGTAGAGCAGCATGGCGTAGTCGCATCCCTGTTGCTTAAGGACGTAGTGGTACTTCACACGGGGAAAGTAGCCGATTTTCCGCAGATAGAGATTCCCGACGAGCGGGTCGGCGGCGTATGCGTCGAGCAGCGTGTCGGGCAGCGAGACGAAACGTTCGTCCTTGAATCCCTCCTTGATTCTGAGCATGGCGTTAGTCGTAAGATAATACAAGCAAATCGGAATAAAGGTAATGAATCTTTTCGATATTTGGGGTTATTTTTGTCTGTCTGAACTTCACGTGTGGTTTCGTGCGGACGAATCTGTCCCGGAAAAGGGAAGAACAGCGCTGCGGAACCGTGTTCCGGTGTCAAATGCATGGTGTCGGGCCGAACCGATGAGGTCCGGCCTGAAAGCCGCGGGATTTTCATGGACAGACCCGGATTCGGTGAAACCGGCGATGAAATAGAACCGTATGATGATATGAAACATTTGGTTATCTGTGTGTTGGCCGTTCTGTTGGCGGCCTGCGGGCCGAACGCGGCAGAGAAGGAGCTGGCGCGGCAAATCCGCAGCGACCGTTCGCTGCAGCAGGTCGACAGCATGGCCCGCGCGGTCATCCGCCAGGGGCTGACGGCCGGAAGCGGATACTCCCAGGTCTGGATACGCGACCTGAATACCTTCATCGAGGTGGCCTGCGAGGAGATGGAGCCTGCCGTGCTGCGCGAGGCCATCCTGCTCTTCTTCGCGCTGCAGCAGCCCAACGGCGAGATGATTGACGGCTACGTGCTCAAACCCGACTTCACGTGGGAGGACGACTCGCCCTACTATTCCGATGCGGCGCCCGACCATGTGGCCTTCAAGAATACGGTCGAGACCGACCAGGAGAGCTCGCTCATCCAGACCGTCGGCAAGTATGTCCGGGCGACGGGCGACCGCTCGATTCTCGACGAGGTCGTCGCCGGCCGCAGCGTGCGGCAGCGCATGGACGAGATGGTCGACTACCTGCTCCGCGAACGCTACGACGAGACCTACGGGCTGCTCTTCGGCGCCATGACGGCCGACTGGGGCGATGTCCAGCCCTACGACGACTTCGGCTGCGACATGAACGAGAAGTCCTTCCCGGCCATCGACATCTACGACAATGCGATGTTCCTGCTGGCGCTCGACTGGCTCGCGGAGCTGGCCGACGACGATGCGCGGCGGGAGCACTGGGCCGCAATGCACGACCGTGTGGCGGAGCAGGCCCGCCGCCATCTGTGGGACGCCGGGCGCCGGAAGTTCATCCCGCATATCTACCTCGGGGCGCGCCCGCCCATGCCCGAAGGGTTCGACGAGAACCAAATCCACTTCCACGGCGGCACGGCCGTCGCCATCGAGGCGGGGCTGCTCACGCCTGCCGAAATCGAGGCGGTCAATGCCCGGATGGTCGAAAACGTCCGTCTGTCGGGCATGCCGAGCATCGGCCTGACGCTCTATCCGACCTATCCCGAAGGGATGTTCGCGGGCGGCATGTCGAAACCCTATGTCTACCAGAACGGCGGCGACTGGACCTGGTTCGGCGGCCGCATGATTCAGCAGCTCATCGCCCACGGGATGGTCGCCGAGGCCTACGACGAGGTGCGGCCGATGATTGACCGCGTGATTGCCAACGGCGGATTCTTCGAGTGGTACGGCATGGGCGGAGTCCCGAGCGGCAGCGGCCACTTCAAGGGTTCGGCCGGCGTGCTGGCCAAGGCTATCGGCATGTTCGACGCCTGGGCCGACGAGCGGCTCGACCGGTAGCGGAGCCTCGAGCCGGGCCCGGTTTCGCCGTGACGCATGGAGCGGAACCGTTGTGTTGACGGGTGCGGAACTGCTGTGAAGAAGGAGGCGGTGCCGTTGAGACGAAGGAGGCGGAACGGGCCCGACAATCGGGGCTTCTTCCCGAAATTTTGTTAACTTTGTGCATGGAGCGTTCCGTGTGAAGATTCCGCTCCGGGATTTGCGTGCCGCTGTCAGCGGCCGCCGCCCGGGAGCTGCGGCGAAGCCTTGCGTTCCTGCCGGGGCGGGGCTCGGCATCTGCGGAGCGCGCCGGCGAACCAACCTCCAACCGAATGTGAACATGAAGCCCAAGCACCTCCTTCCCTCGTTGTGCGCTGCCGGAGCGGTCCTGCCCGCTGCGGCCCATGCGGTGCCTCCGGAGCCCGCTCCACCCGCCCGTCCGCAGCAACCCCACATCATCCTCATCGTCACCGACCAGCAGCGGGGCGACGCCCTCGGCTGCTGCAATCCTGCGGTCATCTCGCCCAACCTCGACGCGCTGGCGCGCGACGGCGTGCGCTTCACGCGTGCCTATACGTCGGCTCCGAGCAGTACACCGGCCCGTGCCGGGCTGCTTACGGGCATGTCGCCCTGGGGCCACGGCATGCTGGGCTACGGCCGTGTGGCCGAACACTATCCCTGCGAGATGCCGCAGCTGCTGCGCGATGCGGGTTACTGGACCCTGGGCATCGGCAAGATGCACTGGTCGCCGCAGCAGGCCACCCACGGATTCCACGCCACGCTGCTCGACGAGAGCGGCCGGGTCGAGTCCCCCTACTTCATGAGCGACTACCGCAAGTGGTTCGCCCTCCATGCTCCGGGGCTCGACCCCGATGCGACGGGCATCGGGTGGAATGCCCACGGCGCGGCGCCCTATGCGCTGCCCGAGGAGTTGCACCCGACGGTGTGGACCGGCGACCGGGCCGTCGAGGCCATCGGGAGCTACGCCTCCGACCGGCCGCTCTTCCTGAAGGTCTCCTTTGCCCGTCCGCACAGCCCCTACGACGCGCCGCAACGGCTCGTCGACCTCTATGCCGGCCGCGATATTCCCGGTCCGGCCGTGGGCGACTGGGCGGCCGCTTTCGGCATGCTGACCGACCCCGAACAGGACCTCGAGGCGGCCTACGGCGATTTCGGCGCCGAATATGTGGAGAACTCGAAGCGGCACTACTACGCCTCGGTGACCTTCATCGACGAGCAGGTGGGCCGCATCGTCGAGGCGCTGCGCAGGCGCGGCATGTACGACAACGCACTCATCTTCTTCGTCTCGGACCACGGCGACATGATGGGCGACCACCATCACTGGCGGAAGACCTATGTCTACGAGGGTTCGGCGCACATCCCCTTCATCGTGAAGTTCCCGTCCGGAACGGCCGGAGCCGCGGCCCCCGGCTCGACCGACGCGCGCGTGGTCGAACTGCGCGACGTGCTGCCCACGATGCTCGATGCGGCCGACGTGCCGGTACCTTCGGCCGTCGAGGGGCTCTCGCTGCTGCGCGGGGGGCCGTGGCGCGCATGGCTCGACATGGAGCATGCGACCTGCTACAGCGACGACAACTACTGGTGCGCGCTGACCGACGGCCGCTGGAAATACATCCGCTTCCTCCGTACGGGCCGGGAGCAGCTCTTCGACCTCGAGGCGGACCCCTGCGAGCTGCACGACCTGGCGGGCGATGCCGCAGCGGCCGGGCAGTTGGCGCTGTGGCGCAGCCGGATGGTCGACCATCTGACGCCGCGCGGCGAGGAGTGGGTTCGCGACGGGCAGCTCGTCCTGCGCCGCGAAACGATGCTCTACAGCCCCAATTACCCCGGAAAACCCTGATGCCATGACAGACTCTGCACTCCGGCATCCCCTGCGGATGCTCCTTCCGCTTCTCTGCGCCCTCGCCCTCGCCCTCGCCCTTGCCGCCTGCTCGTCGCCCGGCGCGGTCGCAACCTTCCGCGAGGCCGACGACCCCACGGCCGACACGCTGGCCGACTGGACGGCCGTCGCGCCGGGCCTCCACGTCTCGTGGGGCTCCGTCGACGTGCGCTATCCCCGCTCGGTCGCCCCGCAGGCCGACTCCGCCTGCTGCCGCCTCACGGCGTGGCGCGGCGAACGCGTCTCGGCGCAGCTGCTGCTCTGGACGGCCGACAGCATCGGCGCCGTGCGGTGCCGCGTCGGCAAATTCCGGTCTTCGGGCGCCTCGCTTCCGGCCGACATCGCCCGCACGCGCTTCGTGCGTTATGTGCTGACCGACGAGTTCGGCCCCGGCTGCGGCTACCGCAACGACGGTGACTTCCCCACCTCGCTCTCGCCCGACCTGCTCGATACGCTCGACCGCTTCGACATGGAGGCCTGCACGACGCGCCCCGTGTGGGTGACCGTCGACGTGCCGGCCGACGCTCCGGCGGGGCTCTACCGCACGACGGTCGAGGTGACGGGACAGGGAGTAGTCCGGCGCCGCCTCCCGCTCGAACTGCAGGTGCGTGAGCACCGCCTGCCGCCCGCTTCCGAGTGGCGGTTCCACCTCGACCTGTGGCAGCATCCGGCGGCCGTGGCCCGCGTCGAGGGGCTGGAACTCTGGAGCGATGCCCACTTCGAGGCGCTGCGTCCGCTGGTGCGGATGCTCTCCGACGCGGGACAGAAGGTGGTGACGGCAACGCTCAACCGCGACCCCTGGAACCACCAGTGCTACGATGCCTACGACCCGATGATTCGCTGGAGCCGCCGCGCCGACGGCACGTGGCACTACGACTATACGCGTTTCGACCGCTGGGTGGCGCTCTGCCGCGAGGAGGGTATCGTCGGGTCCATCAACTGCTACTCGCTGCTGCCGTGGAACAACCTGCTCGAGTATCGCGACGAGGCGACGGGCGAACTCCGCGAGGTCGAGGCCGACCCCGCGACGCCTCGCTTCGAGGAGTACTGGGCTCCCTTCCTGCGTGACTTCACGGCCCATCTCGACGAGCGGGGCTGGCTGGGCCTCTGCAACGTGGCCATGGACGAACGTGACCCCGCGACGATGGAGCGGGCCGTGGAGCTGCTGCGCCGCGTGGCCCCCGAGCTGGGCATCGCGCTGGCCGACAACCATGCCAGCTACCGCCGCTATCCCGACCTGGAGGATGTCTGCGTGCAGATGGACTGCCGCGTGGCCGACGAGGACCTGGCCCGCCGGCGGAGCGAAGGGCTGGTGACGACCTACTACGTCTGCTGCTCGTCGGCCTTCCCCAATACCTTCACCTTCTCGCAACCCTGGGAGGCATGCTACATGGGGTGGTTCGCCGCAGCTGCCGGTTACGACGGCCTGCTGCGCTGGGCCTACAACTCGTGGCCGGCCGACCCGCAGCGCGATTCGCGCTTCACGGCCTGGCCTGCGGGCGACACCTTCATCGTCTATCCCGGGGCGCGCTCCTCGGTGCGCTTCGAGCGGCTGCGCGAGGGCATCCAGGACTACGAGAAAATCCGCCTGCTGCGCGAGGAGCTGATGGCCGACCCTTCGGACGAACACGCCGCGCAGCTCGACGCGCTCGACCGCACGCTGGCCCGCTTTGCCGAGCCCGACCCTTCGCAGCCGTGGCCCGAACTGCTCGCCGGGGCCCGGCGGCTGCTCGACAGCATCGGCCGGTAGGCGGATGCCCCGGCCACGCCCCTGAGCGGACGCATGTCACAGCGGCATGCGTCCGCTTTTTTGCGTCCGAAGGGCAAAAAAGTGCGCTTTCCCAATAAACATAGGTGCCCCTGCATCCCCCTCGCGGCGTGTAAAGGGATTGTCATGCGTTTCACATGCCGCTGCAACAAACTCTTCGGACATTTGCATCCGGAAAAGAACTACTATGAGGATGCAGAAGAAAACCGTTATCGTTTTTACGTTCATTGCACTGTTTTTCGCGGCCGTTGCCGAGGCCGCACCCTTCCGGGGCCGCGTCATCGACCGCCTCTCGCGCGAACCGCTCATCGGAGCGACCGTCCTGCTGAGCGGCACCACCCGGGGTACGACCACCGATGCCGCAGGCGAGTTCCAGCTCGACCTGCCCCGCGGCGAACACCGGCTTGAAATCTCCTACGTTGCCTATCTTCCCCAGCAAATCGCGGTCCGCGTCCCCTCGGGCGACGAGGTGCTGCTCGTCGAGCTCGAGCCCGACACCCAGACCCTCTCGGCCGTGACGGTGACCGCCCGCAAGAACCTTGAGTCGGAGCGCAGCCTCCAGACCGAGCGCATCGCCTCGAACGTCGCCATCGAGAACATGGGCGCCCGCGAGATGGAGCTCAAGGGGCTCTCGAACGTCGAGGAGGGTGTCAAGAAAATCTCGGGCATCTCCATCGCCTCGGCCGGCCAGCTCATCGTCCGCGGCCTGGGCGACCGCTACAGCATCACCACGCTCAACGGCCAGCCCATCGCCTCGCCCAACCCCGACAACAAGCTCATCCCGCTCGACATATTCCCCGCCTCGGCCGTGCGCAACATCACCGTGAGCAAGGTCTACGAGGTGACCTCCTACGCCGACTACTCGGGTGCCCACATCGACATCGGCACCAAGGACCAGAACGGCGAGAACTTCTTCTCGGCGGGTCTCTCGGTCGGCGGACACTTCAATACGCTGGGCCGCTCCTTCTACCGGATGGACCACCGCTCGCTCTTCTCGCGTCCCGAGGTCGATGCGCGTGCGATGAGCTGCAGCCTTGCCGAGTACCGCGACTACGTCCGCACGAAGGATATTTTCGATACCGACTTCTCGGTCTCGAAGAGCGCTTCGCTCCCCTCGTTCGGCGGCAACGTCGCCTGGGGCCACAACTTCAAGGTGGGGCGCCAGACGCTGAGCGTGCTCGCCTCGGGCGGTATCGACAACGGCCAGCAGCGCATGGACGATGCGCAGAACCGCATCCTCGAGGGTACGGGTACGGTGACCGACGAGTACACCTACGACAGCTTCGCCTCGGAGCTCAAGATGGCGGCGCTGGCCAGCGTGGGAATGTCGCTTCGCGAAAGCGACCGTGTGGGCTACACCTTCTTCTTCGCCCGCAATGCCATCGACACCTACATGCGCCGCGAGGGATTCGATGCCGAGGGCCACAATCTGGTGGGCAGCAACGACGTGCTCCACATCTACAAGCTGATGACCCACCAGCTCAACGGCCAGCACAACTTCGGCGAGCGGTGGCAGCTGCGCTGGAGCGGCGCCTACACCTCGACCGCATCGGACGAACCCGACCGCCGCCAGGTGATGTTCCGCCGCCGCGACGACGGCTCGCTCACCCTCTTCAAGCTCAACCAGCAGGAGACCATGCGCTACTTCGGCGAGCTCGAGGAGAACGAATGGAACGGCCATGTGGCGGCCGACTACCGCTTCGGCGCCCACAAGCTGACGGCCGGCGTCGCCTACAAGGACAAGTCGCGCGACTACCGCGGCACGCGTTTCTACTACGACCTCTCGGCGCTCGACCCCGTCATCGACAACATCTACGACACGGACGGCTACCTCTCGTTCGAGAACGTCCAGAACGGGTCGCTCTCCATCAACCGCCAGCAGCAGCCCAAGGACAGCTACGAGGCCGGCAACCGGATTCTGGCCGGTTACCTCGCGCTCGACCTGCAGGCCACCGAATCGCTGCTCATCAACGCCGGCGTGCGCTACGAAGTCTCGAAGCAGTGGGTCAACTACTACGACGACCAGAGCCTGGCCAAGCGCCGCAACCTCGACAAGAACGACCTCTTCCCGGCGCTCAACCTCAAGTATGCCCTCAATGACCGCCACCAGATGCGTCTCTCGCTTTCGCGGACCGTCACCCGCCCGTCGTTCATCGAGATGGCCCCCTTCCTCTACCAGGAGTCCTACGGCTCGATGCAGCTGCGCGGTAACGAGGCGCTGCAGAACGGCTACAACTACAACGTCGACCTGCGTTACGAATTCTTCAACCGCGAGGGCGACATGTTCTCGGTGACGGGCTACTACAAGTACCTCGACCAGCCCATCGAGCGCGTGCAGATGCTTGCGGGCGGCGCCGCGGTCCACACCTTCCGCAACGCCGACAACGGCATGGCGGCCGGCATCGAGGTCGAATTCCGCAAGACACTGCTGCGCGACCTGCGCATCGGCATCAACGGCTCCTACATGTACACCAACGTCAAGCTGCCCGAGGGCGGCGCCTACACCAACAAGGAGCGTGCGCTGCAGGGTGCCTCGCCCTACCTCTTCAACGCCGATGTGACCTACGCACCCTCGCTGGGCGAGGAGCGGCGGCTCTCGCTGGCGCTGCTCTACAACCTGCAGGGCCCCCGCATCCATGCGGTCGGCATCTCGGGGCTGGGCGACATCGAACAGCGTACGATGCACACGCTCGACTTCGCCGCCTCGTACCGCTTCAACCGCCTCTTCGAGCTGAAGCTCCAGCTCGACAACCTGCTCGACGCCTCCTATGTCTTCGACCAGGAGGTTCCCCAGACGGGGTCGTCGGTCGAGGTGGAGCGCTACCGCCTGGGACTGGGCTTCGAGGTGGGGCTGAGCATCCGCTTCTGAACGCGGACCGGATATGAAACAAACCACAGGGTAAAATAAAACATTAAAAAATTCCAACAAGATGAAAACGAACTGGAAAATGTTGAATGCGGCACTCGTTGTCGCGATGTTCCTCGCAACCTCCTGCTCCGAGAGCGACAACGGCTCCGCAACGCCGTCGCTCAGCGGCGAAATAGCCTCGGGTACGACCCTCGTCGGCAACGTTACGGCCGATGCCTCGCTGGTCAAGGGCGGCACCTACAAGTTGAGCGGCGGCCTGCACGTCAAGGCCGGTGCGACGCTCCGCATCCCCGAAGGGGTTACCATCGAGGCTGTCGACGATGCCGTGGTAGACTATATCCTTGTCGAGCAGGGAGCCAAAATCGATGCCCAGGGTACGGCTTCGAACCCGATTGTGATGACCAGCGAGCTGAAGAAGGCGGGCGCCTGGGGCGGTATCCATATCTGCGGCCGCGCCCACACGAATGCCGGCGCGGGCGTTCTCTCGGAGATTGGCAACTCGCCCTACGGCGGTCAGGATGACGCCGACAACTCGGGTACGCTGCGCTACATCCGCCTTGAATATACGGGCTTTGCCTTCGACGAGGAGCACGAGGCCAACGGCATCTCGTTCTACGGCGTGGGCAACGGCACGACGGTCGAGTATCTGCAGGCCTACAAGGGCTCGGACGACGGTTTCGAGTTCTTCGGCGGTTCGGTCGACGTGAAGCACATGGTGGTGACCAGCTGCTCGGATGACTCGTTCGACTGGACCGAGGGCTGGAACGGCCGCGGCCAGTTCCTGGTGGCCTATCAGGAGGGTGCATCGACGCTCGGCTACGAGTGCGACTGCCTGATGGAGTGCGACAACAACGGTTCGAACTTCGGCGCCGCGCCGGTGGCACACCCCGTGCTGGCCAACGTGACGCTCGTGGGCAACGGCTCCACGGAGAGCACGCACGGCGTACGTCTGCGTGCCGGCACGCAGGTCGAGCTCTGCAATGCCCTCATCACCGGCAAGCCGGGATGCATTACGGTCGAGACCTCCGAAACGGAGAATGCGCTGAAGCAGGGGACGTCGAAGCTCACCCATATCGCCATGAGCTCGGAACTCTCCTCGAAGGAGGGCATCTATACCAATGCCGACTTCGAGGCCGCAACGGGCAACAGCACCGACTATGTTCCGGCACTGACCGGCCGCTACGTGGGTACGGTTGCCGGCGGCGAGGCTCCGTCGGACAGCTTCTTCGAGACGGCCAATTACAAGGGCGCGGTTCCTTCCGACGACGACTGGACGGCCGGCTGGACGCTCTGACACCCCTCCGGCGGCTTTGGCGGGGGCGCCCCTCCATGCCGCCTCTCCCGGCCCGCACGGGCGGGACAGCCTCCGGGCGGAATGCGCCCCGGAAAACAGGAGAACCGGAACTTCTGCGGAAGTTCCGGTTCTCGGTTTTTTGCGGAGGCCGCGTGAGCGCCTGCCGTGGACGGGCATGTCGGCCGGTCAGTCGTTCTTGAAGAGGTCCACCTCGCCGGTTTCGACCTTGCGGTACATGTCGGCCAGCTCGGCGATGACGGGCGAGATGAATTCGAGCGTGTCGGCCACGGCCGACTTCCCGCCCTCGCCCTTGATGCGGTAGAGCATGGCGGCGTAGAGCGCCCGGAAGCAGAGTTCCGTGTCGCTCATTCCCGGGTTGCCGAGCACCTGGCGCAGGCGCGGCAGTTCGGGCTCGAGCCGGGCGAAGGTGGTGCGGTAGTGGGCCCCCACGGGAAACTTCAGCAGCTGGAGGTGGAGGTTGTGCATGTCGCCGATGAGGTGGAGCGTATGCTCCAGGTGGCCCTTTTCGTCCTTGCCCTCCTGATGGAGCAGGTTGACGATGTCCATGTACCAGAGCAGGAAGAGGTGCTTCTTCTCCTCGGGGATGTCCTTGCGCGGCTCGACGAGCTGCGAGTAGATGGCCTCGGGGCTGAACTGCAGGGCGCGCAGCAGGTCCTCCAACTGCCACAGATAAAGGATGTATTCGGCGATGTTCTCGCGCCGTTTGGCTTGTGCTATGTCCATGTTCGATGCGGAAATCCGCCTTCAGACCCTTCCGCCCGCCCGGCACCTTTCGGTTCCCTCTCCGGCTTCTTTGCCCGGTCGGTGTTCCCCCTCGGTTCCCTCTCCGGCTCTCTTTGCTCGGTCGGGTTCTCCTCGGTTCCCTCTCCGGCTCTTCGGGTTCGGCGGCGGGGTCTTCGGCTATTTAATCCATGTTTTGGCTCCCGTGCGGTGCTTGAGGAAGTACTGCTGCGACTTGAGCAGGTTGCGCGACTGGAGCACCATGTTCTTCGTCTCGTTGAGAATCGTCAGATAGAGCATCGAGGCCTTGGTGTTCACCGCAGCTTCGTTGATGCGGCCCAGCTCCGACTTGATGGCCTCGGCAATCGACTCGAAGAGCTGGTCGCGCAGCGTGAGCACCTCCTCGATGTCCGAGAAGTCGCCCTCGCGCAGCATCTGGTTGATGCGGCGGTAAATCGACTCCACGTCGTCGTTGATGGACATCAGGTCCTTGGCCTGGGCCTTCGAAAGTCCCTCGTGGTTGTTGTCGATGTGCTCGAATGCCGGGCGGGTGATGTGCATCAGCGCCTTGGTCATCTCGTTGAGGTAGTCGACCACCTGGACGTAGTAGTGGGCCGTATTGACGTCGCTGCTCTGGAGCTTCTTGAGGGTGGGCAGCAGCGTGTATTTGCGCTCGCGCGACTGGTAGAAGAGGTCGTTCGACTCCTTGACCATGTTGCGCAGCTCCTTGCGGTTCTCCACCATCACGGCGATGAGCGTGCGGTCGTAGATTTTCGTGGCGCACTCCATCGTCGTGCAGACCTCCTCGCGCAGGTTGTGGATGATGTCCTCGGTGGTGGTGTTCTTTTTCGAGGCCGGGCTCTCGCTCTTCTCCTTCTTGCGGAAGTTGCTGTGGAAGAGCATGTAGCCGCAGAGCAGCGTGATGACCACGAAGGCCGCCGTACCGCCGTAGATGAGCACCAGTCCCACCACGAAGGCGATGAGGAAACCGCCCAGCGCCGTGACGAACCATCCGGCGACGACGGTCATGACGCCCGAGATGCGGTATACGGCGCTCTCACGGCCCCAGGCGCGGTCGGCCAGCGAGGTACCCATGGCCACCATGAAGCAGACATAGGTGGTCGAGAGCGGCAGCTTGAGCGAGGTGGCCAGCGCGATGAGCAGGGCCGACGTGGTGAGGTTCACCGTGGCGCGAATCATGTCGTAGGGGGCGCCGCTGTGTTCGACGTCCTCGTATTCGAAGCGGCGCGCAATGGAGTCGCGGACGCGCTGGGGGATGATGCGCGCGATGCCGGCGTTGACGTTGAGCGCCGCACGCACAATCGTACGCGAGAAGACCGACGAGCCGTACTGCTCCGAGCCCTCGTCGCCCTGGGCCGAGAGCGAGATTTCGGTCTCGGTGACGTGCATCGACTTCTTCGAGGTCCAGAGCGTGAGAATCATGATGGCGCCGGCCGCCAGCAGGATGAAGAAGTTGGCCGGCACGTTTTCGTTGAGGGCCTCCATGAGTATCTGGTCGTTGCCGGCGCGGTGGGCGATGCCGTAGGCGTCGAAGCCGGCCACCGGCACACCGATGAAGTTCACCAGGTCGTTGCCGGCGAAGGCAAGCGCCAGGGCGAAGGTTCCGGCCAGAATCGTGATGCGCAGAATGTTGATTTTCAGCCGCTGGATGATGAACAGCAGCGCCGAGCAGCCCACCCAGCAGATGAAGAGCGAGAGCATCAGGTGGCTGTCGATGAAGTTGACGAAGGCGTGGCCCGCAAGCACCGACTTGAGCCCCTTGAAGAGGGCGAAGTAGACGATGGCCGTGAGCGAGGCGCCGCACCAGAGCGAACCGTAGCGGCGGAAGAGCGCCGTGTAGCGGAACGAGAAGATGGTGCGCGAGATGTACATGACAATCGTGCCGCAGGTGAAGGCGATGACCACCGAGAGCAGAATCGCCGAGACGATACCCATCGCCCGCGAGGTGTTGATGAACTCTCCGAGGGCCGAGGTGCCGAGCGCCGGGTCGTTCGCGATTTTGTAGATGGAGACGGCGATGGCCGAGCCCAGCAGGCAGAAAATCAGCGAAACGGTGGTCGAGGTGGGGAGTCCCCACGAATTGTAGAGGTCCAGCAGGATGACGTTGGCGAACATGACGCCTAGATAGAGGGTCATCACTTCGCGGAAGGTGAAGAGCCCGGGATTGAACATGCCGCTGCGGGCCACCTCCATCATGCCGCTCGAGGTGAGTACTCCGACGATGATGCCGACGGAGGCGACCGTGAGAATCGTTCGCATCGAGGCGGCTTTCGAGCCGATGGCGGAGTTGAGGAAGTTGACTGCGTCGTTCGTTACGCCGACAAAGAGTCCGGAGACAGCGAGAATACCGAGAATGACGATGATTACGGTGTAGATTTCGCTCATGGGGGGTCCTTGATTGTTTGGACAAAATTACTCCAAATTTTTCGGTGAAACGACCTTTTCATGGATTGTTAACGTTAACTTAACGTCTCGTCCGTGACGGAGCGTGCGGCGGTTCCCGGATGTGTGGCCGGCAGCCTGCCGCGACCCGGTCCCGAGGGGCGTGCATGCGAAAAATCCGGGAAGCTGCGGCGGTGTTCCGCCGCGGCTTCCCGGATGCTGTCGGGCCGGTTGCCCGGCCGCAGGGTGCGGTGCGAAGTGTTACTCTTCGTCGGTGTCGGTGTAGGCCTTCAGCAGCTTCTCCTGCACGTCGGCGGGAACCTGCTCGTACGAAGCGAACTTCATCGAGTAGGTGGCCGAACCCGACGTCAGCGACGAGAGCGAGGTCGAGTAGCGGTAGAGCTCGGCCAGAGGCACCGTGGCGTTCAGACGGTCGAAGCCCTTGTCGGACTCCATGCCCAGAATCATCGCGCGGCGGTTCTGCAGGTCGCTCATCACGGCGCCCATGTACTCGCTCGGCACCAGAATCTCGACGTTGTAGATGGGCTCCATGATTTTGGGCCCTGCGTTGCGGAAGGCCTCCTTGAAGGCGTTGCGCGCGGCCAGCTTGAACGAGATTTCGTTCGAGTCCACCGGGTGCATCTTGCCGTCGTAGATGACGGCGCGGATGTCGCGGGCGTAGGAACCCGTCAGCGGGCCCTGGTCCATCTTCTCCATGATACCCTTCAGGATGGCGGGCATGAAGCGGGCGTCGATGGCGCCGCCGACGATGGCCGAGTAGAACTGCAGCTTGCCGCCCCACGGAAGGTCGTACTCCTCCTTGGTCTTGACATTGACGACCATGTCGCCCTTGCCCGGAATCTTGTAGTTCTTCGGTTCGGGCATGCCGTCGTAGTAGGGCTCGATAATCATGTGCACCTCGCCGAACTGTCCGGCGCCGCCCGACTGCTTCTTGTGGCGGT
>ENA-OVGC01000708-OVGC01000708.1-human-gut-metagenome-genome-assembly--contig:-NODE-708-length-29479-cov-11.599884_pt1 | contig 29479 bp, 20 predicted proteins | sample MGYA00237768_ERZ505415 | MGnify/ENA primary metagenome ERZ505415 (study PRJEB26158, sample SAMN06016382) | human gut metagenome | biome: human gut; feature: ankylosing spondylitis patient; material...
ATGTTCGCTTATGGGGTCATGCCAGCGGCTTTGATGTTTAGCCGTATGTCAGCCGCTTACTTCTTGCAGCGCCAGAGGAAGGTCACGATCTGACCGCGGGTGCAGTCGTTGTCGGCGCCGAACAGTCCGCCGCCGATGCCGGTGGTGATGCCCTTCTTCGCTGCCCATGCCACTGCGTCTGCATAGAAGGCCGTGGTGGAAACATCGCTGAACTCGGCGCTGCCGCTGACTGCGGGGCTGCCGGAGGCACGATAGAGGAAGGTCACGCTCTGCGCACGGGTGCAGATAGCGTTGGGGCTGAACTTACTCTCGCCTGTGCCGCTGGTAATGCCGTTTTCGACAGCCCAGGCAACAGCCTTGGCATAGAAAGCGTCAGCGGGAACATCCGTGAAGCTGCTTATGCTCTTGGGGGCGGGAGAACCGGCCGCACGCCACAGGAAGGTGACGATCTGCGCGCGGGTGCAGGGATCGTTGGGAGCGAACATATTACTGCTCACGCCGTTGGTGATGCCCTTCTCCACTGCCCAATCAATCGCCTCCTCATAGTAGCTGCCCTCCGCTACATCCACAAACACGCCGGTCTGGGGGTTGCCGTTGGCCTTCATAAAGATGACCTCGATGGTATGGGTTCTGCGGACATTCTCAAAGGTGTAGGACTTCACCGCGCCGATGCTCTTGCCATCGATCTTGACATTGGCGACAGCATAGCCCTTATCCGGAGTGATTGTGAAGGTCTGATCTTTGCCCTCGCGGACGCTGACATTGCCGGAGGGAGAGATGGAACCGCCAGTACCGGCAGTTGCCTTGATGGTGTAGTAGCTGTCGCCGCTGCTTCCACCGCCATTGTAGCGCCACTGAGCCGTGACGGTCAGGTTTTCGGCGGGCATGGTGGACGGGATGGCCGGGGTCCACCCTGCGAAGGTGTAGCCAGTCTTGGTGGGATCGGCGGGGGCAGTGATGGCAGTGCCGTGGTCCTGGGTGATGGGCGCGATGGTACTGCCGCCGTTGGTGTCGAAGGTGAGGGTGTACTGGTTCACGGTCCACTTAGCCTTGATGGTCATATTCTCGGCGGGCATGGTGGTGGGGATGGCCGGGGTCCACCCCGCAAACGTGTAGCCAGTCTTGGTGGGATCGGCGGGGGCGGTGATGGCGGTGCCGTAGTCCTGGGTGATGGGCGCAATGGTACTACCGCCGTTGGTGTCGAAGGTGAGGGTGTAGCTGGTCGCTCCGCCGCCTGTGCCGCTATTGCGCAGAATCGTCAGCGTGTAGGTTTTAGTGCCGATCTCCACGACAATGTCGGTTGTGCCGCTGTTGGGGATGGCAACGGTTGCGCTGCCGCCGGTGGACAGAGCCTGCCCGTTGATGCTCACGGGTTCTCCGTTTCCAGACACCGCTGTGACTAGCGTAGATGTTGCTCCGCTATCATTTTGCAGCGTATAGGTATAGTTCGTTCCGTTGGCGGTAAAATCGCCGAGCCCCACTGCCAGACCTTCAAAGGTCAGAAGGTCATTACCGGGCACTGCGGCTCGCACCACTACGCGGGTGCCAAGCCGGGAGAAGGTGACGTTTTCCGCCTGGAAGGTTTCCCCGGAGATGGCACCGCCAATACTGGTCTTTTTCGTTTCCAGAACGGCCCCGGCAGCATCCAGCAGCGTGGCCACCAGCTCTGCGCTAGTCTGAGGCTGCAGGCAGTTGTTGCGCAGGGTAATGGCGGCGGTGCTGTGACCGTTGCCGTCGTTCCCCTGTGTCACATCCATCGTCAGATGCTCTCCGGTGCGGGCCAGTGCGCCGGTCATATGGACGCTGGCCTCGCTGTTACTGCCGTCATACTCCGGGAGGCGCTGATTGCCTCCCATTCCACCGATCTGGCCTTCCGCCCACGCCTCGGCGTACAGATAGGTACCCACATTGGGGATCTCGGTTTTGCCAATGGATGTCATATACCTGCCCAGATCATAGGTCAGGTCCAGTGTAAAGGTTCCCTGATCGATGCGGGCGAGGGCGCTGTCTCCGGAAACGGTGATTTCATTACCGCTAACCGATACGCCGTTTGTGGTGCAGGCTACCTCTGCAGGCTTGGTATGCAGATCATCCGCATAGAACGCAAGCTTCACCTCGCGGTTCTTTCCGCCGGCCAGCGTGGCGGCAGAGGAATTATAGAGGGTCATGCGCACCGTGCGCTTGCCGGCGCTCTCCGCAATCACTTCCATTTGCGAGATGCCAATGTCGGGATAATCCAGATACACTGTGCCGTTTTCGTTGATGCCGCCGGCGGCGGTGATGGTATAGCTCGGGTCGGTCACGCGGTCTCTCACATGGTGCCAGACGGTAAGGGTGGTGCTTTCATTGGGCAGCAGTTTTTCCGTAAGGGTGGCGGTTTCCCCGCTGCCAAGCTTGACCGTTAGGTTTGTCACATCGTTCAGCCCGGTGTTGCGGATGGTAAAGCGAATGGGTGTCAGGCTGTTCAGCGCCAGCGTTGCATAATCCACACCGATCTGTTCCACGGCCACCGCATCGGTGATAAAATTAGAAGTAGCGGTATAGAGGATCGTTTCCTCACCCGGAACGGTCACGCCGCCGATTACCTCCGGTTTTTCATCGTCATACCGGGTGGCCTGAATGGCAGCCTGCACCTGATTGCTGCCGCTGACATAGGCATCAAAGTGGTCAGCCAGCGTGCGATCCGGCAGCTCTGCCAGTTCCAATGGTGCGGAGAGCGTGTAGGTATTTGCGGCATAGCGCAGCTTGGCCGCCTTCAAAATGCCGTGATCTACCGCGCCGTTGGCGTCATTGACAGTCTCATTCCAGACGATGGTAAGATCATTGAGGCTGCGATGATCCCCACTGAGGGAAGCGAAGCGGAAGTCTCCGCCCACGACGGCGTTGCCGCTGCTGGTCAGGGCAGACAGAGAGCCGGGGAAGCTGTTGGACATGGTGCTTCCGCCGTCCACAGCCAACAGCTGGATATCGCTGCTGCCGTCTCGGACACTATGCCAACCGATGACAAATCGGTCATCCCCACCGCCGAAGTTGGCTGCAACGACCTGGGGGTTTTCGTCAAGATTGCTGTCACGGGTTGCCAGCATGGCTGTACCGGGAGTTCCGTTAGCAGCCACGGTACAATAGGCAATCTCGTAGTCGGAGGTATCTCCGGTTTCGCTGCGGTCCAGCGAGTAAACCGCCATAGCGGTTCCGTCGGGCAGCATAGCCGCCTGCAACGCCTTCACGCTGCCAGTAGCACCGTTATAAAGCATTTTGGCCTCGCTCCAGGTGCCGCTGTTATAGCAACGGTACATGATACAATCTCTGGTAGTGAAGTTCAGCAGGTTGTTGCTGCCCTGCGTACCGGGATCGGGGGTGTAGACGCTGCGCCAGAACACGATGGCCTTGTCGTTGCCGCCCACTGCCGTGGCTGGGGCCAGATCCGGCGTGCCGTCGTTGGTTAGACGGGTGGAAGTCCAGGTTGTGCCGTTATAGACGGACGCTACGATCTCCGTGCTGTTCATCAGCAGGTTTTGCTCTTCCAATGTCACGGGATCACCGGCATTTTTACCCGGCAGGTCGGTGCCCATGCGAACCCAAGCCGCCGCCGCGAAGCTGTCAGTGCCGGACAGAGAAACGCTCGTGTCGCCGTAGCCGGGGAACCCTGTGGGATCGGCAATTTGGCTGGAGACAGAATAGACGCCGCCATTAAGGGTGGAGAAATGTGCCCGGCTGGCGTAAATATTGCCGATGTTGCCGTCGTTGATGTAGGCCAATACCTTCCCGTCATCGCTGAGCTGTGGATAGGATGTGGGGTTGGCATTGGACTGGATGTTTTGCAGCCCATTGGTGGAGTTCAGAGAGAACAGCATCATCCGCCGCCGGGGCTGGCCCCAAGTACGGGCATATTGCTCCAGATAGTCCCGGCTTTGGAGCGTCGCACTGGCAGAAGCCACCTGCATTCCGCTCTGGGCCGCCGCCATCCGCAGCGAGGCAAGGCTCAGCCCACTGGTGGCGCTATTCCAGTAGTCGTCGATTGTTTTCCAGTTATTAAAAGTCTTGGTGGCTCCAAAGGTTCCGGAGGCGATCACCGCCTCGTAGGAGATAAACAGGAAGGTGGCCACAAATTTGATTCCCACTTCGCTTTGGATCCCCAGGGCCTGACCGTTGATCTGGCGCTTTGTCTCGTCGGCAAGATAGGTGCGGGAAAGGAACTTATTCTGACTGTCCACATCCAAATTGCCGAATAGGCCGATCTTCAGCGCCACGATCGAATAGTCAAAGCCAATGCCGCCAAACGCGTGGACATAGGCGTTGATACGCAGCGTGGTCAAAAAGTCATTCACTGCCGTGGCCGTGGGATCGCTCCAGGCAAGCTCTGTGCCCTGTCCCTGCTGGCCGTAGCGCACTGCGGTACGGAAATCCAGCTGAATGGCACCGCCCAGCTCAAAGGTTGCTGTCAACGGCACGGGGCCAGCCATGGCGTTCACGCTGAAGGAGAAGCCCACGCCAACGCCGGAGGTAAAGCCGCCGCCTACGGTGAAAACCTCCCACTCCTTTTTTTCGGCGTTATAGCGGATCTCCGCTTCGTAAAAGCCCTCCAACTGCAAGTTGAGATCCGTGCTGGTGACATTGTCGGCCAAGGAGTTGGTTTTGTAGTCCCCCTTGGGATCATAGGTTCCCTGGGCCATCTGGCTCAGGTCCCCGGTACCGGGCACGCCCACCTCCAGGTTCTGCGTCAGCACATTCGCACCCAACGCCACGCCGTCCTCGGAATAGTCCATGTCCTCCATCTCCAGCGTGTTGTACCCGGCCCAAATCATGGCACGGAACACGGAGGGATCTTCGCTGGGGGTGATGATCATTTTGAACACGGAAGTGTCCACCGGACCGCTCAGATCATCCAGCCGTCCGGTCAGCACCTTGAGAATGTTACTGTCGCCCACTCCGCCAAAGTCGACTCCCTTCACTACACTGGAGGCTCCCATCGTCGCCAGAATACCGGTGACGAGGTCATCCTCTGTCACCTTGGGCACTCGGGTCAAATCAACGACCCGGAAGGGCATTATTTTCTCCTGCAGCAGGCTGCCGTTCAGGCTCAGCTGCGTTTTCATACCCACATCCTTGCCGTCGGCGATCCATCCAGAGGTGGTCATGGTGGCCTCGGTGAGGGTCAGATCGTTTTCCGCTACAGGGATGGATGAGAAGGGATACTGCTTGGTACTGCTGCTCTGGGCGGCAGGAAGAACGCCGTATTCGTCCGCCAGCTTGAGACTGTAATTCTTCGCGTCGGCAATCTTCTCGCCCCAAAGGAACATGGTGGTGTGCAGGGTTGCTGTTTTAAAGCTGCTGTTAGGGCCAATCTTCCCGGTCGAGCTGCGGACATCCACTTTCTGACCGTTGGCAAGACCGTAATCAACGCTTTGCGCCACAATGAAGGGCTTGTTTTCCTCCCCCGCCGGCACGCGCTCCAGAGAGACAACGCCCTCTGCGGTGCGCATTACATCGTCCACGCCCAGCTTGCCGTTGACGGTCAGCAGCAGTGGATAGTACTTGTCGCCGTCAATTGCGCTGATCTCCAGAATGTACTCCAGCTGATCCAGAGCGGAAAGCGCCGTGGTGCTGCTCTCGCCCTTTTCGGCCGACCAGAACTGGGTGGAATCCAGATAGACGGTTATATTTCCCGCCGCATCCGTGGTATAGGTGTCGCCGGTGATGCCGCTGACAAGTGCTCCTGCCCTGGAGCCCAGCAGAGCTGTCTGGCAGTAGCCTCCGTTTTTATAAACGCCGCCGCGAACGGTCACCGTCTTGTTCGCCAGCGGATCGCCGCCCGGCGTGATGAGCGTCACAGATGCCCGGGCGACTCGCCGAAGGCTGAAGGTATTCAAGGGATAAAGCTGCAGTTTTGTGGCATCCCGCTCGCCGGAACGCAGATTTTCTTTATAGATGGTGCCCAGATAAATATCCGCGCCGGAGCCGGACCGCAGAGACACCTCACTGGAGATCCCGTTGGGTTCGTAAAGCGCCAGCACGCCATCACTGTTGGTCGTGACCGTTTTGGGCACACCTTTGCCGTCGGTGTATTGCAGCGTAGTTTCCGCTGCAGGCGTCAGCTGGAAGAGATAGAACTTATTTTGCAGCGTTTTCGCTGTCACCTGTACGGCGGCGCTCATGCCCGTGGCGGCATGGGTAGCCGTGACGGTTGCGGTGCCGTTGGCCAAGCCGGACAGCGCCATTTTGGTTTCGGGAAGGTAGGAATCAAAGGAGAAGTTTCTGATGTCCTCATACAGTCCGCCCTGCTTGTAGTTGACGGAAATGGCATTGTTGTTGCTGGAGAGCCACCGGATGCCGTCTTTAAAGGAGTTCCATCCGTACTCGTCATAGTTGATGCCTATGTACTCGATCAGCCCCAGCTCTTGGCGCAGCTGCAAAATTTTAGCTGTATCGGTGGGCAGGGTGCCGCTGACCTTGGAGGTATTGTCCATGGTCAGCGCAGAAATCGTCTTTCCTTTGTCGTCCTGCACCTTCAGTGCGTCGGCATCGTAGACATACAGGGGGAAGGAGTCGGTGCTGGGAGATTCCTCACCAGGATTCTCCACGCTCAAAACCACTTGATAGGTGTCCTTTAGATTGCCGGCTTTCACACTCTGTAATGGCAGGGAGTAGCTTCCGGAGGTACCGGATAGGCGCTCACTGGCCACCTCATGGGTGTTGTTGTCCTCTGTGACCCGGGTAATGGTCAGCGTGGGCTGTTGAGAGGCGCCGGTAGTGGCATTTTCCACCGACCAGTCGATATTGACGGTGCCGTCGGTATCCTTGTGGTAAATGCTCTGGGGCGGTGTCAGCTTGGCCGTGGCAGGTGGTGCCTGCACGATGATCCAGGCAAGTGCCGACAGGCGGACGTCCTCACCCCCGGCGTTGGGGTGCGGCATGGAGACCAATACCGTGTAGGCAGGGATATTGCCGTTGGAGAGCTTGGAGAGCACATTCTCCTCGATCCGCACGCTGTTTTCATCCTTGCCAGCGGTATAAGTCGCAACGGGCTTGAGGCCGCTCAGCGCCGCCTCATTCTCGTAGTTGCCCTCATACAGGTCGATCCTGTAATCGAACTCTTTGTTCGGTGCCATCAGCGCGGCATTGGAGCTCCACAGCACGGTGGCGGGCTGATTTACTCGCGTCACGATGGACGAGCCGCCGGGAATCACCAGTGCCAGGGAATCGCCTGCCGTCACGGTATAGGGCTGTGACTGGCCCGTCACATCATCGGCAGGGTCCTCAGTCCCGTTGTCCGCCGTAAAGGTAAAGGTGACGGTTCCCACCTTGGTTCCTGTGGTGGCAACAAGGCCGGTATTCTCGTCGATGGTGGCAATGTCCAGGTCATTGCTGCTCCATTTACCGGTGGTGTAGCTGGCCTGCTCACCGTTTTTCCCCAAAACCTTGGCCTGAAGCGTGGGGCGGGCGGAATCGGCGAGGGAAATCGTATAGTCGGCGTCATTCGTTTCCGGGACTATGGTCACCGTGTGCGCGGAAACTTTCTTTGCCACCGTGAACTGCCGGGTCAGGGGAAGAACATTCACCCAGTTAGGAGAGTCTTTCGTGCCCTCGTTGGCCTGCAGCGTCACCGTATAGGTGCGGGTGTAAGCTGCGGGTGCGATTGCATAGTCGCTCATGGTGAAGGCTTCCTCCTCTGTGTCCAGATAGACCTGCAGATGGATTGCTTTCTCCGCGGAGTCGTCCCTCAGCTCGAGGCGGAAAGGGGCTTCCTTCGGCTCTGTGCCTTCCGGGGTGTGATAACTGTTGTATACGGTCTTGTAGGCCTGCGCCATGTTGGCGTTCATCGTGAACGATGCCTTGCCGTTGTCGTAGTCGGCGGTCAGTGCGGTGGGGGCGTTGCGCATCAAGACGCTCTCCAGCGCAACGCCGGTAATCGGCTCGCTTAGATAGTGTGTGGTATCCAGCGTATGATCGAAAACATCCTTCACGCCGGTCATACCATTGACGGTGACCGTGGTGGCATCTGTATCCTGCACTGGGTACCAGAGCATTGCCGTGACACCGTAGTTGTTCATGGAAAGTTCAGCGGCGCTATACTCTTTGCCGTTGATGGTCACGCTGGCGTTTCTAAGATCCACGAACTCGCTAAAGGTAACTGTGATGGGCACGTGCTGTCCGCTGGCATAGGTTCCCGCCGGGGCCGTGACGCTTTGAATGGTGGGGGCGTCCGTGTCCACCAGCTTGGCGGTGACGTTGCTGTTCTTGGTGGTGGCCCAGGAATTTTGGATTTCGCCCTGTACACTTTTCATATACAGTCGGAAGGGCAGCCAGTACCGCTGATCCCCTCTGTTTTGCGTGGTAGACTGCAGGGAGATGCTGACTGTTTCGCCCTTGTTGATCGTACAGTTCAGCGCTTTTGTTCTGTTGTTGCTGAGCCCCAGAGATTCTTCGTTGAACTTGTACTCCGTCAGATAGAACGGGGCAAAGGGCTGGTTTTTATACCAGCCATACGGCGCATCGCCAGTATAGGCAGCTTTTTCGGTACTCCAGTTAAACTCGATGCTGGCGTCGATTTGGTATGGTTGATAAAATGGGTCGGAGCCGACGGGAAGCACCGAGTTGCGAGCGCTATCCAGAATTCTGATGGTATCGCTTAGCGCAACGAAGTCCGGATTGTTGGCACCGAGGGCTGTAGTGTATTCATCTGCCAGCAAAGGAATATACATATCCCCCTGTATTGTGTCTGTACTTTCGTATCTTTCCTCATAGTTCGGCGCGGTCATTGATGTTTGTATTGTGGGGACGCCAACCGTCTTTATTAGCTTGAGCTGACAGTGGTCGGCATAACCGGCGCCGTCATAGAACACCAGATTTTCCGCATCGTAAAATTCAATCATCCCCAGCAGGTCGCCATAGGAATAAGTATTATCGTGCCAGGCTGAGGTTCCTCCTTTGGTTTGAACCTTGACAGTGATTTTCTGACCACCTAAACTGTAGCCGTCTACCGCATAGGTCAGCCTGTAGGACCCGTCGCTTTGCTCGACCCCACTCACCGCGCCTATCGAGACCTCCACATTGGTGATATAATCGCTGAGCTGGCCTTTTTGAATGCGGTAGGAAAAGCCGGCCGGTTTTCCTCTGTATACAGTAAAAGGCCCGGAGTTCCAGGTGTTGTTTGCGAGATTCCCCAGCGTTTGGCTCATCATGCCGCGCATATCCACCGTCTCAACGCCCTCAGGCTTTGTGGCAGAGGCGGAATACCGCAAGCTGATGCCCTGCAGCTCCAGCTGCTCCATCAGGCTATTGAGATTCTCCAGTGCTTCCCCGGCAAACTCCCTGCCGGAGAAATAGGTGTCCTTGATCCGCTGCAGCTCCTGTTCGATTTGGATCATGGTCTTCAAATCGCCCAGCGCCACCGGAGTCCCATCCACGTCGGCTATACGGGTGAGATCCGTGGCGGGATTTTCCAGCAGCTCCATGACAGCCGCCAGTGTCAACACCCGGCCGTCCAGCGTGATGGTTTGATCCACCTTGAAATTGCCGTCTTCATCCAGCAGCCCCAAAGCGTTCAGCATGGAAAGCACCTGGTCGCTGCTGCCGCCAGTCAGGGCGGAGAGCTGCTCCAAAATCGCCTGATTTTCCTTGGGTGTGTTGCCCAGCGAATCGCTCACCGCTGCAAACGCCGCTGTCGGCAGCATGGTCAGCACCATGCAGCAGACGAGCAGTATGCTAAGTATTCGTTTTTTCATTGGCTTTTCTCCTCCTGTTCGTGTCGGTTCGGTTTGTCCGCCCCGCCTTTTTTCTGGTTTTCTCTGTTTCTGAGCCGGAAGCACAGCGCGGTGATCGCTGCCGCCGCGGCAAAGGAGACGACGGCCACCAGCACATAGCCGCCCGCGTCCTCCCGCAGCAGCATCGCGCCGAACACGCCCCATGCTTCCGGTTGCCCCGGCCCGACGACCGTGCCCGCCGCCTGCATCAGTGCCGCGAACAGCAGCATACACATAGCGCTCAGTCCATAGATGCCGCGCCGCTGCCTCCGGCGGGTGTTTTCCCGCACCCGCTGCTTGACGAGTGCGACCCGTCTTGCGGTATCGTACATAGTGGTGGAAGCCTCCTTTCCTTTTCCTGAAGTCAGGCTCTTTCACTTATATAGGTACATGAAATCGAAAAAACTCTCACCTCTGTCCCAAGTTTCTTCAAAAAAATCCGAGAGCTGCCGGAAACAGCTCTCGGATGAAGTTATTTATCAATGTGTAGCCAACAGTGCCGCCGCCTTTCGGGCGACGATGATCTCCTCGTCGGTATGGACGGTGAAGACGCGGACGGGGGCGTCCTCCATGGAGATATCCATTCCGGCAATCGCCATACGGTTTTTGAAGCCGTCGAGCCGGACACCCAGAAATTCCAGACCCTCCAGACTCAGCGCCCGCACGAGCGGGCTGTTCAGGCCGATGCCGCCGCCGAAGACGATCGCGTCCAGCCCGCCCATGACTGCGGCGTATGCGCCGATGTATTTTTTGATCGAATAGCAGTATGCGCGGATGGCCAGCTCCGCGTCCTCGTTTCCGGCCTCGGCTGCCGCCTGCACGTCGCGCAGATCGCGGCCCGCTCCGCCGGACATCCCGTAAAGTCCGCTCCTCGTCTGGAGCATCTGCTTGACCTCCTCGAGCGTCATGCCGCAGGATTCGACCAGATAGAAGATGATATAGGGGTCGATATCGCCGCAGCGGTTGTTGTGCATCGTGCCGCATTGCAGCGTCAGGCCAAGCGAGGTATCGAGCGATTTTCCGTTTTTGACGGCGCAGATGCTCCCGCTGCCGCCCAGGTGGCACACGACGAGCTTCAAGTCCTCCCGTTCCATCCGCTCCTGTGTCCACTCGGTCATATATTCGATGGATGCGCCGTGGAAGCCGTTGCGGCGGATGTCATAGTTACGGGAAATCTCGATCGGAATGGAATAATAGTACGCCTCCGGCGGCATGGTGCGGTGGAACGCCGTTTCGAACGCGCCGATGAGCGGCGTACCGGGCAGCAGCGCACAGAACTGCCGGATGGCGGCGAGATACGGCGGATTGTGCGCGGGTGCGATGGAGCTGAACGCCTCCATGCTGGAAAGCACATCGTCCGTCAGAACCTGCACGCCGCTTATGCCCTTTGCCAACACGACCTTGAAGCCCACGCAGTCCAGCGCGGACAGATCGGGAAGAACCGTGTCGGTCAGCTGCCGCAGCATACGCGCAATGGCCTCGCGGTGCGTGGGGAAGACAGCGCTTTCGTCGGTCAGCGCGCCGTTTTCATGCGTTTTGGCGTAAAACCGCCCCTCGCCCGCGCCGACACGCTCAGCCCCGCCGGAAGCCAGCACAAGCTCCTCAGGCATACGGAACAGCTGGTATTTCAGCGACGTACTGCCGACATTGCAGATCAGAATATTCATAGTGTGCTCCTTGCTTTTTTCTATACTGTAACAGATGGGGCGGGAATTATCAATACATTACATTTGGCCGTCCATATAACAGACAGCGGCCCGGAGAGAAGAAGCGCTTCCCGCCGGGCCTCTATTTATTTGGGAAGATCGATCCAATAGCGGCGGACGCCTCTGTCCGCCCGATGAGCAGCCGCGAATTCCCGCAGCACTCTGTAGGGGCCGATGCCCACATCGGCCCGTTGGGAAGTTATGAATTCGCCGCGGAGTTTCGTAAAAAACGGTGCATCCTGCCGGGGCAATGTGTACCGGCAAGCGGCAGACCCACATCCGTAACGCTCCTTTGCCGCGAACGGCTGTGACCGGCATCGACCCATACAGCCGCCGCAGGGAGCCTTGGGGGCAGATGCTATTTTCCAAAATACGCCTGAATCTCCTCCATCCGCGCCATCTGGTCGACGGAGAAGGGACAGCGACTGTTGCAGTGACCGCATTGCAGGCAGTCGGAGGCGGCCTTTTCGAGCGTCAGATAGTGCTCCTTCGCCAGCACGTCGCCCAGCAGGGACAGGTCGTAATACTTGTTGATCAGGCCGATATCCAGTCCTGCCGGACAGGGGTGGCAGTGCTTGCAGTATACGCACGTGCCCTTCGTGTCCTTCGGCGTGAGGGTGGCAATGACGGAATAGTCCCGCTCCTGCGCGCTTGCATCAAGATAGGACAGATTGCGCTTCAGTTCTTCCACATTGGCTGCCCCCTGCATGACGGTCAGGACGGCGGGGCGGTCGAGCGCGTACTGGATGCACTGCGCGGGCGTGAGCGCCTGTCCGAACGGGGATTTTTTCGCGTCGAGCAGCTGGCCCGCGTTGAACGGCTTCATGACGGAGATGCCGACGCCCTCCTTTTCGCAGCGGGTATAGAGGCTGTAGCGCTCGGAGGCGCTGCCGATGGAGAACTCGCCGTGGCCGTAGTCGTACATCGGATTGATGGAGAACATCATCATGTCGAGAATGCCCATGTCCAGCACGCGGTTTGCCAGCTTCGGCGCATGGGTGGACAGGCCGATGTGCTTCACAACGCCCTGCGCTTTCAGATCAAGCAGATAGCGCAGAATGCCGTTCCGCTCATAATCCTCCAGATCGCCGGCCTCATCCAGACAGTGCATGAAGCCGAAGTCGATATAATCGGTTTTCAGCTGCTCCAGCTGCCATGCGACGGATTTTTTGACGCCGTCCAGCGTCGGGTTCCAGCCGTATTCGCCGGAGGCATAGTCCGCGCCGAAATGCAGCTGCACATACGCGTCCTTCCGCCGTCCGGCAAGGGCTTCGCCGATGCCGGGGAAAATGGCGGCGTGGCCGCCCGCAAGATCGATATAATTGACGCCGTTGTCCAGCGCAAACGTCACCGTCTCCACGACGTTTTGAACGGAGTGCTCTCCGACGACGGAGGTTCCGAGGCCGATCACGCTGATCTGCACGTCCCCATGAGGCAGCTTCCGGTATTCCATAACATTCACCTCATAAATTTATTGTACGCCTGCCAAGGCGTTTAGATAGCGGATAAACGCCTTGCTGTTGATCATGTAGGGATAGTTGATGACGATCAGATCGTCCACGCCCTGATCGGCGGCAAATTCGGCCAGATTCAGGCTCGGCTTGCCGTCGCGGTTGAATTCGCGCGGGTCGATGACGATGATGCGTCCATAATGGCTCGTGAGGAACGGCACGAACGCGTTGCCGTAGGATTCCTTCAATACAATGCACGTCGGCCCCGGTACGTCGCTTTCGACGATGCAGATGGGCGTATCGCCGCCGATGAAGCAGAGATATTTATTCGAAACGGAATCGCCCAGCTCCGTATACACGACGCTCACCGGCGTGCCATTTTCGAGATTCCCGTTTGCGTAATACCGCGCATGGGTGTCGGCGATGGGCAGATAGTATTCCAGATAATCCGGGTGCTGCTTCAGCACCTCGCTCTGCGGATATCCCTCGGTGAAGCCGTACATGGAGCCGAGGAAGGTGTCGTAGCGGCCCGTCTGGAACTGCTCCAGCGGAACGGCTTCAAAGCCTGCGGCTTCGCAGAAGGCGGTGTAGGCATAATATGCCCCCAGCTGCGTCCAGTGGTGGTCGGTGCGGAAATAAATATATTCGTCCGTGTGGCTGCGGAGCTTGGAATAAGCATCGACCGTGATAATCTTGTCATCCATCTGGCTGTAGCAGAAGTCGATCATGTCCTTCTGGCTGTGATCGCCGGTGTGCAGGCTCTCAGGCGAGTAAAATTCGCCGCCGTTCGGCGTGATGAGCGAGATCGTGCGCACGTCGGGACCCATGGCGCTGGCCAGATTGTCGATCGCGTCCGCGTAGCTGGTGATGAGATCGTCCAGCCGTGTGGGAATTTCCATCGCGCGGTCGCCCACGACGACCACGGAGCCAGCGTAGCTGGCGTCGGATTCCTCCGGCGTGTCAAGCTCCGGGTCGGCCTCCGGCTGCTCTTCGGGCTGCTCCTCCGGCGGTTCGGGCGGCTGCGTCGAATCTGCCGGTTCCGGCGTTGTATCCGGCTGCGGTTCCGGCACTGTCTCCGGCTCGGCGGGCGTCTGCGGCTCCTGCTGCGGGGTCTGGCCGTTGGCCCGCTGCACGGCGTCAAGCGATTCGCCGCCCTGTGCGGCGGAATCGCTCTGATTGAGGATCAGAACGCTGTCCTCGCCGCTGCCGGAGTAATAATAGAATTTATTAAGCGTCCTATTCGCTTTCAGAAGCGATTCGCGGCCCGGGAATGTGTCGGAATAATACTGCTCCAGCGCGGGGATATACGTCCCGTCCAGCAACGATTTGACGGAGAATTCCGGCTTGACGAACTCCCGCTTTTCGGACACGGAGCCTGTCGCGTCATAGTCGGCCAGCGAATAGACCCCGACCGAGAACATGGCGGCAAGCAGGATCAGCAGAAGCGCCGTATATACTTTTTTCATAAGCCCGCCTCCTTAAAACCGGAAATACAAAAACGCGTTATAGGTCGAGCCGACCAGCGCGATCGTGGACAGCGCGAGCAGCGCCGCGTCAAACACGAACGAAACGGCGGCATAGACGATCTGCCCGCTCTTTTTTCCGCCCTGCGCGCACACGCCGCCGAACAGGCTGCCGAGATTGCGCGGGATGGACGTTGCGCCAATGGCGCAGAGGAGCAGCAGCGGCAGATTGTTCGTCAGCTGGATGCCGGCCTGCGCGTTGGAAAAGCCTGCGCCGTAAAGCCCGAACATCACGCCGAAGTTCTGCACGAGCCGCGTCATGTCGGTGTAATAGAAAATGTTCCAGCCGAAGATGATCAGCAGCATCGTGCCGAGCCTGCGCAGCAGATACGGCACGCGCCGCATCGATTTTTCTCCCACCTGCTTTTCAATCGCGAGGATCACGAAGAAATACAGCCCCCAGAGCACAAAGTTCCAGCTTGCGCCGTGCCACATCCCCGTCAGCGCCCAGACGATCGCCATGTTGAGCAGCCTGTGCTTTTTCTTGCCGCCCAGCGGGATATAGACGTAATCGCGGAAGAAGGAGGAGAGCGAAATGTGCCAGCGCCGCCAGAAATCGGTGATGGACACCGCGGTATACGGCAGGCGGAAGTTCTCCATATATTTGAAGCCGAAGATACGCCCCATGCCGATGGCCATGTCGGAATAGCCGGAGAAATCAAAATAGATTTCAAACGTATACAGCAGAATGCCGAGCCACGCGGCGACTGTTGTGTTGGACGCGAGACTGCCGTCCAGGATCTGCGAGGCGACCTTGCCCGCCGCGTCGGCCAGAAGCACCTTTTTGGCAAGGCCGATGCAGAAGCGCGTCGCGCCGTAGAACGCCTCGGAGGCGTCAAACTGCCGGTCGTCGATCTGTGCGGCGACATCCGAATAGCGGACGATAGGCCCGGCGATCAGCTGCGGGAAGAGCGAGATGTAGAGCAGGAGCTTTGCAAACGAGCGCTGCGCCGGAACATCGCCGCGCCAGACGTCGACCGTATAGGAAAGCGCCTGAAAGGTATAGAAGGAGATGCCGATGGGCAGCGCGATCTGCGGGACGGGGATGGACGCGCCGAAAACCGCGTTCAGATTCTCCACGAAAAAGCCCGCGTATTTGAATACCGCCAGACAGCCGAGATCCAATACCAGCGCAAGAATCAGAAAAATCTTTTTCCGCCTGCGCTCGATGAGCAGGCCGAAGTACCAGTTGACCGCGGCGGAGGCGATCATCAGAAGCAGATAGAACGGCTCGCCCCACGCGTAGAAGATCAGGCTGAACAGGATCAGCACAGCGTTCTTCGCGCGGATGCCCGGGCAGAAGAAATACGCAATGAGGCAGACCGGCAGAAACAGATACAGAAAGATCAGATTGGAAAAGACCATGGCACAAACGCTCCAGCTTCGACATTGATTTACATAATTCGACTTCTTTAATTTATCAGATAGCAGCGCATTTTTCAAGCGGAATCGGCTGCTTTGCGCAACTTTTTCTTCCATTCCGCGAAAAGCTCTGCTTGCTTTCCCACACCACACGTGCTATACTGATGTTGTTTTATGTGGGATTGCCACAGGAAAGAAGAGGGATCCTAAAATGCTGGCTATCGAGAGAAAAAATGAGATCCTCGACAAGCTCCGCGCCGAGCAGCGCGTCCTCGTCAGCGACCTTGCCGCCTATTATCATGTCACGGAGGAGACGATCCGCCGCGATCTGGACAAGCTGGAAAAGGAAGGATACGCCACCAAGACCTACGGCGGCGCGATCCTCGGCAACAGCACGAAGACAGACCTGTCCTATACCATCCGGAACAAGACCAACGTGGAAGCGAAAAATCAGATCGCAGCCATTGCCAGCCGCCTCATAGAGGACGGCGACCATCTGATGCTCGACGACAGCTCCACATCCTTATATCTGGCAAAAAAGCTCAAGGAAAAGAAAAACCTGACCGTCATCACGAATTCGGTCGAGCTGGTCGTGGAGCTGAGCGACGTGGAGGGCTGGACGATCCTCCTGACCGGCGGGCGGCTCAAGCCGGAATCGCTGGCGCTCGTCGGCGACCAGACGCAGCAGGCACTGCGGCGCTACCACGTTGACAAGGCCGTGATGAGCTGCAAGGGCATCGATCTGGAATCCGGGGTCACGGATTCCTCCGAATTCCACTCGCAGACGAAGCAGTCCATGCTGCGCTGCGCGAAAACGCGGATCCTGATCCTCGACAGCAGTAAGTTCGACAAGATCTCGTTCATCGACATCGCTCCGCTGGACGTGTTTGACACCATCGTGACCAACGCCGCGCCCAGCAAAGCATGGCTCGATTATTTTGCCGAGCACGGCATTGAATGCCTGTATCCGGGCGCGAAATAAAACAAGAACAGCGCGGCTGTCCCTTCAACCGGACAGCCGCGCTGCTGCTTGTTCCGCACGCGGATCGTTACTTTTCTTCAGCTGCAGTCTGCGCCTCTGCCGTTTTCTCCTTTTCCACCAAGGCCATACCGGCCAGAATGAGGAAGATCCCTATCGCGCGCAGCAGGCTGAACGTTCCGTAAAACACGTAATCGAGCGTCAGCGACATCCCCAGATTGCCTGCCAGCATGAGAATTGACGAAACGAGCGTGTTCGAGCGCAGCGTCCCGACGATCTGCAGAAGCTGCGCCAGCAGCCCGCAGATGCTTCCGAGATACACCCACCATGGGACGGATACAATATAGCCCCACGACAGCTCCTTCCCGTTTTTCAGCACGAGCATCAGCAGCAGCGACAGAACCGTCGCCTCCACATAGTTGATGAGCGCACCGTTTGCCGTGCCGAACAGCTTTCCGGCGCGGACGTTCGTCATACGGTTGACGGAGTTGAAAAAGCCGTTGATCAAGGCGGTCAGATAATAGATCATTTTGCAGCCCTCCCTCAGTTCAGAACGACCAGAAGCACGCCCAGCAGCACCAGCGCGTACCCCGGCAACTGCCGCTTCCGGATGCGCGTGACTGGCATACCGAACAGGCCGAACCGGTCGATCAGCGCGGAGGAGACGAGCTGTCCGGCAGTCGAAAGCGCCATGAACGCGCTCGCGCCGACGTGCAGTGTGCACCAGCTGGACGAGGCGACGATGGCGATGCCCATCACGCCGACCAGATACACGTACCACGGCGCACCCGCGAACCGCAGCGTCTGCCGCTTTGCCAGCAGATATGCAAGCAGCAGCACGAGCGCGATCGCGTGCACAAAAAAGCAGATGCCGAACAGACTGAAATAATTGCCCATCTGGCCATTGAGCGAAACCATGACGCCCTGCAAAATACCGGCCAGAAGCAGCAGCCCGAGATACAGCAGAACAACCCCTTCTTTCTATGGAACTGAGCGTATCTTACCACGGAACCGCCGCGTTTTCCAGCCCTGTTTTCTGCCTTGACAGGCTGAATGCACGCAGATATAATCACTGCATCAGAAAAACAGGAGGGGGACGCCATGGCAACGACAAAGGACTATCTGGATTTTGTCTGTACGCAGCTTGAGGGGATCCGGGGCGTCGACTATAAGCGGATGTTCGACGAATATCAGATCTACGTCAATGACAGGCCTGTCCTGCTGGTCTGCGACAACACGGTGTTCGTCAAGAATCACCCGGCGCTTGCGCACCTGCTGAACGAAGCGCCGGAGGGCCTTCCGTATCCGGGCGCGAAGCCGCAGAAAATTCTGGACGTGGAGGACCGTGCGCTGACCGCGCAGGTTCTGGAGATCCTGGAGCGCGTCACGCCCGTCTCCAGACGCCGGGCGCAGAAGACCTACGGTACGCTTTAACATAATCCATAATTTGTATATTTTGCCTGTGCGCGTGATTGCAATTTCTTCGCGATTATGGTAAAATCAATTCCATTCCAATTTGGAGCACGGTTAATGATGAAGAAAACAAAGCTTATCCGCAGCGGCATCATGGCACTTTTTGTACTGGCGGCGCTGCTGCTGGTCTATCTGGTGGTGCGGCAGACGATGCCGGATATCATTCCTCTGCTGCGCAGCGGCGACGAAGAGGCGCTGGAGGCGTATCTGAGCCGCGATATGTCGTTCACCGGCATTTTGTATATGGCGCTTTTGCAGATGGTGCAGGTCTGGTCCATCGTCATTTCCGGCGTGATCGTCAATGTGGCCGCCGGCGTCGTCTATGGCGTCTGGCGCGCGTTCGCCATCTGCCTCGTCTCGTCCTCCCTTGCGCATGGCATCAGCTTTACGCTCTACCAGCGTCTGGGGAAGTACCTCGATAAGCTCCTGCCGGACAACAGCTCGGACAAACTCGACATCGTTGCGAAGTCTGAGCATCCGGCCTATATGGTCGTGACGCTCTGCTTCCTGCCGCTCATCCCGAACGGCTTTATCCCCATTGCCGCCAGCCGCTCCCGGCTGAAGCCGTGGGAATTTACGCTTGCCATGTTTTTCGGCAGCGCGTTCAGCACGCTGGTTTACTGTTGGCTGGGCAGCAATCTGATCCACGGCGACTGGATCGGTTCTGCTGTGCTGGTCGTGCTGATGCTGAGCATTGCGTTTTTGCTGTGGAAGTACCAGAAGCAGGTGCTGCATCTGGTCGGACAGCTTGTGGAAAAGAGGAAGCAAAGAAATGGAAACAAAAACGCTGACCTTTCGGAAAGCAGCCGCGTCTGACCTTGACGCCGTAACGGCGATCTATGACAGGCTCCACGCGCAGGAGGACGCGGGCCGCGTGACCATCGGCTGGGTCACGGGTGTATATCCGATCCGAATTGACGCCGAGCAGGCGCTTGCGCGCGGCGACCTGTACGTCTGCGAGTCAGAGGGCCGCGTCGCGGCCTCCGGCATTCTCAATCAGAGGCAGGTGGACGTCTACACGGAGGGCCGCTGGGCCTATGCGGCGGAGGACGGGGATGTTTTCGTCCTGCACACGCTGACCGTCGATCCCGACCTCTCCGGCTGGGGCATCGGCTGCGCGTTCGTGCAATTCTATGAGGATACGGCGAGAGCGCTGGGCTGCACCGTGCTGCGGATGGATACCAACGAAAAAAACGCTGCCGCGCGGCGCTTATACGCGCGGCTCGGCTACCGGGAGGCGGACATCGTGCCGTGCGCGTTCAACAGCATTCCGAATGTGCGGCTCGTGCTGCTCGAAAAGAAGCTATAATTTTTAATATGGAGGGCTGCGGAAATGGCAAGACCTGCATGGACAGCGCAATGCACGAACAGGAAGCTGATTGGGGAGCTGCTGCCGGTCCGGCGGCGGGAGAGCCACAAGGGTGATTACGGCAGAGTCCTTCTGCTCTGCGGCTCCGAGGGACTGACCGGCGCGGCAAGGCTTGCGGCAAAGGCTGCGCTCCGCACGGGCAGCGGCCTTGTGTATCTCGGCGTGCCGGAGAAAATCTATCCGATCATCGCCGCAGGCGCGGGGAGCGAGATCGTCTTTCCGCTCCCGTGCGACGAGGCAGGGCGGCTCTGCATGGCCGCGCTGCCTGCGATTACAGCGCGGCTTCCCGAAATGGACGCTGTGCTGCTCGGCCCCGGTCTTGGCCGCTCGGAGGAGCTGACGCGGCTGGTGCAGGCGGTCCTTTCCGTCTGCCGCGCGCCGCTCGTTCTGGACGCGGACGGCATAAACGCCGCTGCGCCGCATATAGATGTGTTGCGCGGATGTGCCTGTCCGGTCGTGCTTACGCCGCATGACGGTGAGTTTTTGCGGCTGGGCGGCGACCCCAGGGCAGCCGACCGGACGCAGGAGGCGATGCGCCTCGCGGACCGGACGCACGCCGTCCTTCTGCTCAAGGGCAGCCGGACGGTCATTACCGATGGCTTGAATGTTTATGTAAACCATACAGGAAACCCCGGCCTCGCGGCCGGCGGCAGCGGCGACGTGCTCGCCGGGATGCTCGTGTCGCTTCTGGGCCAGCATATCATGCCGCTGGAGGCAGCTGCCGCAGCCGCATGGCTGCACGGCTCCGCCGCCGATCTTGCGGCGCAGGAGCTGGGGGAGTATGGCATGGTGCCGGAGGATCTGCTGCTGCGCATTCCGCGACTTCTGCCATAAGGGTGATATTTGTTGCGAAAAAAACTGGCGCTTCTTCTCTGCACGGTTCCCATGCTCCTGTCGGCCTGCTCGGCCAAACGTCCGGCCCAGCCGCCGCTGACGTTCCGCACGGCGCTTCTGCAGTCCGGCGGCTGCTCGTTCACCGCCGCCATTACGGCGGACTACGGCGAGAGCGCCGCGTCCTTCACGCTGGACTGCGTATTCTCGCCTGAAACAGGCGCATCCGTCACTGTGACGGAGCCGGAGTCGATCGCGGGCATTCAGGCGCAGGTCAAGGATACTGCAGCGTCCGTTTCCTATGACGGGATGCAGCTCGGCCTTGGCTCGCTGGCAAATGGAAATCTTGCGCCGCTGGCCGCGCCCTATGTTCTGGGACAGTGCTGGGCGGGGGAGTACATCGACGCGACCGGCACGGAGGACGGCCTTCTGCGCACGACCTATCGGATGGGCTACGAGGAAAAGGAGCTTGTCGTCGACACATGGTTCTCGCAGGAGCCGCTTGCGCCCGTCCGCGCAGAGCTGAGCTTTGAGGGCCGGATGGTACTGCGCGTGGATATCTCCGCGTTTTCGATGAAATCAACAGAGGAATAGATATGAAGACACTCAAAAGAACCTGGGCGGACATCTCGCTCGACAATCTGGAATACAATTACCGCTCCATCCGGGCGCATCTGCCGTCCGGTACGCGCTTTCTCGGCGTGATGAAGGCCGATGCCTACGGCCACGGGGCCGTGCCGGTCAGCCGGGCGCTGGCCGATCTCGGCGCAGAATATCTGGCCGTGTCCAATCTGGAGGAGGCCGTGCAGATCCGGCGCGGCGAGGTGCGCCTGCCGATTCTGATCCTGGGCTATACGCCGCCGGAGTACGCCGCGAATATGATCTTCCTCGATATCACGCAGGAGGTGCATTCGCTGACCTACGCGCAGGAGCTGAACGAGGCGCTGGCCGGGACGAACTACATCCTGAACGTGCACCTGAAGCTCGATACCGGCATGACGCGCATCGGCTTCTTTGCCTATGACAACGACCGGACGCTGAACGAGCTGAAGCAGGCTGCGGCGCTGCCGCACCTGCACATTGAGGGCGTTTTCATGCACTTCTGCGTCGCCGACAGCCGGGCGGAGGAAGACGTTTCGTTTACAAAACTGCAATACAAGCGTTTCATGGATATGCTCAGCGCCATGGAGGGCGTCGGCATCCGGCCGGAGATCCGGCACTGCTGCAATTCCGGCGCGGCGATCCTGTACCCGGAATTCGCGCTCGACATGGTGCGCCCCGGCATCATCACCTACGGCAACGCGCCGTCGGAGGAGCTGGAGGGCGCGATCAGCCTGCGGCCCATGATGTCGCTGCATTCCATGATCGCGCAGGTGCGCACCGTACCTGCCGGGACGGATATCAGCTACGGACGGCTTTACAGAACGACGCATGATACCCGCGTCGCCGTCCTGCCCATCGGCTACGCCGACGGCCTGAGCCGCCTGCTGACCGGAAAGGCAAGCTTCTATCTGCGCGGGAAGCTGGTTCCCGTTATCGGGCGGATCTGTATGGACATGTGCATGCTGGACGTTTCGGAAGTGCCGGACGCGAAGCCCGGCGATATCGTCACGATCTTCGGCTATGACGACGACGGCACGCTCGTGCCGTGCGAGCGCCTTGCCGCCGCGCAGGGGACGATCAACTATGAGCTCCTCTGCCAGATCAGCAAGCGCATCCCGCGCATCTGCCACCGCGGCACGGAGACATCGCAGATTTTGCAATATATCGTCTGATTTTGTGCAGCTTTTCGGCGAATCCGCAGCTTTCTCACGGACCTACAGGGTACGGCACAGAGCCCTGCCCATGCCAAATCTATACATAATACCCGAAGTACACCGAAAGGAAGTGTTTTTCATTTCATAGCCTGCCGCAGTGCCCCCTGAAGATGTGTGTGCATACCTACACTACAGACAAGGAGACATACAGATGATGAAACACCTGAAGCAATTAAATGGAATCCGAGGATTGCTCCCGTATCTGAAAACGAAAAGGCCCACGGTCCTGCTGATCTTCTTCCTGTCCGTGATCGACGCGGGGCTGAGTCTGCTCCCCATCCAGATCATCGCGGCGGTGGTCGATCTTCTCTCCACAGGAAAAAGCGCGTTCTCCTCTGTTCTGGGAACCAGTCTCTTGCTGCACGTTGTGTTCTTCGGCGCTGTGTACGCGGCGAAGCATGCGCTCAGCCTCATATACGGCTATACAAACACCATGCTGTCAAGCGGGATCATCGAATCGCTGCGTGACGACGCCATGACGTGGGCGCTGGAGTCCTACAAGCCGTATAAGGAGGAACGGCGGGAGGGCGACATCATTTCCCGGATTTCCGGGGATGTGGAAGCCGTCGTCCGCGCCGTAGCAGGGCCGCTGAACGGTCTGCTGCCAATGGTGCTTAAGATGATTGGCTCTGTCGTCATGATGTTCGTCTGGAGCCCGGTTCTCGGTGCGATTTCGCTGGCGCTGGTGCTCCCGCTGTATGCTGCCAGCAAGCGCGTGGCGGTCAAAAGCAAGGAGATTGCCGCCGAGCAGCGCGCGGCCAGCGGTCGTCTCGTGGGCGCTGTCGGCGACCTTCTGTACTGTATTCCCATTATCAAGGCATGGGGAAGCGAGCGTTTTGAGGCGGCGGGCTTCCATGCTTTCTCGCATCAGATGTATACCCTGAACAGAAAGAGCCAGCGGATTTTTAATGTCTACTGGGGCATTACCTACACGCTGATGACCATCGGATATCTGTCGGCGGTCGTCTTCTCCGCCCGTTCCGCGCTGGCCGGGGCCACGACCGTGGGCAGCATCGCCGTCGCGTACTCCTATATGTCCAATATCCTGACGCCCGCTGCTTCGATCAGCCGGTACGGCAACGATATTTTCCAGGCCGACGCCGCGCTCGCCAGAGTGTTCGAACTGAAGCCGGCGGCAGCGTCCCCGGCCGCCCCGTATGCGCTGCATGACGCGCCCGCGGTCGAATTTGACCATGTGACGATCTCTTGCAGCGAGCACAAGCAGCTGCAGGATCTGTGCTTTACCGCGGCGCCTCATCAGCTCGTCGTGCTGGCGGGCGAAAGCGGCAGCGGCAAGTCCACGATCCTGAATGCGCTGCTGGGAAATCAGCCCACTATAGGCGGCAGGATCCTTGTCGATCATGTGGATATGACGGGTCAGCTTGACCGGCTGCGCAGCTCTGTCTCCGTCGCGTTTCAGGCGTCCTACCTCTTTGACCGCAGCATCGCGGACAACGTGGCCTATGCCAGCGACGCGCCGGACGGACAGCGGATTGAAGACGCTCTGCACGCCTCCGGGTTGGACGGGCTTGTCCGAGAACGCGGCGCGGATTTCACCGTGGGCAGCAAGGGAAAATTCCTTTCCGGCGGCGAACAGCGCCGCGTGGCGCTTTCGCGCGCCCTTTATAAAAACGCGCCGCTGTACTTACTCGACGAGCCTACGTCCGAGCTTGATCCCGAAACGAGCCGGGTCGTCATCGAGCAGATTCTGCGCCTAAAGCAGTCCGCGACCATCATTGCGGCGTCCCACGACGCGACGCTGATCGAAAAGGCCGATGTTGTCGTGACGCTTTGAGTCGGTTGAGCAGGGCTTCCCTCCATATCGTTTGTAAGCGCATGATTATGTCAACTTGCTGCTCAACTTTCTTAAAATGCAGAACGATGATCCGCCATTTTTCGCCGCTTTCTGCATAGTATGAAGTGGAAGCATCCGAATGTGAAAAGAAAGCGAGGTTCCTCTGTTTATTTTTGACCTCTGCGTGGGAGAATAGAAACAGCGGCGCGAAACGCGCGCGTACTTTTTCCGCGGAGTGTGAAGCAAATGGATACGAACGTCAAACGCGGCGACATTTTCTACGCCGACCTGAGCCCGGTCGTGGGCAGCGAGCAGGGCGGGTGCCGGCCTGTGCTCATCGTGCAGAACGACACCGGCAACAAGCATTCGCCGACAGTCATCGCCGCCGCCATTACCAGCCAGACCGGCAAGGCGCGCCTGCCGACGCACATTTCGCTGACCGGCCACGACGTGGGACTCACGAAGGACTCTGTCATTCTGCTTGAGCAGATCCGAACCATTGATAAGCGCCGCCTGCGTGAGCATACCGGCCATGCGGACCGCAGCGTCATGGAGCAGGTCGATTCCGCTCTTGCCGTCAGCTTCGGGCTTCAGGGCAGCTGAGCCGCCGCATGGAATATGGAAAGCACCTCCTGCATATCGTTTGCAGGAGGTGTTTTTATGCTTTCATATCCGATCACCGGCGTCCGCGAGGGGACGCTTCAGGCCGAGCGGGACGGCCTGTATTGGAACGTCAGCGCCGTATGCAGCAAGGACTGGGACTTTCCCATCCGTCTGATCGCCGAGACGGACGGCGCCCGCACCGTTCTGGGCGTCCCGCAGCCGGAGCCGGACGGCCTCCGGCTGCGGGCAAGGCTCTCCAACCGGAGCTGCCCGTTTTCCGGGCAGACGCGCATCCTGACCGACCAGACGCCGGAGCCGGAGCCTGAACCGGAACCCGCACCGGCAGAGCCGGAGCTGCTCCCGTTCGAGCCGGAGAAGCCCTTTGAGCGCATTTCGGAGTTTTCCGTCATGAACGTTGCAGAACAGGGCGGAAAACCATACTGGAAAGTCCCCGGCTGACCCAAAAGGCTTCCCTTGTGCCAAAGGGAAGCCTTTGTCTGCCTCGTGTCAAATTGTCCAAAACAGCAGCAAATATTCAATATAAGATGTATATATCAACGAATATGATGAATATAATATTTTTTACTTGCATATTCATGCATAATGATGTATATTATAGCAAACAAGGCGCGATGGGCAGCATGGGAGGGGATCTGCATGAAAAAGGTATTTATCGACGGCAGCGCCGGGACGACCGGGCTTCGTATTTTTGACCGTCTGCATGGACGAACGGATATTCAGCTTCTGACGCTCCCGGAATCGGAGCGCAAGCTGGAGTCCAGCCGAAAAAGGCTGCTCAACGAGGCGGACGTCGTGTTTCTGTGCCTGCCGGACGATGCGGCGTGCGAGGCCGCGTCATGGGTCGAAAATCCCGATACCGTCGTGCTCGACACGTCCACCGCGCACCGGACGGCACCCGGCTGGTGCTACGGCTTCCCGGAGCTTTCTCCCGTGCAGGAGGCAAGACTGCGGCAGGCAAAGCGCATTGCCGTTCCCGGCTGCCACGCCAGCGGCTTTATCGCGCTGGTCTATCCGCTCATTTCCGCCGGACTGCTTGCACCGGATGTGCTTCTGAGCTGCTATTCGCTGACCGGCTATTCCGGCGGCGGCAAAAAGATGATCGCGGAATACCGCGCGCCGGAGCGAAGTCCTCTCCTGAACGCGCCGCGCCAGTACGCGCTCGGCCAGACGCACAAGCACCTGAAGGAAATGAAGGCTGTCACTGGTCTTGCAAGCGAGCCGGTCTTCTGTCCGGTCGTCGCGGATTTCTACAGCGGTATGCAGGTGACGGTTCCGCTGTTTGCGGGCTGGCTGAAGCCGGGCGCAGGCATGGAGGAGGTAAAAAACGTCTACAAGGCGCTCTATACCGGCCCGATCGTCTCCTATACGGACGCGGCGGATGAGGGCGGCTTCCTGTCCGCTGCCGCACAGTCCGGTCTGGACAGCATGAAGATCACGGTCGCGGGCAACGAGCAGCGGATGCTCCTGCTGGCCGTCTATGACAATCTCGGCAAGGGCGCGTCCGGCGCGGCAGTCGAGTGTATGAATTTGGTGACCGGCGCGGAAAAAACGCTGGGTCTGGAACTGTAACAGGGAGGAACCACAAATGAAACAGATCGCAGGCGGCGTGTGCGCCGCGACAGGCTTTTCGGCCTCCGGTGTCCACTGCGGCATCCGGAAAAATAAAACGAAGCGCGATCTCGCGCTGATCTATTCCAGCGTCCCGGCCAGCGCAGCCGCCGTCTATACGACCAATCTGGTCAAGGGCGCGCCGCTCGTCGTGACGAAGCAGCATCTGGCCGACGGCAAGGCGCAGGCCATCATCTGCAACAGCGGCAACGCCAACACCTGCAACGCCAACGGCATCGAAATTGCAGAGCAGATGAGCAGTCTTCTGGGACAGGCCCTGCACATCAAGCCGTCCGACGTTGTAGTAGCTTCTACCGGTGTGATCGGCCAGCCGCTCGACATCGCGCCCATCGCCGCCGGAATCCCGGAACTGGTCAAATGCCTCGGCCCGCACTCCGACGAGGCTGCCGAGGGCATCATGACCACCGATACAAAACGCAAAGAGATCGCCGTCAGCTTCACCGCCGGCGGGAAGGAATGCAAGATCGGCGGCATCTGCAAAGGCTCCGGCATGATCCACCCCAACATGGCGACCATGCTCGTCTTCATCACGACCGACTGCGCTATTTCTCCCGCCATGCTCCAAAAGGCGCTTTCAACGGATATCGCCAACACCTTCAACATGGTCTCCGTCGACGGCGACACGTCTACGAACGACATGGTGACGGTCCTGGCCAACGGCCTTGCGGGCAATGCGGAGATCACCGAAGAGGGCGCGGACTTCACCGCCTTTATGCAGGCGCTCAATACCGTGACCGTCTACCTCTGCCGCTGCATCGCGGGCGACGGCGAGGGCGCGACAAAGCTGCTCGAATGCAAGGTCTCCGGCGCGGAAACGCTGGACATTGCCAAAACCGTCGCCAAGAGCGTCATCTGCTCGTCCCTGACCAAGGCCGCCATGTTCGGAGCCGACGCAAACTGGGGCCGCGTCCTGTGCGCCATCGGCTATTCCGGCGCGCCGGTCGACGTGAACAAAATCGACGTGCAGTTTGCGTCCAAGGCTGGAACCATTCTGGTCTGCGAAAACGGCGCGGGCGTTGACTTCTCCGAGGAGCAGGCCAAGAAAATTCTGCTTGAGCACGAGATCGAAATTCTGATCGACCTCAAATCCGGCAGCGCAGCCTCCACAGCCTGGGGCTGCGACCTGACCTATGACTATGTAAAGATCAACGGCGATTACCGGACGTAACAGGGGGGAGCGGCATGGATATCACAAATGCACAGCGGGCCAGGGTTCTGGTTCACGCGCTGCCGTATATTCAGGATTACAGCGGAAAGATCGTCGTCGTCAAATACGGCGGCAACGCCATGATCTCCGAGCACCTGAAGGATTCCGTCATCCGCGATATCTGCCTGCTGCAGCTGATCGGCGTGAAGGTCGTGCTGGTGCATGGCGGCGGGCCGGAGATCACCGATGTGCTCGGCAAAATGGGCAAGAAAAGCACGTTCGTCGACGGCGTGCGCGTGACGGACGAGGAAGCCGTCGGCGTGGCGCTCATGGTGCTGGCGGGCAAGATCAACAAGACGCTCGTGAATCTGATTGAGCTTAAGGGCGGCAGCGCCATCGGCCTGTCTGGCCTCGACGGGCATATGCTCGAGGCGAAGATCAAAAAGCCGGAGCTTGGCTACGTCGGCGAGATCACGAACGTGAACGTCAAGCCCATTCTGGACGTGCTCGACAAGGGCTATATCCCGGTCGTGTCCACGGTCGGCTATGACGATGCGGGCAATCTCTACAACATCAACGCCGATACCGCCGCCGCACGCATTGCGGGCGGACTTGGCGCGGAGAGTCTCATCGCCATGACGGATATCGCGGGAATTCTCAAGGACAAGGACGATCCGTCGACGCTCATCTCGTCCATCAAGGTTGGTGACCTGCCGGAGCTTGTTTCCAGCGGCGTCATTCAGGGCGGCATGATCCCGAAGGCGGAATGCTGCCGCAGCGCCATCGAATGGGGCGTGAACCGCGTGTTCATCATCGACGGCCGCGTTCCGCACGCCATTCTGATCGAAATGCTGACAAATGAAGGCATCGGCACAATGTTCACCAGATAGGAGGAACGAACATGGATACACAAAAGCTTGACCAGACCTATATTGCGAACACCTACGCGCGCTTCCCCGTGACAATTGTAAAGGGCAAGGGTTCGCTCGTCTGGGACGATACGGGCAAGGAATATATCGACCTGTCGACCGGTATTGCCGTTGATATCTTCGGCGTGGCGGACGAGGAATGGATGGCCGCCGTCACCAAGCAGCTCGGCACGCTCCAGCATATTTCGAATCTCTATTATACGGAGCCATGCGTAAAGCTTGCGCAGATGCTCTGCGAAAAGACCGGCATGAAGAAGGTCTTCTTCGGCAATTCCGGCGCGGAGGCGAACGAGTGCGCCATCAAGGCCGCCCGGAAGTGGTCGGAGGAGAAAAAGGGAAAGGACTATTCCACCATCATCACCCTGAAAAACAGCTTCCATGGCCGCACGATCACTACCCTGGCCGCGACCGGTCAGGACGTGTTCCACCACGATTTTACCCCCCTGACCGAGGGCTTTGTCTATGCCGAGCCGAACGATCTGGCCAATCTCGAGCAATTGATCAAGGCCAACAAGTGCGCCGCCGTCATGATGGAGGTCGTGCAGGGCGAGGGCGGCGTCATGCCGCTGGACGAGGCGTATGTCAAGGGCGCGGCGAAGCTGTGCGAACAATATGATCTGCTTCTCATCTGCGACGAGGTGCAGGTCGGCAATGGCCGCAGCGGAAAGCTGTACGGCTATATGCACTACGGCGTGCAGCCCGATATCGTCTCCACGGCCAAGGGCCTTGCGGGCGGCCTGCCGCTCGGCGCGACGCTGCTGGGCGAAAAGGTGCAGGATGTGCTTTCCGCCGGAACGCACGGCTCGACCTTCGGCGGCAACCCCGTCTGCTGCGCAGGCGCAATCAACGTCCTGAGCCGTCTGGACGAGAAGATGCTTGAAGGCGTAGAAGAACGCTCTGCGTATATCAAACAGGAATTGGCCGGCGCGAAGGGCGTGCTCGGTGTGTCCGGCCTCGGCCTGATGCTCGGCATCCAGACGGAGAAAAACGCGTCCGACATCATCGCCGCCTGCCGCGAAAAGGGCGTGCTGGTCATCAAGGCCAAGGACAAGCTCCGCCTCCTGCCCGCCCTCAATATCCCGATGGAGCAGCTGCAAAAGG
>ENA-OVGC01000711-OVGC01000711.1-human-gut-metagenome-genome-assembly--contig:-NODE-711-length-29408-cov-12.020339_pt1 | contig 29408 bp, 18 predicted proteins | sample MGYA00237768_ERZ505415 | MGnify/ENA primary metagenome ERZ505415 (study PRJEB26158, sample SAMN06016382) | human gut metagenome | biome: human gut; feature: ankylosing spondylitis patient; material...
AAAATAATGGTCAAAACATTTGGATATTAACATAGAAAGCGATTTGGGATAAAAAGAGTTTTTATTGGTTGTAATGTTGATAGATCTCAGAAGGCTTAATGTTGATAGGTCTCAGAAGGCTTATTTGACAAAAATACTTGACGCGCTTGATTCAAATATAGGAATTGTGAAGATGCACAAAAAAGATCTATATTATGGCTATAATCAATAATTGATAGCATATACTTACTGTCAACATGAATCAAATACAACTTTACGATTATCAACTCGACATGGTGCAACGGATTGGAGAGGCGTTCAAGACTCGTCAATCCGTCATGGTTCAGATGCCTACAGGCACTGGAAAAACGCATGTGCTTGTCAGTGTAGTGAAGAACGAGGAACGAAGAGTGAAGAATCCGTGTGTATGGATTGTCACCCATCGTAGAGAGTTGGTATCACAGATTGAGGACACTTTGGTGTCATTCGGAATAGAACCATATTCTGAAGCCAATAAGGACAGCAAGATAAGGGTCTTGTCTATACAATGGCTGACCCGTCACTATCAAGAAATAGAAACATCTCCATCATTGATAGTGATCGACGAAGCACACCATACGTTGGCTAAAACCTATGCAGAAGTCATCAACGCCTACCCCAAGGCAAAGAAGCTCGGAGTGACGGCAACTCCATGCAGATTAAACAGAAATGGATTTACTGATTTATTTGATGAGTTGCTCTGTTCCTATACTATCGCCCAATTCATCAAGAATGGCCATCTGTCAGACTTTGATTACGTATCGCTTAATCCCAACAGTGAAGACCAGAAGAAAATCGACGGACTGGAGAAGCGTGCTACTGACGGTGACTATAGCATAGCGGAGATGCAGGATGTGTTGGATTGCAAACCGTCAATCCAAAGACTGTATAGAACGGTGATGGAGTTCGTGCCCAAGAAAAAAGGTATAGTGTACGCCATCAATATAGAACACGCCGAACATATTGCCGAATACTACATGGAACATGGAATTGAGACGGTGGCGATAAGCGCAAACACACCTCTCAATGAACGCCGCACCAATATTGAGAAGTTCAAGGACGGACAGATCCAGATATTAGTCAATGTGGATTTGTTCGGCGAAGGCTTCGACTGTCCGGATGTCGAGTTCGTACAGTTGGCCCGTCCCACGCTGTCATTAGCCAAATATCTACAGATGGTAGGTCGTGGATTGCGAGTGGCAAAGGATAAGGAGTGCTGCACTATTCTTGATAACGTAGGACTATATCGCCTGTTCGGTTTGCCCACAGCCGAATGGAACTGGGAAGCTATGTTCCGAGGTATGGATACTGGTAAGGGCGAGATTGACGCAGCAAGAGACCTGTCGCTGAGAAACATTGACATCATGGATAATGCGGCAACCACACAAGACCAGAATACCGACATGGTAGTCATCGCACGCCATGACCAGCCCAAAGTAAACTTACAGTTGGCAGAGTTGCAGAAGATGTTCCGCAAAACGGCACATTTGCGAAGGATGGGTTCTGGATATATGGGAGCCGGACAGTACATCCGTATCGGTGACAAGATGCAGGGGATGTACAAGACCAACGAAGATGTGCGATTAAATTGGCGGTTGGTCAGCAAGACGGAAGGCGGCATCACGAAATACTATCTGCTGCATGAAGTGAATGAGCGAATGATATACGTAGGAAGGAAAGACCCATGGTCGCCATTGGCGGTAGATGCCAAGGAGCAGTATCTGTATAATGCGCAAGGTGCGATGCAAGAAGTGAAGGCTTTGGAACGGGAATATATCACAGGCGAAAAGCGTAGGCAGCCGAGCAATAGCATCCGAAAGGAGATTGATGGAGAAATGTGTCTGGTGACCTATGCCTATTATGCTGTCAACAAGAACAGAGGCAATGACTTCAATAGCAAGGACGCATACGTCTGCGAACATTATATGAATGGTGGATACGCCATCAGCAACAACAAACATCAGATAATATTGGACAATCTGAAGCGTGTGAAGCTTTCAGACGACAACATTGCGGAGGTGGTATTTGTCGGAGAAGAGAAACCAACTTGGGTAAACCTTTACACTATGCAGGAGTTTGATGAACGCCCTGTTGTCGAGCGGGTAGGATTTATGGATATGTTGCGAGTGGACAACAACTATTATTTCTATAAAAACAGAGATTTGACAGGCATCCCGATGTTTGACTGGAGCTGTATTGCCAACGATAGAATATTCCAGTTCTTGGATTTATATGTGATATTGCGAGACCAGCCCGACAAAGTATATTATATGGATGGCGAACGCAGAGGAAGCGACCAATGGTATCTGAAACTGATAGACATTGCCAATCCCAATATCAAGAACTTCAAAGAAGTACCTTCGTCATGGTTGCCGAAACGAAACTGAAAAGAGACCACCTCTTGTCTTCCGTTTCTATTCCTGTTTTCTGAACCGTTTGGAAACGGCGGAATATCCGCAGCGCCGGCATAGCGGTTCCACGGCGGTGTGGCTGGTGAAGCCCTGATAGAGGGCTGTGGCGCGTGGAGAGGCGAGAATCTCGTTGAGGCTATTGTCGTAGAGATTGCCGAGCGGCATGTCGCCGTTGTGGTCCAGACAGCATGGCACCACCGTTCCGTCGGCAAGCACGCCGATCTGATTGCGCAGCGCATAGCAGAACACCTCTTCCTCCTTGTAGACATCATGCTGAAGGTCGGGCCATTCAAACATGTCGTCGCTTTCTACATACAGATTTTCGGTGAGTTTCCATCCGTCGTGTCTCTGTGTCCACGGACGAGGCTGGCATTCGGCAATCATGTCCAGAATAGAGCCGTTCATACGGTTGAGCCCACCTTCGTTCCACAACCGCAACACCACGATGCATCCGCGCTGCGCCGCTTCTTTGGCAAACGACATCACATCATCGATATACTGTTCCGGATTGTCCTTCCCGTTGCCCTCATGCGAATGCAGCGAAATCTGCAGTTTGTGGGGCAGTGCGTCGAGCAGGTCGCCACGTTGCGCCAGCAGCGTGCCGTTGGTGGTGATAACGGGAGTGACCCCCTTCCGGCGTGCCATCAGGATGAACTCAGGCAGCAGAGGGTGTAGAAACGGTTCGCCCATGAGGTGGAAATACAGGAATCTCACTTCTCCGGCGAGTCGTGTTGTCAGTGTGTCGAATTCGTCAAGCGTCATTGAGTGTTTCTCCCTCGTTGTCTTGGGGCAGAACACACAGTTCAGGTTGCAGACATTCGTGATTTCAAGGTAACATCTGGTAATCATATCGTTTGCAAAGATAATGCAAAAATCCGGTTAACCGAGATAAATGGCAATATTGTAGAGGATAATTTGCATTCGTTTTTGCATATATGCCTTTTTTTGTAAATTTGCATACGAAAACAAACTTGGGATAAATGCAATATACAAATAAATCGAAAATGAAAAATAAATCAAGAAAGTTTTTCCTTCTGGTTCTATTCGTGATGATGGCAGTCTGCAATATGTGTGCTGAAAACTATCCTTACCGTAGTGATTTCCTGTGGGTCACCGTGCCAGACCATACCGACTGGCTCTATAAGACCGGCGAGAAGGCGCAGGTGGAGGTGCAGCTGTATAAATACGGAGTGGCGCAAGACGTCGAAGTGACATATACCGTGGCCCGCGACATGCTCGACGGCGGTCATACCGGCAAGGCTGTGCTGAAACACGGCAGGGCAGTGGTAGATATGGGCACACGCCGCGACCCCGGCTTCCTCGACCTCAGACTTACAGCCAATATCGGCGGCACTACGACAACACACCATATTAAAGTGGGCTTCTCGGTGGATAACATCCAGCCCTACACCAAAGAGCCATCAGACTTCATGACCTTCTGGCAGAAAGAGCTTTACGAGCTGAAGAGCGTGCCCCTCAGCTACACCATGAACCCTGCTCATGAATACGACACCGACAAGGCCGATGCCTATCTCGTGCGCCTCGACGTGAACAAGCAGGGACAGTGCATCTATGGCTATCTGTTCATCCCCAATGGCCACGTAAAAGGCTCGTGCCCTGTGGTGCTCTGTCCTCCGGGAGCAGGCGTGAAGACCATCAAGGAGCCGCTGCGCCACCGCTATTATGCCGACAGCGGCTGCATCCGCTTCGAAACGGAGATTCACGGACTCGACCCGAGGATGAGCGACCGGCAGTTCAAGGAAATAAGCAACGCCCTCAACACCGGTGCCAATGGCTATCTGTGTCAGGGATTGTATTCTCGCGATGATTATTATATGAAGCACGTCTACCTCGGACTGGTGCGTGCCATAGATTTCCTTACCTCTCTGCCTGAGTGGGACGGAAAGAACGTTGCCGTGCAGGGTGGCAGCCAGGGCGGTGCGCTGAGTCTTGTGGCGGCGGCGCTCGACAGCCGTGTAACGCTCTGCTGCGCAAATCATCCGGCTCTTGCCGACATGGCAGCCTACCGCGATAAGGGACGCACGGGCGGCTACCCTCACATGCAGCGCATGGGGCTGCTCAACGAGCAAACGGAGAAGACCCTGCAGTATTATGATGTGGTGAATTTCGCACGCCACATCTCCTGTCCTGTACGTATGACATGGGGGTATAACGACAACACCTGTCCGCCGACCACCAGCTATGCCGTATGGAATGTGCTCCGTTGTCCCAAGTCTTCGCTCATCACTCCCATCAATGAGCATTGGACCAGCGACGCTACCGAAAGGGAGCATTGCGAATGGATTCTTTCAAATCTCGTCAAGTAGGTGTAATCTATTTTATACCGACTGAGATAGAAGAGTTGTCACCACCTGAATTAACGAAAAATGCAAAAATGAAAAAAACTGTCAGATTGTCTGGTTTTTTGTTGTAACATGCTGACACCCAGCCAGTTGACTGTTATCCAACTGTCAGCCAATTGTCTGGATGGTTTGCTTATGTCAGATGTGAGGAATTCATACGACAGGAATTGCATGCGTTGGTAGAATCCAGGGAAAAGGAATAGGAGTACTACAAAATGAAGATATTGGGCATGTGTCTGCCAGCAATTCTGCCCAACAGGGGCAAGCAGCGTGCCCATGTTGGGTAACGTGCTTGCCCCAGTTGGGCAAGCATGCTGCCCAAAAAGCAATCACTGTGTTCTTGTATGAATTAGAGTGTAGTGTGGTGATGACAATGCAAACGATTGCATTGTTTTTTCATGCGTTTTTCACTTTTCGGATTATTTACATATTTAATAAGTTCCTAACTTTGCCAACGCTAAAGAGTCAATAAAAGTGAGAATTATCATAGCCTTGCAAAAAATGCAGGACATATAGCATAATCACGTAAGTCAAAAATGACGCTAACATTATAGTAACAATGAAAAAATCAGTGAAAAGCCTGTTGACTCTCCTGTTGCTTCTGGGAGTAACGTTGGAGATGAAGGCGGCAGATGCTTATCTGCCAACATCCCAGACAACGAACGGTGTCTCGGGTAAGAGCGAAATGCCAAGCAACTATAATCCTGCTCCGGATGTTTCTTCGGAGGAATCCGGTGAGCCGGTCATGCCTTCTGCGGTAACTCTCTCTCCGGGCTACTATCTCGTAGGTAATTTCTTCTCAAAGTATAATGACGGCACTGTTAATCCAGGCGGCGATGGTGAGACGATAGATTACACAAAGCACGTGTATTTCAAATTCGAACAGCAAAAGGACAAAAGCTTCACCTACAGTATCCCGGCATGTCTCACGGCACATGCACAGATCCTTGCCGTAGCCGATGACGGCTCGATGATGGTCTATGGACCGGGTAGCGTGTTCGGACTGCACGGGGCAAAGAGTGGAACCGCGGTGCCCGAAACAAACGGTGTGGTGGGAACACCGACGGCAACTCCCCTTGAAGGTTCCGCAACATTAGCAGAGGGCGGCAACTACTGGGATCTCGTGACCCGCAACGACGAAGTGACCGACGACGACGGTATGTACACCTTCAGCTTCACGCTTAACGGCGAGGGAAATCCCTCCGACTGGCAGGTAAAGCATGATGCCACTACACGTGTGTCTTATATTCTTGGCGACATGGAAGGGGCAACGGCACAGCCGCTCTTCGATAAGCGTAGAAATGGTGGTGACACGGGCGAATATAGCGACAATAATGTGGCTTCGCTCTATTTCAACGGTCGTAACAACTATTGGTGTATAGGATATATGGTGAATAACGTGTTCGACCCAGTACAGTTAGATAAGGCAAAAATAGCTACGCCCGATATGCATGAAACAGCGAGCTTGAAAAACGGCTCTGGAACTCACGATAAGCTCTTCTTCCTCGGCAATGGAGGATATTACTATAATACTAACGATAACCGCAACAAGGTCTTGCCTAACCAGAAGCCCTTCACCCTTAATCTGTATGGTATAAAGAGGGTACAGTTTAATGCTAATAAGGGTAACAACCATCTGGCGAAGAAAGATGGCTGTTATGGTATGTCGGGCGAGATAGAATTAAAAGGTGACAATGACAAAGCCGACTTCACGATAAATACCATGTCCATGATAGGTGATGCTGTGGGAGGAACTTATGATGCGAAAACGGGCAGTTGGAATTATACTTCTAAGGCAGGAGACATGGAGTATGACGCCAATGAGCGTTGCTTCTCACTGACGATATCTACCGTAGACGAAAAATACGCCACCTCGCATTTCAGGTTCGTTGCCAACCATGACGCAGCACAGAACTGGGGCGAGACGGATGCTAATATAAGCAGCAATGCCGGATTTGCAAGATCCACTTATAATGGTGCAGATGATGACCACCACACTTGTATGGCAGGCGATCCGAACGATGTGCAGCATCGTACGACTGCCAGAGAGAACGAGAAAGACTTCGGAAGCACAACTCCTAATAAGAGGGATATTCTCTGGAATCGTCCCGCAGGAATCTGGACGATAAGGTTTTACCCAGAGCGCGACCTGGAAGGAAATGATATCTCCCGCTACACCATATCAGGAACGAAATACATCCATCTGCCTTTCACCTATCGCGTAGGGAAGTTTATCCGTACGTATAGCAACAGTGTTGCAATGGAACCCGCAAAAAACAATGTGAAGGTGTATGCGGCATATAAGTATGAACCACCGACGGAGGTGAAAGACTGCTATTCTGAGGGTAAGGTGTATCTTCGTGAACTCAGTTACGTACCGGCAAACATGGGAGTAGTGCTCGTGGGTGAGGTGCCTGAGGGCGAGGTGCCTGCGGGCGGCTACAAAGACGGCGCTAAAGTGGATTTCTATTTGAAAGAGAAAACGGATGGATTTGCTGACAAATACGAAGATTTGTGGATAAAGGCAGCCCAGTATACAAATGATAAATGGAACAACTATCTCATACCGACAGTTCAGGCTGTTGACAATCTTGGAAATGCGGATGCCGACGAGAAGGGAAATATAACCCACCGTTACTTCGGATTGGGAAATTTCCATTCTACAAAATATTACAATCAGACGCTGACAGGAGAAGACTATATCGGTTTCTTCCGTCTTACGGGGAATGGCAGAAGCGGTGCCAACAAGGCTTATCTGAGTATTCCGGCAAATAAAACCGTTGATAACGGAGTGGGAGCAACCTACGGCTATATCGACTTCAACGGTCAGCTTCTTGGAAATGAGGCGGATACGAACAATCAGTCGCTTGCGAAAATGGCTGTCATCTTCGACGACGAAGACAATGGCGGAACAACGACTGCCGTAAAAGAAGTGAAGATGGATACTACAGACGCCGACGCATCGTTCTATACCCTTCAGGGAATAAAGGTCTCACGTCCCGTCAAGGGAGTGTATATCCATAACGGAAAGAAATTCATCAAATAAAAACTGCGAATCATGAAAAAATATATAAAACCTGAGGTTAATGTATATAGAACCCATGTTGAGTCTTTGCTTTTTGCCGAAAGCAACGGACAAATCACTGAAGGGGATGCAAAGAGACATAACAATTCTCTCTTTGATGAAGAAGACGATTACAGTCAGACTGACAAGGGCAGTCTTTGGGATGACGACTGGAATAATATGAGATAACAATAGGTTATAGTTGTCTTAAGGTAAGTTTGTTAGCGCGAGACAGTCTATAGGAGCTTTTGCGGATGCTTTTCTCCCAAAAGGACTCTTGTAGATTGTCTCTTTTTTTTATCCCTACTTGCTTATAATACGGATATTTTGCCTAAATTTGCAAAGGAACATTATATGTCGGTAAATAAGCAATAGTGATAACAGCAAAAAAAGAATATGAAAAACAGAATTACAGAACTTTTCGGAATAGAATATCCCGTGATACAGGGAGGAATGGTGTGGTGTAGCGGTTGGCGACTGGCTGCCGCAGTGAGCGAAGCCGGCGGACTGGGACTCCTCGGTGCCGGATCCATGCATCCCGAAACGCTTCTCGAACATATACGCAAGATGAAAGAGGCTACCCGGAAACCTTGGGGCATCAACCTGCCGCTGATGTATCCGGAGATAGACACTCTGATAGACATGATAATAGCCGAGGGGGTGAAGATAGTTTTCACCTCGGCAGGCAGTCCGAAGAAATACACCGCCCGCTTCCATGCCGCCGGCATCAAGGTGGCACACGTGGTGTCGAGCAGCAAGTTCGCAGCCAAATGCGAAGAAGCCGGCGTAGACGCCGTGGTGGCAGAAGGCTTCGAGGCAGGAGGACACAACGGCAGGGAGGAAACCACCACTATGGTGCTCATCCCGCAGGTGCGCCGCGCCACCACGCTGCCGCTCATAGCCGCCGGCGGAATAGCCTCCGGCGAGGCGATGCTCGCAGCCGAAGCCCTGGGAGCAGAGGGAGTGCAGTGTGGCACGGTGTTCGCCATGAGCCGGGAGAGCTCGGCTGCCGATGCCTTCAAAGACCGCTGCGCCTCGCTGCAGGAAGGCGACACGATGCTCTGTCTGAAGAAGCTGGCTCCGACCAGAATGATAAAGAATCCGCTCTACGACGAGATAAAGACTGCCGAAGACAATGGCGCCGATGCCGAAGCGCTGAGAGGCATTCTCGGTAAGGCGGCATCGAAACGCGGCATCTTCGAGGGCGACCTCGACAGAGGAGAACTCGAAATCGGTCAGGTGGCGTCGGCGGTAAAGGAGATACAGACAGCTGCACAGATAGTGGAGCGCATGATGGGCGAATATGCCGATGCACGCAAGCGGATATTGGGATAAAAGGCAAGGCGGAAAACGAATAAAAGGGAAATTTCTCCGTTATTATAATTGATGATGGAATAAATTTGCTACATTTGCAATTTGTAATCCGGCTTTGCGTGGATTATCGCGCACAAGTAATTCGTATCACACCATAAAAGAAAAAACTCTCTGACAGAACAGTATATCATGAAGGAAGACAACAAGGACAATATTCTCAAACGCATAAAATACCCCGATGAACTGAGAAAACTGCCTGTGGAGCAGTTGCCGGAGGTATGCGATGAGTTGAGGGCAGACATCCTGAAGGAACTGTCGGTGAATCCCGGACACCTCGCTTCGAGTCTCGGTGCGGTGGATATGACCGTAGCTCTACACTATGTGTTCAACACGCCGTATGACAGACTCGTATGGGACGTGGGCCATCAGGCTTACGGACATAAGATTCTCACGGGCAGACTCGACAGCTTCTGCACAAACCGTAAACTCGGCGGACTGCGACCGTTCCCCTCACCGGAGGAGAGCGAGTATGACTCTTTCATGTGCGGACACGCATCAAACTCCATATCGGCGGCGCTCGGAATGGCGGTGGCTGCCAGGCAGACGGGCCACGACGACAGACACGTGGTGGCGATAATCGGCGATGGAGCGATGAGCGGCGGACTGGCTTTCGAGGGACTCAACAACGTGTCGACAACGCCAAACGACATGATTATCATCCTCAACGACAATAATATGAGCATCGACCGCAGCGTGGGCGGAATGAAGCAGTATCTGTTGAGGCTCAACACCAACGAGACTTACAACAAACTGAGATATAAGGCTGCCAAATGGCTGCACTCCAATGGTATGCTCGATGACGAGAGACGCAAAGGCATCATACGGCTGAGCAATGCGCTGAAGTCGGCGATAAGCCATCAGCAGAACATCTTCGAGGGGATGAACATACGGTATTTCGGACCCTTTGACGGACACAACGTGGTGGAGCTCGTGCGCACGCTGCGCCAGCTGAAAGAGATGAAAGGACCGAAGCTGCTGCATCTGCACACCATAAAAGGACACGGATACGCACCGGCTGAAAAGGCCGCCACCATCTGGCACGCTCCGGGCAAATTCGACCTCGACACAGGGCAGCGCATAAAGACGGAGGACGGCACCGAACCGGCAAAGTTCCAGGACGTGTTCGGAAACACGCTTCTCGAACTCGCTAAAGAGAACAAGCGCATCGTGGGAGTGACGCCGGCGATGCCTACGGGATGCTCGCTGAACATCATGATGAAGGAGATGCCGGAGAGAACCTTCGACGTGGGAATCGCCGAGGGTCACGCCGTGACATTCTCCGGAGGAATGGCAAAGGACGGGCTGCAGCCTTTCTGCAATATATACAGTGCTTTCGCACAGAGGGCATACGACAATATCATACACGACGTGGCGATACTGAACCTGCCCGTGGTGATCTGTCTCGACAGGGCAGGACTGGTGGGAGAAGACGGTGCCACACATCATGGAGCCTTTGATATGGCGGCTCTCAGACCGGTGCCGAACATCACTCTCGCCTCACCGATGAACGAGCACGAACTGCGCCGGCTCATGTATACGGCACAGCTGCCCGGCAAGGGAACATTCGTGATACGCTATCCGAGGGGTAGGGGAGTGCTCGCCGACTGGCATTGTCCGCTGGAAGAAGTGAAGGTGGGCACGGGACGCAAGTTGCGCGACGGCGACGACATCGCCGTGCTGTCGGTAGGACCTGTGGGAAACAACGTGGTGAAGGCTGTCGGAATGATGGAAAACGACGGCGATGGCATATCAGTGGCACACTACGACATGCGCTTCGTGAAACCGCTCGACGAGAACCTGCTCAAGGAGGTGGCGGCAAAGTTCAAGCATGTCATCACCGTGGAAGACGGAGTGCGCGAAGGCGGTTTCGGTTCGGCGGTGATAGAATGGATGGAAGACAACGGGCAGCATCTTGATATTGTGCGTCTCGGACTGCCAGACCATTTCGTGGAGCATGGCACCGTGGCACAGCTGCAGAGTATCGTGGGCATTGATGCCGAAGGCATACGCCGCACGATAAAGGAAACACTCAGGAAGTAAACAAACAGAAATACATAATGAAGATAATCATTGCGGGAGCATACGCGATAGGTTCGCATCTGGCGAAACTGCTATCGAGAAACAATCAGGACATCGTGCTTATCGACGACGACGAGCAGCGGCTTGAGAATATCAGCTCCGACTACGACATACTGACGATGCACGCCTCGCCGACGAGTCTGGCGGCACTGAAAAATGCGGGAGCGGCAGACGCCAACCTGTATATCGCCGTGACGCCCGACGAGAATCTCAATATGAACAGCTGTGTCATGGCGAAGGCTATCGGAGCCAAGAAGACCGTGGCAAAGGTGAACAACTATGAGTTCGTGGAGCCGGAGATGGCAAAGTTTTATGAGAAACTGGGCATCGACTCGCTTATCTATCCTGAGAACCTCGCCGCATACGATATCGTGAACGGACTGAAAATGAGCTGGGTGCGCCAGAGATGGGACGTGCACGGAGGGGCTCTCGTGATGCTCGGCATAAAACTGAGGGAGACCTGCGAGATTCTCGACCGTCCGCTGAAAGAACTCTGTAAGCCCGACTCGCCATACTATATCGTGGCGATACGCCGCGACGGCGACACCATCATACCGGGAGGTAATGATGTGCTGAAGATGTACGACCTCGTTTACTTCATGGTGACGAAGCAGTATATACCCTACGTGAGGAAAATCGTGGGTAAGGAGCATTATGCCGACGTGAAGAACGTGATGATAATGGGTGGTGGCGACACTGCCGTGAGGGCGCTGAAGAACATGCCGGAATACATGAACGTGAAGCTGATGGAACACGACGTGGAGCGCTGCGACATTCTCAACGACCAGATTGACGACCAGCGGGTGATGGTGATAAACGGCGACGGACGTGACCTGCAGCTGCTCAACGAGGAGGGAATACACACCACGCAGGCTTTCGTGGCGCTCACGAGCAATGCCGAGACGAATATCCTGGCTTGTCTCACGGCGAAGCGCATGGGAGTGAGAAAGACCGTGGCAGCGGTGGAAAACCTCGACTACGTGAACATGGCGGTGAGTCTCGACATCGGAACCATCATCAACAAGAAGGCTATCGCTGCCAGTCATATCTATCAGATGATGCTCGACGCAGAGGTGAACAACGTGCGCTTCCTGATGACGGCAAACGCTGATGTGGCTGAGTTTACGGCACATCCGGAGTCGAAAGTGACTAAGAAAAGGGTGTTTGAACTCGGACTGCCGAAAGGTGCCACCATCGGAGGACTCGTGCGCAACGGAGAGGGACACCTCGTGTCGGGTGGTACGCAGATAGAGGCTGGCGACATCGTGGTGGTGTTCTGCTATAACGTGAGGATGGAGAAACTTGAGAAATTCTTCAGGTGATGACATCCCTCAAGGCTCTTTGGCTTATTATCAGTCAAGGGGAATATTGTAGTCATAAAATATGAATCATATAAAGAAATGCTGAATTTCAAACTTATATATAAGATATTGGGACAGCTCCTCTTCCTTGAGGCATTGCTGATGTCGCTGTGTCTCGCCATGGCCCTGTTTTATAGAGAAGACGATGCCATGGCGTTTGCCATATCCATTGCCATCATCGTGGGGTCTGGCTTTATGCTGAAATACAAGGGCCGCATGGCGGAAAACAGTATGAACCGCCGTGACGCCTATCTGCTCGTCACGCTGACTTGGGCGCTTTTCAGCTTCTTCGGAGCATTCCCGTTCACCATCAGCGGATATATCTCAGACTATACCGACGCCTTCTTCGAGACGATGTCGGGATTTACCACTACGGGAGCCACCATCATCGATGATGTTGAGGCTCTGCCGCATGGACTGCTCTTCTGGCGGTCGATGACGCAATGGATCGGTGGATTGGGAATAGCGTTTTTCACCATCGCCATCCTGCCGTCGCTCGTGGGCGGAAGCATAAGGGTGTTTGCAGCGGAGTCTACCGGACCGATAAAGAGCAAGGTGCATCCGCGAATATCGTCGAGCGCAAAGTCGATATGGCTCGTATATCTGTTGCTGACATTGAGTTGTGCCGTGTGTCTGTATCTGGGAGGAATGAACCTCTTTGACTGTACCAACTACTCTATGAGTATTACTGCGACGGGGGGCTTCGCACCCTATAATGACAGTATCGGACATTTCCACTCGGCATTCATCGACTATACCACAATAGCCTTCATGTTCCTGTCTGGAACAAACTTCACGCTCTTGTATCTTACCTTCTTCAAGCGTAAGTTCCTGTCGCTGTTCCAGAATTCGGAATTCAAGCTCTATGTGCTCGTGGTGTCGCTTGCCACGATGGGAATAATGTATTTCCTGATACGCTTCAACGGTTATGACATGGCGAATGCCCTCAGAAGCGCGTTGTTCCAGGTGGTGTCGTTCATCACTACAACGGGAGTCTCCAACGACGATGCCGGCAAATGGCCGCATATCACCTGGGTTATCCTCAGCATCTGTATGTTCATCGGAGCATGTGCCGGCAGTACGAGCGGTGGTTTCAAGAGTGTCAGAGGCGTGATATTGTTCAAGGTGGTGCGCAACGAACTTCGTCGTATCCTTCATCCAAAGGCAGTATTGCCGGTGAGGGTGAACGGCAATTTGGTGAGCAGTTCGGCACAGGTCACGCTGCTCGTGTTCTTCGCCCTGTATATGGCGTTGTGTATCTTTGCATACTTCTGTCTGATATGTATGGGAGTGGACAGCACAAACTCCATCACTATCGCCATGAGTTGTGCGAGCAACGTGGGACCGACGCTGGGACTGGAAATCGGACCTACCGCGTCGTGGAATATCCTGCCTGCCGTGGGCAAGTGGATTTGTTCCGTGCTGATGCTGATGGGCCGACTGGAGATATTCAGCGTCGTAGTGCTGTTCACCCGTGGTTTCTGGAAGGACAGATAACCCATGATATGAAAGAAAACATGCGTTTCCCGGTAGAGGGGGATGCAATGTTTTGATGCTTTTGGAGTTATGATAGCATAAGGAAACTTGTCAATCTTAATAATAACAAATAACAAAACGAAAAGAGAAATGAAGAAATACCTGTTTATGCTTTTTGCCCTTTGCGCTGTAGCGTTTACGGCATGTAGTGATGATGATGATGATTCAAAGGTGTTGCCGGTGCTCGACCCCAACAACACTGATGTCTACATCAATGCTGAAGGTGGAGAGGCTTCCGTAACGGTGAAAAACGCCAAGGAACTCAATATCGTGCAGATAAACGACAAGACTACCGACGACAAGGGAAAGACAAAGGAAACTAACGTGAAGAGTGTGGAAAACGGCAAACTGGCTGACACAAAGAACGTTACAGAGGGCGGATGGTTCACGGCAAAGGTGGTGAACGATGGCGAAGGATACCGTCGTATCGTATTCAACGCACAGCCTTATAGAGATTTTGAGAAGAATCGCGTGAAGTTTATACATGTCACTTGCGGTGACAATATGTATGGTATCGCTTTCAGACTCATTCAGCGCAAGGCCGTTGAGAAGAAATGACTAATTGCTGTTCTATAGTCGGTTGACCAATCCCTAATCAGCCTGATGACCGATTACGGTTAGTAGCAGTCAGAACGTTACTTTTATCCCAAAACGGTCATTAGGCCGTTAAATGTGATATTTTATAACTGCTTGCAGTCTTTTGCTTTTTATAAGGCGTCTTTTGTCCGTTTTTAATTCGCAATAGCTTGCTATTACTCATTAAAAGCCAAACAAAATCCACTCTTCTAAAAGAACAAAATTCAGGCAAGCCCTAATGACCGATTTGGGTTTAATAGAGTAAGAAACCATAGCGAAACAAAATACCAAAAACAAAGCGCCCCACATCGCATAAGTATCGCGGTGTGGGGCGCTTTGTTTATACCAAGTGCTTATACCAAGTGTTTGATGAGGTCTTCGCGTGAACCGGCAAGCATGTCGATTACAGGAATCTCCACCATCGTGTAGCAACCAGGCTGCTGGCGAACAGAGGCACGGGCTACGTTGACGAGCACCTGACCAGTCAATGCAGGGTTGTTGATGCTCATGTTGAACTCCATGCGCTGGTTCTGGGTCTTGCCGCTCACACCTTTGCGCACGAGGTTTACACCATGACCCATATCGCGTACTTCGTCTACTGAGTCTACGGCAAACACATGTGTCTCGTCGTTGGCGAAATATGGATCTTCCTTCACTGCCTTTGCAACATCCTCCAGTTTCGCTCCCTCTTCAAGTTCCACATACACCATACGACGGTGCAGACCTTCACCCTTTGGAATGGTAACCGACAGAGCGTTCTTCACACCTGCCTTTGAACGTACGCAGACGCTGTGGCCCATCGACATTCCTGGTCCGAAGTTGGTGTATGACAATCCTTTAGGTGCCAGACTCTGCATCAGAGTGCGTACGATAGAGTCAGAACCTGGATCCCAACCGGCAGAGATGACAGCAACTGCATTGTGCTCCTTGCAGATTGGCATGAGAGTGGCGCGATAGTCCACGATGCCCGTGTGTATATCGAAACTGTCAACGGTATTGATGCCGAGGGCGAGAATCTTCTTGGCATATTCCTCGCAGCTACGCGATGGAGTGGCGAGAATTGCCACATCAACGTCCTTAAGTTCTGTAATGTCCTTAACTACCTCATATTCTGCCAGTTCTGCAGGCTTGTTCTCTGCGCCGTTGCGTCTTACGATACCGGCTATTTCGAAATCCGTTGCTGCTTCGAGAGCCTGTACAGAATAATGTCCGATGTTGCCGTAGCCCACTACGGCTGCTCTAATTTTCTTCATTTTATCTTGTTGTTTAATAGTTTTGTCTTTCTTGATTGCTGTTTTCTTTTATTTATAGTTTTATCTTTCTTGAGTTTTATTCTTTCTTGATTGTTATTCTTTCTTGAAAGTTTTGTCTTTATTGATTGCCATGTATATGAATATGCATTTGTGAGATGCTCTTCTTGTATGCGCTGAACGTACATTTGTTCGTTCCGACTACAAAAATACGCCTTTTTGTCGGAATATCATCATATTCTTGTCATAAAGAAACTAAAAAAAGGTGGTATGTTACTTGAACCTGGCCAAATGCAGGTGTGGCCAGCAATATTATTGAGAATGTTATCAAGCCCTAATGACCGATTTGGGATAAAAAAAGACGTTGCTGTGGATAGGTGCATCCCTGCGGCTATACACAGACGTCTTTGAAGACTTATTTATTTTTGGTACAATTCTTTACTTTTTGTGTTTTGCTATATTTATTTCATGCTACATTAATAAATTCCTATATGCTAAATCTTTTCAACCATTCCATCCACAATTCTTCAGATGCTCCGTGTTTTCGGGGCCTCCATACATTTTGGACAAACGGTTCCTTTATCTTGATAATTGTATTTTTATCTTAATTCTTTTATACTTTCTTGTTTTTTGCTTTAGTCCTAAACACTGTAGATATTGCTTTAGTGAAGTTCAGCTTTTGACAATTTAAAAATGATGATTGAATCTATATATTTTATTATTTGACTTAATCAAAGTTGTCTTATTCTATATTGTCATCTCTCCTTTTTGCTTTCTTGCTTGCTTTTGTTCTTGCTTATTGCCTTTAATCTTCTTCTTTAAATAGTGCTCCACATCGTTCTGTTTGATGCGGAGACCCTATTCTTTATTGTTCTTACATATTTAATATTTCAAGGAGATATTTATTGTCTCTTCAGTGCATCATTTTTTTGATTGCGCTGCAAAGGTAATAAAAGGGAATTAATTTGAGTTAGTAAAAATATGATATAAATTTACTAATGTGTCGCATCCGATGTAATATTTTGTTGATTTGATACAAATGTTTCTTTGAACCTCTGGCTGACATTTGAGGGTGAGATGTTGGGAAGTGCTTGATTTTAAGGCAGATGTGTTATATGTGACATTGTAACATTTTGGCTTAATCGCTTTTGAATGATTAATAAATATGTTACACTAATATTTATCAGATTGCTTGAAAAATGGTTTTGTGCCCTTGGCTTCTGTTACTTTGTCGTGTCTGAAAGATGGATTTTCGTATATAACGAATATTACCCCCCCCAACGGTCTGATAGCCGTTTCAGATGAGTGTACAAAGTGAATTATTTTCTTCTGCGCCTCTTATGCTCCTGCTTGTATTGCGACGGCGTTATGCTTTCAGACTTCTTGAATACCTTTGACATGGCAGAAGAGTCCGTAAAACCAGTATGGGCAGCTATATCTACCAGAGTCATTTCCGGTCTTTGACTTATCAACCGCTTCACTTCCTCTATACGCAGCATGTTTATCCATGCATTGAAGTTCATTCTATACATATTGTTTATGAAGCCGCTCAGCAACCGTTGGTCGATTCCCATTTCAGCAGCGGCTTCTCTCAGTGCCAGTCCCTCACGGCAGTATGGCTTTGACGGTAGTCTCATCCAGCTTCTCACTGTGGCTTCTATTGCCTCAGGCTCCTTCTTCTTATCTTCCTTACTCGTTTTTCTCGCCTGCGAATGGATTATTTCGTTTGTTGTACTATCCTTGTTCGCTGCATTCTTCAACAATAGGTTTTCTATATCCTTTATGCTTATAGCCTTTAGTCTTGTGTTTTCTGCATTCCTTTTGGCTTCAAGATAACCAGTTTCTTTCATATATTTCAGCGATATGTTGACTATGGTGCCACCATTTGATACGAATATAGCTGTATGGACCTACACGAATACTATATTCGCATTGTTGCTAAGGTGTTTCCCGGTTATTGCCTCGAAGAATATTACACAACCTAAAATCGTTACGTATGCAATGGTCATCTTGGCAATCTTTATCATCGGCTTCGTCCTGATGCGTTTGCTGAGCTCTTCGTCCTTTTCCACACTATCTCTAAACCTTCTTATTTCGAAGTATATCATTGCGGAGTATACCAGGTAGATAGAGAATATGGCTACAAGCAGAATGTATTTTATTATCTTGGCAGGGAGAGTATTGGTGAACAGTTCATAAGATCCGATATTGAACTCCGTTTCTCTGTTCACGATGAAATATACAAGGTAAATCAGTGTCAATGCCACAATCGGCAGGCAGGTCATGTTTTTTATGTCCACCTTCTTCTGGTCTGCTATAGTCATTGTCAGAATAGATGTTGTCAGCAGATACAGTTGGATATAGTATGTCAGAGGGTAGGCGAATGATGTCAACACGTCATAGTCGATACCTTCTGCTATCAATGTGGCATTGCACATCTGAAGCACGCCGATGACAAGTGACGTCCATGCGATACAAGCCCTTGGTGATTTGTAGCAGGCGGCCATTTCCTTTTCCATCACTCTCAGCGACATCAGGAATATACCCAATATGATGAATGCCGTGCTGCTTATCACGTATGCCGTATAGCCCAACATATTGAAAGTTGGAGTTAAAATCATTTCCATATCAGCCAAGTTTTACTGTTTAAGGTATAAGTCTCGCTTTTGTCTTGCTTCAAAGCATGATTCAATTTCAAGTACAAAAATACAAATTCTTTTCTTCTTTCTGCTCTTTTTCCCTTTTTTTTCTCATCCTTGTTGTCGCATTCCCCCTTCAGCTGTCACATCTTCCCAGTCTTTAGTCAAGGCTTGTTCTGGTTCTGATTTCTTTGGTTAGTGACAGTAAAACAATAACTTGGTATCCAATTTCTTTTTCTTCCCTCACTCAGCATGTTTTTTTGCTTCACTTTTATTGATTATTCGTCGAAATTCTTGTCCGTGTCGTGATTTATTCATACTTTTATACCGAATATTATCCGACGACCCGTTTCGGGCAGTCTTTGGAAACACACCTTAATATATAATATGAAGCATTCAATCTTTACCTTATTGCTTGCGATAGGTGCATTTTTTTGCGGTTTCGCACAAGACAATCTCACACAATACGTGAATCCCCGAATCGGCACCGGCGGACACGGACATGTATTTCTTGGTGCCAACGTGCCCTTCGGTTATGTCCAGCTCGGTCCCACAGAGCACACCCGCGGTTGGGACTGGTGTTCCGGCTACCACGACTCCGATTCTGTGCTGATAGGTTTCGGCCATCAGCATCTTAGCGGCACCGGCGTAGGCGATCTTGGCGATGTGGCTTTCCTTCCCGTCGCTGATGCCGGTCAGGAAGAGATAGTCTTCCATCACAGCAATGAGAGCGTGCGCCCCGGCTATTACGCCCTGAAACTCGAGCGGCCCAATGTGTGGGTAGAGTTGACAGCCACCCGGCGTGCCGGTTTCCACCGCTATACCTTCGGTGCTGACATGGCGAAAGCACAGCTTGTTCTCGACCTTCATCAAGGTATAGGTTACGACAAGCCTGCAGACTATGCCCTCGACCGCATCACTGATACGACAATCTCCGGCCATCGTCATTCCACAGGTTGGGCAAAGAACCAGAAGGTGTTCTTCTCTGCGGAATTCTCCCAGACAGTCAGCGTAGAACCACTCGACAGCGGCAGATGGCTCCTGACGGCAGCCGACGTGTCCCAGCCATTGATGATAAAGGTTGGCATGTCTGCCGTCAGCGTCGACAATGCGGCAGAAAACCTGCATAAAGAGATTCCCGGATGGGATTTCCGCAAGGTAGTGGCAGATGCCGACAAGGCATGGAACGACGAACTCTCAAAGGTCAGGATAGAAACCGCCGATGCCACGTATCGTCGCATTTTCTATACTGCCATGTATCACACCATGACAGCCCCTTCGGTATTCTCGGATGTCAACGGCCAGTATCGCGGTGCCGACGGCGAGGTGCATCAGGGTGATTTCACTAACTATACCACTCTCTCCCTTTGGGACACATATCGGGCAGCCCATCCTCTTATGACGCTGATACACACCGACATGCTGCCCGACATAGCCAAGACGTTCATCAACATCTACCGTCAGCAGGGCAAACTCCCCGTATGGCATCTGATGGGCAATGAGACAGACTGTATGGTGGGCAATCCGGCAATTCCCGTGCTTGCCGACCTGGTGCTGAAAGGATATGTAGCCGACAAAGAAGGAGCCTACGAAGCCATGAAGCAGTCAGCTCTGAAAGATGAGCGCGGACTTGAACTGCTGAAGAAATACGGTTATCTGCCCTACGACAAAGACGCCAACAGGGAGACCGTAGCCAAGGGATTGGAATATGCCCTTGCCGACTGGTGTGTGGCAAAGGTTGCACGCCTCTTGGGAAAGAAAGCCGATGCGAAATATTTCGGCGACCGCGCCATGAGCTACCGCAAGTATTTCGATCCCGAAACCACCTTCATGCGCGGCATCGGTACCGACGGCAAGTTCCGTGAACCGTTCAATCCCTTCTCCGCCGACCATCGTCAGGACGACTATACCGAGGGCAACGCATGGCAGTATACATGGCTTGTGCCCCATGATGTGCACGGACTTGTGAAGCTCTTCGGCAGCGAACGGCGTTTCACCCAGAAACTCGACTCACTCTTCATCGTGACCGGAGATCTCGGAGCCGGCGCATCTCCCGACATCACCGGACTCATCGGACAGTATGCCCATGGCAACGAGCCGAGCCATCAGGTGCTGTATATGTATAACTATGTGGCCCAGCCATGGAAAGGAGCCCGTCTGCTGCGCCAGACCATGACGGAGCTGTATCGTGACGACCCCGACGGTCTGTGTGGCAACGAAGACGTGGGACAGATGTCAGCATGGTATATCCTGTCATCCATGGGCCTCTATCAGGTGGAGCCCGCCGGCGGTAGATACATCATCGGTTCGCCGCTCTTCAACAAAGCCACGATGCAAGTCTCCGGCGGCAAGACATTCACCATTGTAGCCACAGACAACAGCAAGGAGAATATCTATGTGCAGTCAGCCAAGCTCAACGGCAAGCGATACACCAAGTCATATATCCTATACGACGACATCCGTAAAGGCGGAGTGCTCGAACTGCAGATGGGCAACAAGCCATCGGCATGGGGAACAAAGTCTGCCGACCGTCCATAGCCCCAACCGGTAATCAGACTGCCTGATTGCCTTTTGGAGATAATCCTTATCCCGCAACAATTTCAAAACAAGAATAATATCACAATCATGAAACAGACCCTGTTTACCATAGCCCTCCTCGCAGCCACAGCCACGATGACGGCACAAGAGAACGCCACCGTCGACGTGCACTCACGCTATACCAAGGTGGTTGCTCCAGTCAAAGGAAAATATGAATCGAAGCGTCCGCCCGTTGACGAGCGCCTCTTCACCTCAACCGCCGTTGAGAAGAAAATCCGCGAGGTTCAGAAAATCCTGAAGAAAAATCCCAAGTTGGCATGGATGTTTGCCAACTGCTTCCCCAATACTCTTGAGAGCACCGTTCATTATCGTGTGCTCCCCAATGGCGACGACGACACCTTCGTGTATACCGGCGACATCCCGGCGATGTGGCTCCGCGATTCAGGAGCCCAGGTGTGGCCCTATGTCGCCCTTGCCAATAAGGACGACAATCTGAAGAAGATGCTTCGTGGCGTCATACTCCGACAGATGAAGTGTATAAACATCGACCGCTACGCCAATGCCTATAACGACGGGCCTACGGGAGCCGGCTGGCATAAGGACAACACGGAGATGCCCCCCGAAGTGTTTGAACGCAAATACGAGATAGACTCATTCTGCTATCCCATCCGCCTTGCCTACGAATATTGGAAGGTGACCGGCGACGACAGTATCTTCGGTGAAGACTGGCTGAGGGCGATAGACAATATCCTCGCCACCTTCATCGAGCAGCAGCGTAAGGAGAACCGTGGTCCATACACGTTTACCCGTATGACCGACCGCGCCTTCGACACCCTGGGATGGGACGGATATGGGGCGCCGGTGAAACCGGTAGGGCTGATAGCCTCCATGTTCCGTCCGTCAGACGATGCCACCATCCTGCCGTTCCTCGTGCCGTCAAACTTCATGGCGGTGTCTTCTATGAACAAGGCAGCTGAAATCCTGCACCATTGTGCAGGCAAGGCGTATGGCAGCCGAAAGACGGAAATCCTCCTGATGGCAAAGAGATGCAGCGAACTGGCAGCCGAAGTGAAGGCAGCCCTGCAGAAATATGCCGTTTACGACCATCCGAAATACGGCAAGATATACGCTTATGAGGTGGACGGCTTCGGCAACCGTCTCCTGATGGACGATGCCAATGTGCCATCGCTCCTCGGTATGGGATATATGGGCGATGTAGACATCGATGACCCTGTATATCAGAACACCCGCCGCTTTGTGTGGAGCGACGACAACCCATGCTTCTTCAGCGGCAAGGCAGGAGCAGGCATCGGCGGTCCGCATATCGGATACGACATGCCATGGCCGATGTCTGTCATGATGAAATGTTTCACGTCGAAAGACGACGAAGAGATACGCTGGTGTATGCAGACGCTGCTTCAGACCGATGCCGGCACGGGCTTCATCCATGAGTCGTTCCACAAAGACGACGCCTCACGCTACACCCGCGCCTGGTTCGCATGGCAGAACACCCTCTTCGGAGAGCTCGTGATAAAGCTCATCAACGACGGAAAGGCAGACTTGCTCAATAGTCTTTAACCCCCAACTCTCATAAGAAATTGATCAATAAAAATCGGTCATCAAGGCTTGCACTTCTATGCAAGCCTTGATGACCGATTGCTTTAAGTCCCCAACTTTCATTGGATCATTATAATAGAACGGTCTGATGACCGTTTGGAATTTATACCAATTGCGGCAGGAACGAAGAGATGATGAGCACCACGATGCCCACTATCAGCACTACGATGGTCTTCTTCGAACACCCTTTCCATTCCTTCAGTATGATGCCCCACACGTTAGAGAACACCACGTTGAGCGCCATCAGTATGCAGAAGGAGAGAGTCATCAGCGTGTCGGATGCGGTCAGGAATCCCTTGCCCAGCGACAGACCGAAGAACTGGCTGTACCACAATGCGCCAGCCAGCGCACAGAACACGATGTTGTTTGCCATCACCCCACTCTTGGAATAGTCGCCCCATGTCTTGTTCTTCGCATTCTGGAAGAAGCAGTATGCAGCGTTAGTGATGAATCCTCCCAGTGTGACGAGCAATGTGGCAGGCAGCGTCTTATACATGTCGGGAGTGAGGTCGCCGAAGTTTATCCCCTTTCCGAATTCCAGTCCCACGTTGAAGCATCCGCTCATGAATCCGGCGAGCAGGGCTATGGCGAGTCCCTTCGGAAAGTTGAAGTCCTTCACCGCCGCTTTCTTTTCCTCTTCAGATAGCGATGCCGCCTTCATAGAGCCTGCCACGCCGATTATGGCGATGCCAGCCAGCGTCACCACCACGCCCAGAATCACGGCGAAGGTCAGTCTGCTCAGCGCATCCTCTTCGGGGAAGAAGATGTTCAGGAGCACGGGTCCCATGATGGTTCCCAGTCCGGCACATGTTCCGAGGGCGATGCTCTGTCCGAGCGCCACTCCGAGATAGCGCATCGAGAGTCCGAAAGTCAGTCCGCCCACTCCCCATAGTGCTCCGAACAGCATCGTCATCCATATATCGAAGCTGCTTCCGTTGACAATCAGTTCCGTTATCGAGTGACCTTCCGGCACGGCGAGCAGCGCTCCCATCAGCGGGAACACTATCCATGCGAAAATGCCCTGCACCAGCCAATACGACTCCCAGCTCCAGCTCTTTATCTTGTTTATCGGCACATAGCAGCTCGACTGGCAGAATGCGCCGATGGCAATGATGAGAAGTCCGATGATAATTTCCATAATATCCTGTTTGTGACAAAGCCGGAGCGCCAGGGAAATCGGTCGTTCCCCTTGGTGCTCCGGCTATATTATTGCTTGATATCGAAAATCTGTTCTCTTAGTTTCTCTTTGCGAGCACCTCATTCTCGTATTTTTCCACGTCGGCGAAATACTCCTCGCCCACAGGCACGCTGTTCTTCATGTTGAAGTAGTCGTAAACGGCTCCGAAAGGCAGGGTCTTTGCCTCTTCGAGCAGAGCCAGACGCTGGAACAGTTTGCCCTCGTCCTCATACTGACGCAGAGTTGCCGTTGGTTCGAGCAGAGCCGAGAGCAGCGACTTCTGGGCAGCGCGCACTCCGATGATGTATGCTCCGATGCGGTTTATAGATGCGTCGAAATAGTCGAGACCGATATGTGCGCGGTCGAGAGCGTTGGCGCGTACGATCTCTGAGAAGAGGTTGCGGGTGTTGTCGTCGAAGAGTGTCACGTGGTCAGAATCCCAGTGCATAGGGCGCGACACGTGGAGCATCAGCTCCGGCACGTAGAGCAGCAATGCTGAGATGGCGTCAGAGACGTTCTCTGTCGGTTCGTAGTGGCCGGTGTCGAGAGTATACATCACGTTGTTCTTGGCGCAGTAGCCGGTATAGAAATAGTTTGAGCCCACGGTATAAGCCTCCAGTCCGATACCGAACAGCTTTGCTTCCAGACACGACTTCATTCCCGGCAGGTCTTCAGCCAATATCTCGTCGAGGCTCTGCTTGAGGATTTCGCGGTAGCGCAGCTTGTTCACGGTGAGGTCCTTGCTTCCGTCGTGCACCCATATATTCATGATACAAGGGTCGTTCTGGAATTTACCCATAGCGTCGGCGATACGGCGGCAGCGCTTTGTGTGCTCAATCCAGAAGTCGCGTATCTCCTTGTCAGGATTGGCGAGCGTCAGGCTGCCGCTCTTAGGATGCGAGAATGATGTGGAGTTGAAGTCGAGCTTCATATTGTGCTCCTTCGCCCACTGCATCCATCCTTCGAAGTGTTCCACTCCCACTTCGTCGCGGTCAACGAATTTTCCTCCGAACTCGCCGTAAGTCTCATGCAGGTTCAGACGGAACTTACCGGCCAGCAGCGAGTCCACCTTCTCAATGTCCTGACGCAGTTCGTCTATGTTGCGTGCCTTTCCAGGATAGTTTCCAGTAGTCTGAATACCGCCTGAAGCTGCCACGTTGCGCTCGAAACCGACCACGTCGTCAGCCTGCCAGCAATGCAGGGATATAGGAGTGTTTTCGAGAGTTTCGATAGCCTTGTCGGTATCTACACCCAGAGCGGCATAGCGCTCTTTTGCCATTTCATAGGCTTTTGTGATTTGTTCTGTTTTCATATTCTTTAGGTTTTTATAGTTGTTGTTTTTTTAGTTTCCTCATTAACCTTTCCTCTTCTTTATCTCCAGATATTTTCCGTAAGCCTCGTCCCAAAGCTCCTTGTCTTCAGGCACGAAGCGGTTCATCACCACGCTGTCGGCAATGATGCTGCGCATGTCGAAAATGTCGTTCACTTCGCCTGCCGCCTTCGCCTGTATCATGATGTTGCCCAGAGCGGTGCATTCCTGCGGTCCGGCGAGCACCTCCACTCCCGTGGCATTTGCCGTAAACTGGTTGAGCTGCCTGTTCAGCGATCCTCCGCCAATGATATGCAGGGTGTTGATGGGGAACGCCGCCATCTCTCTGAGATATCCGAACACCTCGCGGTATCTCAGTGCGAGACTCTCGAATATGCAGCGGCATGTCTCGGCGTAGCCTTCCGGCACGTGCTGTCCCGTTTCCCGGCAGTATTCCTTTATCGCTTCCTGCATGTCGGCTGGGTTGGCAAACATCTTGTCGTCAGGGTTTATGATGCTCTGAAACGGTTTCGTAGCCATTGCCTCGGCGGTCAGTATGGCGTAGTCGCGGGGAGCGTCCTCTCCCCATTCCTTGCGGCATCTCTCCAGCAGCCACATTCCGCAGATGTTCTTCAGGAATCGTGTGGTGCCCTCTATGCCGCCCTCGTTGGTGAAGTTTCTTTCATACGACACCTCGTTTATGATTGCGTCTTCAGTCTCAATTCCCATCAGACTCCATGTTCCCGAACTGAGATAGGCAAACTGTTCGTTCTTTGCCGGCACGGCAGCCACGGCGCTTCCCGTGTCGTGTCCTGCCACGGCAATCACAGGTATCGCTCCCAGTCCCGTCATCTTCTGCACCTCCTTTGTAAGCGTGCCTATACACGTACCCGGGTTCACCATCATTCCGAACTTCTCCCTTGTCAGTCCCACGCTCTTGAGCAGTTCCGGTTCGAGGTCTTTTGTACGCGGATTCAGCATCTGGCTTGTCGAAGCGATGGTGTATTCGCAGACAGCCTTTCCTGTGAGCATCCACGACAGGGCGTCGGGCACGAAGAGTATCTTCTTCGCATTGGCGAGCGCCACATTGTTCTCACTTCTCATGGCATATAGCTGGAAGAGAGAGTTGAAGTTCATGAATTGGATTCCCGTAGTTTCATACACACGCTTCTTGTCTACGCATTTGCTGAAATATTCGTCCATAGCCTCGAAAGTGAATGGGTCGCGGTAGGCGATAGGGTTGCGCAGTATGGCGTTGTCTTCTCCTATGCACACGAAGTCCACTCCCCAGGTGTCGATACCGATGCTCGTTATCGGCAGCTGTCGCTTAGCCACGAGTTTCAGTCCCTTGATTATTTCGTTGTATAGTGCGAAGATGTCCCAATAGAAGTGACCTCCCGTTTCAATCAGCGAGTTGTCAAACCGTGTGAGTTCCTCCAGTTGCACTTTGCCTTCGGCAAGTGTTCCGATGATAGTCCTTCCGCTTGTGGCACCCAGGTCCACGGCGAAGAAATATTTGTTGTTGTCCATTTGTTTGATTATGTTATTTTCGGTCAGTTTGAATTAGTAGGTTCGTGATGCCGGCAGCCATGTCATGACTGGTTTTCGGCATAGGTGGTTTTGTGAGGGCAAAGATAGTGCAAATCGAATGCAGAGCGTCAAGCTTGCTTGGACGCTATGCTGAGATGTAGCCTATTTTTTGCAAAGATACTTGTTTTTGCTGTTTGCAAAACCCGATTATTTGCGATTTAATCTGAAACTTTTGGTAATTGCAAGAATAAGATTTGCAACTTCTGAATGTGCCGATTCCCAATGGTAAGCTATAGGTCAGATATTTCCCCCACACCGTGGGGAACAGAACCCCCTAATGTGGGGTTTCATTCCCCACGGTGTGGGGGGATTTCAGGTGGTGCAAAACGGCATGATACATCTGTGATATATCAATGATACTTTTATGTAAAACATTCAGAAAAGTATCATTGCTTTAACCTGTTGGCTTGTAGTATTTTAAATGCTCTGGATAGACGGAGAATGATACTATGACACTTCTTTAGAAGAAAAATGAGTGCAGGGCACTTCCTTTTTTGATATGCCTTGCGATGTATTGTGGTTATAGGATGTTCCCTTCTGCCAATGAACTTTATAGGATGTTCCTTTCTGCCAATGAACTTCAGCCCCCTCTCGTTCTCAAACCCATCCTAACCTTCCCCAAGGGAAGGGACAAGTTACTCTGCTTTGTCAAAGACTTCAGATAATCACATCAGCCAATCACATCAGTCAATCACTTCAGCCCCCTCTCGTTCTCCCCCGTAGGGGAGATGCTGGTTACTCTGTATGTCGAAGGACTGTCGATGTCCTGGTGTATCAGTCCCTCCCCTACGGGGGAGGCTAGGTGGGGGCTGATGACATTTAGCCGTAGTAACCAGTTCCTTCCCTTGGGGAAGGTTAGGATGGGTTGTCCCTTGGGGAAGGTTAGGATGGGTTGTCCCTTGGGGAAGGTTAGGATGGGTCTGCGGTTATGATGGGTCTGCGGTCAGGTGTGGCTGACACCAGACCTATGCATCATTCTGCATCCTTATTCTCCATTCCTGCGGAAAGAGGTTGTTGGTGCGGTTGCCTAGGTTTTTCACGAATCCCAGGTTCAGCCCCTGATACCCCACAGCCACGAATCCGCGCGGTGTGTCAGGCGGCAACTGTATCGGCTCGCGTCTGAGATAGGCAATCGCAGTGTCGCGGTTGAGCTCCGCCGTGGCGAAGGCTTCAGGGTTGAATGCCGTTGAGAGGGCGAGACCTTCGGCAGGTATGATGTCCTTGCCCTTCGGCTCTCCCAGTTCGATGCCGGCATGCATCACGCGCAACTTCTCCAGTGCGGTGTCATACACGTTGCGCCACTGTTTCCTCACCGCCACGAAGCGCTGTCCGAGCGTGGTGATGCTGAAGTCCTCGTTTCCCTTTATCCATCCGCTCATCTCCTTAGCCCCCTTCATGGTCTGTTCTGCCGACGCCTTTCCGCGTCGTTTCTGCTTCTTGTCCTTTTTCGTTGCCGAGGAGTCGAGCATACTGATTGTGGTCTGCTGCGAGGCATCGCTTCCCGTCTGTCGCAGAGCCGCCATATACAGACCTTCCGATCGGGTCTCGCCCGGAATGAAATGCCTCTCGGAGAGCTTTTCCATCTGCCATTCAGAGCAGATGAAGTCCACGTTCTCCTCATCCTCCTGCCTGTTGTATGTGCAGGTGGAGTATACGAGCAGTCCGCCGTCTCTCAGACACGGCATGATGTCGGTGATAATCTCCCGTTGCAGTGCGGCACATTTTTTCACGTTAGCCACCGACCATTCCCTTATCGCCCCCTCGTCTTTGCGGAACATCCCTTCGCCGGAGCAGGGCACGTCGGCGAGTATCACGTCAAACTGCAGTCTGCTGCGCTGGTAGTCGATGGCATAGTTGTTTGTCACTATCACGTCGGGGTGTCCGAACTTCTGTATGTTCTCCATCAGGATGTTTGCCCTGGGGCGCATCGGCTCGTTGGTCATCAGCAGACTTCCCTCGGGCAGCACGCTGCGCATGGCGGTGGATTTCCCTCCCGGTGCGGCACACAGGTCGAGCACCATCAGCGGACGGTCGGCGGGTGCGTGGTCGCGTATCACCTGGGTGATATACATCGAGGCAGCCTCCTGCACGTAGTATGCTCCGGCGTGTAGCAGGGGGTCGAGAGTGAACATCGGCCGCTCATTGAGATAGCGTCCCTCCCGACACCATTCCACGGGCTCGTCTTCCTCTGCCGGCAGTGCCATGCTGTCGGAGCGGAATTTCATCGGGTTCAGTCTCACGCTCACCGGCGGTTCCTCGTCCATGGCTTCAGCAAAACGCGTCCACCGCTGCTCTCCCATGATTTCCCGGGTGTATGTGGAGAACTCCTCTGGTAGTGTTGTCTTCGGCGTGGTGGTCATCGTGTGGTGTTATGTTTTTTTTGTTATGATTCCTATTTGTTTATCCCAAATCGGGCGTTAGGGCTTGCTCGGATTTTGGTATTTTAGAAGTGTGGATTTTGTTTGGCTTTTAATGAGTAATAGCGAGCTATTGCGAATTAAAAACG
>ENA-OVGC01000722-OVGC01000722.1-human-gut-metagenome-genome-assembly--contig:-NODE-722-length-28956-cov-12.491990_pt1 | contig 28956 bp, 18 predicted proteins | sample MGYA00237768_ERZ505415 | MGnify/ENA primary metagenome ERZ505415 (study PRJEB26158, sample SAMN06016382) | human gut metagenome | biome: human gut; feature: ankylosing spondylitis patient; material...
AGGTGTATCACGGAGACAGTCCTAAGAAGTTTCCGGTATATGAGATTTATCTTGACGGGGTCATTGTAACAAAAGTATCATCTAAGACAGAAGCTGAGGAGATGGTGTCACGCTGGCAGGAAGTTTACAAGTAAGCATATAAGTATAATAACAAATATTCCTATTATAAATTCATCATATCGTATGGGATATGATATGGCAAGTGGTTCACTTATATCGATAATATTAGGCTTTATAATAAGTACAATAATAGGAATAATATTAATAGTAACAGGAACAACATATTCATTTTATAAAATAAAATTAGAAGGACAAAAAACACATTTTGTATCAACAGATGTAATATCATTTACATATAAAGAAAGTGAAGATAAAATATCTATAACTAATATGGAACCAAAAAGTGATGCAGAAGGAATTAAAGAAAATTATTTTGAGTTTAATGTAGCAAGTAATTTAGTTAAAGATATAAGTATTAATTATGAAATATCTATACTTAAAACAAGTACTACTAATAGTTTTGAAGAAAATGATGTTAAAGCATATTTAACTGATGGTAATGATAATGCATTAGTAAATCCTATATTAATAAGTAATTTAGGAAATAGTAAAAAAATAGCTAATGCTAAAGTAATATATAATAATAGTTTTATGTATAATAATTCAAATGAAATACAAACACATACATATAGATTAAGAGTATGGTTAAAAAGTGATATTAATATGAGTAAATATACAGTAAAACAAGAAATAGATGATAGTAAAACTAATATTTCTTTAACAGGTTGTACTTTTAAGTTTAAAGTTAATGTAAGTACAGTAGAACAAAATTTAGATACAAGTGGAGCAAATAAACCAGTTTTAGCATCAAATATGATTCCAGTATATTATGATGAAGCAAATAGTGTATGGAAAAAAGCAGATAAGAATAATTCACAAAAAGATTATAGATGGTATAGCTATACTTCAACAGGAGAATATAAAGGAATGTGGGCTAATGCAGTTACTGTAAAAGAAGCAAATAGACAAACTTATTTAAATGCAACACCAGGTACAACAATTAGTATGGATGATATAACAACAATGTGGGTATGGATACCAAGGTTTAATGCGGTAACACCAAGTAATTATAATGGAGGAACACAAGCAAAACCAAATGCAATAGATGTAACATTTGTAAAACAAAATGAAACAGCAATAGATGCCTTTACCTTTGGTACTAAAGAACTAAGTGGTTTTTGGTATGGCAAGTTTGAAACAAGTCATACAACACTAGCATCAAGTACAACTGCTAATAATTTAGGATGCACAAATGAAACATGTAGTAATGCAAATGGAATAATAATAAAACCAAATGTAACAAGTTTAAGATATAATAGTCCAAGTAATTTCTTCTTTGCAAGTAGAAGTATGGAACAACCTAATAATAGTTTTGGTTTTGTAAGTAGTGAAGTAGATACCCATATGAGTAAAAATAATGAATGGGGAGCAGTAGCATATTTAACACAAAGTATCTATGGAAGATGTACAAGTAGTACAAGTTGTACTGAAATAGGAATAAATAATTCAATGGACAATAATTACAAATCAACAACAGGATATGGTGCTCCTCCAGGAAGTGATGACAATGCATTAAATGGAGCGTATAATACCCCACGTGGAAAAGATACCTCAACAACAGGGACAATATATGGAATATATGATATGAGTGGGGGAGCATTGGAATATGTCATGGGAGTATCAGCAGATACAAATGGTAAACCAAGATCTGGCTATGATTCATCATCTAACTCAGGATTTACAGGAATATTAAATAATGGAACAACATATACAGGGGTTTCTTTTCCAGATAGTAAGTATTATAATTTATATACAGGATCATCATATACAGGTCATGCCTTAACAGAAACAAAAAACTGGTATAGTGATGACGCTAGCTTCGTTAGTTCTAGTTACCCATGGTTCATACGTGGTGGTTACTCTAGCTTTAATACGAGCGCGGGAGTGTTCTACTTCCACCGCAACGATGGTTATCATGTCAGCAGCTCTTCGCGCCTTGTAATTTCCAATGAATAACCCAGAAGGGGTATTCATTGGAAAAGAACTAAAAAACCCGAAATGAAAGAAGTAGGAATTAAGTAATTTTATGAAATAATGATAGAAAGTGATACTTCAAAAACTTAAGTGATTAATGCACGAAAGTTTTTGAAGTAATTTTTTAATACCCTTTCGGACTACGACGAGCGTACGCTGCGCTTCGCCCGCGACTACTCCGAGAAGCTGCTGGCCATCGACGTGAACATCAGCATCACCGAGATGCTCGACACGGCATGGACGCTCTTCGCGAAGTACTTCTCGCGTGAGGAGGTGGCCATCAAGGAGGAGCTCATCAAGAAGTACTGGAAAGCATAAGCGACACGGCAATGGCAATCAAGTTTCAATACAACAAGACTTCGCTCGGCGAACTCGGCAAGCAGCTGAAGATGCGGCAGAAGGCGCTCCCTACCATCAAGAGCAAGGAGTCGGCCCTGCGTTCCGAGGTCAAGAAGGCGAAGGACTCCGCCGGCGACTACCTGCGGCAGTTGGAGGCGCTCAAGCAGCGCTACGACTACATGGTGTCGCTGTGGGGAGAGTTCGATGCGGACTTGTTGCGCATTGCGGACATCGAACTTTCGGTTCAGAAGATTGCGGGCGTACGTACGCCGCAGCTCTCCGAGGTGAAGTTCGAACAGAAGCCCTACGACCTCTTCTCCTCGCCGGTATGGTATGCCGACGGGGTGGAGATTCTCAAGAGCCTGGCTCGTCTGGGAATCGAGTACGAGGTCTACAACCGCAAGATGGAGCTTCTGGATTTCGCACGTCGCAAAACCACTCAGAAGGTGAACTTGTACGAAAAGGTGCAGATACCCGGGTACGAGGACGCCATACGTAAAATCAAACGCTTCATGGAGGATGAGGAGAACCTCTCGAAATCCGCCCAGAAGATTGTGAAGACCAAACAGCAGCAGGCCGGGGAGGGCTCGATGTTATGATAGCGAAAATGTCGAAATACGACTTTGTGCTCTATGCGGCACAGAGCGAAGACTTCATCGAACGGCTGCGTGAACTGGGGCTGGTCGACATCACCACGGCGGGCTGGGAGCCCTCGGAGGAGGACCGCCAGCTGCTGCTCGACATCGAGGGCCATGCCAAGGCCGCCGACTTCCTGAAGGAGTTCCGTGCGGACGGGGAGCGCTGCAAGGCCGGCGCCGAACCCTTCGCAACGGGTGAGGAGGCCTATCGCCACTATGTGGCCGCCTCGAAGCAGGCCGCCTCGCTCCATGCGGAAATCGCCCGCCTCGAGAAGAGTGCCGACGAACTGCGCCCCTGGGGCGAGTTCTCGGTGGAGAGCCTGCGCCGCCTGTCGGAGCGCGGCATCGTGCTGCGCTACTTCTCGGCGCCGGTTTCGGCCTACGACAAGTATGAGTCCGAATGGTCGGAGCAGTATACGCTCGAACTCATCCACCGCGGCGAATCGACCGCCTACTTCATCGTGGTCGCCGCTCCGGGCGACGAGGTGAACCTCGACGCCCAGGAGATGAAGGCCCCTGCGATGGACATCCGCGAAGCGGAGCGCCGCATCGGCGAGGCCCGGGCCCGGCTCGCGGCGCTCGACGCCGAGTTCTCGCGCGTCGCCGCCTCGGAGGAGCTGCTTGCCGGACATGCCACGGCGCTCAAGGAGCGGCTGCAGGGTATCCGCGTTACGGAGACCGCACGCCGCGAGGCCGACGGTACGCTGCTCGTCATGGAGGGTTGGGCCGAGAAGGAGACCTCCGAGCGGGTCGATGCCCTGCTGGAGGAGTATCCCAACGTGGTCTACATCAAGTCGGACCCCACGCCCGAGGACAATACCCCCGTGCAGCTGCGCAACGGCTGGTTTGCCCGCATCTTCGAGATGGTGGGCGACATGTACGCCCGTCCGAAGTACGGCACCATCGACCTGACGCCCTACTTCGCCCCCTTCTACATGCTCTTCTTCGGCATCTGCCTCAACGACGCCGGCTACGGCCTGGTGCTGCTCGCCATGGGGCTCTGGATGCTGCACAAGAACCGCAAGCCGGGCATGATGCGCCGCGCCGCATGGTTCGCCACGATGTGCGCCCTTGCCACGGTGCTCTTCGGCGGCTTCTGCGGCTCGTTCTTCGGCGTGAGCATGCAGAGCTGGGTGCCGACGGGCGCCGACGGCGAACCGCTGTTCCGCTTCTATGACTTCCAGAACAACTTCTTCTCCGTGGCGCTGGCCATCGGTATGGTGCAGATTCTCTTCGGCATGCTCATCAGCATCGTCGTCACGACGCGCACCTTCGGCATCAGCCACGCGCTTGGCTCGCTGGGGTGGTTCCTCATCCTGCTGGGCGGTTCGGTGGCCGGAGGTCTTCCGATGCTCAACGAGGCGTGGGTCATTCCGGGCTTCACCACCTCGTCGCCGGCCTTCTACGCCGTGCTCGGCATCGGAGCATTCCTCATGCTCTTCCTCAATTCGCCGGGTCGCAATCCGCTGCTGAACCTCGGGGCGGGTGTCTGGAACTTCTACAACAACGTGACGGGACTGCTGAGCGACGTGCTGTCGTACATCCGTCTGTTCGCCATCGGCCTCTCGGGCGGTGTGCTGGCCCTGGTCTTCAACTCGCTGGCCGAGGGCTTCGTACCCGACGGAGCCGGTATCGCGGTGCGGATTCTCATCATGCTGCCGATTCTGCTGATTGGTCACGGCATCAACCTCTTCATGTCCACCATCTCGTCGTTCGTTCACCCGATGCGTCTGACGTTCGTGGAATTCTACAAGAATGCAGGCTTCGAAATGGGCACCCGCTCGTTCGACCCGCTGCGCAAAATGGATAAGTAAAAAACAACAATAACAACAAAAAACTCATTCAAAAACTATGGAAACAACAGCTTTGGTATTGGCCTACGTCGGTGTGGCCTTGATGGTAGGTCTGGCAGGTATCGGTTCTGCCATCGGTACTTCGATTTGCGGCCAGGCGTCGGTCGGAGCCATGAAGAAGAACAATTCGGCTTTCGGTAGCTACATGATTCTTTCGGCGCTTCCCGGCTCGCAGGGCCTCTACGGTTTCGTCTGCTTCTTCATGGTACAGGGCTTCCTGTCGAACCCCTCGATGGTTCAGGCCTGCGCCGTTCTGGGTGCCGGTATTCTGGTCGGCATCGTGAACTTCGCCGCTGCCATCTATCAGGGCAAGGTCTGCGCCAACGGTATCGCAGCCGTGGGTAACGGTCACGACGTGATGGGTAAGACGCTGATTCTGGCCGCCTTCCCGGAGCTCTACGCCATTCTGACGGTGGCTGCCACCTTCCTGATTGCCAACATCGTCCGCTAATCGCGTCCGATTGTGCCAGAAGGCCGGAATCCTGTGGGATTCCGGCCTTTTTTTGTGTGGATGTGCCGAAGGGGTGGCGGACGAGAGGCTGCGGGCAGGAAGAGCCGCGGAGAGGTGCAGCCGGGATGAGCCGCGTGAGTAGCATGCGCGGGAAAAGAGTTGAGGGGAAGAGTTGCAGGGAGGAGTCGCGTGAACGGTGCTTCGTGCAAGGGACCTCATGCAAGGTTGCGGACCGCGGGCAGACAGCCCTGTTTCCGGTGTCCCTGTTCCCGGAGACCAGCTGCCGGACGGGAGCGCTGCGGGAGCAGGCCGTAAGGGACGGCATGTGTGCGGGCGCAAAGTGCTGACGGGGACTGGCAGGATGCTGACGGAGTGCAGCCGGGGAGTTGACAGGATGCAGGTGGGAGAAAGCAGGAGCATGCGGCTCCGTGTGGTTCCGGTATGCTGCAAGACAAAATGGAAGGAGCGACAACCCCCCGACGGGGTTGCCGCTCCTTCCGGTGTTCGTCCGCAGGGCGGTCGGACAGAATCCGCCTGCCCGGACTGGCTGTCGGCTACTGCTGGGCCGGAACAGCGAGGTCCGTAACCATGACGTAGTATTTCGACGGATTCGATATCGAGCAGATGCGTTCGATACCCGTGAAGGTCAGCGTCTGCTTGTCGCTCGAAACCGAGAAGACGATGTCGACGCGCTCGGAGTTCCACGTGCCGTAGACGCCGACGAGAATCTGCGAGAGGGTCAGCGTCGAGGATGCGGCATCGTAGATGTAGCTTACGGTCGAGTTGACAGCATCTTCCATCCGGTACATGTCGCTGTAGTACTGTGCGACGAAGGTCGCTTTGGTTTGGGCCGGGTCGAGCGTTACCTTCACACTGCCTTTGGTCATCTTCGAACCGTTGTAGGCGATGTCGCTGCCCTCGACGTAGAAGGACGTCGGGCCGTCCCATGTGCCTTCGTCGTTGATGGCCGTGTAGGTCTTGGCGTTCATGTCGATGTTGTACTTTGTCTCTTCGCCGCTGCAGTTCAGCGTTACGATGCCGTCGACGATGGTGTAGGTACCCTCCTTCGAGCCGATTTTGCCGCTGCCGAAGCCGTCAAGTTCCAGCACGTCGCCCGAGCCGCTTGCAGGCTGGTAGCTGCCGGCCTCCCTGCCCTTTTCGATGAGGCTCGTCGTGTTGCCGTCGTAGGTGTACTTGAGAATCTTCTCGCTGTTCTCGATGACGAAGGCCGTTGCCGAGGCGTCGCCGAGCGAGGTGCCCGAGGTGAACTCGACGCCGACTTCGCGCAGGCTGTAGCCCGAACGCTCGAAGAGGTAGTAGACCGTGCTGCCATCGAGCGTCATCTCGAGCAGGAGTTTCGTTGCTCCGGCATTGGCGGCCGAGGTGTAGTCCGAGATGCTCTTCTGCGTCATGACGTAGAAGCGGGTGTTGTCGGGCATGTCCTCGATGATGTCGCTCACGTAGGTCATCGTCATCTTTTCGTCCCATTTGCCCGAGATGCCGTATTGGTCGCACGACTCGCGTTCGTATGCGAACCGGCTGGCGCTCTCGTCGAAGGTGAACGTGCCCTTGAAGTCATAGGCGTTCACGTCGGTCGTCTTGAAGGTGAAGACCGTGTTGGACTTGAGTGAAGCCTCGAGGTTGGGCGAGCTTTCGCGCGTCAGCTTGCCCGGCTGCTTGGTGTCGATGAAGAAGCCCTTGTAGTCACCGACGAAGGCTTTGCCGACGAAGTCGTTCTTCTCGGTCGAAGAGATGGTGAAGGTAATGGGTTCGGCCGGCATCTCGAGCACCCAGCAGTCGCTCGGGTCGTAGGAGTTGTCCTCGAAGTAAATCTTGCTCTCGTAGTGTGCGCCCGTGCGGTCGCCTACTACCGTAACCTCGAAGTTGTAACCGAGTTCTACCTCATAGACGAATTTCACCAGCTGGCCGTAGTAGTTCTCGCAGATGTACTCTCCGTCCTCGTCGACGAGCGGATCGCCGTTGTTATCCTTCTTGATGGAGTTGATGAGGCGGACCTTCGAGTGTTCGTCGCCGATGCGCGTGATGCTGTTGTATTCGACGGCCGTTCCGGCTTCGAGCGTGACGTCGTGTCCGGGCATCGTGAACTTGAAGGAGTAGCGCTTGTAGTCGCTGGCTACCTCCACATCGCCCGTCTGTTCGCACACCTCTTCCTCTTCGGTTCCGTAGCGGACCTGGGCAATGCACATCGAAAGGTCGGTTACCGTGACGTAGAACGACACTTCGCTGCCCTCTTCGGCCGTCTGCGGTACATTCTGGAAGTAGAAGTTGTCGGAATTGTCGTAGTAAATCGTGTATTCCTGAGGCTTGATTTCGCGAACCTCGATGTCGAGCGTTACGTCGGCCTCGGGCATGGTGAATTCATAGTTGAACGTATTGGTCTCGGCGTCCGACGAGGTAAACGTGCATGGCTCTTCGTTGTAGTGTACCGAGACGATTTCCATCCCTTCGGTCATTTTGATGCTCAGCGGAACAACGTCTCCCGCCTTGGCCGATTCGGCTACGGTTGCCTGATAGAATTCGGAAGCCGGAACCGTGATGGAGAACGAAGGGGCGGTCGAGTCCTCCGTCTTGTCGTCCGAGCAACCTGCGGCGCACATGAGCAGTGCACCCATCAGCAGGAATCTGTGTAAAAGTTTACTCATCGTTTCATGTTTTTAAGGGGGTGGGTTAAACAATTCGGAGGATTGTACGGCTCCTCCGTTCAGCCGTCTGCCGTCATGTATATTCCTTGTTGTAAAAACGCAAAATCCCTCTCCCGTGAGGGGGGAGAGGGCCTAAGGCTTTCACGGAGTCCGGAATACGCCTGTCCGGCTCCGTTGTTGAACAATACGGTTACAATATTATGAAAAATCTCCCGAAAATGCAACCCGCGGCCTTGTTTTTTGAGCGCAACCGTGTGGTCTGCCCTTCGCGGAGTCAGTCTAAATGGCTTGCTGAGCCTCTGGTTTCGGCATGTCGGCCCCATTCGGAATCCCGGTTGCTCGGGCGGGAAGCGGCTGTGTGACTTCCTTGGATAGAGCCCTTCCCGATGGCTAGCCTTCGGCCCCTGCAGGGCGTTCCCATCCCCGGAAAAAAGCGGGAACCCGAGCATGCTCGGATTCCCGCTCGATAGTTTCATTGCGGCCGGAGCTGCTTGTCTGCCGGTTCCGCTGCCTCGCGTACAGGGGCGGGAGGTTTCTCCTTTCGGTCGCCCTCCGGCAGTCTGTCGCATGAGGTCCGGCAGCCGGAGAGGCCGCCGTGTGTCGCGGGTTATCGTCCGCTGCGGCGCGAAGAGCGGCGGACGTGCATCGACCCCCTGCGGTCGTCGGCCGGGACGCTCTCGACTCCGGGCAGCACCAGTTCGAAGTCGAGCTGGCGCTTGCGCAGGTCGGCCCCCTTCACGCGGATACGCACGGCATCGCCCAGCGTGAAGCGTCGGCCGGTTGCACGGCCCACAATCTCGTAACGCTGCTCGTCGAAGGCGTAGTAGTCGCCCGGAATGTCGCGCAGGAACGACATTCCCTCGATGTGGGTCTCGTCCAGTTCGACGTAGACGCCCCATTCGGTCATACCCGAGATGTGGCCGTCGAACTCCTCGCCGATGCGCTCCTTCATGAACTCCACCATCTTGTACTTGATGGAGGCGCGTTCGGCCTCGGCGGCCACCACCTCGCGTTCCGAGGCGTGCTCGCAGAGCTTCTCGAGCGTCGTCCGGTCGGCCGACTTGCCTCCCTCGAGATAGCGTGCCAGCAGACGGTGGACCATCATGTCGGGATAGCGGCGGATGGGCGAGGTGAAGTGCGTGTAGTAGGGGAAGGCAAGGCCGTAGTGGCCGATGTTGTCGGTGGTGTAGTAGGCCTTGGCCATCGAGCGGACGGCCATCGTCGTCACGGCGTTCTCCTCGGTCGAGCCCTTGATTTGGGCGAAGAGCTTGTTGAGCTCCTTGGCCACGGCGCGCCCCTTCGAGGCCTTGAAGATGTGGCCGAAGCGGAGGATGAACTGGCGGAACCGGTCGAGCTTTTCCTCGCTGGGCGAGTCGTGGACGCGGTAGACCATCGTGCGCTCGACATGGCGCCCCTTTTCGGTCTTGCGGCGGCCGCAGAACTCGGCCACGCGGCGGTTGGCCAGCAGCATGAACTCCTCAATCATCTGGTTCGACTCCTTCTGCTCCTTGAAGTAGACGCCCAGCGGCTTGCCCGACTCGTCGAGGCGGAACTTCACCTCCTCGCGGTCGAACGAGATGGCGCCGTGCTTGAAACGCTCGCGGCGCAGCCCCTGGGCCAGGCGGTTGAGCGTCAGAATCTCCTCGGCGTAGTCGCCGCGGCCGGTCTCGATGACCTCCTGTGCCTCGGCATAGGTGAAGCGGCGGTCCGAATAGATGACCGTGCGGCCGAACCACTCGTCGAGCAGCTCGAGGTTCTCGTTGATGGTGAAGACGGCCGAGAAGCAGAGGCTCGCCTCGTGGGGCCGCAGCGAGCAGAGTTCGTTCGAGAGGCGCTCGGGCAGCATCGGTACGGTGCGGTCGACCAGATAGACCGACGTGCCGCGCTCCTCGGCCTCGGTGTCGATTGTGTCGTGGGGGTGGACATAGTGGGTCACGTCGGCGATGTGGACGCCCACCTCCCATACGCCGTCGCTTACGCGGCGTACCGACAGCGCGTCGTCGAAGTCCTTGGCATCGGCCGGGTCGACCGTGAAGGTGGTCACGCGGCGGAAGTCGCGCCGGCGGTCGATTTCCTGCTGCGTGATGCGGCTGTCGATGGCGGCGGCCGCCTCCTCGATTTCGGGCTCGAAGCGGTAGGGGAGCTCGTACTCGGCCAGAATGGCGTGCATCTCCGTGTCGTTGTTGCCCGCCAGACCCAGCACGTCGACCAGCTCGCCCACGGGGCTCTTGCTTCCGAGCGACCATTCGGCGATGCGGACCACCACCTTCTCGCCGTCCTTGACCTGGGGATACTTCTTTTTGGGCAGGAAGATGTCCATGGGCATCTTGCGTGAATCGGCCTTGACGAAAATCTGGTGGGCCCCCACCTCCGCAACGCCGACATAGGGCTTGCGGCTCCGCTCGATGATGCGCGTCACCTCGCCCTCCATCTCGCCGCTGCGCGTCTTGTGGGTGACGACCACCTCGATACGGTCGCCGTCGAGGGCGTTGGCCGCATTGCGCTGGTTGACGAAGATATCCTTTTCGAGTCCCTCGACGCGGACGTAGAGCGAACCTCCCGAGGTCATGTCGGCAATGCCCTCGTAGTGGGGCAGATGGGAGTTGGCGAGGCGGTACTTGCCGCGCGAGCACTCCTCGATGATGCCCTGGTCGAAGAGCCGTTCGAGGATGTCGAACGTCTCGCGGCACCCCTCCTTCGAGGCGCCGCCCGAGACCGAAGCCAGGTGCTTGAGCGTGAACTTGTTGTTGGGGAACTCGCGGAATACGCCCAGAATGACGGCTTCGCGGTCGCGTTTTCCTGCTCCTCTGGCGGAGCGTGTTTTCGTCTTTCGTGTCATCAGTTTTCGAATATTTGCAGGGCGAGACGTTTCATGAAGCCGATGCCCACGGGAATCGCCCGTTCGTCGGGGCAGAAGGTGGCCGTATGGGGCCGACCCGCGTCGGGGCCGACTCCCAGCCGGTAGAAGAGCGCCGGGTATTGGGTGCAGTAGAAGCCGAAATCCTCGGCCGTCGTGCGCAGCGGGAGCATCTCGACCCGGTGGTCGGGCTTGGCGGCCAGCACGGCCAGACGCGTGAGCACCTCGTCGTTCACGACGCACGGATAGCCGCGGTTGATGTCGACCTCGGTGCGGATGCCGTGGCGCGCATCGATGTCGGCGGCGATGTTGCGCAGCCGCTGCTGGATGATGGTGCGCTCGCGTTCGTCGAAGGTGCGCAGCGTACCCTCCATGTAGACCTGGTCGGGGACGATGTTGGTCGCGCCGTCGGCCCTGACGCGTCCCACCGAGAGGACGCACTCCTCGCCGTTGAGCGCCAGCAGGCGCGTCACCAGTTCGGCGGCGGCCGCCACGGGGTCCTTCAATTGCTGGCGCATGGCGCCGTGGCCTCCCGTGCCGCGGAGCGTGAAGCGCAGCTCGTCGCTTGCGGCCATGTACTTGCCGGCGCGGAATCCGAGCGCACCCACCTCCAGCCGGGCCTCGACATGCTCGCCGATGACGGCCCGCACGTCGTACCCTTCGAAGGGCTTCTCGGCCAGCACGAGCGACGCACCGCCGGGATTGCACTCCTCGCCGGGCTGGAAGAGCCCGAAGAGGGTTCCCTCGAAGTCGGGTGCGGCGGCCAGCTCCTGCAGTACGCCGAAGAGGATGGCGGCATGCATGTCGTGGCCGCAGGCGTGCATCACGCCCGGCTGCTGCGACCGCCACGCCACCTCGCACTGCTCGTCGACGGGCAGTGCGTCGATGTCGGCGCGCAGCACCACGGCGCGCCGCAGGTTGCCGTGCCCTTCGATGCGGGCCAGGATGCCCGTACGGGCGATGGGGCGGTGTTCGATGCCGAGCCGGGTGAGCTCTTCGGAGATGAAGCGCGCCGTCCGATGCTCTTCGAACGAGAGCTCGGGGTGCGCATGCAGGTGTCGGCGGAATTCGACGGGGGTCATGGGTCTCTCTTGACTGTTTCGCAGGTTCGATTCGGAACAGAATCGGTACAATGGATAAAAACGTTCCGGACTTCATCTCCTCCGTCCGGGTGCATGCCGGGCTCCGCGGGCGGGTTGCCCGTCGGGGCGTCCGGCGCACGATGTGTAAAGATAGGGATAGTTTCCGAATTAAGGAAACATCCGGCGGCTCTTTTTTCGGCCGGAGCACGTCGCGGGGGCGTTGCCGGGTGGCTGCCCGGGGCAGATTGCCCGGCGGGAGGCGCTGCCGGGGACGGTCGAGGCTCAGAAGATGGTCCGGGCGATTTCGATGATGTTCTCGGCCTTGCCCATCGGGTAGTAGTGGAGCACGGGGACGCCCGCCTGCTTCAGCTCGCGGCTCTGGGCGATGGCCCACTCGGTGCCGATGCGCCGCACGGCCTTTGCGTCGTCGCGGTGTGCAAGCACCTCGTGCTCGAGCTCCCAGGGGATGCGGCAGCCGAACGTCTGCGGCAGCAGCGTGAGGTGGCGCACGGTCGAGAGGGGTTTGATGCCCGGAATAATCGGGACGGTGATGCCCGCCTCGCGGCAGCGGCGCACGAAGTCGAAGAAGCGCGCGTTGTCGTAGAAGAGCTGCGTGACGACGTACGAGGCGCCGGCATCGACCTTGGCCTTCAGGAAGGCGATGTCGCTTTCGGGCGATGCGGCCTCCTGGTGGGTCTCGGGGTATCCGGCCACGCCGATGGAGAACTTCGAGTGGTGGCACACCTCCACCTCGCCGTCGACGAATTCGCCGCGGTTCATCGCCGCAATCTGGCGGACGAGGTCCACCGCATGGGCGTGTCCCTGGGGATGGGGCATGAAGTGGCGCTCGTTCTGCGACTTGTCGCCGCGCAGCGCCAGCACGTTGTGGAGCCCCAGAAAGTCCATGTCGATGAGCGCGTCCTCGATGTCGTACTTCGACAGCCCGCCGCAGATGAGGTGGGGGACCGTCGTCACGCCGTAGCGCTTTTCGATGGCGGCCGAGATGCCCACCGTGCCGGGGCGGCGGCGCACGACGTGCCATTCGATGCCGCCGTCGGGGCGCTGCGTCTGCTTGATGCCTTCGCGGTGGAAGGTGACGTTGATGTAGGCTGGGTCGAACTCCATGAGGGGGTCGATGGCCCCGAATACGCCCCCCATGCCGTCGCCCTTGAGGGGCGGCAGCAGCTCGAAGGCGAAGCGGGTCGTCCGCTCGGCGAGTGCCCGGTTGATGATGTCGGTAACGTTCATGTCTTCGATTCGTGTGTCGTGTCGGAGCGGCCGTGTGCGCTTCAGAGGTTGTTGGGAAGCAGCCGGCGGAGCGTCTCCTCGTCCATGCCGCGCCGCGCGGCATAGTCGCTCATCTGTGCGGCGTCGATATGGCCCACCGAGAAGTAGTCGGCATCGGCGAACATGAGTCCGCAGAGCGCCTCGCCGGGGTCAATCATCCAGTTTTCGGTCAGCCGCATGCCTGTCGTACGCTCGACGGCCAGCAGGTCGAATACCTCGCGCTTGAGCGAGTGGTCGGGCGAGGCGGGGTAGCCGAAGGCCATGCGCCGTCCGCGGTAGCGGCCGGCAATCACCTCCTCGGGCGAGGGCAGCTCGCCGCTCTCGTAGCCCCACATCTGCCGCCGCACGAAGAGGTGCAGCGCCTCGGCGAAGGCCTCGGTCAGACGGTCGGCCAGCAGCTTGGCCATGATGGCCGAGTAGTCGTCGCCCGCGGCGCGGAACTTTTCGGCGAGCTCCTTGAGGCCGATGCCGGCCGTCACGGCGAAGCAGCCGAGCCAGTCCCCCTCGGGGGCGATGAAGTCCGCGAGCGAGAGGTTCCGTTCGCCGCGCGTCTGGTTGCGCAGCATGGCGAAGCGGTAGCTGCGCCCCTTGGCGTCGGTGGCGACGATGTCGTCGCCCTCCCTCCGCGCGGGGAAGATGCCGACGGCGGCCTGGAGCGTCAGCAGATGCTCCTCGGCGATGCGGTGCAGCAGCGCCTGCGCGTCGTCGAAGAGCTTGCGCGCCTCGGCCCCCTTCTCGGGGTGGTCGAGGATATCGGGATAGCGGCCCGCAAGTCCCCAGGCCGGGAAGAAGAAGTTCCAGTCGATGTAGTGGGCGGCGTCCGCCACGTCGAAGTCGGGGAAGACCATCCGCCCCGGATGGAGCGGCTCGACGGGCCGGTGCGGCTCCGCCTCGAGCGCCTTGCGGGCGAGTTCGGCGTAGGGGAGCATCGCCCGTGCAGCCTCCGTGCGGCGGTATTCGGCGCGCAGCTGCTCCTGCCGGCGCTTCACCTCGTCGGCATAGGCCTCGCGGTCGGGGCCGACGAGGCGTGCGAGGATGAGGCTGTTGCGGCTGGCGTTGAGCGAATGGACGACCACACCCGAGTAGAGCGGCGCAATCTTCACGGCCGTGTGGAGCTCCGAGGTGGTGGCCCCGCCGATGATGACCGGGATGCGCAGGCCGCGCCGTTCGAGCTCCTCGCAGACGTGCGCCATCTCGTCGAGCGACGGGGTGATGAGTCCGCTCAGGCAGATGCAGTCGGCCGGCCAGGCCTGCGCCTCGTCGACGATGCGCGAGGGCTCGACCATTACGCCCAAATCCTTGATTTCATATCCGTTGCAGGCCATCACCACCGAGACGATGTTTTTGCCGATGTCGTGCACGTCGCCCTTGACCGTGGCGATGAGCACGCGTCCGGCCTTGCCCGAGGGCTGCCCGCCGCCGTTTTCGATGTAGGGGGTCAGCACCGCCACGGCGCGCTTCATGACGCGGGCGCTCTTGACCACCTGGGGCAGGAACATCTTGCCGGCGCCGAAGAGCGTGCCCACCTGCTCCATGGCCGGCATGAGCAGCGTGTCGATGACCGCCATGGGGCTTCCCAGCTCGTGCAGCCCCTCGAGCGCATCCTCCTCGATGTGCTCGGTGATGCCCTTGCGCAGCGCGTAGGCGATGCGTTCGGCGAGCGGCTCCGCGCGCCATGCGTCGGGCGTCTGCTGCCGTACCTCGGCCGCCTGGTGCACCTGCTGCGCATACTCCGTGAGCCGCTCCGAGGCGTCGGGGCGGCGGCAGAGTATCACGTCCTCGACCCGTTCGAGCAGCTCGGGCTCGATTTCGTCGTAGAGGCGCAGCATCTGCGGGTTGACGATGCCCATGTCCATCCCGGCGCGGATGGCGTGGTAGAGGAATACGGAGTGCATCGCCTCGCGCACGGCGTTGTTGCCGCGGAAGGCGAACGAGAGGTTCGAGACACCGCCCGAAACCTTGGCGTAGGGCAGGTGCTCCTTAATCCAGCCTACGGCATCGATGAAGTCCCGCGCGTAGCGGTCGTGTTCGGCGATGCCCGTCGCCACGGCCAGGATATTGGGGTCGAAGATGATGTCCTCGGCCGGGAATCCCGCCTCGGTCAGCAGCCGGTAGGCCCGCTCGGCCACCTCGATTTTGCGTGCGTAGGTGTCGGCCTGCCCCTGCTCGTCGAAGAGCATCACCACGGCGGCCGCGCCGTAGCGGTGGATTTCGCGGGCGCGCCGCACGAAGGACTCCTCGCCCTCCTTGAGCGAGATGGAGTTGACCACGGCCTTGCCCTGCGTCACCTCGAGCCCGGCGCGGAGCACCTCCCACTTCGACGAGTCGAGCATCGTCGGCACGCGGGCGATTTCGGGCTCCGAGGCCATCAGGTTGAGGAACGTGCGCATGGCCTCCACGCCGTCGATGAGGCCGTCGTCCATGCAGACGTCGACAATCTGCGCTCCGGCCTCGACCTGGGCGCGGGCCACCGAGAGCGCCTCCTCGTAGTTGTGCTCGCGGATGAGCCGCGCGAAGCGTGCCGAGCCGGCCACGTTGGTCCGCTCGCCCACGTTGATGAAATTGGCCTCGGGGACAATCCGCAGCGGTTCCAGTCCGCTCAGTACGGTCTCGTGGCGCGGTGCGGGCAGCGGACGCGGGGCGTAGCGGCCCACAATCTTCGAGAGTTCGAAGATGTGTTCGGGCGTGGTGCCGCAGCAGCCGCCCACGATGTTGAGGAGCCCGCGGCGCAGGTACTCCTCGACGTCGGCGGCGAACATCTCGGGGGTCTCGTCGTAGCCTCCCATGACGTTGGGGAGTCCGGCGTTGGGGTGGGCCGAGATGCGCACGCCGGCCACCGCCGCCAGCCGCTCCAGATAGGGGAGCATCTGACGCGCGCCGTAGGCGCAGTTGAGTCCCACGGAGAGCAGCGGCGCATGCGACACCGAGACCCAGAAGGCCTCGACGGTCTGTCCCGAGAGGGTGCGGCCGCTGGCGTCGGCCAGCGTTCCCGAGACCATCACCGGAAGCTGCCGCCCGAGCTCCTCGCCCAGACGGTCGACGGCAAGGAGTGCCGCCTTGGCGTTGAGCGTGTCGAAGACCGTCTCGATGAGCAGCACGTCGGCACCTCCCTCGACCAGTCCGCGGGCCTGTTCGCCGTAGGCTTCGGCCAGCTGGGCGAAGGTCACCTCGCGCGAGGCGGGGTCGCCCACGTCGGCCGACATCGAGGCCGTGCGGTTCGTGGGGCCCATCGACCCCGCCACGAAGCGGGGCTTCGAGGGGTTGCGCCGCGTGAATTCGTCGGCTGCCGCGCGGGCAATGGAGGCCGCCGCGCGGGCGATTTCGCGCGCATGGTCGCTCAGCCCGTAGTCGGCCAGCGAGATGGCATTGGCGTTGAACGAGTTGGTCGTTATGATGTCGGCCCCCGCCTGGAGGTAGCGCGTATGGATTTCGCGGATGACGTCGGGGCGTGTCAGACCGAGCAGGTCGTTGCAGCCCCGCAGCTGTCCCTGAAGGTGGGCGAAGCGTTCGCCGCGGTAGTCCTCCTCGGTGAGTCCGTAGCGCTGGACCATCGTGCCGAAGCCGCCGTCGAGCAGCAGGATGCGCTCCTGCAGTGCGTCGTTGAGTCTGTTGTGCGTCATGTTACCGTTCGTGAATCTCGATTTCGAAGATTTTGTCCCAATTCTTGCCCGTGACGAAGATGCGTCCGGTGTCCGGGTCGCGGGCGATGCCGTTCAGTACGTCGGTCTCGGGGCCCACCTCCTCGGCCGGGAGCAGCCCCGTGAGGTCGATGATGCCCTCGACGACGCCCGTCGCCGGGTCGATGATGACTATCTGGTCCGTCACATAGACGTTGGCCCAGATGCGGCCGTCAATCCACTCCAGCTCGTTGAGCATCTTGACGGGGGCGCCGGCCAGCGTCACGGCCGTGCTCCCGAGCCGCTTGAAGGTGGCCGGGTCGACCGTGTGGATGTACTCCGAGCCGTCGCTCATGTAGAGGAGCCTGCCGTCGGTGGTCAGTCCCCAGCCTTCGCCCGGATAGCGGTATTCACGCATCTTCTCGCCCGTGGCGGCATCCCATACGTAGGCCTTGTTCGACTGCCAGGTGAGCTGGTATACCTTGCCGTCGAGCAGCGTGATGCCCTCGCCGAACTCCGAGCGCGGCAGCCGCGCCACGACCTCCGTGCGTCCGGTCGCAAGGTCGGTCTTCCGGAGTACCGACTGTCCGTGCTGCCCGGTGCCCTCCCAGAGCATCCCGTCGGCGAACTGAAGCCCCTGCGTGTAGCTTTGGGTCGAGTGGGGGTAGGTGTTGAGGACCGTATAGGTGTATTGTTTCGGCTCGGCAGGGGGCTCCGCCGTACGTGCTGCGCGCGTGCGGCTGCCTCCGCAGGAGACCAGAAGCGCCCCTGCGAGCAGGAGACCGGCTATTCCTTTCATGGCGTGTTGGTTGTTTGCGGTTTGCGGCGCCGGGCTCTTTGCGGCGCCAATTTCGGACAAAGGTACGAAAAAGCGCGCATATTCCGGCGGTTTTTTACCCGCTTTTCGCCCCGTCGCGGGCGGTCGGGCACCGACGCCGGGGCGCCCGCCCCGGCTGCCCGGCGGGAGGCTCCGCCCGGACATACATCTTTTTATTGTGAAAAAGTTGTTGCTTTGTGCCGGATTTTCACTATCTTTGCAACCCGATTTCGACAAACGGAAAACGAATACAGAAACCATATCAGTATGAAAATCGTAAGAGAACAACGCGAGCAGAATACGTCGCTCATCCGGGTGACGGTGGGCCAGGAGGATTACCGCGAGGAGGTCGAGAAGGCTCTGCGCGAGTACAAGCGCAAGGCCAACATCCCGGGATTCCGCCCCGGCATGGTCCCCATGGGCATCATCAAGAAGATGTACGGCAAGGGCGTCCTGGCCGAGCAGTCCTACCGCAAGGCATCGAACTCGGTATTCGAGTACCTCCAGAAGGAGAACATCGACTATCTGGGCGATGTGATTCCGTCGGAGGAGCAGGGTGCCTTCGACTTCGACAACGGCACCGAATTCGAGTTCGTCTTCGAAATCGGCGAGGCTCCCGAGCTGAAGCTCGAACTCTCGGAGAAGGACAAGCTGACCTACAACAAAATCGCCATCGACAAGAAGATGCACGATGACTACCGTTCGAACTACCTGCGCCGCTTCGGCCGTCTGGTCGACGCCGAGGCCGTGACTTCGGACGAGGCGCTGTCGGTGACGCTCGACAACGGCGAGATGAAGGTCGAGGATGCCTACGTGGGCCTGATTTCGATGCCCGAGGAGGAGCGCAAGCCCTTCATCGGCAAGAAGGTGGGCGACAAGATGACGGTCAACGTCAACGAGCTCTACCGCACTCCGTCGCAGCGCGCCGCCGTGCTGCAGGTCAAGGAGACCGAGCTGGAGGGTATCAAGCCCGAATTCGAGCTGGAGATTACCCGCATCCGCAAGTTCGCCGAGCCGGAGCTCAACGAGGAGTTCTTCAAGATGGCCTTCCCCGCCGGCAACGTGACCACGGCCGAGCAGTTCGAGGCCTATATCGACGAGCAGATTGCCTCGGAGCTGCGTCGTGAGAGCGACTACCTCTTCACGCTCCAGGTCCGCGACTATCTGGTCAAGAAGGCCGGCCTGAAGATGCCCGAGGCGTTCCTCAAGCGTTGGCTCTACACCATCAACGAGGGCAAGTTCTCGATGGAGGAAATCGAGAAGGACTTCGACCAGTTCCTCAAGATGTTCACCTGGAACTACATCCAGAAGCAGATTATCAAGCAGGAGAACATCACCGTCTCGGCCGACGAGGCTACCGAGGAGGCCAAGGCTCTGGCCCAGGCCCAGTTCGCCCAGTACGGCATGCCGTCGGCTCCCGAGGACATGCTGGCCGGCTACGCCAAGCAGATTCTCGAGAACAAGGAGCAGAGCCAGAAAATCTACGAGAAGCTCTACGAGGTGAAGGTTGTCGAGGCCGTCAAGTCGAAAATCAAGGTGACCGAGAAGAGCGTCTCGGCCGAGGATTTCGCCAAATTGGCCAAGGAACTTTAGGAATTGCCGAAAAATCCTTATCTTTGAACTTTGCAGGCGTGATGTTTGCAAAGTTCTTTTTTTGTGAAGGGCGGTGCGCGGGGTGAGACCTCCGTCGGCCGCGACCTTCCGCAAAACAAACGTCAAGATATGTCAGAATTCGAAAAATACGCCCGGAAACAGTGCGGCATCAGTTCGCTCAAACTGCACGATTTCCAGTCGGTGAGCGCCGCCTATGTCTCGCCGACCATCATCGAGGAGCGGCAGCTCAATGTCGCCACGATGGACGTCTTCTCGCGTCTGATGATGGACCGCATCATCTTCCTCGGTGCACCCATCTACGACGATGCGGCCAACATCATCCAGGCGCAGCTGCTCTTCCTGGAGTCGGTCGACCCCGAGAAGGACATTCAGATTTACATCAACTCGCCCGGCGGCTCCGTTTCGGCGGGGCTGGGCATCTACGACACGATGCAGCTGGTCAGCTCCGACGTGGCCACCATCTGTACGGGTCTGGCCGCCTCGATGGGTGCCGTGCTGCTCACGGCCGGCGCCAAGGGCAAGCGCTCGGCGCTGCCCCATTCGCGGGTGATGATTCACCAGCCGCTGGGCGGTGCCCAGGGACAGGCCTCCGATATCGAAATCACGGCCCGTGAAATCCTCAAGACCAAACGCGAGCTCTACGAAATCCTTTCGGCCCATTCGGGGGTCTCGCTCAAGAAAATCGAACGCGACGCCGACCGCGACTACTGGCTCTCGGCTGCCGAGGCCAAGGAGTACGGCCTTATCGACGAGGTGCTCGCCAAAAGAGAGAAGAGATAGATGGCTCAGGGAAAAAACAACAATCCGCATAAGCCCAAGGGGGGCGACTTCTGCTCGTTCTGCGGCGCATCCCGCGACGAGGTGGACATTCTGTTCCAGGGTGCCGACGGCGCCAACATCTGCAACAAGTGCATCGAAAACGGCTACCGGATTCTCACCGAGAACGAGGTGGGGGCTCCGCAACGCCGCACCCAGGCCGCCCCGCTCACACGTGAAGAACTGCTCAAACCCGCTCAAATCAAGGAGTTCCTCGACCAGTACGTCATCGGCCAGGACGAGGCGAAGCGCTACCTGTCGGTGGCGGTCTACAACCACTACAAGCGCCTGCTTTGTGCCGCAAAGGGCGCCTCGCAGGAGGGCGACGTCGAAATCGACAAGTCGAACGTGGTACTGGTCGGCCCGACGGGTACGGGCAAGACGCTGATGGCCCGCACCATCGCCCGCCTGCTGAAGGTTCCCTTCACGATTGTCGACGCCACGGTGCTCACCGAGGCCGGCTACGTGGGCGAGGATGTCGAGAGCATCCTCTCGCGGCTGCTCCAGGTGGCCGACTACAACGTCGAACTGGCGCAGCGGGGCATCGTCTTCATCGACGAAATCGACAAAATCGCCCGCAAGGGCGACAACCCCTCCATCACGCGCGACGTCTCGGGCGAAGGGGTGCAGCAGGCGCTGCTGAAGATACTGGAGGGCACGGTGGTCAACGTTCCGCCCCAGGGCGGGCGCAAGCACCCCGAGCAGAAGTTCATCCAGGTCGATACGCGCAACATCCTCTTCATCTGCGGCGGAGCGTTCGACGGCATCGAGAAGAAAATCGCCCAGCGGCTCAACACGCGCGCCATCGGCTACGGACAGTCGGGTGCCGACCGCATCGACCGCAACAACCTCATGCAGTACGTAACGCCGCAGGACCTCAAGTCCTTCGGGCTGATTCCCGAGCTGGTGGGACGTCTGCCGGTGCTCACCTACATGCAGCCGCTCGGCCGCGAGGCGCTGCGCTCGATTCTCACCGAGCCCCGCAACGCCATCGTCCGCCAGTACAAGCGGCTCTTCGAGATGGACGGCATCGCGCTGGAGTTCGAGCCCGCGGCGCTGGACTACATCGTCGACAAGGCGGTCGAGTTCAAGCTCGGCGCCCGCGGCCTGCGCTCCATCTGCGAGGCGGTGATGATGGATACGATGTTCGACCTGCCCTCGTCCGACGCGAAGAGTTTCACCGTGACGGCTGACTATGCGGCCCGCAAGCTCGAGCGTGCGAAGGGCATCGCCCAGTTGCGCCAGGTCGGCTGACGGCCCGGCGTCGAATGAATGAAAACCTTAAATCTTTACGATATGTCTACCAATTCCAAACTTTCGCGTGTTGCCGACAACATCCGCATCCTGTCGGCCGCGATGGTCGAAAAATCGAAATCGGGCCACCCGGGCGGAGCCATGGGCGGTGCGGACTTCATGACGGTGCTCTACACCGAGTTCCTGCGCTATGACCCCTCGAACCTGCGCTATCCCTTCCGCGACCGCTTCTTCCTCGACCCGGGACACATGTCTCCGATGCTCTACTCGACGCTCTCGCTGGCCGGTTTCTATACGACCGAAGACCTCCAGTCGCTGCGCCAGTGGGGCAGCGTCACGCCGGGCCATCCCGAGGTGGATGTGCTCCACGGCGTCGAGAATACGTCGGGCCCGCTGGGTCAGGGCCATGCCATGGCGCTCGGCGCGGCGATTGCCGAACGGTTCATGGTGGCACGCTTTGGCGAGTGGATGGCCCACAAGACCTACGCCTACATCTCCGACGGCGGTGTGCAGGAGGAGATTTCCCAGGGTGTGGGCCGTATCGCCGGCCATCTGGGTCTGAGCAACTTCATCATGTATTACGACGCCAACAACGTGCAGCTCTCGACCCGGGTCGACGAGGTTGACACCGAGAATGTGGCGATGAAATACGAGGCCTGGGGCTGGAACGTCCTCACCATCGACGGCAACAACATCAACGCTATCCGCGAGGCGCTCGTGGCGGCCAACTCCGAGACGGAGCGTCCGACGCTCATCATCGGCCGCACGGTGATGGGCAAGGGTGCCGTGGCCGCCGACGGCAGCAGCTTCGAGAACCGCGTCTCGACCCACGGCCAGCCGCTCACGGCCGCCGGCGCCGACTTCACCGCTACGGTCCGCAATCTGGGAGGTGACCCCGAGCAGCCCTTCGCCGTCTTCGAGGAGAGCCGCGAGGCTTTCGCCGAGCGCCGTGCCGCGCTGACGGAGTGGGCCGCATCGCAGGCCGAGGTGGAGCGTTCGTGGCGCAAGGAGAACAAGGACCTTGCCATCAAGCTCGACCGCTTCCTCTCGGGCGAACTTCCCGACATCGACTACAAGAGCATCGAGGTGAAGCCCGACGTGGCGACGCGTGCCGCATCGGCCTCCGTACTGGCGCACTTCGCCGAGAAGGTCGAGAACATGGTGGTCGCTTCGGCCGACCTCTCCAATTCGGACAAGACCGACGGCTTCCTCAAGAAGACCAAGGCCTTCACGCGCGGCGATTTCTCGGGCAACTTCTTCCAGCCCGGCGTGGCCGAGCTGACGATGGCCTGCATCATGAACGGTATGGCGCTCCACGGCGGTGTGATTCCCGTCTGCGGCACCTTCTTCGTCTTCTCGGACTACATGAAGCCGGCCGTGCGTCTGGCGGCGCTCATGCATCTGCACGTGATTTATGTCTGGAGCCATGACTCGTTCCGCGTGGGCGAGGACGGCCCGACGCACCAGCCTGTCGAGCACGAGGCGCAGATTCGACTGATGGAGCACCTGCGCAACCACCGCGGCGAGCGCTCGATGGTGGTGCTGCGCCCGGCCGACGGCGACGAGACGGTGATGGCCTGGAAGCAGGCCGTCGAGGAGCAGCGTCCCGTGGCGCTCATCCTCTCGCGTCAGAACATCAAGACGCTGCCGGCACTGGGCGGCGGCAGCCGCCGCGAGGAGGCTGCCCAGGTCGCCAAGGGCGGTTACGTGGTCTACGACTCGGCCAAGCCGCAGGTGGTGATGCTCGCCACGGGCTCCGAGGTGGCAACCCTCATCGAGGGCGCCGAGCTGCTGGCTGCCGAGGGCATTCCCGTCCGCGTGGTCGACATGCCGAGCGAGGGACTCTTCCGCGACCAGCCCCGCTCCTATCAGGAGAGCGTGCTGCCGCAGGGCGTCATGCGCTACGGCCTGACTTCGGGCCTGCCCGTCAACCTGCTCGGCCTGGTGGGTGACGAGAGCCACATCCACGGACTGGACCACTTCGGTTATTCGGCCCCCTACAAGGTGCTCGACGAGAAGTTCGGCTACAACGGCGCCACCGTTGCCGCCGAGGTCAAGAAGCTGCTCGGGCGGTAGTCGCTCCCGTGCGGTAAGAAAAAACCTCCGACACGTACACGTGTCGGAGGTTTTTTTGTGTCACTGGCAGCCGGGGCCGCAGCGCCCGGTGTCGGAGGAGGCTCAGAGACCGAACTCCTTGCGGATGAGCTCCACGGCGTCGAGCTTCTCCCAGCCGAAGAACTCGATTTCGCGCTCCACCTCGCGGCCGTTCTCCCAGAGCTTCTCGACCCGCTTGAAGGGGCGGTTGCCGAAGTGGCCGTAGGAGGCCGTCGCCTCGAAGATGGGGTTCTTCAGCCCGAACCGCTTGACGATGGCGGCCGGACGCAGGTCGAAGAGCTTGCCGATGCGGCGGGCAATCTCGCCGTCGGTCATGCCGGCCAGCGCTGCCGGACGCTTCGAGCGGTAGGTGTCGACATAAATCGAGAGCGGCTCGGCGATGCCGATGGCATACGAGAGCTCGACGAGCACCTCGTCGGCGACACCCGCCGCCACGAGGTTCTTGGCGATGTGGCGTGCGGCATAGGCGGCCGAACGGTCCACCTTCGAGGAGTCCTTGCCCGAGAAGGCGCCGCCGCCGTGGGCGCCGCGGCCTCCGTAGGTGTCGACGATGATTTTGCGGCCCGTCAGTCCGGTGTCCCCGTGGGGGCCTCCGATGACGAACTTGCCCGTCGGGTTGACGTGGAGGATGTAGTCGTCGCCGATGAGCTCGGCGAGCTTGTCGCCGGCACGCTCCAGACGCGCCTTGACGCGCGGGATGAGAATCGTGCGCACATCCTCGCGAATCTGCTCCTGCATCATCTGCTCGGCCTGCTTCTCGCTGCGGCCTTCGCCGGGGAGGATGAACTCGTCGTGCTGCGTCGAGACGACAATCGTGTGGACGCGCAGCGGTTTGTTGGTCTGCTCGTCGTACTCGATGGTCACCTGCGACTTCGAGTCGGGACGCAGGTAGGTCATCACCTGGCCTTCGCGGCGGATGACGGCCAGCTCCTTCAGGATGACGTGCGAGAGGATGAGCGTGGCGGGCATGTACTCGCGCGTCTCGTTGCAGGCATATCCGAACATGATGCCCTGGTCGCCGGCACCCTGCTCCTCCTCCGCCTCGCGGACTACGCCCTGGTTGATGTCGGACGACTGCTCGTGGATGGCCGAGAGTACGCCGCACGAGTTGCCGTCGAACTGATATTCGCTCTTGGTGTATCCGATGCGGTTGATGACGCGGCGGGCGACGCCCTGTACGTCGACGTATGCCTCCGAACGCACTTCGCCGGCCACGACGACCAGTCCCGTGGTGCAGAGCGTCTCGCAGGCGACCTTCGAGTTGGGGTCGTGACGCAGGAATTCATCGAGGATTGCGTCGGAAATCTGGTCCGAAACCTTGTCGGGATGTCCTTCGGATACCGATTCCGAGGTAAATAAAAAGCCCATTTTGATACATTTTTAATGGTTAAACGTATAAAATGGGAAAAATCGGCTGATGGAATAAAAAAGCTGTTTTAGCGATTTTTTATTGTGGTTGCAATCAGTCAAATCTTTCCACATTCTCCGCTCTTCATCGGAGCGGACCGCAAATGTACGAATTATTTCCGGAATGGCAAGCGTTTTCGCGCGAATTCTTTGCCCGGGGAGGAAAGAGTTGTTTTGGGGGCTCCTTCGGAGCGTTCTGCTGCTGTCGCTTGTCGCATTTCGTCCAATCCTCCCGAATTGTATCAACTTCCGGGGAAGCCCCGATAGTCCGAAAAGCAAAACCCCGTCGAACTTGCGTTCAACGGGGTTTCAGTGCCCAGGACAGGAATCGAACCTGCACGCCTTGCGGCACACGCACCTGAAACGTGCGCGTCTACCTATTCCGCCACCTGGGCCTTTCGGTTTTGTGGTTGCAAAGGTAATGCTTTATTCCGTATCTGCAAACTTTTTTGCCGAAAAATTTTACTTGCTGATGAACTTGTATTGAAATACAAGCAGATAGACCGCGGCAACCGAGATATAGACATCCGCCAGATTGAAAATCGCGCCGAAGAAGTAGTTGTTGCTGTCGACCAGGAAGTGCAGGAACCGGGGGCAGCTGTTCCACTGGAAGAGCGGGAAGTAGAACATGTCGACCACCTTGCCCATCATCAGCCCGGCGTAGTGTCCGCCGAAGTGCGCGACCGTGTAGGGGGTCGATTCCGAGAATATCAGCCCGTAGAAGGCGCTGTCGATGATGTTGCCGATGGCGCCGGCCAGAATCAGCGCCAGTCCGACGAGCACCCCTTTCGGGGTATTCTCCCGTTTCGTGAGGCGCCAGATGAGCCAGCCCACCAGGCAGGACAGGGCGATGCGGAAGATGCCCAGCAGCAGTTTGCCCCAGTCGAAGGCTCCCGACGTGGCGATGTGCATGCCGTAGGCTGCTCCCTTGTTCTCGATGAAACGCAACTGGAACCAGTCGGGGAAGACGATGATAGCTTCGTCGAGGTGCATGTGGGTCTTGACCCAGATTTTGAGCGCCTGGTCCGCCACCAGTAATACCATTATTAATAAAGAGAGGTTTTTCAGCTTCATGTTGTCTCCTTTTTCTTTTGGTGCAAATGTAGTGAAAAATCTTTTTTTTGCCGGGAGACATGCGATTTTTGGGTCTCCTTTTCTTGTTTTTGCGAAAAAAAATATATCTTTGAGAATCCAAAATTTTTCCGAATTATGAAGAAAGCGTTACTTCTTTTCAGTGCCTTGGCGCTGTTCGCTTGTGCGAACGACCCGACGGAGGAGACTTCGGGAGGCGTGTCGACGGGCCACCAGGCCGTTATCGTGGGTTTGGCAGAACATGCGATAGCCGGTCGAATCAATCTGAAAGTCACGTCGGAGGTTGCAGATGCCATCGAGGCTGCTGCCAAAACCCGCAGTGTCCCGCAAACCCGTTCGGGTATCGATGATATTGACCTTATCTTCAATGAAATCGGAGTAGAACACTTCGAGCGTATCTTCCCCAGCAACGAGCGTTTCGATGCGCGCCAGCGTCAGTACGGCCTGCATCAGTGGTATACGGTATCGTTTGATTCCGAGGTTGAGCTTGCTTCGGTGGCCCAGCGCCTGAGCCTTTGCCCCGAGGTTTCGGTTGTGGAGTATAACTTCATGACCCGTCCGCTCAACGAGGGTCCCGTCGTTCCGTTCAACATGTCGGACGTCGCCGTTCCCGAGAATGCCCAGACGCGCGCCGACGATATGCCGATGAACGACCCGCGCCTGATTTATCAGTGGCACTACAACAACTCCGGTCCGACGCTCACCTTCCCCAACCAGCGTGCCGGTGCCGACGTCAATCTGTTCGACGCATGGAACCTCTGCACGGGTGACGGTGCCGGTACGGATATCGTCGTGGCAGTCATCGACCAGCCGGTGCAGTATACGCACCCCGACCTGGAGGCCAACATGTGGACCAACCCCAATACGTCGGAGAATGCTCCTCACGGATACAACTTCTGGAACAACACCAATGCGCTCGACTGGACGTCGTACACCCAGACCCAGTATGGTTATGAGTATGCAGACCATGGCTCGCATGTGGCCGGTACGATTGCCGCAGTTACCAACAACGGCGTTGGTGTGGCCGGTATCGCCGGTGGTTCCGGTCAGGGCGGCAATGTGAAAATCATGTCGTGCCAGACGATGGGCTACTCGAACAAGAACTACAATTCCAATGCTCCCCAGCAGGCCTTCCAGTGGGCTGCCGAGCACGGTGCCGTCATCGCACAGAACAGTTGGGGCTACTCGAACGCCGTCACCGGTGCAGAGTTGAGCGAGGCCGAGTGGAATGCCGGCTACGGTTCGGTGCGTACGGCCATCAACTACTTCATCTCGACGGCCGGTATTGACGACCCCAATTCGCCGATTTCGGGCGGTCTGGTGATTTTCGCCGCCGGCAACTCGGGTGACATCTACGGCGACGTGAAGACCTGGCCGAGTGCCTATTCTCCCGTGATTGCCGTCAGCTCGATGAGTTGGGACTATTGCCCTGCCTACTATACCAATTACGGTACGTGGAGTGACATTACGGCGCCGGGTGGTGATGCCTATGATGCCAAGAGCAACGGTACCTACTATGCCAACGCTCAAGTGTTGAGCACCATTCTCCAGGATGCTTCGATGTCTTTCAAGGACGGTCGCGATAATACCGGTACGGGCTTCATGCAGGGTACCTCGATGGCTTGCCCGCATGTTTCGGGTGTTGCCGCACTAGGTCTGGTCTATGCTTCGAAAATAGGCAAGAAGTTCACCGCCGAGGAGTATACGGCTTTGCTGCTCTCGTCGACCAATGATATCGAACCCTATCTGACGGGCACCAAGAGCCATGCTACAGGCACCATTAATCTGTCGAGCTATCAGAACAAGATGGGCCGCGGCTATGTCGATGCGTATAAGCTGCTGCTGGCCATCAAGGGTACGCCCGTTCTGCAGGTTACTCCCGGCGAAGAGACTTCGGTTGATTTGGTTCGCTACTTCGGTGGCACTTCGGGTCGCCTTACTGTATCGGGTGTCGAAATCAGCTCGGCTGACCGCCAGAAACTCGGTATGACTTCGCTCCCGACGGTTACGAACGGTATCATGAAGCTTACCTGCCAGAATGTAGGTTCGGGCATGTGCACTGTCACCGCGACGATGGGCGGCATGACCGTCAAGCGTGAGTTCGCCATCCTCGCCCGTGAGATGGCCGACAACGGAGGCTGGCTCTGATGCACGAGTCTGACTGAAAAAAACACCGGTGCCCTTCGGGTGCCGGTGTTTTTTTGTCATTGTCTGGACTCCGGTCCGGCACATCACGCTTTCGGGTCCTCGCGACGGTCCATGTCGTGCTTGTGCGCGGGCGGGATTCCCCGCCCGTGCCTTCCCTTTGCCATCTCCTCTTCTTCCCCACCTCTTCCCCGCTTTCCCACGCCTTCAGCAGAACAGCCTCCTTGTTACGGCTCGAGTCTCTTTTTCGACAGGAGTCTTTGTTGTCTTGTTTTGGGGAGGGGCTTCGTTGAGGTGCATACATTTCTTCTGTGTCAGGCTGAGGAACCGCCAGCCTTTCCCGGCTTCGAGATGGATATTAATTTCATATATATAGGTGTAAATATGGTTTTCGGCAAAAAATGTAATTTTTCAATGAAAAAAATCGCGAAATGCTTGCAGATTCAAAAAAAGTCCCTACCTTTGCATCCGCATTTGAGAAATAACGGTTCTTACAAAGTCTGAAGGTTGCGAAAAGGGACCCCGAATCGGAGCCTTCAAGTTTGACCTGAAAACGAAAATGCGAAGTTCTTGAAAAAATATTTGCAGGATTCAAAAAGATGACTTATCTTTGCAGTCCTTTCATACCACAAATGTGAAGTATTTTTCAACTGGTTCTTTGAATTACTGGTTTGTTTGAGAGAAAAGAAATGTAGTATTTATCTGTCATTTCCTTTAAATTGGAAAGCGAAGCAGTCAGGACTCTAACGATATATTTTATTTTTATACAATGGAGAGTTTGATCCTGGCTCAGGATGAACGCTAGCGGCAGGCTT
>ENA-OVGC01000741-OVGC01000741.1-human-gut-metagenome-genome-assembly--contig:-NODE-741-length-28557-cov-20.667778_pt1 | contig 28557 bp, 25 predicted proteins | sample MGYA00237768_ERZ505415 | MGnify/ENA primary metagenome ERZ505415 (study PRJEB26158, sample SAMN06016382) | human gut metagenome | biome: human gut; feature: ankylosing spondylitis patient; material...
CCCAGAACGACAGAACCAAAATCTGCTGTGTTACCATTACACCACAGCTCAAACAGTCGCTCGAAAGCGGGACAAAGATACGAAAAATTTCACAATTACCAACTCCCCGCCCGAAAAAACGGGAAGCGCTCACGAAGCTGGCACACAAGGTTCGGAGAGCTTCGTACAGGATCAATGCATCGCCAGATTCCAGTAAACCGACTCGACCAGCGAGGAGGCCTCGCGCAGGGAGATGCAGCCCGTATTGATCATCAGGTGGTAGTGGTGGCAGTCGCCCCACTTCCCGCCCGTATAGTACTCGTAGTGGGCTATCCGGTTGTGGTTTATCCGCCGGATCTCGGACTCGGCGCGATCGGCCGGAATGCCGTACTCCTCCACACAACGCTGTTGCGCAGACGACGCATCGCAATAACAGAAGACCTTGATCGCCTGCGGCGATTCGCGCAAGATAAAATCGGCGCAACGGCCGACGATCACACACGGTTCACGTTCGGAAAGCTCCTGCACGATCCGGCTCTCGGCCACGAACAGCACGTCATCGGCCGAAAGGCCGCGTTCCGGGGTAATGCCTCCGCTTTGCGAAAAGACACATTTGAGCCAGAAGGAGGGAATCGACTGCTCGTTCTTCAGGATGTACTCCTCGTCGATGCCGCTCCGCTCGGCAGCCAGGCGGATAAACTCGCTGTCATACAACTTGATGCCCAATTTACGCGAGAGCATCTCGCCCAGCAGGTGGCCGCCGCTGCCGTACTCGCGGGCAATGGCGATGACGACAGGGCGCTGTCCGGCAGGCGCCGTCGGGGTTGCGGGTTGCGGGGTTTCGAAAATCCACCGGTCGAGACACCCGTAGAAGGGACTGACGAAATGGACGATGGGGCCTACGACGAGCGCAGCGATGACCGTACCTTCGCGCACACCGTCGATGACGGACATGAAGACAAGAGACAGGACGCACGCAATCAGGACCAGCGCCACGTCGAAGCCCAGCTTGACGTACCCGAAATCGCGACGGATGCGACGCGAGATGGCGCGCACGAAGTACTCGCCCGAGGTCATGGCCACGTTTACCTTGACCTCCAGCGCAATACCGACGGCCAAAACGACACACCCCACGAGAAGATATCCCAGTTTGCTGAAATATTCAACCGGCTCAACCCACCAAAGCAGGCTCATCGCTCCGTCGATGAACAAACCGAAACAGAACGAAATGGGAATCTGAAGCAGATAGATCCGAAGATCTGTGCGCAGGTCATTGCGCGTCATAAAGAAAAGTTCCAGGAAGACGAACCCCACATTGACAATGATGGTCCACTCGCCCATCGTCAGCGACGTGAAGAGACTCAGCACATAAGTAACGCTGGTAATCGGAGAGGTGCCGAGCAACGCCCGGGTAATGAAGGCGACACCCAGAGCGTTGATAAACAACGAAACGACGAACAACAGATAACGACGAAGAAGATATACATTCATGAATATGTCTTTTGAGGGTGCGAAGATCGGGCTATTTTTCGGATTTTACGGCGAGAAAAGACGACCCGTATTCGTCAAAAACGAAACAATAACTAACTTTGCACGTCAAAAACCTCACTTGATGGACCATCCGCGCCTCACAACCACAACTCCATACCCGGACGAGACTTACGAGCGGCTCAAATACCGCAGAATCGATCACGGAATATTGGCTGAAACCGGACCGGAACGATCGGCAACGGATTCTACGTGCTGCTGTGCAACGGGGGTATGGTCCGTTTCACGGGGCCCCGCAACCGGACGGAGCTTTCGGAAGACGACCTGCTGATGCTGACGCCCGGAGTGACGGGCCTGATCGACACCTGCGGTACGGCAGGAAATACAGACCTGCTCTACATCGCCCCGAAATTTTTCGACAGCCTGCCCGACGGACAACCCCTCTACCAGCAGCTCACGTGGCTGCGCGGCGACGGCGACATGCCGTTCCTGCACCTCGACGCCGGACAGGCCGGGTTGCTCCGGCAAACCCTCGCACTCATCGCCCGACTGCCGCAAAGCGTGCGGACCTGCCGCGAGAGCATGCTGCGCCACCTCTGCGGGGTGCTGCTGCTCCAGATCACCGACCTGGTGAGCCGGACCAACGGCAAAGGGCCTGTCAGCGTCAAGCATGCCGACGAGATCTTCCGCAGTTTCAAACGGCTGCTGGTCGGGCACTACAGGGCATGCCACACCATCGGATTCTACGCGCGGCAACTACACATCTCGGAGACGTACCTCGCCCGAATCGTCCGCCGGACCACCGGACGGACCGTCCGCGACCAGATTGCCGAACTGCTCTGTGCCGACGCGAAGAAACTGCTCGAATGCACGGACCTCGACATCAAGGAGATCGCCGACACGCTGGGATTCTCGGACCAGTCGGTTTTCGGGAAGTTCTTCCTGCGGCGGACGGGAGTCTCCCCCTCGGGATTCCGCGCGGCGAACGGGGCGTCCGAACGGCCGGAGCACAGGCTGACAGCCTCCCCGGCAGACGGAGAGCCACAATAAGGCTCCGGAAAACGACTGCGGGCGGAGATCCCTTCGGAATCCCCGCCCGCAGCGTAACCGGCAATCTACACCCGGATCAATAGACCGAGAATTCGTAAATACGCGTGGTGTTGCCCTCGCTCTGGTCGGGTTTGGTGACCAGCAGGCGCACGTAGCGTGCCTCGGCGGGCGTCGCAAGCAGACGGTCCGTCTCCAGGGAGGTATTGTCCCGGACCGTATCCACTCGCTGCCAATCCCCGTCGGGCGTCGTGCAAACCTCCAGGCTGTACTCCTTGGTGATGTAGTCCAGCGACTCCAGACCGGCATGCATCACGTACCAGCCCCGGATCGGCTGAACCTTGCCCAGATCCACCGTAATATATTTGGGACGGGCACCACTCACGTCGCACCACTTCGTCTCCGCATTGTCGTCCAGAGCACACTCGGCACGCTCCTCGCTGCTCACCTCTCCCGAACGGGCAACAACCAGCCGGTCGAAGGCCAGGTTCCGGTTGGCCTGCTCACCTTCGTCGGCGCCCTTCTCCGGAAGCGAAACCCGCAGCAGGTCGCACGCCGGCGTCACGGCATTGTTGGGATCCGAGGCCACCGTAGCGGCAAACACCACGATGCGCGGGTCGTCCGGAAGAATAAGTTCGCGGGCACCTTTCGGGATATCGATGCTCGTGCAGAACAGGTAGGTGAACTCGTAGGGTACATCCCGGTTGGCGATCATGTCGTGCTTGTGCGTCCCGCAGAACAGCACGTCCGCACGCTTCAGGTAGCCCTCCGTATGGCCCGTGTGGCCCCACTGGCCGATGAAACCGCCGTAGTAGGGAACCAGCACCTCATGCTCCTCGCCGTCCACCGTGAAGACGGCCCGGTTGTCGTGGCGCGTCGAGGCGACGACCAGGTAGAGCTTGTCGTAGTCACCCGAAGGAAGGGCTATCGTATCGCGACGGCACTTCACGCCGTTCTCCGCCTCCGGGCTGCCGAACTCGAAGCCGATGCCCCTGTACTCGATCTTCGAGGGGAAGAGCTCCGCGGCGTACGAGTTGCCCTTGCCGTCGAAGTTGGCATCCGAGCGATACGGATTGTACGAGGCCGTCTTCAGGTTGTACGGCAGCGCTACCGGGCGGCAAGCCGCAGGAGCGACAGCCTGTGCCGGGGCGGCGAGCTTCACGCGGAAGGTCTTCATCGAGAAGGGCGCGGCCGTGAAGCGAAGCTCCCGGCCCGAGAACGTGGCGCCGCCGATCGGCGCCTCGTTGCCGTTGAGCTCCTCGGCCTCCACGATCTCGCCGGCGAAGCGCACTACAGCCTGCTGCGGTGCCTGGCCCGAGGTCTCGTAGAAACGGACGACGTAGTCCTCCGAATCCTCGGCCTGCTTGAGCGCGCGAAGCGCCACGTGCTCGTTCAGAGACTCCACGAACGAGAAGCTGCGCCCCAGCGTTCCCCGGTGTTTCGGGGCGACGAAGGCTCGAAGAGGCTGGTTCAGCACCTCGGCCTTGCGGACCGTGCCCCCGCGGCGGAAATCACCGTCATGTCCCACGATCGAGTAGGTGAAGATGTGGTGTCCGTAGTCCTGGCGGTTCTGGTAGCTGTAGCCCCCGCGCGTCGAGGGCGTGTGAAGCAGCGTCAGTCGAAGCGTATGGTCATCGGGCTTGTCCCAGCCGTACTTGCAGTCGTTGAGCACCGAAACGCCGTAGCTCCCGTCCTCGGCCGTCAGGTCAGCCCACTGCTGCGCGTAGACCTCATAGGCCGTATCGGTATTGTTTCCGCGGGCCACGGAGCCCACGCCCAGGTCGTACGTCGCTTTCGGGTTCGACACGCTCAGCGGGAACTCGGCCTTCAGAAGGGCATCCGTCGAGGCCCAGTCCACCTCGTTCACAATGTCGATGCGGTCGTCCTGACCTCCCTCGGTCAGCGTGATGTACTGCCGGAAGGTCGATTCCCCGTGCGTGCGCTCCACACACAGCGATGCACGTACCGGGCCCTGTTCCGCCACGCGGATCTTCACGTCGCCGCAGATCGGCTCGGGATCCGCGTCGAGCGTCTTCTTCAGGATCTCCCACGCCGGCCAGCTGAACGACTCGTTTTTGGTGAACAGCGCCAGGCGGATCGACTTGCCCTTCTCGACCAGTTCGCGGCCGGAGCGCTTGTCCTCGATCGAGCAAATGTCACCGTTCGCATCGAGCGTAAGACGGTAGATGCTGTTCTCAAGCGTCCGGTCCTCCGCCTTCAGCCCCGAGGCGACGGTCCGGCTGCCGCCTCCGCGGACCTCGTAGACCGCATAGCCCGCAGCGGGAACCTCCGCGCTGAAAAGCACGTGCAGGAGCCCGTTCTCGAAGCCCAGGATCTGATGGGGAACCCGTTCGCCCCGGGCGTCGTAGACCGTGACACGGTCACTGCGCGACGGCACCGTGGCCTCGACGAGATTCCGAACCGGGAAACCCGCAGCATTGTAGACAACGACCGGGGTACCCTTCACGTCCGTGCGCAGCGAGCGGGTCACGCTGCCCACCGAAGTCGTGAGAACACCGGCGAACTGCTGAAGCGACAGGAGCTCGTCGTTCCACGAAAACTCATACGCCCGCGGAATGCTCGTACCCGTCAAGTCGTCGTGGAACTGGTGCCAGATGACCCGTTTCCACGCCTCCGTAAGCAGTTCGCGCGGGTATGAAACACCGCCCAGCCAGTCCGCGGCCACGGCGCTACGCTCCGCAGCGTCGGCCAGAAGCTCGTTGCGCCGGTTGTAGAGTTTCATCGCAGCCTGCGACGTGTAGCAGCCCGTGGCGTGGACATCCATCAGCAATTCGTCGTTCCAGACCGGAAGTTCCGGATGGGCGTCGTACGGAAGGTAGTCCTTGAACAGCTGGTCGCTCGTGGCGCTGATGATCTTGACGGGACCGTCGCCGTGCACACCCGCCTCGACGGCACGAACCGACTCGATGGTCGGGGCGCCGCCCGTATCGCCCGTACCGTAGTAGTGGTAGACCGTCCGGATCGGGCTCTTTGACGTGATGCCCGAGAGATAATCGCTCTGGCTCAGGTCCTCATAGCGCCATTTGGTCGTGTAGTTGTGCGCATCCATCACCGCCATGATCCGAGAGCCGTCGATGCCCTGCCAGAGGCCGATCTCGAACGGAATCTTGCTCGATCCGTAGAACGGCCGGTGGCGCCACATCAGTTTCTGCGTCGAGAAGCCGATCAGGCCCGAATGTGCGGCGATCGTGGGAAGTGTCCACCCGAAGCCGAAGCAGTCCGGAAGGAAGATGTCCGTACCCTCGACGCCGAACTCCGAGCGGTAGAAGTGCTGTCCGTAGAGGATGTTGCGCGTGAAGGACTCAGCCGACGGGATATTCGGGTCCGTAGCGTCCCACGTACTGCCCGTGATGTGCCAGCGGCCTTCGCGGATGTAACGCTTGATCAATTCGTACTGGTGAGGGTAGTACTCCTTCATCCACTGGTACTTGATACCGCCCTCGAAGTTGAAGACATAGTCCGGGTACTGCGACAGCAGATGCAGGTTCTGGTTCAATGTCTTCGGAATGTACTCCAGAATCGAGCGCTGCACGTCCCAGTTCCACTGGGAATCGAAATGTGCGTTCGAAACCAGATAGGCCTTGTCGCGCTCCTGAGCCCCTACGGGCGTCAGCATGCACAGCGCTAGAAGACCGAGCAAGGTTCTTTTCATAAGGTGAACAGTTTGATTGTTTGACTTGGTTTTGCCTTTTCGGGATACAAAAATAGTTCATTCGGGCCAAGACTGTCTCCCGAAGCAGGATATATTTAGTACGAATTCATGTCATTCGGGTCCGAAAAGAGGTAAAAAACGGGATCTCCCGACTGGAGACCCCGTTTGAAAGGCCGCGCTCCGCACCGGAGCCGGCGGCAAGTCACTTCGACAGTTTGGCCATGAACCGCGCGCGATCGACCACGTAACGAACATGAACGCCCTCGCCAATCAATCCCTCGGCATCGCGCGCCCCGACGTTGAAGGTCAGCTTGCGTCCATCGACCTCGGTCAGGATCGCCGTGGCCGTGACCGAGGCACCCAGTCCCGACGGCTTGATGTGCGTGGTGTTCATCTCGGCACCCACGGTCGTGGAGCCCTCGGGCAGCGCCGGGGCCACGGCCGTCATCGCCGCATGCTCCATGAGGGCGACCATCGACGGGGTCGCAAAGACCTCCAGATCGCCCGAGCCCATCACGAGGGCCGTATTGGCAGCCGTCACGGTCGTCGTGGCGGTGGCCGAAAGTCCCTTTTCCAGTTTCTGTGTCATCGTCATATCCATAAAAAATCAGTATCTTTGTCCGGAAGCCCCACGGAGCGGATCCGGAGGCCGGACAAAGATAGTTTTTTTCCGCGAGATGAAAAAATGGTGCATCCTGCTGCTGGCCCTGACGGCCGCCCTCTCCGGAGCGCAGGCTCAGGGAGGACGCGGATTCCTGCGTCAGGAGTGGATTCTCGAAAAGGGAGATTCGCTGGCGCATATCCTCATCCTTCCGGTGCCCGTATTCAGCCGGGGTGTGGACCTGCGCCGCTACCAGAAACTCGTCCGCGCCGTCAAACGGGTCTACCCCGTCTCGAAGATCGCCCGCCGCAAACTCGCGGAGATGGAGGAGCGGCTCGGCCAGCTGCCGAACCGCAAGGAGCAGAAGGCCTACATCCGGCAGGTCTATCACGAAATCAAGGAGGAGTACACCCCCATTCTCAAACGCATGACCCGCACCGAAGGGCGCGTGTTGCTCAAACTCATCGACCGCGAGACGGAGTACACGGCCTACGAGGTGCTGCGCGAATTCCGCGGCGGTTTCGTGGCGGGGTTCTGGCAGAGCGTCTCGCGCATCTTCGGGCAGAACCTCAAGTCGGAATACGACGCCGAGGGGGAGGACCGCATGATCGAGCAGATCATCATCTACTACGAGGCCGGACTGCTCTGAGCCGGGACGGATGCGGCGCGGCCGGGGGAAATCCGGACGGAGGCCACTACCCCGCCCCGGACGGCGTCAGAAGTTGAACGACAGGCCGCAGCCCAGCGACATGAATGACCGGGACGGGGCATGGGGACCAGCGCGGAAGTTGTCCGTCAGATAGCAGTGGTAGGTGAAGTCGCCGAAAAGGTTGAAACGCCAAATGGGAATAATCAGCCGCAGACCGGCATCGGCCGTACAGGAGAAGCGCCGGCGGACGCTCCACGAAGCATCGGCCGGGGCGACAGGCGCATGCCTGCCGGGGCCGAGCGGCCCGAAAAGCAGCCCCGGAGTGAAGCCCGCATGGATTTCGAAGGCCGAAGGCAGCAACGAGAGCAGCAGCGAGCCGACCGACTGCCCGGGATCGGCCCGGCCGACCGACGGTTCGGCCCACGGATCCCCGGCCCAGGGATTGTAGTAGGCCCGGCAGGATTCGCCCTCGTCCCGCGCCCGGCGCCAGGCCGAGGCGATGCGTCCGGTGCGCCACGAGAACTGCAGCGGGACGGAGACCCCGCGCTCGATATCGGTCGGGACCAGCAGGTTCAGTCCCGTGCGGAATCCGATATTGGAGTATCCGTAGCAGGCATAGTCGATCGACAGCGCCTGCATCTCGGGAGCGGCCCCGGCACCGAGCGAAAGCTGCACACCGTAGCGCAGGCCCAGTTCATGCGAACGGGGAAGAGATCCGTCAGGAGGATTCCCCGGGGCGGAGAGCACAGTTGTTGCAAGGAGCAGCAACGCGCAGGTTATCAGTCTTTTCATCGGTCAGCAAAATCGGTGAAAGGCGCAAGATAAGAAAAAAAACGAGGTTTTGCGAATTTACCCCTTTTTTCCGTATCTTTGCAGGCACAAAACCCGAGACAGCATGTTTGAAAATCTAACCGATAAACTCGAACGGTCGTTCAAGATCCTCAAGGGCGAGGGCCGCATCACCGAAATCAACGTAGCCGAAACCCTCAAGGAGATCCGCCGTGCGCTCATCGACGCCGACGTCAATTACAAGGTGGCCAAGACCTTCACGGACGAAGTGAAGCAGAAGGCCCTCGGACAGGACGTCCTGAAGGCCGTCAAGCCCGGCCAGATGATGACCAAGATCGTGCGCGACTCGCTGGCCGAACTCATGGGAGGCACGGCGACGGACATCCGCCTCGAAGGCACGCCCGCCGTGGTGCTCATCGCCGGTCTGCAGGGCTCCGGAAAGACCACCTTCTCCGGAAAGCTCGCCTCGTTCATCAAGAGCAAGAAGGGCCGGCAGGTGCTGCTGGTGGCGGGCGACGTCTACCGTCCGGCCGCCATCGACCAGCTGAAGGTGCTCGGAGGACAGATCGGCGTGGAGGTATATACCGAGGAGGGGAACAGGAACCCGGTGGAGATCGCCGAAAACGCCATCAAATATGCCCGGCAGAAATCCTACAACGTCGTGATCGTCGATACGGCCGGACGTCTGGCCGTCGATGAGGCCATGATGCAGGAGATCACGGCCATCAAGGCGGCAATCAAGCCCTCCGAGACGCTGTTCGTCGTCGATGCCATGACGGGTCAGGACGCCGTGAACACGGCCCGCGAGTTCAACGACCGCCTCGACTTCGACGGCGTCGTGCTCACGAAGCTCGACGGCGACACGCGCGGCGGTGCCGCCATCTCGATCCGCGCCGTAGTGGACAAGCCGCTGAAGTTCATTTCGAGCGGCGAGAAGATGGACGCCCTGCAGGTGTTCCACCCCGAGCGCATGGCCGACCGAATCCTCGGCATGGGCGACGTCGTATCGCTCGTCGAACGGGCCCAGGAGCAGTTCGACGAGGAGGAGGCCCGCCGGCTGAAGAAGAAGCTCGTCAAGAACCAGTTCAACTTCAACGACTTCATTGCCCAGATCCAGCAGATCAAGAAGATGGGCAACCTGAAGGACCTGGCCTCGATGATCCCCGGAATGGGCAAGATGCTCAAGAACGTCGATATCCCGGACGACGTGTTCAAGCAGACCGAGGCGATCATCTCGTCGATGACCCCCGCCGAGCGCGAGCACCCCGAGATCATCAACGCCAAGCGCCGCGAGCGCATCGCCAAGGGCTCGGGTACGACCATGGCCGACGTGAACCGGCTGATGAAGCAGTTCGAGGATACGCGCAAGATGATGAAGGCCGTGGCGGGCGGAAACATGAAGATGCCCAAGATGCCCGGCGGCATGTTCCGCAGATAGCACACTGCAGAAAGGCTGCAACCTGCCATACGGGGCGGACCGGTTCGAACGGTCCGCCCCGTTTTGTCGCCGCCCCACCGCCGCGCCGCAGAACGCCCCGGGCCTTCGGCCGTGCGGAAGGCGGCCGGTCCGAAAGGCCGAAGATCCGCGGCCGCACCCGAAGAGCGTAAAAAACATGCGAATCCGGCCGGCAACCGGCGGTTTTCTAAATTTTTTTCGTATATTTGATGCAAATATGCGATCATGCACAAATCCGGTTTCGTCAATATCATAGGCAACCCCAACGTCGGGAAATCGACGCTGATGAACGCGCTCGTCGGCGAGCGGCTCTCGATCATCACCTCGAAGGCACAGACCACGCGCCACAGAATCATGGGCATCGTCTCGGGAGACGATTTCCAGATCGTCTATTCGGATACGCCCGGCATCCTCAAGCCCGCATACAAGCTGCAGGAGTCGATGATGAAGTTCGTCACGGGGGCGATCACCGATGCCGACGTGATCCTCTACGTCACCGACACCGTCGAGCAGAGCGACCGCTCGGCCGGAATCGTGGAGAAGATCCGCCAGAGCGGAATCCCGACCGTCGTGGTCATCAACAAGATCGACCTCTCGTCGCCCGAAGCGCTCGAAGCGCTGGTGGCCAAATGGAACGAGGAGCTGCCCGGCGCCCGGATCGTGCCCGTATCGGCCCGCGAGAAGTTCAACATCGAGGGGTTGTTCGACACCATCCTCGGGCTGCTTCCCGAAGGCCCGGCCTTCTACCCCAAGGATACGCTCACGGACAAGACCTTGCGCTTCTTCGCCTCGGAGATCATCCGCGAGAAGATACTCCGCTTCTACGACAAGGAGATACCCTACTGTTGCGAGATCGAGATCGAGAGCTACCGGGAGGAGCCCGAAATCGACCGCATCGCGGCAACGATCTACGTGGCGCGCGAATCGCAGAAGGGCATCATCATCGGGCACAAGGGCGAGAAGCTCAAGCGCGTGGGGCAGACCGCACGCGAGGACATGGAACAGTTCCTCGGCAAGAAGGTCTTCCTGCAGCTCTTCGTCAAGGTGAGCGAGGACTGGCGCAACAACGACCGCCTGCTGCGCCGGTTCGGATACGAACTCGAATAAGGCCCGCAAGACAAAAAGGACAATAAAAAAGAGGTAAGGAACGTTCGAACGACGCACAACAGCAATCTCGGAACCATGCGGAAATTCATCCTCGGAATACTTCTCTCGATCGCACTGCTGGGCAGTGTGCGCACGCACGCGCAGTACAATCGGGAATACTTCTTCTGGGTCGGCCGTTCATGCATGATGAACAACAACTACCAGGAGGCCATCCGCACGCTCAACACCCTGCTCCGTTTCGACGACAAGGCCTTCGAGGGTTACTTCCTCCGCGGAATCGCCAAGTACAACCTCGACGACCTGCTGGGCGCCGAGGCCGACTTCTCGACCGCCATCCGGCTCAACCCGGTCTACACGCAGGCCTACACCTACCGGGCGATCACCCGCTCGCGCCTGGGCAACTACGACGACGCCCTGCAGGATTTCCGCGAGGCGATCGAACTGCGCCCCGACCTGCCCGGCCCCTACTACAGCCGCGGCGTGACGCGCCTGCTGAACCAGCAGTTCAAGGAGGCGATCGAGGATTTCGACAAGTTCATCCGCCAGGAGGACAAGGTGGCCGACGCCTTCATCTGCCGGGGTCTGAGCTACCTCCACCTGAAGGACACGGTACGCGCCTACGAGAACTTCAACACGGCCATCCGCACCAACCGCGAGGATCCCAACGGATACAACCGCCGCGGAAGCCTCTACCTCGAGCAGGAGCGGTACAAGGAGGCTGAAGAGGATTTCGACAAGGCCATCTCGTGCGACTCCTCCTACCTGCTCTCCTACTTCAACCGCGCACTGGTCTACTCATCGACCAACCGCCCGATGAAGGCCCTGGCCGACTTCGACAAGGTGATCCGGCTCGACTCGACCAACTCGCTCACCTACTTCAACCGCGCCATACTCCGTTCGCAGATCGGAGACTACAACCGCGCCCTCGAGGATTACGACAAGGTGGCGCTCTACTCGCCCAACAACGTGCTGGTCTACTACAACCGCGCCAGCGTGTACGCCCAGCTCGGCCAGATCGAGAAGGCCGTGGCCGACTACACCTCGGCCATCGAGCTATACCCCGACTTCGCGAACGCCTACACCTACCGCGGCCGGCTCAAGATGCTCCTGCGCGACCCCGAGGGGGCGCGCAAGGACGAGCAGACCGCACAACGCAAGATCGCCGAGTACAAATCGCGCCTGAGCGACAGCACCTACTCGATCTATGCCGACACGACGCTGCGCTTCGACCGCCTGCTCTCGTTCGACAGCAAGTTCGCGGGAGGCAGCTTCGACCGCATCACGGGACACAACGGCGGCCATGAGGAGATGCGCCTGCTGCCGCTCTTCAAGTTCACGCTCATGCAGCCCGACTCGGTGCCGGCGCCGCAGCCCTACCGCCTGCAGCGCGTCGAGGACTTCCTCCGCAAGGTCGGCAACACGCGGCTCGCACTCTCGTGCCGCGAGAGCAACATCACGCCCGATTCGCTCGTGATGCTCGACAAGCAGTGCGCCGAGCTGCTCCGCAACGGCGACACGTCGTGGACCCGGCTCTTCGAGCGCGGCGTGACGCAGGCGCTCATCAAGCAGTACACCAACTCGGTGAACACCTTCTCGGCGGCCATCGACGAGAACCCCTCGAATCCGTTCCTCTACCTGAACCGCTCGACGACCCGCGCCGAGATGATCGACTTCATCTCGTCGATCGACAACTCCTACCAGCGGATCACGATCGACTCGGATCCGGCAAACCGGCTCAACACCAACTCGAAGCGCACGTACAGCTACGACGAGGCGGTGGCCGACCTGAACAAGGCGATCAAGCTCTTCCCCGACTTCGCCTATGCCTACTACAACCGGGCGAACCTGCAGGCCCTCTCGGGACAGCTGCCCGAGGCATTCGAGGACTACTCGAAGGCCATCGAACTGAATCCCGCATTTGCCGAGGCGTACTACAACCGCGGCGTGATCCAGATCTTCATGAAGGATACCCGGAAGGGATGCCTCGACCTCTCGAAGGCCGGAGAGCTGGGAATCCTCGAGGCCTATGAGGTGCTCAAGCGCTACGCACAGATGGAAGACTAATCAAAAACCAAACGATATGGCAGAAACTATCCAACGCAAATTCCTCAACGACTCGCCCGTCGCCCGATGGACGGCTCTGGTGCTCATCGCACTGATGATGTTCTTCGGCTACATGTTCGTGGACGTCATGTCCCCGCTCAAGTCGCTCATCGAATCGGCCCGCGGCTGGGACAGCGGAACCTTCGGCACCTATGCCGCCTCGGAGTATTTCCTCAACGTATTCGTCTTCTTCCTCATCTTCGCGGGCATCATCCTCGACAAGATGGGCATCCGTTTCACCGGCCTGCTCTCGGCGTCGCTCATGGTCATCGGCGCCTCGATCAAGTTCGTCGGCATCTCCGAATGGTTCCAGGGCACCGGACTCTGCGCCTGGCTCGACAGCTGGTGGACCTCCTTCCCGGGCAGCGCCAAGATGGCCTCGCTGGGCTTCATGATCTTCGGATGCGGGTGCGAAATGGCCGGAACAACCGTCTCGAAGGCTATCGCCAAGTGGTTCAAGGGCAAGGAGATGGCCCTGGCCATGGGTCTTGAGATGGCCATTGCGCGTCTGGGCGTCTTCGCCGTCATGTGGCTCGCCCCGATGATCTCGAACCACTTCGACAAGTCGGTCGTAGCCCCCGTGGCCTTCTGCACCGTACTGCTGATCGTCGGCCTGCTCTGCTACACCGTATTCGTCTACATGGACCGCAAGTTCGACCGGCAGCTCATCGCAGCCGGGGAGCTCAAGGAGGAGAAGTCCTCCGACGAGGAGTTCCACGTCAGCGACCTCAAATACATCTTCGGCAGCAAGATGTTCTGGCTCGTGGCGCTGCTCTGCGTGCTCTACTACTCGGCCATCTTCCCCTTCCAGCGCTATGCGCCCAACTTCCTCGAGGTGACGCTCGGCATCGATGCCGAATCGGCGGCACGCCTCTTCAGCTGCTTCCCCATCCTGGCCATGGTGCTCACCCCCTTCCTGGGAGCGCTGCTCGACTTCCGCGGCAAGGGCGCCACGATGCTCATGGTCGGCGCCGTCATCATGATCGCCTGCCACCTGAGCTTCGCCTTCCTGCTGCCCGCCTTCCCGTCGAAGTGGCTGGCCCTGCTGCTCGTCGTGACGCTCGGCGTGTCGTTCTCGCTCGTTCCCGCAGCCCTCTGGCCCTCCGTACCGAAGATCATCGACGCAAAGATCCTCGGATCGGCCTACTGCCTCATCTTCTGGATCCAGAACGTAGGTCTCTGCCTCGTGCCGCTGCTCATCGGCAAGGTACTCGACGCAACGGGTGGCTACACCGTGCCGATGATCATCTTCTCTTCGTTCGGCGTGCTGGCGTTCATCTTCAGCTTCTACCTCAAGATCGAAGACCGCAGAAAGAATTACGGACTCGAAAAACCCAATATCATCTGAACCATGCAAGACAATCTGAACTACTCGTGGAAACAGACGACCGCCGATCTGTACAAGGCTGTCAAGATCTATACGTTCGCAGCCATCGCTGCCACGATCTTCGGCTTCATCGGATCGATCGGCAATGCCGCTTCGGCTCTCGCGTCCCTGGCCGAGGGTAATCTCTCGGGCGGAGGCTTCGGCTTCTGGGATGCGCTTGAAATCCTCGCCACCGTGGCCCTTGTCTACGGATACTGGCTCTTCATCAAGTCCCTCGACATCTTCAAGGGACAGGTGAACCCGGCCGATGCCCCGCGCATCGGTTCGATCCGCACGGCCACCATCCTCTCGATCGTAGGCGCCATCGTTGCCTGCATTCCACTGCTCGGCTTCGTCGGCGGTATCCTGAACCTCATCGCATGGATCCTGCTCCTGATCGCCTACTCGAACCTGAAGAACTCCATGACGCTTCCCGAAGGGGCACGCCGGGGCATGTCGAAACTCTTCACGGCCATGATCCTCGGAATCATCGGTTGGGTCGTAGGCCTCATTCCGCTGGTAGGCGGAGTCATCGAGACGATCCTCGAGATCGTGGCCTTCTTCATCGTACTTTCGGGCTGGAAGAGCGTATCCGAATCGGAGGAACCTGCAGCCAAGGCCTGATCGCCGACGACGGCACGCGACAAAGGGAGGAGATCGTGAGCCGGCCGGAATGTCATCGAGTCCGACAAATCCGGCCGCCGTCCGAACCGCAGACGCTCGGCCCGTCACAGGCAACCGAACCGAAAAGGGCGGAACCCGACAATGGGTTCCGCCCTTTTTCGTCATCGCGACGGCCATGCGGCCGGCGCCTACTGCTGCTGCGCGGCAACCGTCCGGTAAAGCTCCGTAATGCGCGAGCACATCTCCTCCCACGAGAAACGCCTGCGCTCAACGGCGCAGTTCTGCCGGAAGCGCTCCAGCGTATCCCCCTCATACATGCGGTCGATTGCCGCGGCAACACCCTCGGCCGTCGGCGGGCAGACATACCCTACCCGGCCGTCGGGCACGATCTCGGCCAGTCCGCCGACCCGCGTCACGACCATCGGCGTGCAGAACTGATAGGCGATCTGCGTCACGCCGCTCTGCGTTGCCGTCTTGTAGGGCTGCACGACGAAGTCGGCGGCAGAGAAGTAGTACTTCACATCGGCATCGGGGATGAAGCGGTCGTGCAGCAGCACCTCGTCCTGCAACCCGTGATCGGCGATCCGCTTCAGGTAGGGTTCGCGGGCCGTATAGAACTCCCCGGCCACGACCAGCCGGCGGCCCTCCGTGCGGCCGCTCCGCTTGAGCTCCGCCCAAGCATCGAGCAGCAGGTCCAGACCCTTGTAATCGCGGATCAGGCCGAAGAAGAGCACATAGCGCAGCGCCGGGTCGAAACCCAGGCGGGTGCAGGCCTCGGCACGCGGTACGCGCTCACCGAAGTTCTCGAAGAGGGGATGCGGCGAGAAGAGCGCCGGAGCCCGGGTGTAGGCCTCCAGTTCGCGGTGGACCTGCTCGGACATGTAGACGAAGCCATCGACCGTGCGCAGGAAGTAGCGGTTGAAGATCCTGTCGGTCAGGTGGTGTTCGTGCGGCTCGACGTTGTCGATCTGGCAGAGCACCTTCGTATGACCGTTTCGGCGCGCCAGGCGAGCGATGGTGCCGAAGCAGGGGGCCATGAAGGGGGTCCAGTACTTCAGCAGCACGAAATCGGGCCGGTCGCGGCGGATCTGCCGCCCGACCCGCCACCAGTTGAACGGATTGACCGTATGGACGCAGCGGGTGATGTGCAGATCGGCCGGCGGCGGGGTCGTCACGGTCTGGCTCTTCCCGGGAAAGAGCAGCGACGGATATTGCAGTGTGAAGGTCCGAATCAGAACCTCGTCGCCACGGCGCAGAAACGTGCGCGCCATGATCTCCATGATCGAGGCCAGACCGCCCCGATAGGGATGCGCCGGACCGAGAATCGTTATCTTCATAAATTGCGTTGAGATCGGGTTGTCTATGCATCCGGAATCATTCGCCCCAGGCGATGGAGGCCCGCACGGAAGCCGTGGCTCCACCGTCGGAGGAGATCTCGAAGAGGGCCGACCGCTCGTGCAGCTCGCAACCCACGGTCAGCGTCTGCCCGTAGCGGCACTCCTTCAGGAAGTGGATGTCCAGGCGCACGGGGGCCTCCTGCGTCAGCATCTCGATGGGCAGCTGGTCGAGCATCATCTCGATGTAGCGCATCGTATTGACGTGTCGGTTGAAGTCGATGTCGCTGTAGACCACCCGATGTTCGGTGCACTGCGTCGGCGTCACGGAACGGATCTTCCGCGGCCGGTCGGTCGGCGAAGGCTCCTGCACGATGGCATCGGCATGGGCGTCGCCCACCCACGAGAGATCGACCGCCGTACGGCTCCTGAGGTCGATCATCGCCCACTGCGAGACAGCCCGCCCGAAATCGACGCCCGAGGCGTCGCACAAGGTGAAGTTACGCGTGGAGAGCACGCGGCCGTAGTCGCTGATCCACGTGGAGATCGTATAGTCGGTATACTGGGTCGGACGCCGGTCGAATTCGATCGCCATGCGCGAAAGCACCCACGAATGGTTGTCGGCACTGAGGGTATCGACCCCGAAGCCCTTGCCGTGGGCGTCGGCCCCGGCCGTATTGAGGATGGCCGAGCCCAGCGACGGAATCGTCGCCCGCAGCGTGAAATCCACATCCTGCGGCTCGACCCGGAAATTGTAACGCGATTTTTCTGCCATGTCCGGTTCGTCTTCAACCCGGACACCATGTCCGGGAATCAGACAAAGATACGAATTTTTCACGCATTTTCCGAATCCTGCCGTCCGAATCGAAAAACAGGATATAGGGCCGATATAACTCCGATATGAAAGTTTTTTTTCGGCCGATTTATCGTTTTTCGATAAATATTATTTGTTTTTCAAAAATATTGACTTATATTTGCATGACAGGAATTCAAGTTGAACCAAGATGCAGAACAAAAAAACACTGCTCCATCGGCTTCTGGTGATCTACATCACGTTCTTCATCGTCCTCGTGGCCAGCATCGCCCACAACCTGCTGACCGACTTTTCGCGCGGGGCGTCGGAAGGATTCGAACTCGGCGAAAGCATTGCCGAAAAATGGAGCTCCGGAACACCCCGGATGATTTACGTGCTGAACAACATCCGCATCACCGGAACCCCCGAATGCCCGCAAACCGCACCGGCAGGACAGCCCGGGTGCGAACTCGACGTACGGGTTTCGAAAATCGACCTGCATGTCGAGCAGGACGCCACCGGAGTATCGCCTCTCGGCCTGGCTTTCCGCTCGATCGGCGGCAGCGGATGGATCTATGCGATGGTGATGGTTTGCCCGTTGTTCTACCTGGCGATCATCATCCTGATGTTCATGATCATCCACTCGCTGCGCCGCTCGATCCGCGAGGAACGGACGCTCGACCGGCGCAACGTCTGGTACCTGCGAACGATCGGACTGCTCACGATCGCCGTGGAGCTCATCGGCAACATCGTCGATTGGATCATGAACCGCCGTGCCGCCGTGTTGCTCGCTGATTCTGGATTCACGGTGGACACCTCGTTCCACTTCTCCTACCTGATGATCATCATGGGCATCCTGATCCTTTTCGCCGCCGAGGTCTTCGCCATCGGACAGAACCTCAGCGAGGAGCAGAAGCTCACGATATAAACGCACTCGTCCGACCATGCTGACAATACAACGTACAACCTACAAAAACAACGGGGGGGGGTCGATATGGCGATAATCATTAACATCGATGTGATGATGGCCCGGCGGAAAATCTCGCTCGGCGAACTGGCCGAACGTGTGGACATCACCCCGGCGAACCTCTCGATCCTCAAGAACGGAAAGGCGCGCGCCGTCCGCTTCTCGACGCTCGAGGCCATTTGCCGCGAACTCGACTGCCAGCCCGGAGACATCATCGAATACCGGCCGGAAAGCGGGCCGCAGAAAACGGACGGCGACAAGGAGTGATCCCGCCCGCAGCAAACCGAAAGAAATGACAACCCAATTTATTATGCCTATGAAAAAACTGATGATGCTTGCCCTCGCGCTCTTCGCCGCGGGCGGAGCAATGGCACAGATGAATCCGATGCAGCCGATTCCGGCAGACAAGGATCTCCGCACCGGAAAACTCGAAAACGGACTCACCTACTACATCCGGCACAACGAGAAGCCGAAGGGTCAGGCCGATTTCTACATTCTCCACGACGTGGGAGCCATCCAGGAGGATGACGACCAGCAGGGCCTGGCACACTTCCTCGAGCACATGGCCTTCAACGGAACGAAGAACCTCCCCGGCAAGCAGATGATCGAATATCTGGAGACCGTGGGCGTCAAGTTCGGATACAACCTCAATGCGGCCACCAGCTGGGACTACACCGTCTACAACATCTCCGACGTGCCGACCGCACGCCAGGGGGTCATCGACTCGGCCCTGCTCGTACTGCACGACTGGTCGCACTTCATCGCACTGCAGCCCAAGGAGATCGACTCCGAGCGCGGAGTCATCATGGAGGAGCTGCGCACGCGCGACGGTGCTTCGTGGCGTTCGACGATGAAGCTGCTGCAGGCACTCGGCAAGGGAACGAAATACGAGCACCGCAACCTGATCGGCTACCTCGACGGACTGAAGGGCTTCGAGCATGACGCCCTCGAGCGCTTCTACCACAAGTGGTACCGCCCGGACTATCAGGCCGTGATCGTGGTCGGCGACATCGACGTGGATGCCGTCGAAGCACAGATCAAGACGCTGATGGCCGACATCCCCGCCCCGGCAGCCGACGCCGCACAGAAGGAGGTGATCGAGGTGCCCGACAACGAGGAGCCGATCGTGAGCATCTATACCGATCCCGAGATGCAGGGAACGAAGGTACAGCTCTTCATCAAGCGTCAGGCCATTCCCGAGCAGTTCAACAACACGATTGCCGGTGAGATGACCGACGTCATCGAGTCGTTCCTCTCGACGATGGCCAACGCCCGGATGCAGGAGATCGCCATGCAGGCCGACGCCCCGTTCATCGGCGGATACATCGGCAGCGGCGACGTGATCGGCATCATCCCCACGCTCAACGCCACGGCCGCCGTGGCCGTGACGCAGGACGGACAGCTCGCACGCGGTTTCGAGGCCCTCTACACCGAGCTGGAGAAGATCCGCCGCTACGGATTCACGCAAGGTGAGTTCGAGCGCGCCCAGGAGGACCTGATGCGCCAGGCCGAGCGTTCGTACGCCAACCGCAACGACCGGACCAACGAATCGTATGTCAATACCTACCTCCAGGCCTACCTGAAGAATACGCCGACGCCCGACGCCGAGACCGAATGGCAGCTTGACAGCCTGCTCATCAAGTCGCTCAACGTCGATGCCATCAACGCATTCGCACAGCAGACGATCATGCCGGAGAACCAGGTGATCATCGTGACCGCTCCCGAGAAGGAGGGCATCGTGAACCCCACCGAGGAGGAGCTGCTCGCCATCCGCGACAAGGTGGCTGCTACCGAGATCGAGGCATACGAGGACGATGTCGTGAAGGAGCCGCTGATCCCCGAGGGTACCGTGCTGAAGGGTTCGCCCGTGAAGAAGACGGCACAGAACGAGCCCTACGGAACCATCGAGTGGACGCTCGCCAACGGCACGCAGATCGTCGTGAAGCCCACGACCTTCAAGGCCGACGAGGTGCAGCTCAATGCACAGGCCAAGGGCGGTCTTTCGATACTCTCCGACGAGGAGTACTACATGGGTGAACTGCTGCCCGCCGTCGTCTCGATGTCGGGTGTGGGCAAGTTCTCGGCAACGGAACTCCGCAAACAGCTCTCGGGCAAGTCGGTCGGTGTCAGCCCCGCAACCAGCGAATATGCCAGCGTAATGGGCGGAAGCTGCTCGCCCCGCGACATCGAGACGATGCTGCAGCTCGTATACCTGAGCTTCACCCAGCCGCGTTTCGACCGCACCGACTACGACAACCTGATGAAGATGCTCGAGGCTCAGCTGGCCAATGTCGAGTCGAACCCCGACTACCTGATGCAGAAGGAGACGATCGACGCCCAGTACGGCCACAACCCGCGCCGACAGATGCTCGGCAAGGAGCAGCTCGCAGGCTTCTCGTTCGAGGCCCTGCCCGCCATCTACAAGAAGCTCTTCCCGGATGCCAACAGCTTCCGCTTCACGTTCGTGGGCAACATCGACCCCGAGGTGCTGAAGCCCCTGGTGGAGAAGTACATCGGTTCGATCCCCGCATCGAAGAAGCCCATGACGTTCGTGGACGACAAGGCTTATCCCGTCAAGGGCGAGGTGAACGACACGTTCACGGCCAAGATGCAGCAGCCGAAGGTTTCGATCAACTACACCTTCACGGGTGAGATGGACTACACGATCGAGAACAAGCTGGCCCTCACCTACCTCACGCAGGCGCTCTCATCGCGCTACCTCGTATCGGTACGCGAGGAGAAGGGCGGTACCTACGGCGTACAGGTCTACGGATCGACCGAGTACATCCCGCGCGAGACCTACTCGATGACCATCGCATTCGACACCAACGACGAGATGGACGACGAGCTGTGCGAGATCGTAATAGCCGAGCTCAAGAAGATCGCCGAGGAGGGCCCGCTGACCGAGGATATCGAGAAAACGCGCGAATTCCTCCTCAAGGACTGGCAGAACGGTCTCGAGCAGAACGGCACGTGGATGCGTTACCTGCAGATGAAGTACGGCTCGGGGCTCGACTATGTGGCCAACGGCGAGCAGGCCATCCGCACGGTTTCGAATGCCGACGTACAGAAGCTGGCCCAGAAGATCCTCGAGGACAACAACCTCGTGAAGGTGGTGATGCGTCCCGAGGCTGCCGAGGAGTAAGCAGCTGCCGATCTACCCTTTCGACCAAAGGCGGCCCCTTGCGGGTCGCCTTTGGCGTTTTTTGCAGGATGCCGAAATGCATCCGTGCTAAGCGCCGGAAGAGGATTGGAGGCACGGATCGGAACAACGGGTAACGACAGTAAACAGATGGAAGCGAAACGCCAGGGTCGCGGACGGAAGGAGACCGACACAGACTGCAGAAAGAACGGAGTGAAGGGATACCGGGAAAAAAGGCGGAACGGAAGAGAATGCCGGAAACAAAAAAAGAGATGCCCCCGAAATTCGGAGACATCCTGTGTTATCGAAGTCGATGGCGGGGCCGCAAGAATCGTCGGCTGCCATCCCCGGCAGGGAGGGGATCAGCGGATCCGGTCGGCGTCGCGCACCAGCAGTTCGTCGTGGAAGATGGCACGGGCCGCCAGGAAGGCGAACAGCAGGCCGACGAGCGGCAGGGCGATGGCAGGCTTGAAGCCCTGCGTGTGGAACGCCATGTCGGAGAAGATCCGGCTGCTCAGGAAGTAGTAGATACCCTCCATGACCGTGGCGCCGATCAGGAGCACCATTTCCACCACACAGAGGCGGATCTGAAGCAGGCGGCGGCGATAGAGGAAGATCGTCACGAGCGGAAGCAGGCAGGCCAGCACGAGCAGGATGCCCATGTAGGCGGTCGATTGCGACACCGACCCGTCGAGGCTCTGCAACGAGAAGGAGTAGAGGCGGAACTCGCCCATCTCCCCCGCAAACCAGGCCAGCGGGGCGAAAATCGTTACGGCCGTCAGGGCCGTCAGAATCAACAGATAGAGGGTTTGGATGCGTTGTATCATTTCAATTCAGCGTTTGATCGATCAAATACTTGTTGCGGTCCGACGAACTGCGGTTGATCAGTTCGCCGATGAACCCCGCGAGGAAGAGCTGGACGCCCAGAATGACGGCCAGGATGGCCAGGTAGAAGAGTGGCTGGTCGGCAACCGGTCGCAGCGGGAGGGCGTGAGCCTGCTTCCACAGCTTCTCGGCGATGATCCACACCGTCGTAGCACCGCCGAGCAGGAACATCACCGTGCCCAGGCCTCCGAAGAAATACATCGGCGAACGGCCGAAATGCGACATGAAGAGCACCGAGATGAGGTCGAGGTAACCCTTGACCATCCGCTCAAGGCCGAATTTCGAATGTCCGTATTTGCGGGCATGGTGGTCCACCACCTTCTCGCCGATCCGGCGGAAACCCGCCTGCCGGGCCAGCACCGGGATAAACCGGTGCATCTCGCCGTAGACCTCGATCGACTTGACCACCTTGCGGCGGTAGGCCTTCAGGCCGCAGTTGAAGTCGTGCAGGCGGATGCCCGTCGCGGCACGCGCCGTCCAGTTGAAGAACTTGCTCGGCCACCGCTTGCCGATCGGGTCGTGGCGCTTCTTCTTCCAGCCCGAAACCAGATCGTAACCCTCCTCGAGGATCATGCGACGCAGGGCGGGGATCTCCTCGGGCGAATCCTGCAGGTCGGCGTCCATGGTGATCACCACCTCGCCGCGCGCGGCCGCAAAGCCGCAATAGAGGGCGGCCGACTTGCCGTAGTTGCGCGAAAAACGGATGCCCCGCAGCGTCGGATACTGCGCGGCCAGGCGCTCGACAACGGCCCACGAGCCGTCGGACGAGCCGTCGTCCACGAGGATCGCCTCATAGGTGAAGGCATGGGCCGCAGCGACACGGTCGATCCACGCCAGCAGTTCGGGCAGCGACTCCTCCTCGTTGTAGAGCGGTACGACGACCGAGATGTCGGGATTACGCGTCTCCATTTCCACGCTCGGAGAAGATATCGGGATTGCGGCGCGTCAGGCCGGAGATGAACAGGCCGAAGAAGCAGCTCTGGAAGATGGAGCCAACGACCGACGAGACGACGACCCAGATCGGCGAGAAGAAGATCGAGCGCATCATCGGGGCGACCAGTTCGAGCTGCTGCTCGCTGTAGATCGTCGCCATGACCTGCATGTTCTCCTGAAGCATCGCCTCATAGCGGTCGGCGAAGAGCAGGTTGCGGCCCACGATCTCCCACGCGCCCCACAGAATACCCGAGAAGCAGGCCATCCAGAAGATGAACTTCATGCACTGCCCGTAGCTGTAGCCCTCATCAGCCCCGTAGAGCGTCACGCGACGCCGCGTGAAAAAGTAGATCATCAGCACGATGACCACGACAGAGAGGAACGAGAGCAGCGGCGAGCGCCAGAAAAGCCCCGCCGTCGAGAAGAGGATCTGCGCGATGGCCATGAAAGCGCCGTATTTCGCCGCATCGTTCCAGAAATTCGTTTTTGTCATTTCCTTATCCTGTGTTTTGTCTTTACGTCATTGCAGTTCGCCCTTGCCCTCGCGAAGGATCTCGGGCTCGCCGTCCGTGAGGTCCACGACCGTCGTGGGGACGTTGTCGCCCGTGCCGCCGTCGATGACCAGCGCCACCTCGCGGCCGTAGCGTTCGTGGATCAGTTCGGGATCGGTCGTATACTCCACCACATCATCCTCGTCGCGGACCGACGTGGTGACGAGCGGGCATCCCAGCGTCTCGACGATCGCCCGGGCTATGGGATTGGCCGGAATGCGGACTCCGATTGTCTGGCGCCGCTCGAGGGCCTTGTCCGGCACGCGCGATGAGGCCGGGAGCACGAAGGTGAAGGGACCCGGAAGGTTGCGCTTCAGCACCCGGAAGGCCGCATTGTCCACACGGCAGTACTCGGCGACCTGGGCCAGGCCGGAAAAGACCACGGCGAAACTGCCCGTGCCCTTGTCGCGCAGGCGGCGCAGGCGCTCGATCGCCCGGGGCGACCGCAGCGAACAGCCGAAGGCATAGACGCTGTCGGTGGGATAGATGATGATCCCGTCGTGCTCGAGGACCTCGACCACACGGCGCAACTCACGCTCCGAAGGGTTCCGTTCGTAGATTTTCGTAATCATGCAAGGGCAAAGTTACGAAAATTTATTTGATTTTCCGCCGGTTCAACTCGGCGCTGTAGGCCCGCGCATTGGCGTTGTGCTCACGCAGGGTCCGGGCGAAATTGTGGTAGCCGTCGAAAGTCGGGCGGGCGCAGAAGAAGAGGTAGTCGTGCTCCTCGAAGTGCAGCACCGCATCGATCGCATTCTTGCCCGGCATGCAGATCGGCGAGGGCGGCAGACCGCGGTTGATATAGGTGTTGTAGGGCGACGGGTATTTCAGGTGCTTGTGCAGGATGCGGCGCAGACCGAAATTCTGCATCGCGTATTTCACCGTCGGATCGGCCTGGAGCGGAATGCCCCGGCGCAGGCGGTTGATGTAGACCCCGGCGATGCGGGGCATCTCGTCCGTCTGGCGCGTCTCCTCGTAGACGATCGACGCCAGAGTCATCACCTCGAGCCGCGAAAGGCCGCTGCGCTGCCGGGCGGCATCCTGCTCGGGAGTCCAGAAGCGGTCGTATTCGCGCTTCATGCGGCGGACCAGCTCCTCGGGGCGGATCGTCCAGTAGACCTCATAGGTGTCGGGGATAAACATCGAGAAGAGGGTCAGCGAGTCGAAACCCACCTCCTCGGCCAGCTTCTTCGACTGCAGCACCCGCAGGATGGAGGTCGAATCGGCATCGAGCTGCCGGGCGAGCTTGCGGGCAAGTTGCTCGGGCGTGCGGACGTTGTTGATCGAGATGCGCACGGGCGTCTGCAGCCCCAGCTTGAACATCCGCGCCACCTCGATGACGCTCATGCCCGGCTCGAGCACGTAGTGTCCCGGCTTGAAGCTCCCGGCAAGGTCGAGCCTGCGGGCATAGCAGCGGAACGCCGCACGGTGCCTGATGCGGGGCATCAGCGAATCGGTCAGCTCCTCATAGAAGGCGTGCGAGCCGACAAAAAGTTCGTAGCGTTCGGGAACGGCATTGCCCTTGAAGGCGACAACGAACAGCGCCACGACGGCGCGAAAATTTAGATGGGAACGCAACATTTATGAACGGATTTTTCAATTCATCAATAGAAGTACTAAAGGCAATGGCAGAGCATGGCAAGGAAATCGCGATTATCAACTTGATGTTATGTTTATTGAGCCTTATCGGTGCCATTCTAATGTTCAACCTGCGCAGATTTGGCTTTTATTTCTATACTACAGCACAATGCCTGATGCTTTTCGTAACGCCCTACTTCGTCGGATTTGCGCCATTCATTTGGATCGGTATGATTTCGTCAGCCGTACCTACGGTAGTCTTTATCATTTTATATGCCGTCAATTTAAAACATATGCACTGATTTTACTTTCAATTATGAATCAAGATAGAAATAAAAGCTACAAATACCTTGCATTCCAACAGGAATTAATATAAATTTGACACAAAATATTTAACTACCATACTATGAAAAGAGATACAGTAATATTTGATTTAATTCAAAAAGAAAGAGAACGTCAACAGGAAGGAATAGAGTTGATTGCTTCTGAAAACTTTGTAAGTGATGAAGTAATGGAAGCTATGGGTTCCTGCCTTACCAATAAATATGCAGAAGGTTATCCTGGAGCACGTTATTATGGCGGTTGCCAAATCGTAGATCAGACAGAGCAATTGGCAATTGAACGTGCTTGTAAATTGTTTGGAGCTGAATACGCTAACGTTCAGCCACACTCAGGAGCTCAAGCCAATGCAGCCGTATTCTTCGCCTGCATGAAACCGGGAGATACCTATTTAGGTCTTGACTTGGCTCACGGAGGTCACCTTTCACACGGCTCTCCAGTTAACTTGTCAGGAATCAACTATCATCCGATTGCATACCATGTAAAAGAAGATACCGGGATGGTGGATTATGACGAAATGGAAGCATTAGCTTTAGAACACAAACCTAAAATGATTGTATCTGGAGCATCCGCATATTCACGTGACTGGGATTTCAAGCGTATGCGTGAAATCGCAGACAAAGTAGGCGCTTTATTAATGTACGATATGGCACACCCAGCAGGTTTGATTGCTAAAGGTCTTTTGAACAATCCGTTCGAATACTGCCATATTGTAACGACAACAACACACAAAACATTGCGTGGACCGCGAGGTGGTATGATTCTGTTACCAAAAGATTTCCAGAATCCATGGGGATTGAAAACTCCGAAGGGTGAAATCAAAATGATGTCACAAGTATTGAATTTCGCAGTATTCCCTGGACAGCAAGGAGGACCGCTGGAACATGTCATTGCAGCTAAAGCTGTAGCTTTCGAAGAAGCATTGTCTGATTCTTATTTGGAATATGCCAAACAAATGCAGAAGAATGCGAAAGTAATGGCTCAAGCATTTATTGACAAAGGTTATAAAGTTGTTTCTGGAGGTACAGACAACCATTGCATGCTGATTGACTTGCGCACCAAGTTCCCGGAATTGACCGGTAAAAAGGCTGAAAATACCTTGGTAAAAGCAGACATCACCATCAATAAAAATATGGTGCCGTTTGATACTCGCTCTCCGTTCCAGACATCAGGAATCCGTGTAGGAACACCAGCCATCACTACTCGTGGATTGAAAGAGGAAGACATGAAAGTTTTCGTAGACATGATTGACCGCATTCTTTCCAACCCGGATGATGAAGCAACCATTGCAGCTGTGAAGAAAGAGGTAAATGCAATGATGCATAACCGCCCGATGTTCGCATGGTAATAACATTTGCACATAACAATAAAACCGGGAGGCTTCCAAAAGGCTTCCCGGTTTCGTTTAACCAATAAAATATAAAAAAGACTTGATGAGTTTTATCCCTCCTGTACAATTAGTTATTTTTGATTTAGACGGGACATTGCTAAATACAATTGACGATTTGGCAACAAGTACCAATCATGCCTTAGAATATTATGGCTATCCAAAGCATGCACTGAGTGAATACCCATTCTTTGTAGGTAATGGCATTACCAAATTAATTGAAAGAGCCTTACCGGCAGAAGCCCGCACAGCTACTATCATCGCAAAGGTTCGGGAAGAATTTGTACGCTATTATCAACAGCATAAAACAGATTTATCTCGAGTCTACCCTGGAATCACAGAACTGCTAAAAGCTTTACACCAAGCAGGTGTCAAACTAGCAGTGGCTTCCAATAAATATCACCAGGGAACGGTTGAATTAATCCACCATTTCTTTGGAGAACATCTGTTTGATGTTGTGTTAGGACAACGAGAAAATATTCCGACAAAGCCAGGCCCAAGTATCATTTATGAAATATTGGAACAAACAAAAATAAATCCGGCACACACTCTCTATATTGGAGATTCGGGAGTAGATATGCAAACAGCCTTAAACAGTGGCATCACTTCTATTGGTGTAAATTGGGGATTCAGACCCGAAGAAGAATTAAAACAAAACAGAGCCTGCTACATTGCAAAAGAAGTTTCAGATATCGCTAAAATTGCGGGAATAAGCTTATGAGCCTATCCCGTAATTACTTCTGCCCCCGTTTCAGTTATCAAAACAGTGTATTCCCATTGAGCAGATGGCATACCATCTTCTGTCAAGACCGTCCAATCATCATCGGCATCAACATATATCTTGCGTGATCCCATATTAATCATCGGTTCTATGGTAAAAACCATTCCCGGAACCAATAACATTCCTTTTCCCCGCCGCCCAACATGACTGACAAAAGGATCTTCATGAAAACGCAAACCTACACCATGACCACCATACTCCCGCACAACAGAGAAGCCGTTTGCTTCAGCATGTTCTTGAACAGCAGCACCAATATCTCCTAAAAATCTCCATGGACGTGCAGCTTCGAAACCACGCAACAAGCATTCTCGGGCCGTTTCTACCAAATGACGACACTCATCACTTACCTTGCCAATCATAAACATACGTGAGGCATCAGAATAGTAACCTCCCAAAATAGTCGATACATCAACATTGACAATATCTCCTTCTTGCAATATTACTTTTTCGGAAGGGATACCATGACATACTTCCTCATTAACTGAAGTACAAACACTTTTAGGGAAACCTTCATAATTCAATGGTGCAGGTATCGCTCCATGAGACACAGTATAATCATACACCATTTTATCAATTTCAGCAGTTGTCATTCCTACACATATACGAGAAGCTACATAGTCCAAAACACCTGTATTCACCTCTGCACTTTTGCGAATACCTTCAATCTGAGCTTCTGTTTTTATCAATTTACGAGGCGGAACCTGATAACCTTTCGCTTTATACTCTTTGATTTTCTGCTCTATCGCAGCCCTTTTAGCTGCCTCTTCTGGAGAAAGCGGCTCTTTCATTCTGAATAAATGCATCACTTATCTAAATTAATAACACACAAAGTTATTAATATTCAAAGCAAACACAAAGTATTTATGAGATTTTCCTAAGATACCACTTCAATGTAAATACAGCAGATAAAAAAGCCAGAACATCAGAGATTGGCATACTCCACCATACTCCATATATATTCCAATCAGCAATATAAGGAAGTGTA